>Ga0183096_1000108_pt1 | contig 193160 bp, 204 predicted proteins | sample Biomet5_FD_127791 | JGI IMG/M metagenome (GOLD analysis project Ga0183096, IMG submission 127791) | Microbial communities from bioreactor (seeded with sewage sludge) at LBNL, California, USA - Biofuel metagenome 5 (version 2) (version 3) | ecosystem: Engineered > Bioreactor > Anaerobic >...
TTTCACCTTTTCAGGTGTAAGTTACGGATTTACTTTACTCGAAACGACAGGGCATCGTCTTTGTTTCTTCCTATCACTCTTCAGTTGTTAAGGTTCTGCTTTTCCAAGGGCCAGATTCTACTCGCTTCGTTACTTGACTGAAAACTTTCCGAAATTTGAGATTTTTTGATCCCATCTTACGTCTCGAGCAGCCAACCCTTCCTTTATTATGTTTTTATTGATCTGTTCTTTCGAACAAAACCGTTCAAACACGCGAGAAAGGATTTTATTACCACTCTTTTTTCTTGTCAAGTGGCAATTTTAGGATAAAAAACCGATGCTTCAATTTCTGTTGAACATCGGTATCTTTATTTCGAATTGCCAGGTCGATCCAGAAGTCTGGTATTTGGTTTTCAGAGATTTGCCATTGTTGGGGCGAAATCATTTGTTTCGAACAACAGGGCAGTATTATAAGCGCTTATATTTATCTGTCAAGAGGGTTCATACCCCAATTTTGAAAATTGCTCAAAACTGCTTTTTTTTCAAAAAATAAAATAATTTACCTTATTTCAAAATGCTATAATACTCCCTATGGAAAAGATCTCTTCTTATATACTCCGGCAAATATTTTCTGCCATACTCCTCGGTCTTATCACAATTCTATCGATTGCTTTGATCTGGACCCTGGGGATGAATCTTATTTACGCCAACCGCGTACTTCCGGGAGTCACTCTCAATGGGATACCTTTAGGTGGTCTGACCCGGGAACAAGCGATTCAAACAATCGCTGCCAATTACTCTTTTCCTCAGACCGGCCGGATCTTGATCGAGTACGATAAGCAAAATTGGATGGTCAGCCCAGCTCAATTGGGTGTCTATTTGGACTCAGAAAGTTCTGCAAACAAAGCTATAAAGGTTGGCAGGCTCAACCTACTGGAAGGATTTGAAGCCTTTTTATCCGGTTATGAGATCAGTCCTACTTTCATTTTTGACCAGAATGCAGCCTTGAATTATCTCAAACAGTTAGCATCCCTTGTCAACCAACCAGTAAAAGAAGCCAACCTGGGAATACAGAACGCGCAGGTAGTTGTAAACCAGGGCCAGCCCGGTCGGGTTGTGGATATAGCAGCCTCGCTCCAATCCATTTCGGACCAGGTTGGAAAAATGCAGGACGGAGTTGTGATACTAACCGTTACAGAAGTTCAGCCAAAAGTGTTGGACGTATCCGCCCAGGGTGAAAAGCTAAAAGCCATCCTTAGCCAGCCATTCACGCTTGCATTGCCTGCTGATTCAAATCAACCTTCCGCAGGTCCCTGGACAATCTCTCAAAACGATCTTGCAGGGTTGCTGACCTTCGTAGAAACACAGCAGCCTGACCAATCCACGACAATCGCAGTTGCTGTGAATAGACCATTGATGTTGGCTTATTTAAGAACTCTTGAAAAGGGTATCGACCAGGATCCGCAGAACGCCCGCTTCACCTTCAATGATGATACCCATCAACTTGAAGTGATCCAATCTGCTGTGATTGGGCGGAAGATCAACCTCGAAGCTTCTGCTGATGCGATCAACAATGCCATTGCTCAGGGAGCCCATTCTGCTTCCCTGAGCCTGGACCTTGCCCAACCCCAGGTGGCAGACAGCGCCACCGGTACTGATCTTGGAATTACCCAACTGGTGGGGGTTTACACCTCCTATTTCCGCGGATCATCGAACGAGCGCGTGCAGAATATCCAGACCGGAGCTTCCAGGTTCCACGGTTTGTTGGTTGCCCCGGGCGCAACCCTCTCAATGTCCGACGTATTGGGTAATATCAGTCTCGATAATGGTTATGCCGAAGCCATGATCATTATTGGCGATCAATCCGTTCAGGGGGTTGGCGGAGGTATTTGCCAGGTGAGTACCACATTATTCCGCACAGCCTTCTTTGCTGGTTACCCAATTGTGGAACGGCACTCACATACTTACCGAGTAGGATATTATGAGCAGACCTCTTCCGGTCACGATCAAAGTCTGGCTGGAATGGATGCTACTGTATTCGTTCCCCTGGTTGACTTTAAATTCACCAACGATACCCCTTATTGGTTGTTGATGGAAACCTACGTCAACACAACCAACTACTCCCTTACCTGGAAGTTCTATTCCACCAGCGATGGTCGCTCGGTAGATTGGAATACGACCGGCCTGACAGACGTGGTCCCACACCCAGACCCGAAATATATCGAGAACCCGGAACTATCTGCCGGGACCATCAAACAAACCGATTATGCAGTAGATGGAGCTACTATCGAAGTAGACCGTACAGTCAGCCGCGGCGGACAGATCTTATACAACGATAGGATCATCACTCGCTATGTCGCCTGGCCCGATATTTTCGAATATGGCCCCGGGACACAGAATATCCCATCCTCTTCTTCTTCCCAGTAATTTCTGGTAAGTGGATGAGATTTGCAGGGATGGCTGTCTACTCAGTGGTAAAATTGCTCTATTAGTATTTATGCAAATGGAGTTTTGTATGGTGAATCCGGACTTATTGGAAATATTGCGTTGCCCGGCCTGCGTTCGAGAGAAAGAAGGCCGCTTGAAATTTGTTAAGGATTCATGGTTAATTTGCGAAGACTGCGGACGAAAATACCCCATCGTTGAAGACATCCCTGTAATGCTGATCTCGGAAGGGACAAAGTGGTTGGAAACTCCAGAAGCCACTCTCCCCGTTCCACCTCCCCGTCCAGAATAAATTAACCCTGAAAAATTAACGAATAGATTTAAATTCCGGCTGGAACTAAACTTGCAACGTACTCACCGGAAATGACTTTTTAACAAAGCGAGGCGTGTCCCACCTTATGACACAAAATAGAAACTTTTCAATGGCCCGAGCGCCAAAAAAGAGAGCCAACCGGATGGATAACGTCACCAGAGGTTTATTGGTGGCTTTTGCCGTTGTTGGAATTTTGCTGGCCTTTATTGGCGGCAAATTTGTCTTCAACCTGGTCAAAGGCTGGAAAATGACTTCCCTGCCCGGCGCTCCGGTTGCTACAGAGGTCGCAGCAAATTCAAATGCGACTCAGGCTCCAGCTCAGAATTTACAAACCTCTAGCGGTTCCTCTTCCAAACCCTGGGATGGTAAAGGTCGGGTCAACATCCTCCTATTAGGTTTGGATACAAGTTCAACTTCCACATCCGCTGACCGTCAGGGGCCTGCCAGGTCGGATACCATGATCCTGGTAACAGTGGACCCACTTTCACAAACGATCGGTGCCATGTCCATCCGGCGTGACCTGCTCGTCAATATCCCGGAGGGGGTAGGCGAGAAGAAGATCAACATGGCCTACTACTACGGTGAAGCCTGGAAGTTGCCCGACGGCGGCCCCGGACTTGCTACCGAGACGGTAGAACAATTCCTGGGAATCAATATTAATTATTATGCACAGGTCAATTTTGATGCATTTGTGAAAGTCATTGACGAGGTTGGCGGTATCAAAGTCGATATCGACCATGAAATGACTGCTGATTGGAACAACAACGGTATGCCATTCACGATCGAACCGGGCACTTATACATTACCGGGGACTTATGCTTTAGCCTTTGCCCGCTGCCGTGAAGGTTGTGGTGACGATTTCGGCCGCGGCGAGAACCAGATGAAAATGCTGACCTCTCTCCGCGAGAGGATCATGGGATTCAACATGCTGCCAACATTGATCGCCAAAGCTCCGGCACTGTACAATGATGTGTCATCTGGTGTCAAAACGAACATGTCCTTCAATGAGGCTGTTCAATTAGCCACACTGATGATGCAGATCCCAAAAGATAATATGACCACTTATAATATCGGCACTGACGCAATTTCTGCCCAAACAACAGCCATCATTGACGGTGCAGCTCAACAAGTTCTGATCCCGAATATGGAAAAGATCCGTGTCATCCGTGATCAGATGTTTACCACTTCCGGTGTTTCAACAGCAGCGATTGAATTGGGTACAAGCGATGCTTTAACACTTGCCAAGCAGGAAAAGGCCCGTGTTCAAGTATTGAACGGCACCTACACTGCCAATCTGGCTGAAACCACCGGTACTTACCTGACTAACCAGGGGTTGAATATTGTGGGCACAGGCAATACTGACAGTGTATCTACAACAAACATTGTAGTCTCGGGCGCGACTCCATACACAGTCAGCTACCTGGCAACCTTGATGAATGTCTCTGAGAACAACATTGTCAACCATTACGACCCCAACGCTTCCGCTGATATCACTATCTACTTGGGAGATGATTGGGCAAATAGTAACCCCTTGGGTGGGCAATAAAGAGTCCCTCAAATCAATCGATAAAAAGCGGGAATCCACATAAAGGATTCCCGCTTTTGTTTATTTTTTTTCGAAATTATTCTTGTTTAAAGGTCAGGACCAGGTTGCCCGCATAATCCGTGCCGTCACTTGCAGAACATTGCGGCAGGCTTAGCCCGTTAATGATATCTCCGCCGATTCCAACACGTACGCTGTACACCGTATCTGGTGTCATGGTGAAATCTGCATACCCGTTATTTATCTCCGGGTAAAGACCGGTAAAGAAATTCATGCTTCCGCCGTTCGGTACTGAGATCTCGATCTTCACACCTGGCACCCCATTGCCATCAGCATCATACACATAAACCATCAACTGCGAACTGACTGAACCCACATCACAATCTTCTTTCGGGTCGCCAACCAGTGTGTATGGCGCTCCCTGCGTTGGTTTGGGGGTTGCTGAGGGTCGAGGAGTAAATGTGGCAAAGGGCGTGTTGGTGGGCTGCTCTACAGGCGTTATAGTGGCATCCATTGGCATTGTAGCCGTCGGAGACGAAAGATCGTTGTTTTCCAGGGTTTGTGTTGGATCTTCCGATACTTGCACCAGGGGAGTGATCACTTGGTTTGGATTCGCAAATACACCGGCGAGCAGGGATAACCCGCGTGTACTTTGTTCATCGCCTGAACCGGCTGCCATTTCTTGCGACTGAGCCGCAATGACTGATTGCAGATCAGGTTCATTCAGTAAAGCCAGACGACTAAAAGCTCGTCCAGAATCTGCTTCGTACAGATAGGCCCGCCCAATCAAGGACCGGTAGATCATTGCTTGTTCCTGACTTAGTGTAGCCGGAGAGGTATCTTTAAATTGGACTGGCAGGAGTACAAAAGCAATCAGGCAGCCGATCAGAATGCCGATTACAATGCCGGTGATGAGATAAAGAGGCGGATATTTATCGTGCATTATTCGCCTCCAAATTGTTTGACGCGCAGTTCCAGGTTGACGATGGTCCGCAGGTCGGACTCGCTGTAACCAAGCGATTGGGCAGTCAAGAGTGCTTGATCAACCGCCTTGACCGGATCCTGCGAATTCAATTGCTTCAACAGGTCGATCGCTTTTCCAGTATCTTCAACATTCGGGTAGGCTTCCGCTACCATGAGCACATAATCGGCCTGGTAATCCTTGCGCAGGCTGGCCAGAGACGTGTTCCTGGGTTCGGCGGGAGAAAATCCCCAGCCGTACACCAATGCTGCCGCAAGTCCAAGCAGGATGGCTAGAATAAAGCCGATCAGACGTTTCCGTTTCAAAGTTAATCTTTCTTCAGCATGGGGATCTTAATGCCCATGCGTTTCGCCGCATCGATCGCTTCGGGGTAACCTGCATCCGCGTGGCGTACCACACCCATTCCGGGATCTGTGGTCAGAACACGCTGCAGGCGTACTGCTGCTTCTTGGGTCCCATCCGCCACGATCACCATTCCGGCATGCTGGCTGTAACCAATGCCAACCCCACCGCCGTGATGGAAGGAAACCCATGTCGCTCCACCGGCAACGTTGATCAAGGCGTTGAGGATCGGCCAATCACTGACCGCATCCGTACCATCGCGCATTCCTTCGGTCTCGCGGTTCGGAGAGGCAACTGAGCCTGCATCCAGGTGATCGCGCCCGATCACGATCGGGGCTTTGACAATACCTTTGGCAACTAGTTCGTTGAAGGCCAAACCGGCTTTGGCACGCTCACCATACCCAAGCCAGCAGATTCGGCTGGGCAGCCCCTGGAAATGGACCTGTTCGCGCGCCATCTTGAGCCAGCGCTGTAAATGTTCATCCTCAGGGAAGAGTTTGGCGACGGTTTCGTCTGTACGGTAGATATCTTCCGGATCTCCGGAGAGCGCCACCCAACGGAAGGGGCCTTTGCCCTCACAGAATAACGGACGAATATAGGCCGGAACAAATCCGGGGAAGTTGAAGGCATCCTTCACGCCGCGGTCAAAGGCCCGTTGGCGCAGGTTGTTGCCGTAATCGAATACTTCAGCACCGCGTTTCTGCATTTCAAGCATGGCGCGGATATGCGCTGCCATCGAATCCAGGGAACGCTCCTTGTAGGCGGCCGGGTCAGATTTGCGCAGAGCTTCTGCTTCTTTTACGCTCAATCCAGTCGGAACGTAGCTTAGAACATCATGTGCCGGAGTCTGATCTGTCACCACATCCGGAGTGATACCACGTCTCACCAGTTCTGGATAAATATCGGCCGCGTTGCCGATCAATCCAATAGAGCGTGGAATTTGTTTTTCCATCGCTTCACGCGCTAATTCCAGTGCTTTATCCAGACTGTCCACGACCATATTGACATATTTCATATCCAGGCGGCGCTGTGCGCGTTCCGGGTCAACTTCAACTACGATTGCCACACCCTCATTCATGGTGACAGCCAACGGTTGGGCCCCGCCCATTCCACCCAGACCGGCAGTCAGGGTAAGTTTGCCTTTAAGAGAAGGCCAACCTCTTTGTCGTGCCAGAGATCCCAGAGTTTCATAGGTTCCCTGCAATATTCCCTGCGTACCAATATAGATCCAGGACCCGGCTGTCATTTGACCATACATGATCAGTCCTTTGGCCGCCAAATCATCAAAATGTTCCTGGGTTGCCCAGTGAGGGACCAGGTTCGAGTTGGCGATCAACACACGCGGGGCATCCGGATGGCTTTTAAAGACCACCACCGGCTTACCAGATTGAACCAATAAGGTTTCATCCGGTTCCAGGTTTTTCAATGAGTCCAGGATGGCATCAAATGCATCCCAACTTCTAGCGGCCTGGCCCCGACCACCGTAAACTACCAGGTCGTTAGGCCTTTCAGCCACCTCGGGATCGAGGTTGTTCTGTATCATGCGATAAGCTGCTTCAATTTGCCAGTTCTTACAGGTAAGTTGTGTACCGCGCGGAGCGCGTACAGGACGAGGACCAGACATATTGCCGCCTCCAAATTAGATTTTGTAAATTTTCAACAATTATACGCTGAAATTCCCAGGGCCAAAAACAATGGATTTAGAGAGGCTTATAGGCGAAAATATAAGCCCTTCGGCTTTGATGCTCGATCTCGGGATCGTAGGGGGCTCTTTCAATCGAGGAAATTCGTTCATAACCGGCCTGTTTGAGGTATGCTTCGAACTCCGGTACCTCGAAAAAGACCCAATCCATGTTGACATCCTGCTCAAAGAACCTGTCCACATGGGCAATTTCAGACCCAACATGGAAGGTCAAGAGCAGCACTCCTCCCGGGAGAAGGACCCTTTTTAGTTCTTTTAGAGCATCCACAACCTGCGTATGAGGAATATGGATCAGGCAATAAAATGCGGTGATGCCCGCCCACGAATTATCTGGAAAAGTCAGTGAGAGCATATTTCCCTGGTAGAAATTAATTCCGGGATGAAGTTTTTTAGCTTCCTCAACGAAATTTGGGGCCAGATCCACACCGAGGATATCTTTCACTCCACAATGGTCATGCAGGTAACCAGCGATCTGTCCGGGCCGCAGCCCATGTCGCAGACGGTTCCTCTCCCAGCGGTTTCACGGGCAAAACGTGCCAGCACCTCCCGGTCCATTGGTTTCTTAAGTTGCTCGTCGATGAAGGCTTGCGCGTATGCTGCGGCCGCCTTGTTATATCCCTCCTGGATATTCTCGCTGATTGGTTCCATCTGAATCCTTTACCTATTCCTGCTGTCGTGGATGAAGCACTACCAAAACCAGTTTTTCTGCATAAGCCATCAGTTCATCCCTACCCGGGTTGGAGGAACATCCATCCATTTTTAAGATAAGACGAAGCATCAAGGGATGCTTCGTCAAACGATACTGTAGAAAATCCGCAATTCTTTCACGATCAGTGATGATCTCAGAATCTGCCGTAAAACGCTGATCCTTCACTTCCACGGATGTCAGTGAATTTGCCTGAATGTTGCGCACCCAGTCACTTTTACTCCCATTGGATGCGCCCACGTAGTAATCCTCTCCGATCTTTTCGTATTGCAGCGGGGTAGTCCGAGGCAATCCACTTTTCCGGCCGGTGGTAGTCAGGAGCAGGACCATTTTTCCGGCCACTCTCCATGAGGATTTCCGGTATGTCTCACAAAACCTGGCGTTAAATTCCGGTGATTGTTTCATCCTACTCGTATTTCAGTGCAGTAACAGGCACCAGGGTAGCTGCGCGTACAGCCGGGAAAAGCCCGGAGAGTAGACCAACCACTGTAGCGAAGCCAAGCGCAAAGATCGGCAGCCAGAATGGTGTAGAGGTTGCCATGGAGGGTACCGTCCCTCCGTTGCTGGAGGCCTGGCTGGCAAAGTAAGAGAGTGCAATCACATTTAGCAATGCGCTGCCGCCCCAACCAAGGATGACACCTCCCAGTCCGCCGATAAAGCCGATCCCGGCAGCTTCACCCAGGAAAATACTCATAATATCCTTGTTTTTAGCCCCGATCGCCTTCATCAAGCCGATCTCTTTGGTTCGTTCCAGAATGGCCATGGTCATTGTGTTGGCAATACCGATCGCAGCGACCAGAAGTGCTATAGCCCCTACTCCGCCAAAGATCACCTGCAGGACCAGGAAAAAGCTGTTGACACTTTGTACCACCGATTGAGCTGTATTCGCCTGAAATCCCATAGCGTTGATCGCGTCGGCAATATCCAGCACCGAATTGGCATCTGTGGCCTTTACCTGAAGCATCGAATAACCCTCTTTATTCCGATTGATTCGGGTACCCCTGGACCATTCGTTGATGGCTGTGACATCGCTCATGGACATGTAGATTGTGCTGTCGTATTGATTACGGGTCTCTTTGATCATGCCTACAACAGTATATTGGAGGGTCTTTTTGGTTGTGGTGCCGTCTTGCATGTACTTGGTCAGAGTGATTTTAATTTTTTGTCCAACCAGGTCCGGAGGAGTGACTGGTGGGTCATCCGGCCGGGCTTTGGGGTCATAGAATTGTTTCGGGATCCAACTGCCAATGATTACCGTCCCATGTGCCAGGGTGGAATCGCCTTGAGACATTTCCACCCCCATATCAGCCAGGTTGGAGGTATCCACGCCAATAATGTTTCCATAAGCGTGCAGCTTACCAAACACGATATCCGTTTCGGTTTGAATATAATCCTCAGCGATCACAGATTTCACATTCGGGATGGCAGAGATATCCTGGATCGCTTTTGGCGTGAGGTAAACAATTCCATCTCCGCCTCCACCACCGCCGCTACCACTGCTGGAGATAGTAACGCCTCCCCCTCCCCCCTTCATTGCGGTCGAGGTATATCCCTGATAGACCTCAATACTGGAAAGATCATTGATCCCGTAAAGCTGGTTGGTGGCATTCTTTTGCAGTCCTACTGCCAGAGATACCAACACAACAACCGCAGCAGTACCGATAACCACACCGATAGCAGTTAATGCAACACGGCCTTTGCGTCGGTTAATGTTGTATATGATCAAACTGACCAGGTCAAAAAATTTCATACTTAGCCGCCGTTCGCTTATCCCTTCGTGCCATTGCTTGGATAAACGTTTACAGGAGCGGTCTCAGTCGCAATATCTGAACCATCCTGTTTTTTACCGCTGTCCAGGCCAAACAGCCCTTTAAAGAACCGCCCGATCTTTTGCCAGAAGGTTTCTGGCTGATCCATTGCAGGTTGATCCATTCCCTGTCCGTCTGCTCCAGTTGCATCCGGGGTGATCACAACTGCCGGATCTACCTGTACAGAGATGGTCTGGTCGATTTCTCTCGGCTGATTGAAATCGTCTGTGTAATTGATTATCACTGTAATATCCTGCGGCCCGGCTTCTTCCGGGTTGTAATTCACGTCCAGAGTGTAATAACCCCCCGGATCGAGTGACCCAACCAGGGAAATATTATTTGTTAAGGTCGCGCCTTTGGCAGTTACTTTCATATTGCCCAGTACACTGGTCTTTTTTCCAAGATTGGTCACCTGGATGGGTAAAACGTTGTCCATCTGGGCGGTGATCACCCCCGGGTCGCGGTAGAAATCCACTTCGACCTGCGGCAGTGAATACACCAACAGAGTGATCACCTGGTCATCGACGATCTGCAGCCCCTTGTTATTGGTGTAAACGAATGAGATCTTCAGGGTATATACCCCCGGAGCTGTCGAAGTATTGACGATCAACTTCTGGGTGACTTCCTTTGTTGCACCCTTGGCCAGGTCTCCCAGGTAAACCAGGTTCGAACTATTTAAGGGGGCAAAATTCGTCAATTCACCGCTTGAACCGGATACTCCACCAGGTTGGGGCGTACCACTATCTGAGCTAGCCGAACCTGCTCCTCCGCCAAAGACCATCGTTACAGAAGAAGCATCAGAATTGCCAAGGTTCTGGACATTCAGGTCAAGGTCAAACGAAGTTCCCGGCTGCAGCAATTCAACATCTGTCTTGTATGTAGTGACAACAATTTGAGCGTGATTGGATGCAGTTGGAGTAGCTGTTGCTCCACCACCGGTATAAACATTTAGGACTCCCAGCGATATTGTGAATGCATCTGAATAAGAGGTTCCCGACGCATCCGAATAAACTACTGTTGCCTTGATCGTACCCACACTCGTCCAACCCAGCTCAGCAGCCCCCAGAAAAGTCTGTGTAGCTGTGAATGTGCCGCCGGCGTCAATTCCAGAGGTGGAACGCACACCGCCAGTTCCCTGCGGATAAAACCCGGTTCCTCCGTCAAAGGTGATCGTGACATTGTACGCCCTGTCAGTACCATTGTTTTGCAGGATAACACCCAGATCAAAATTATTTCCTGCGGCAACTTTACCTGAAGTAACCGAATACGAACTCATTGAGATCAAGGGTTTCCCGCTGACTTTGACACCTGAAACAGAGGTAACAAGAGAAATTACCTGGTTGCCAATGCTGGAAGACACTGTAACACTCTGCTTATCATTTTGACCGCTGGTCGCAGTGGAAGGAACCGGCACATCAATGGTGATCTTAGAAGAATTCCCCGGTGTAAGGGTAACTGAGGTCTGTTCAACTGTCGGACCGGGAGTCCATCCACTGACTGATGCTGCCGAGACAGAAAAATCAACAGGATCTGTCCCACTGGTATAAGTGATCGTTAATGCATAAGTCACAACAGACCCGGGTACACCAGATTTAGCCCCGGAATCAAGAGTGATCGTATATCCGGGTTCTGGAGCAGTTGTTGCGGTTGGATCAACAGGATCCTGTGCGTGAACTGGTCTTGCAATCAAAAAGAGTCCGAAGATCAAAAATCCGCAAATAATAGCCTGAATTGGTTTATTTTTATTCATCTTGTTCCTTCCCTGTCTACGCAAGCTTCTTTTGCATTTGCGTAGCTGCTAAATATTCTGCTTCTGTGACGAGTTGCCCATCCAAAATATAGACGATCTGGGTAGCATATTGTGCAACCCGCAGATCGTGGGTAACAACCACAATGGTTTTCCCTGAATCGTGCAGGGATTTTAGATATTCCATGATCGCGAACCCGCTGGTACTATCCAGGTTGCCTGTTGGTTCATCTGCAAGGATGAGAGATGGCCTATTGATCAAAGCCCTGGCAATGGCAACCCGCTGCTGCTGGCCGCCGGAAAGTTCAGTCGGTTTATGATCGGTACGGTCCTTTAGACCAACCTCTTCCAGCATGGAACACGCTCGAGTTTTCCGTTCACTGGCGGGAATTCCTGCAAACCTCAATGGAAATGAAACATTCTCTTCAGCAGTCATGGTCGCCAGCAAGTTAAAAGATTGGAAGATAAAACCAACCTTCGTCTGCCTGTATTCAGCCAGTTGATTTTCATCCAGATGGGCGATCTCCTCATTGTCCACCAACAAACTACCGCTGGTAGGCCAATCCAGCCCACCCAGGATATACAGCAGGGTGCTTTTCCCGGATCCTGAAGGCCCCATGATCACTGTGAACGATCCACGGGCAATATCCAGATCGATCCCAGCCAACGCTGTGACCTTGGTCTCACCCATCTGAAAGGTTTTCGTCAGGCTGCGCGCTTGAATAAACTCGATTGCTTCCATTTTTAGAAGAACCCGCCTAAGGATACATTTGACAGCATTGAAGAGATCAGCCTGGGAAATGCCGTCAACAGCATCAGCAAAAGAACGGATATTCCGGTTACCATCCAGGCCTTCCCTCGAGAAAGCTTACTCAATGGCAGCACACCGATCATCAGCAGGCAGATCTGCCAGATGAAGAAGATGTCCAATTGCCCCAACAAGCCGGCGATAAATGCCGCCCCACCAGTCCCGGTGACGAAACCTGAAAGGCCGGGAGAGCTAATGATGGAATGGGTAAAGATCATCGCAAAGATCTGGATGATCTGCCGGAATGCCAGGGGCAGTGTGGACCAGGCCACCAGGTTATAGGAGTGTAGATTACGGGTACGGCTTCCAGCCAGGGTTAGCCCAAGATGAAGAATGCTGCTGAGCAAGAACCAGGTTACCCACAGGCCTAGCAATGAACCGACGATCGGAAAAACAAACGTGAACAATGCCGAACTCCGGGTCGCCTGGGCTGCCAGGATCTGCTGTTGTTGATCAGTAGAGTAATACTGGAAATCTGAGCCTAAACTCGTCCCATTGACGATCGCATCTCTCCTGATCGGGCCGGCTATCAGACCAGCAATAAGGATCAATACAGAAACCACCAGCAAGGGGGTTAACCATACTGGTTTATCATCTTCAATGATCTGGGTGAATGTTCGCTTTGGGTGAAGGATCGCCGGAAGGAGCCTGTCAAATTGAAGGCTATTCTTTTTGTCTTTTACGGTATTCTGAGATGTTAAATCCATATTCCCTCAAAAAAATGAGATTTACCAGTAAAGACGTTCTCTGTTCTTCTTTTGTTCCATGTCGTTGCATATCGTTTCAATTGTATAACAAAACAGCCCGATTTTTGCTGATGTATAATCGAATTATGAGCGAGAGTAAACTGATCAAAGTAGGGATCGAAAACAATTTTGAAGGACGCTCTCTGGCCTGGGTGCTCGACCATCCAGGTTGTTTTGCCTATGGATCGAACGAAACTGAAGCACTGGTCCGTGTTCCTCAAGCCCTGGTCAATTATAAAAACTGGTTGGACGGATATACCGGCGAATCCTGGTTAAAAGATCTTGGTGATTTTGATATCCGCCTGGTAGAAGTCTTTGAAGACCATTTCCTCGATGATCAATTTCAACCGGCAAAAACCGGCAAAGGAGTCGGCGCCTGGTTTCATCAAGATTGGCAGCCGCTCCGTTCAGAAGAGATTGAAAAGGGCCTTTCCATTCTTGCCTGGGGGCACCAGGACCTGTTTGAACTGACAGCCAACTTGAACGCCGATTTCATGGACAAAACCTGGCCGGAAGAGCGATGGAGCATTCGCGGAATTCTCCTGCATGTGGCAGGCTCGGAACTTTTTTATCTCAATCGTCTTTCTCTGACCTCAATAAAAAGCCAGGACCTGCCCCGGGATGGTTGGCAATCTCTGCAAATTTCACTGAATATTTTTCAGGAATCAATGCGGCAGATGGTCGGGGTAGAAGATGTCCGCGGGAAAGATGGGGAATTCTGGTCTCCCCGCAAGGTCTTGCGGCGGGGCTGCTGGCACGTGCTTGACCATTGTCAGCATATTCATCGATTGATCACCTCACAACTCCAATCTTAATTTTGTTCAAACTAAAGGTGAATAATGTCCATATTTCATGATTCAAATAGATGGATCCTGGAAACACGCCGAACCGCTTATACCATAGGGCTCAACTCCTCCGGTTTGCTGGTTCAAAACTACTGGGGTAAACGGCTGCCCAATCACTCCGATTATTTCGCCCCAGGCGATCCGGTTGGTAATTCTGCAACCAGTGAATTTACCCATCTTTTGCCTGAAGAATATCCGGCATTTGCCGGGCTCAAATATATCGATCCCTGCCTTAAAGTAGAATTTGCCGATGGAGTACGCGATACCGTACTGCACTTTGTTCGCAGCGACATTATTGAAGGGCAATTCCCGGAATTGATCATTCAGATGCAAGATGTCCACTATCCCTTGCAAATTGCCCTTCACTACCGGGTATATGAAGAATACGACCTGATCGAACGTTGGACAATTTTGGAAAACCTGGGTACAGAACCGATCCATGTGGAACGCGCTTTTTCAGCTAAATGGACACTCCCGCAAGGCGCAGATTATTCTCTTACTCACCTGTTTGGTCGTCAAATGGATGAGTTCCATATCCAAAGAGAACCATTAACTTATGGGCTGAAGACTTATGAAAGCCGTAGGATCATCCCGGGTCACAATGCAGTACCCTGGTTTGCCATTGACCGCAATGCTGAAGAAGAAGCAGGAGAGGTCTGGTTTGGCACCCTGGCCTGGAGCGGAAACTTCAGAGTCACTGCCGAGGTGACCGAGTTTGCCTCCACCCGGGTCAGTATCGGGTACAACGACTGGGATTTTGGCTGGAAGCTGCTGCCGGATCAACCACTTGAGACGCCTGCCGCCCTGGCCGGATATACAAAATCCGGTTTCGGAGACGCCAGCCGCCTGCTGCACGCGTACGTCCGTGAACAGCTGCTTCCTCATGGGCAGGTACAGCATGATATTTTGTATAACTCCTGGGAAGCGACGACATTCAACGTGGATGAGCCTTCCCAATCCAGACTGGCTGAGATCGCGGCCAGCCTGGGCATCGAATTGTTCGTGATGGATGACGGCTGGTTCCACAAACGCGACCTGGATAACGCAGCCCTGGGAGATTGGTGGCCGGATGAAAAGAAATTCCCCAACGGCCTCGGTGGTTTGATCCAGAAAGTCAACTCGCTCGGTATGAAATTTGGTCTGTGGGTCGAGCCTGAGATGGTCAATCCGGACAGCGAACTATACCGCAGCCATCCCGATTGGGCGATTCACTTCCCCACTCGCGCCCGTTCTGAAGGACGCAACCAGTTGATCCTGAACATGGCTCGCCCGGACGTACAGGCCTATCTCCTCGACCTGCTGGACAAGCTGCTCACAGAAAACCATATTGAATTCGTCAAGTGGGATATGAACCGCAGTGCCAGTGAACCCGGTTGGTCTGATGCGCCCGGAGATCAGCGCGAGCTGTGGGTACGATATGTACGCGGGGTTTATCACGTCTGGGGTGAATTGCGCCGGCGCCATCCGCAGGTGATCTTCCAGAGCTGCGCCAGCGGCGGCGGCCGCACGGATTACGGCATTCTGCGTTTCGCCGACCAGGTTTGGACTAGCGATAACACCGAGGCTACCTCCCGCCTGAACATTCAGGAAGGGATCTCACAGTATTTGCCGGCGGTTGCCATGGAAGCCTGGGTCACAGATTGGAATGAAGGTTTTGTCCCATTGGAATTCCGTTTTCATGTGAGTATGTGCGGAGCCCTGGGCGTAGGCGGCAACCTCAATGATTGGGGCCCGGCAGACCGAAAACTGGCCAGCGAATGTATCGCCCTGTATAAAGAGGTCCGTCCTATCATTCAGTACGGCCAGCAATACCGATTGATCTCCCCTCAGCATCACGATTATTCCGCGGTCCAGTACGTCAGCACCGACAAGTCCGAGGGTGTCCTCTTCGTCTTCCGTGTACACATCCCCGAAAAATTCAATTTCCCCATTATCCGTCTGCGCGGTCTGGATCCCGAAGCAATGTACAGTGTTGAGGGACAACCCCAGGTCCGTTCAGGTCTTGCCTGGATGGAAGCCGGTTTGACCGTGGAACTGAAGAACTTGCAAAGCAAAGTGTTGAGAATTCGGAAAATTTCCTGATTCCACACATCTTGAACTCGCTATAATTGATTTATCTGGTTCGGTGATTTGATCAAGCGAGGGCGATATGGATAATGCTTCACCGGTAATTCGGAAGGTTGCAATTGCGACTGGCGGCGGTGACGCGCCGGGATTGAACGCGGTCATCCGTGCAGCTGTTCTGGCAGGTCTTGGGCGCGGTTGGGAAATGTACGGCATTCGTGACGGCTACAACGGCCTGATGATGCCCGAAAAATACCCGGAAGGCGGGTTGATCAACCTGACCCGGGATCGGGTCCGCGGTATCACCCACCTGGGCGGCACGATCATAGGTACAACCAACAAAGGCAATCCTTTCCATTACCCGGTGAAGAACCCGGATGGCACTTTTACCGAAGTAGACCGCTCAGATGAATTGATGCGGGCCTTTGCCATCCATGAGATCGACGCGCTCATCTCCGTCGGCGGCGATGGATCGATGGATATCGCCAACCGTTTGGCACAAAAAGGCCTTTGCGTTGTTGGTGTCCCAAAAACGATCGACAACGACCTCGACCAGACGGTAGTGACATTTGGTTTTGACACCGCAGTCAGTTTCGCGGTGGAATGCCTGGACCGCCTGCACACCACAGCCGCCAGCCATCAACGAGTGATTGTCGTTGAAGTGATGGGCCGCTATGCCGGATGGATCGCCCTGGAAGCCGGTGTCGCCGGTTCTGCCGATGTGGTCCTGATCCCCGAAATTCCTTATGATCTGAATGTGGTCGCCCGCAAGATCAAAGACCGACAAAAGGCCGGCAGTAGTTTTTCCATCGTGGTCGTCGCTGAAGGTGCCATCCCCAAGGGCGGAAGCGTTTCTGTTCTCGAAAAAGAGGTCGGCCGGGCCGAACGTCTGGGCGGGGTTGGAGAAAAGGTCACCGCCGAATTGCAGGAACTGACCGGCAAGGAAACCCGGCTGGTCGTTCTCGGTCATCTACTCAGAGGCGGCTCCCCGACTTCGAATGACCGTCTCATTGCGCTGCGTTTTGGCGCGGCAGCAGTCCGGGCTTTAGCTGAAGGCCAAAAAGGGATCATGGTCGCACTCGACCCTCCGGTGGTCAAGTATGTTCCCCTGGCTGAAGCGACCAACCGTATGAAAACCGTTCCCATCGACTGCGATACCATGCTGACCGCCCGCGACCTGGGCATGTGTTTTGGAGATTGATCGTTTAGAAATTTGTTATTCACAAAGCCATAAAAAAAAGCCGACTTGAATAATATCAAGCCGGCTTTATCGCTTAATTTAAGACGTGAAAATATTTCAATTTCCAGAACTTTTCTTCACTATTTGGCCTTTGAGTTGAACGCAGGCAAACTCATAGCAAAGAACAGAACGCCGAAGACGGCTACGACCAGTGTAACTGATGCTTCCATTTTCCACCTCACCGAACATAACTCTATTGGTCATATATACTGTTTAACACCAAATTAGATAAAAGTGTTCGAATTTGTATATATATATTAAATACGTGGAAAAATGGATCTGGTTCCAATATTTCGTAAATTAGTTGTAAATTCGAAGTTAATTCCAAATACCTGGAATACTTTGTCCACAATTCGGACATTTCCCCTCATTGGTAACCGCAATCTCCCTGATCCAATATCCCCGTCTCTGGACCAGACGTGTACGGCACTTCGGGCAGTAGGTATCTTCCAACGAACCCACTTTACCTGGCAGATTCCCCGCATAGACAAAGTGAAGCCCGGCCTCTTCTCCGACCTCTGCGGCCCGCTGCAGTGTCGCCGCCGGAGTAGGCGGAGCATCGTTCATCAGGTAATCCGGGTGATAGGCTGTTACATGCCAGGGAATATCTGCGGAGACAGAAGTGAGGAATTCGCTCATCTTCCACAATTCATCCACCGAATCGTTGAACCCCGGGATCACCAAGGTCACTACTTCAACCCAAAGACCGAGCTCCTTTGCCAACCGGATGGAATCCAATACCGGGCCCAGGCGCCCGCCCATTTCTTTGTAGCGTTCTTCCTGCATGCTCTTCAGATCGATCTTGTATCCGTCCAACCACGGACGTAGAAACTTCAGGGTTTCCGGTGTGGCAAAACCATTGGAGATCATCACGGTTTTTAACTGCTTTGCCTTTGCTTCTTCAAAGATCTCTACAGCCCACTCGCTGCTGATCAGCGGCTCATTATAACTTGAGGCGACTGCGGCAGCGCCGTGTTCAACAGCCATAGTTACCAATTCTCTGGCTGTGGTAGGCATGATCTGTCCCACTGACGAAGCCGCCTGCGGTTCCCTCAGCGCCTGCGAGGTATACCAGTTCTGGCAAAAAGAACAATGGAAATTGCATCCCAGCATGCCAAAGGTCAGAACACCGCGACCGGGCAGAAAATGATTGAAGGGTTTCTTTTCGATCGGGTCAACATTCACACCAGCCACATATCCCGAAGGGACTTGCAAATCCCCTTCCTGGTTGAAGCGAACTCCGCAGATCCCGCGTTTTCCCGGAAGCAGCAGGCAGCGGTGCGCACATGCCTGGCAGCGCACCTTATTCTCTTCCAATTTCTCAAAGAGAACTCCAGTTTTTGTGTACCGGTCCAAAACGTCTGAAACCTGCATTTATCACCTCGTAATCATTATATCTCTCAGAAAGTGCATCAATCAGCCTTGAATGTGGTAAACTCCCATTTATGGACGAGAAAACCCTTAAAATGTTGGAATTCCCAAAGGTCGTGGAGAAATTGGCCGGCTATGCTGCTTTCAGTGCCTCCAAAGAATTGGCGTTGGCATTAGCCCCAGCGAAAACCCTGGTTGATGCGAATAAACGCCTAGACCTTACCTCGGAAGCCCGCCGCCTGCTCAGTATCAATGATTCCATCGGCGTTGGCGGCGCATCGGATATCCGTCCGCTGGCCGTCATGGCCCGCCGCGGCGGTGTCTTGAACGAATCTGAGCTGATGTCTGTCAGTGGTACCCTGGTAGCCGCCAGGGTCCTTTCTCGCGCCATGGAAAAGAATGCCAACCTTTACCCGCAGTTGAGCGAGATCACCAGTTTGCTGCGTCCTCCACCCGGGATCATTGAATCTATTTCCCGCTGTATCTCAGATCACGCTGAAGTAATGGACAGCGCTTCGACCAGACTTCAATCCATCCGCTCCGAGATCAAGGTCTCGCATGACCGTCTGATGAGTAAATTGGAGCGTATGATCAACGATTCGCATACAGCCCCCATGCTGCAGGAATCCATCATCACCACCCGCAATGGACGCTACGTGATCCCCCTGCGCGCGGAATTCAAGAGCCGGGTCAAGTCAATCATTCATGACCAGTCCGCCTCCGGTTCCACCCTGTTTGTGGAACCTGTCGCCGTGGTGGAATTGAATAACCAATATCACGAACTTCAGCTCGCTGAACGCGATGAGATCCGCCGAATTTTGGCAGAACTTTCCAACCTTATCGGCGCCGAGGCGGAAGCCATACAGGGGTTGGTCTCAGCATTGGCAGAATTTGATTTTTGCCTGATGTGCGCCAAATATGCTGATGACCTCAAAGCCAGCGCACCCGTACTGCATACCATTCACCCACCCGAGAAGGAACATACCCCCAACACAATCATCAAGCTCCTCAAAGCCCGCCACCCCCTGTTGGACCCTGAAACCGTAGTACCAGTGGATATCGAACTGGACCCGGCCACTTTTGCCGTCATCATCACCGGCCCGAACACCGGTGGAAAAACGGTCACTCTCAAGACAGTCGGCCTGATGGTGGTAATGGGACAGTGTGGGCTGCATATTCCCGCCCAATCCGGCACAGAACTGAGCTACTTTGAGAATATCTATGCCGATATCGGGGATGAGCAATCCATCGAGCAATCGCTTTCGACTTTTTCCGGTCATATCACCAATATTGTGCGCATTCTCAATAATGCCCGTTCACGAACACTGGTACTGTTGGATGAATTGGGCGCCGGCACTGACCCACAGGAAGGCTCAGCCCTGGCCCGTGCGATCATGCTTTACCTCGTCGAAAAACGCGTTCCCTGTATGATCGCCACCCACTATCCGGAATTAAAAGCACTCGCTCATGCCACTCCGGGCGCAGTCAACGCCTGCATGGAATTTGATCCTAAAACTTTGCGTCCAACTTACCGCCTGACCATCGGCATTCCCGGCCGTTCCAACGCGTTTGCTATCGCGCAGCGGCTGCATTTGCCGGATGAGGTACTCGAATCCGCCCGCGCTATGATCGACCCGGATGAGCTTAAAGCAGAGGACCTGCTCAACGAGATCCACCACCAGCGCGAGGTCGCCCGTAAAGCCCGCGCAGCTGCCGACCACGACCGCTCGATTGCCATGAACCTCAAACAGGAATTGACCCAACGCCTGGACCAGATCGAGGTAGAACGCCAGCGCGAACTGGAAAAGACGCGCGAGCAGGCTGAGATCGAACTCGAAGCCTTACGGAAAGAATTGACTGAGGTCAGGCAAAGTCTGATCCGTGCCCGTCAGCCCTTGGATGCACTTGCCCCGGTACAGGAAAAGATCGAGAAAGTGGAAAAGAAAGCAACCCGTGTGGTACCCCGGAAGGAAGTCCCCGGCAGCACGATTGCTTTTGTACCGCAATTGGGCAAAAAAGTCCGTCTACGAAACCTGGATACTGAGGGCGTGATCACCTCGCTGGGACAGGAAGAAGCCGAAGTATTGGTCGGCAACCTGCGTATGCGCGTGCGCCTCTCAGACCTGACTAGCATCAAAGAACCTGTCGAGGAACCGGCTGAAAAGACCGACAAACCGGCCCGAAAACCTGCTCCCGATGTGGAATCAGCTTCAGCAAACAAGAAGATCTTTGTCCCGTCTCCGGGTATGGAGATCGATATCCGCGGTCAGCGTGCCGAAGATGCCCTGGATATCCTGGACCGATACCTCGACAGCGCCATTATGGCTGGCATGCCTTTTGTTCGCGTCATCCACGGAAAAGGCACAGGCCGTCTGCGCCAGGTGATCCGTGAAGCCCTACAGGGCAACAGCAGTGTTGCCAGCTTTGAACAGGGCGCCGATAATGAAGGCGGCGAAGGCGTCACCATCGTCCACTTGAATTAACAGAATCAATTAAAATAAAGGTCGACAGTATCACTCCCCACGAGGCTGTCGACCTTATTGTTCAAGCTCCCTGTGACTTGAACACACAATATCAAATTTACTCCCTAAATATTAATACATATGCGTTGACAATTTATTGACATATTTATTAATTATTACTTCCTGCCAGAGATTTGAAAACAAAAATACTCTCAACCGGGGTGGTCTGTACCAGGTAGCGGTGGATCATCTCCTGTGAGAATTCGAATTCTAAGTTTTCTGCTGGATCACTGAATCGTCGAATTGTGTTTTCCCGTTGAAATTTCTTCAATACCTCTTCGATAAAATGCGGATCTCTTCCAGAAACCTGGACCAATTCAGAGATCGAAAACCGTGACCCCAACCATGCAGCTGCCTGTAAGGTCCTAACCTCTTCTTCAGAATTTCGACCTAAGCGTCTCTTTATCGCATTAAAGAGATCACCCTTGACTTTGTATTGCCCACCTGCCAGGTTCTGCCTAATTTCTTCCAATGGTCCAAATTGATCCTTCAAGAAGACAGACAACAATTTTGGGTTACCGCCACATTCCCTGGTCAGCCACCTCGCCTCATTTTCTTGAGGCATGATCCCGGTGAGAAGGTAAGTGAAATCAGAGACCTCATCCTGAGTCAAAAGTGGCAGATCGACCACCTGCATATAGCGGGTATCTGCGTACCGGGCAATGAATTTATCCAGTGCCGGGTTGGCAATATCGGTTTGGCCGCAAAGGATGGCAGTGCCGTATTCATCAGCACGGTCCTGTTCAAAAACATAGGTCAATACCTGCATGGTTTCAGCATCGCACCAATGGGCATCGTCAAAAATATACAGGACTTTTCGATCATGGCCGATGATCTTTAAGAGTTCCCAGAAAGCTTCCGGGATCAACCGTTGCAAGCCTGCCGCTGCAGCTAGATCTGAAGGGCTGATATCCTGGCGGATTCTTTGAATTTCCGGAAATAACGGAAGGAGTGCTCTGGCATAGCTTGGATCGAGAACATTCCACTCGGAATCTGAGATCGTCTGCCTGATGGACCCGATCAAAGGTTGGTATGCAATATTCACCTCGTGCGGACAGGACTGATAATACAGCAATCGCGGAAGCACTTCCAGAGCATCAAAAAATTCTCGCAGAAAACGGCTTTTTCCGCAGCCCGCTTCGCCACGAACATAAAATATTCCGCCACGCTGGAGCCTGGTACGCAGGTCTGCGACTCGCTGACAAAGGTCTACATAGTGCATCGGATTTTTCTCATCCCTGAGCCAGAACCAACGGGGTTCCTCTTTGGGAATTTCTAACAATCCCCGGGAGGTTTCGATCATGTCGCGTAATACTTTTGGTAGGATCGATTTTCCATTCTCGACATAGATCTTTTCAAGGTTTACACAGAAATACTTCAATTCAGAGATAGCCCCCAGGTCTTTCAGGCACTTAAGTACCAGAATGTTCAATTCTGTGTTCTGTCGATCATGAAGAAGCGCCAGTGACAGCCAGTTTAAAGCTTCATTCAAGTGACCTGTAGAGATGCACTGGTCTGCCAACCATTCCAACATCATCTGGTGCCAGACTTCAAAGATCTCGTTGCGGTCGCTTGCCCATTGTTGAAAATTCTCAGAATTGATCGTTCCGGCTTCTGTAATGAATCCAGAAGCTCTCCAGAGGCTGATCCCTTCGCTTACCTTGGTATAGATCACATCGGTGAACGAACTATTGAGCGAAATATTTAGATTTTTCCGGATCAATTGGGTGATCTTTTCAAACTCAATGGTGTCAACCACAACTTTTGTCCCATCGAGAGAGACATAATCACCATTGATCAACAGGTAGTCATCCCCTGGAAGTGATTTCTTTAGATTAGCGAGAGCTTCACGTAGGTTTTTCTTGGAAATTTCTTCAGTATCATCCGGCCAGAACATCTCGCAAAGATTTTCGCGGCTGACGGGGTAAAGTTGACAAGCCAGGTAATAGAGTAAAAAACGTACCTTGCGCCGCTTGATCTCTACGGTTTTTCCGTTCAGAACTACAAGAGGAGGGCCAAGAAGAGAGATCGAAAGGGACGGTTGGGACATTCTTTTTCAGCTCTCCTATCAGGGTTTTTGCAAAAGTTCGCGCTGACGCTGACGAGCTTCTACGATCATTTCCCGCGCCGCGTTCAAGTTGGATTCGCTGATACTGCCCGTCATCTGGGCAAGTTCCACGATCCTGCCGTTGTCATCCAAAGCTTCGACGACTGTACTAGTCCGACCTTCAGAAACCTCTTTGTGTACATTGAAGTGCTGCCCGCCGTAGGCAGCCAGTTGCGGTAGATGTGTTACGCACATTACCTGGTGCTCCCGGCTTAAATTCCATAGTTTTTCACCGACCACAGCCCCAACCCTTCCGCCAATACCTTGATCGATCTCGTCAAAGATCAGCGTGGGTACATAATCGGCCTGGGCCAGGACATTCTTCAACGCCAGCATCAAACGCGAAGTCTCACCGCCTGAAGCGATCTTAACCAGCGGTTTCAACCCCTCTCCCGGGTTGGGAGCAATCAAAAACTCTACCTGGTCAAAACCGGACGCATCAAAACCAAGTTTCTTTCCATTGGCATCCGGGATACCTTTTTCATCCTCTACCCGTGTAAAGTTGACCGAGAATTGTGCGCCTTTCATGCTCAGGTCATTCAATTCATTTTCAACACCAGTGCTCATCTGTTCTGCGGCTTGCCTGCGCTTCGCGGAAAGCGCTTCTCCCAATTTTAAGAGGTCCTGGATGACTGAGTTTTCTTTTTCTTCCAGTTCATTAATTCTTTCTTCCGCGTGATTGATGGTTTCCAGTTGCGCTCTGGCCTGCTTGCCAAATTCGAGCACAGCTTCGATCGAACCGCCAAATTTCCGCTTCAACTGGTGAATGATCTCCAGGCGGTCTTCCACCTGTTCAAGGCGTCTTGGGTTAAACTCGATCTCCTCGAGATAATTGTGCAGGTCGCGCGAGAGATCACTGATCTGGCTGGCGATTCCTTCCGCCTGGTCCAAAACTCCCTGCCTGCCCGAGTCGATCCGTGCCAGGGTGCTCATCATCTGGGTCACTTCGCCCAGCAGGTCGGCAGCCGATTGAGTTTCCGGGCTGCCCTCATCCAAAAGGATCAGGGCTTGCTGTGCAGATGCCGCCAGGCTTTCAGCATTGGCCAGCCGGTTCCGTTCTGCACTCAATTCCTCATCTTCACCGATCTGTAAGGCAGCAGTTTCGATCTCTTCGGCCTGGAATTTCAATAATTCACTTTTTCGTTCTGCTTCAGATTCTAAACTACGCAGGCTGCCAAGTTCTTTACGAATCTCCATAAGCCGGTGATACTGTGCGCGGTACTCGGTTAATTCCTTGCCGACTACCGCGTACCGGTCCAACAATCCCAGGTGGGAGCGTATATCGAGCAGAGAAAGATGCTCCGCCTGCCCGTGGATATCGACCAAGTAGTTTCCCAGTTCCTTTAGTAATCCCACTGCCACACTACGTCCATTGACCCTGGCCACCGTGCGCCCTTCACTGCGGATCTCTCGGCCAAGGGTAACGGCATTTTCTCCATCATCCAGGCCTTCGCGTTCCAGGACAGCGCTGATCTCGCTGCGGGTACTCTCCGGGATGGAAAACTCAGCTTCAAGCACCGCCCGGTCCGCGCCGCTGCGCACCATGGTCGCGTCCACACGGCCTCCCACAAGCGCCATTATGGCATCCAGCAAAATGGATTTACCGGCACCGGTCTCGCCGGTAACGATGACAAGCCCCTGCGAAAAATGCAGTTCCAGTTTTTGAATGATGGCAAAGTTTTCGATGCGCAGTTCGCTTAACATTCGTCAGTGTCCTGTTCAGATCTTGATTCCCTTAAGTCGGGTAAATGCAGAACCAGCCGCCATTACCGCGTAAACAGCTGGCCAAATGATTGAGACCAGAAAAGATAATATCGCTTCCCCGGATTGTCCTCCGGATACAGCCGAGTAGATCACGATTGTCAAAAGTAAAATGATCGCCCGGATCAGCCCACCAACAAGGGCAGCAATAGCTGTGACCAGGGGCAAATGGATGGAGCGTCTTCTGCGAACCGCCAGTCGAACCACTTCAGCAATTCCAATTCCAACAGCCGGCGCGAGAAGAATTGTGAAGAATCCCAAAATGCTCGCAAAATAACTGCCAATGGCGGCTAAGATCGCCGCGATCACTGCTGCCACCGGGTAATCCCACCACTTGGTGGTCTCAAATTTCTTCTGCTGACCGCGTACACATTCCTTGCAGCGGTAACCGGTTGGGGTCAAAACGGCACAGGAGGTACAAATCGGCCGCTCGCACTGATTACAGCGCAGCAGGGTTTCTCGATCAGGATGAACATAGCAATAGAGTTTTCCGTTATTGTCCAGACTCATTGTTAACCGCCGATGGAAGGGTTTTGTTCAAGATATCGTTCCAGGTTCCGGTAAAAATATCCTGGGTCCTGAAAAACAAGGAATTTTGCGGTCTTGTCGCTAACCTTGACCAGGATCTTATCATTATTTTCAAGGGGGACAGCCGCGTGGCCGTCCACGCTGATGACTGCCTGATGGTCCGTTTCGGTGGTGATCTCCACACTGGCGCCTTCCGGTAAAATGATCGACCGGTCCATTGAAAGGTGTGGCGCCACAGCCACGATCAGTATGTTACGTAGTTCCGGAGGCATGATGGGGCCGCCCACGGCCAGCGCGTATGCAGTGGAACCGGTCGGCGTCGCCGTGATCAGACCGTCCGCCACATAAGAAGCCAGCGGGTATCCATCCACCCTCGCCTGGATACGGATCGGTCGAACCGTTTGCCCGCGGCACACTACGACCTCATTGATCACCTGGTCGATGTAGATCAGGCTGTCTCCCCGCCACAATTCAGCTTCCAGGATCATCCGTTCTTCGTAACTAAACTCACCGCTGAACACCCGGTAGAGTTGTTTTTTCCATTCATTCCGGCCCAACTGCATCAGGAAACCGAATCTTCCAAGATTGATCCCCAGAAGAGGAATTCCTGAAGCCGCGCACAGGTGCCCGGCACGGAGCATCGTACCATCTCCGCCCATGATCAGCATCAAGTCGAACTCGTGTGCGTCTACGCGTTCCTGCAATTCCGGCGAATTCAGCTTCGCAACAAATGGTTTGGATTTCCAGGTCTTTTGAATAAAAGCCTGAACTTCAAAGGCCACTTTCATGGCTTCTTCAGAATTCGGATTTGCCGCTATGGCAATATTCTTGATCTTCTCAGTAGGCGCATTCATATCTTGATAATTATAGCTGTTTTGAGGGCCAAATAGAATGAAAACTGCATTCCCAGTCGGGAATGCAGTTGATCAAAGCAAATTCATCAGTAAGAACTATTTTTCGGGGAAGCGTTTGCTGAATTCAAGCAGCGCTTGCTGCAGGTGTTCCTCACGCAGGCTCAAGGTCAGATCGGCGCGGGTGCGCTCAATGATACCTCTCACCAGGTCAGTCTGGCGGCGCAGGCCATTAGTGACCGCGTCAGGGTAATCCATGGTGACTAAAAAGTTGTAGATCTCATCCATAGCATTCAGCAGACGTTCGGCGTCTTCAGAATACCCCATGCGCAGAATATCCAGGCAGCGCCGGCGTAATTCACCGATACATTCAGCCAGTCCGTTCAAATATGTGTTGCACTCGATCCCCAGGTCTTCGGGGGAAGGAAGTTTCACATTTTCAATGATTGCACAGGTTGTACTGGCTTCGGCGAACTCTTTGATCGCATCCTGCGTATACCCTGCATAGTACAGATCAGGATATTTCGCCAGGTCCTTCTGCATTTGCTGGACCAGCTCGTGAGCTTCATTCAGCAGCTCATGGGCAGGCCCGGACTCGCTGCGGTGGATGGCACGAATCGTATGTGCGCACAAGCGGGTCAACTGGCGCGCCTGCACCAGGGCCTGGTCGCGGGCGGAAGTCCTTTCATCAAAAATCTTGCGAGCTTTTTCTGTGATCTCAGTAAATTGGTCCATCATTATTCAGCCTTTGGCGGCTCGGGTGGGTGAATTTGCCTGAAGAGATCATTTGCCAGTGAATTATCACCGGGAATCCTGATCTCTCCGTAGGCTGCCTCATACCGGGCCAGATTTTCTTTCAATGCAATAAAAAATAGTTTCGCACCTATGGGCGACATGACCACACGTTCCATTACCCGCGGTTTTTGCAGGGGCAGGACCTGCCCGAAATCAAAAACAATATCTGATGGGGAGTGGCTGATACGCACCAGGTTGGAATACACAGCATTCAAATCCTCCGGAAGTTCTACCGGGTTTACTCCGGGAACTGGAGGAGTTTCTTTATTCTCAGTCATTCTTTCCTTCTTTAGAACGGTATTTCCTCAGAGGGTCCGGCATCGAAGTCGACATCTTCCGATCCACCGGTCGAAGGACCACCTTCAGAACGGCCAGACAGGAATTTGACGCTGCTCGCCGAGATCTCGAATGAGGCCCTTGGGGTTCCATCCTGTGCTGTCCAGACACGCGGTCCGCCAGTCTTCTGATCGACGGATAAGCGTCCTTCTACCAACACCATCTTTCCTTTTTGCAGGAAGTTGTTGCAATTCTCAGCCTGTTTTCCCCATGTGGACACTCTGAACCAGACTGTTTCTTTAACCGGTTTGCCGTCCACGGTCCGGGTATTATCAGTGGCAACATTAAAACTGGTGACAGCCTGTCCAGATGGGGTAAAACGCATTTCTGGATCTCGGCCTAAGCGACCTACAATGATGATTTTCTGATACATACTTCCTCCTCAACCCTCACGAAATCTTCTCAATAGCTTTATTGTACACAATAACTGAATTCCAATATATCGAAATAGGTGGTTAATTTTGAGTTGTGTCCGTCGGCAGACTATTTCCAATCGTTTTTGGCAGATCATACACATTTAGGTCAGAAAAACTGACAGTTAATGGGGTATCTCCAGCAGCCTTAGCAAAATACCCGATCCCCCCGCTGGCGAATGTTCCTCTTACGACCTCTGTCTGCAATTTTTGGTTGATATATACCCGCAGGGTCTGACCTTTCGCCCAGATCCCGACCGTATACGGCTGCCATAAAGATATGTCAGAACTTGGGGTCCAATCCAACAGGAATGACGGAGTGCTGCCCACCATTTGCTGAACAGCGATAGCTCCCTGGCAATTGATCATCAGCCGGTAGAAGTTCTGTTCATCCTGCGCTCTGAAAACAACGCCAAATTGATCGTTCTCCTTACACAGAGCCACTCGTTTTACCGTTGTTTCCAGGTAAAAATCGGTCAATAAGGTATTCTGTCTGAATGCGATCAGGCTTCCCCGGTCGGCTTTTACTGCCAGGGTGATCGACTCATTCGCTGCAGACACGATCCCGCGTACATTTTGTTGGTCCTGCCAATTTCCACTCGTATTGAATGAATCACTGAAAAGCAGTTCCCCATAAACAGGAACCGCTGCCGGGTTTTGCGTAGCTGTGGGCGGGACCACGATTGTCGGGGTAGCCGTAGCCGGGAACCAGTCGATCGTCGCTGTTGGCGACAGGCTCGGGGTTGGCGAGATCAGATCCTGGATCGGCTCCGCAGTTTCAGGGGCACAGGCAGAGATCAAAAACAACACCCCTGCGGTAAGCAGGAGCTTAATTAGGCGAACTTTTACTTGAGTACTCGTATTCCTCATGGTGATAAAGAAATTATACCTTGCATTTATTCGCCGTGCCCCGGTACAAAAAAAGCTGGTTGAAAAAGGATGTTATAATTTTTTAGTGAGCTTGCTTATGAAAACAAAAAAATTCCTTCCATTAATTGCAATTATGTCTGTGCTGCTGGGCCTTTTGATCGTTCAGCCGTTATTATCTGCCCCGGCAAACGCCCAGGTGTTTATTTACACTCCAACCCCCGAGTCAAATGGAAATATCTACTACATTGTTAAATCCGGTGATACCTGCACGACTATCACCTTGACCTATAATATTTCTCTTGACCAATTACGCAGTCTAAACCAACTTGAATTGAATGACTGCGACAGCCTGCGTGTTGGACGTAAACTTCTGCTCGCAGTGGTTCCCACTCCGGTCATCACTGCCGGGCCATCGCCTACCCCCACTTCTTCTCTCCCGACACCGATGCCTGTCATTGGCAAGGGGACGATCTGTATTTACCTCTATGACGATGTCAATGGCAATGCGGTCGCAGACGACGGAGAGAATTCACTGGCAGGAGGCGAGATCAGCATTTCCAGCACGGCGGGAGATTACACCAAAACAGCCTCTACCACCGGTGACGGAAATGCGGTCTGTTTTGAAGATATCAATGAGGGCCCCTATTCCATCAGCGTAGCCATCCCCGATGGATATAATCCCACCACCGCCCAGAATTACACGGTCACCCTGAAAGCCGGAGACACCTCGACCATCGACTTTGGCGCGCAGGTAGGGTCTCATCTCGATCTTGGTGGTGAAGGCACCGGTGGAAAATCCATCCTCCTGGCCATCATCGGCGGTCTGGTCCTTCTGGCCGCGGGTGGTATTGGTCTTTACGTCTACATCTTGATGAAACGAAAGTAATTAAATACTTGTAAATAAGTTAGCCCGGAATAATCCGGGCTTTTTTTATGCGCTATAATCTACATCCACACACTATTTTTTTGAGGTAAATATGCGGAACGAAGATGGTTTGGCTTTTCATTTGCATATAAAAGAAAGCGATATCGGTCGTTATGTGCTTTTACCCGGCGACCCTGCCCGCTGCGAGAAAATTGCGAAGTATTTTGATTCTCCCCACTTTGTTGCTCAAAATCGCGAATATGTCACCTGGACCGGCTCGCTTTTAGGCGAGAAGGTTAGTGTGGTTTCCACAGGCATTGGCTGCCCTTCTACTGCCATTGCTATTGAAGAACTGGTAGAAGTTGGTGCGGACACATTCATTCGTGTCGGCAGTTCCGGTTCCATGCAGCCGTATGTTCACGCGGGTGACGTCGCAGTACTCACCGGCTCCATCCGCGATGAAGGGACCACTTCACAATATCTTCCCATGGAATTCCCCGCTGTCGCCAATACTGACGTCGTTTGCGCCCTGCGTGACGCGGCCGTAAAACTGGGCCAATCTCACCACCTCGGGGTTGGGCACTCCAAAGATTCATTCTATGCCGAAGTGGAACGCAACCGCATGCCGCTTGCCCACCATCTGACCGAACGTTGGAACTCCTTTGTTGCCGGTGGTGCTGTCTGCTCTGAAATGGAGTCGGCCGCCATCTTTATTCTCTCTTCTCTGTACCGCAAACGCGCCGGCGCCTGTATGTTGGTGATCAATGAATCTGAATTTGCCGAAATCAGCGATGCAGATGCCAACAAGGTATTAAATGAATTCGATGCCGAATCCGTCATCCGGGTTGGAGTTGAAGCTATTAAACTGTTGATCGAGCGTGACCGCGCCAGCCAATCGAAGTAACCGAACGGGGTAAAACAGGCATGACAGAATTCTGGCTCATTCGCCACGGGCAGACCGATTGGAACCTGGCCGGCCGTTTTCAGGGGCATACGGATATTCCCTTGAACTCGCGCGGTCTGGAACAGGCCCGCGAACTGGCTGCAAAACTTGCCGCGACCAAATTTGCCGCGATCTATTCAAGCGACCTTAAGCGCGCTTCGCAGACCGCTGACCTTGTTGGCCAGGCAGTATCACTGCCTGTGACCATCGATCCCCGCCTTCGGGAGATCTGCCAGGGCGACTGGGAAGGGATGTCTCTTGCAGAGGTGCGCCAGAAATATGAATTCGATCCAGCCGCGGCTGAATCATCCGCCGATTCACGCGCCCCGGGTGGTGAATCTGTCAATGAAGTAGCCGCCCGCATGGCTTCTGCCGCCTCGGATATTTCTCGGATACGCCCTGATCAAAGGGTGCTGCTCGTCTCTCACGGGCTGGCAGTCGCCGCATTATTTTGTGTGTCCTCCGGAATTCCACTCGCCCGCGTGCATGGTTATATCCCGGAAAACGCCACTCCATTGATCATCCAGTGGCAAGATAAGAAATAGAGAAATTCATCCCTCATAAATGCCTGAGGGATGATCTTGGGGAGAAGAATAAACCTTAATCAAATCAATGTCACTAGATTCAGGGGGCTTGTTACAAGGCAGGGAAAAAAAGTAAATCAATTTGTACCCTATAAACCTGGACCTTATTCAATTAAAATTAGCAGATTCGTTTGCCATCTCGGAGCTCATCATGAAAATCTTTTTTTACCGTGTTTATCAGATTGTAATGAAGTTTATGGTCCAGTTGATCAATTGGAAGAATGCCGAATTGATCGAAGGGGAAAACAGTATTCTCAAGATCCCTGCAATGATAAAAGATCAGGGCTTTTCCAGAGTGTTGTTGGTTACCGATAAGAACATAACTTCATTAGGGCTGACCGCAAATTTATTACAAGAGTTGAAGGAGAAAGAGATCCAATGCTGGGTCTATGACGAAACCATCCCCAACCCGACCATCGATAACATCGAAGAAGGCCTGAAAATCTACAAAAATAATCAATGCCAGGCTTTGATCGCTTTCGGCGGTGGTTCTTCTATGGATTGCGCCAAAGGTATCGCTGCCAGGGTTGTCCGTCCGAAAAAGAGCGTTCCCCAATTAAGAGGACTCCTCAAGGTCAGCCGAAAGCTCCCCTGCATTTATGCCATCCCGACCACAGCGGGGACCGGCAGCGAAACTACTATCGCGGCCGTGATCTCAAACCCATTGACCCATGAAAAATACGCCATCAACGATCCAAGCCTGGTCCCCCAATATGCAGTGCTGGATCCTTTGATCACAGTTGGTCTGCCGCCTTTCATCACCGCCACTACCGGGTTGGACGCACTGACCCATGCGGTGGAGGCTTATATCGGCCGCAGCAACACCCGCGAAACCCGCGAGGATGCCCGGATCGCAGTCAAATTGATCTATGAAAATCTTTACAAAGCCTATACCGATGGAAAAGATATTACCGCCCGCAGCAATATGTTAAAAGCCTCCTTCCTTGCCGGAGTCGCCTTCACCAAAGCCTATGTTGGTGCCGTGCATGCGATGGCCCATACCCTGGGTGGATATTATCGTACCCCGCACGGATTGGCCAATGCAGTGATCCTGCCCTATGTATTGGATTACTACGGCAGCACCGCCTGGAAGCCTCTGGCTGAATTGGCCGACCTGGTCGGTCTGGGCAGCGTAAATGAGAGCGATGAAGTCAAAGCCAATAAATTCATTGCCAGCATCCGGGAAATGGAAGCGAAAATGAATATTTCCACAAAGATCGAAGGAATTCGCGAAGAAGATATTCCAGGGATGATCAAAAACGCACTCAAAGAGGCGAACCCGCTTTATCCACTGCCAAAGATCCTCTTCGCTGAAGATTACCGAAAGCTTTACGACAAGATCCGCTGATCAATAATAATCACCCATACAGCCTCCTGAATTATCAGGAGGCTTTTTTGTTGGAGTTACATGCAGGATAAAATGGAAATAAGAAAATCAGAAAATACCCTATTGACTTTTAGATTATTTGTTCTATAATACTGATTACATAAACATTTGTTCTATATATTCAGGAGGAATCAAATGAATCTATCGGCAGTTCGTTCTAATAATTTCTCTCAAACCATCAAGAATACTCGTGTCCGTAGCGGCACGGTTTACGGGATCATCATCATTCTGGCCTTGATCGGCTTTGAATCCTTCAATTTCAGTACTACCGTATTTGCCCTGCGCGACCTGCTCGGCGATCCCAAATTCGCAGGGATTTCCTGGTCCACCCTGTTGGCCCTGGCTTTCTGTGGCATCGATTTTGCCGGTATCGCTCGATTGATCAACCCCGATAACCGGACCAGCGATCTCAAAGAATCCTGGTATCTCTTCGGTGCCTGGCTTCTGGCTGCCACTGCCAATGCCGCCCTCACCTGGTGGGGAGTCGCAGTAGCCATCAGCGGTCATACCACACAGAGTGCATTAGTGATCAGCACTAAAACGCTGACCCAGATCGTGCCCATCTTTATTGCCATCCTGGTCTGGGTAATGCGTATCCTAATCATTGCTTCCCTGACCAGCGCCATCGAACGCATGACTGGAAATAAGAAATCTACCTCTGTGAACTTCGCTCAATCCACAGTCCAGAGACCGGTAACCAAATCTGCCCCGGCAGCCTCGGCTCAAACCCGCCAGCCGGTCACGCTCACCCGCATCCCCCGGCAGCCTGTTCAGGCCAAAGCAGAGCCTACTTATCATGACTTGTATGCGTCACGCAGTTTCAACGCAAATCAATCTTTCAGTGAACAATCCAAAAAATTCTAAAAAGTTCCTCTTCTTAACTAAAAAAGTCCCCCGTTATTGCAATATCGGGGGACTTCTGGTATCTGGTCCTAATCTACCTGTAAAGGCAGATACACTCGAAACGTTGTTCCCTGCCCCACTGTACTTTCCACTTCGATCTTGCCACCATGCTTTTGAGTGATCCATTTAGCGATCGAGAGTCCCAACCCAAAACCGGAAGTCGCGGTATGGGTCCGAGATTTATCTCCACGGTAGAATCGTTCAAAAATATGCGGCAGATCTTCCGCCGAAATTCCCGCGCCGTTATCCTTCACAGTGAACAACGCTTTATCGCCTTCTTTTTCCAGGCTGACAGTTACTTCTCCACCTTTTGGCGTGTAAGTGATGGCGTTGCTGATCAAGTTCAAGAACACCTGCTTGATCCTGTCTTGATCTCCGTTAATGATCGCCTGATCGATAGAAGTGAGCTTTAGGTTTACACGGTCACCCGCCAGTACTGTCATCTGATGAATCACTTCAAGCAATACAGTTCCCAGGTCCACTTTCACAAAATCGAGCGGCATCACCCCGGCTTCTGCCTGGTTGAGGAGAAGCAGATCGCCTACCAGCCGAGAAAGCCGGTCCACTTCGCTCTCGATCCCCGTCAGAGATTCCTCGTCAGCTCCGTATTTGCGGATCAAACCAATGTTCCCTTTGATCACAGTCAGCGGGGTGCGTAATTCATGGCTGACATCCGCCATAAACCTCTGTTGAGAACCAAAGAGTTTTTCCAACCGCTCCAGGGTCTTATTGAATGCCAGCACCAACCGGCCTACTTCATCGTTGCGATAATTCTCGATTGGAATGCGCCGAGAAAGATCATCCGCTCGAGTGATCTGCGTGGCGATATTGGTCATGGTAGTAAGTGGATTTAATGCTTTGCGGGTCACGAACCAGGTAAAGAGGAAGGTGATCAGCATACCAAAACCGGTCAGGTAGATCAGGATCCTCGTCAAAGTGGATTGCATCACATCCAACAGGTTCAGGTTCATCCCGATCTGCAGGATACCAGCAGGCCCACGGGTAGATTCCAATGGAACGGTGAGGATGCGCAGGTGCTGTCCCCGAACAGTTTCACTGGAATAATTACTTTTACCTGAGATCCAGGCGTTTTTATCCAGCGCATCTTCCCAACCGGTAGGTTTTGAGACCTGCAGATCATGGTTCGCGCCCCACACCTGGATGATCAGGTTATTGTTATCCTGATAATTGGCAATGGAACGCGGGTCAAATTCTTCGTTGTTGCTGATTCGCAACAATCCGACAATATCATTCCCCGCCTGCTGAAGGGTCTGGTCCACCCCGTCAAGCATGATCATACTGGCCAACCCATAAACAAGTCCGCCGAAGAGCAATAAAATACTCCCCAGCAGAATTGAATAAAGCAGGGTTAATCTGATCCGTAATGACATTTTAGTAATCGGCTAGGCTACTTCGCGCAGAACATATCCTACACTGCGGACAGTGTGAATGAGCCTGGTCTCCCCTTGAATTTCCAGTTTCTGGCGTAAGTAGCGGATATAAACATCCAACACATTGCTTTCGCCGCCGAAATCATAACCCCAGACCCGGTCAAAGATCAATTCACGTGTGAGGACCTGCCGTGGATGCCGCATAAACAGCTCCAACAGATCGTATTCTTTGGCTGTGAGCATGATCACCCGACCTTTGCGTGTCGCCTGGCGCGTGGAGGTATCCAGGCTCAGGTCTGCAAATGTCAAGATCGGAGCCCGTTCCACCTGGGTTCGACGTAAAAGGGCACGCACGCGGGCCAGAAGTTCATCCAGTTCAAAAGGCTTGACCATGTAATCATCCGCACCGGCATCCAAACCGTGTATGCGATCTTCCAGCGCTTCCTTGGCAGTCAGCATCAAGATCGGTACGGTGCTTGTCTCACGAATACGCCGGCAAACCTCCAGGCCATCCATTCCCGGCAGCATCCAATCCAAAACAATCAGATCAGGATGATTATCCCGGTTAAGGGTCAAACCATTTTCTCCATCCAGGGCAGCATCGACCTGGTAGCCTTCATAAACAAGAGCCCGGCGTAGCACTTTAGAAATTCCCTCGTCATCTTCAATAATTAAGACTCGCTCTTTCATACGCCTCCTCGTAGGATTAGTTTTTCGTAGTACTATTATGACACAATTTTAAGAAATCTAATATTCGATTTTGTTAATTTTTCATCAATGTTTCGTTAATTGGGAGAACCCCACCAGAGGCATTATAATTTGGAAATGGAATCTCCTCAAACTGGCTCATTAACGTATATCAAAACCTTTGAAGATCTTCGATCCCTGGCGGAGTCATTACAAGACACCCCCTACTTATCGGTAGATACTGAATCAAATAGTCTCTTTGTTTACCGCGAACAGGTCTGCCTGGTGCAGATCACAGTCGGTGAAAATGATTACCTGATCGATACGCTGTCAGTAACCGATCTATCTCCTCTAGCTCCCATCTTTGCCAATCCTGCGCAGGAAAAGATATTTCATGCGGCCGAATATGACCTGATCTGCCTGAAACGCGATTATGGATTCGAGATCGCCAATATTTTTGATACGATGATCTCGGCGCGTATCCTCGGTGAGTTGGCTTTTGGATTGGGTTCACTGCTCCAATCGAAACTTAATATCACTCTGGATAAGAAATATCAGCGCGCCAACTGGGGAACCCGCCCACTTTCGCAGGAAATGCTGGAATATGCCCGTCATGATAGTCATTATCTGTATGCACTGAGAACGATCCTTAGGCAGGAACTGATAGAAAGGAGTCTGCTCGACCTGGCGCTGGAAGATTTCCGTCTGGGCTGCGAAGTCAACTCGCACAACTCCCAGCCAAACCCGGCCGTCTGGTGGAAAGTTGCCGGGGCAGCCGAGATCTCTCCTGCTGAAGCAGCAATCTTGCAAGCGTTATGCGATTTCCGCGAAGAGATGGCAGCACGCAGGAATGTTCCCCCCTTCAAGATTATCAACAATGAACTGCTGGTTTACCTTACCAAAGAACAACCGGCGCAACTTGAAGACCTCGAAAAGATTCACGGATTTTCGCCCTACATGCAAAAAAGTCTGGGAAATCAGATCTTAAAAGTGATCGAATCCGCGAAATCCGCCCCACCCCTACTGCGGCCCAGCCGCCAGCGCCCGGATGACCGGTATTTGCGCCGTTTGGATGCATTAAAAGATTGGCGTAAACTAAAAGGAAAAGAGCTGAAAGTTGAATCAGACGTTGTTCTCCCCCGCGAGTTTCTGGAGATCATCGCTGCTGAAAATCCAGCATCCACTCATCAACTGCATTCCCTTATGGCCAGGATCCCCTGGCGTTATCAGCACTTTGGAAAAGAGATCTTTAGTGTTCTACGAAAACAGGAGGTTCAATGAAAATCACATTTGACGGCGCTGCACAAACGGTCACCGGCTCACAACATTTGCTGGAGATCAACGGAAAAAAACTGCTGTTGGATTGCGGCCTCTTCCAGGGCCACCGCCAGGATTTTTTCGACCGCAACCTGCATTTCAATTACGATCCAGCCTCCATCGACGCGGTCATTCTTTCTCATGCCCATATCGACCACAGCGGCAACCTGCCCAACCTGGTTAAATCGGGTTATAAGGGCACCATTTTTGCTACGCCCCCCACTGTTGCCCTTGGCAAGATCATGTTAGCCGACTCCGGCCACATCCAGGAAGCGGATGCGGTCTATGCCAATAAAAAGAACAGCCGACGCGGCGAGCCCATGGTGGAGCCCCTCTATACCATCGAAGATGCCGAAGAAGCCTCTAAGCATTTCTATGATGTGAAATATGGCGAGAAGTTCTCTCCCACTCCCGAGGTCACCGTTGAGTTCAGAGACGCCGGCCACATTCTGGGTTCAGCCGCTGTGGTACTTGAAGTCAACGATAACGGGACAAAGAAGAAGATCTGGTTCTCTGGTGATATTGGCCGCTTTAACATGCCCCTGCTGAATGATCCAATCCTGCCGGACCCGGACACAGATTACCTGATCATGGAAACCACTTATGGTGATAAACCGCACGAAAGCCCCGAAGAAGCCTATCAAACCTTCCGCGATGTGATGATGCGGACGGTCACCCGCGGCGGTAAGATCATTATCCCTGCTTTTGCGGTGGGCCGCACCCAGGATATTGTGTACAGCATCAACCGCATGATCGAAGCCGGTGACATTCCCCATCTGCCGGTCTATGTGGATAGCCCGCTCGCGGTGGAAGCTTCCAAGATCTTCCTGCAATTCCCGGAGTATTTCGATGCAGAAGCCCGCCAGATGATGATCGAGCACCGCCACCCCGCTCTGGATTTCAAGGGGCTGCATTATGTGGCCTCCGTTGAAGAATCCAAGAGTCTGAATGATCTAAAAGGGCCTATGGTGATCATCTCTGCTTCGGGCATGGCAGAAACCGGGCGCATCCTGCATCACCTGCGCAACAACATCGAAAACCGCGCCAACACCATCCTCATCGTGGGTTGGCAGGCCCCTAATACCCTTGGCCGCCGCCTGGCGGAAGGCGATCGCCAGGTACGTATCTTCGGTCAATTATTCGAACGCCGCGCTGAGGTCATTACCATCGACGGCTTTTCCGCCCACGCCGGTCAGGACATGCTGCTAAAATATGTCGGCCAGGTCAAGGACCACGCCAAAGAGATCTTCCTTGTCCACGGCGAGCCCGACAAGGTGGAGATCTTCACCCAAAAGCTCAAAGAGCAGGGAGTGGGTCCGCTGAAATTCCCGGAATGGAAGGAAACCGTAGAAATTTAACAATAATCGGGTATAATTTTTGCGTTCGGAGAGGTGCCGCAGTGGCTGAACGGGGCGGTCTCGAAAACCGTTGTGGCCCTTTGGACCACCGAGGGTTCGAATCCCTCCCTCTCCGCTGAATTTGAAGAATGTCATGAAAAGATTAAAGATCTGCCTCATGACATTTTCGTTTAATTGCTGTGACCTCCTATTGACTTTGCCCGAAAAGGAACCTTATAATCAGGACAGAAGCTATCCTGATTTCTGAGAAAGATGGCTTGCAGGAGGTACTATGCCGGAAAAAGAAAAAAAGACAATGAAGAACGAAAAGATCGATGAAGCCTGCGAGCACATGCACGCAGCTCATGACAACATGAAAAAAGTAGCTGAGGCCTGGATCCCGCCGGAGGTGCGTGAAAATCAGCACGCTGCCCGCAAGGAATTTCTCCTCGGATTGCGCAGCCTTTTGGATGCCGCCATAGAACACAACGAAAAGCAGACCTCAAAATAATATCGATCAAAAAAACAGAAACCCGGTTTCTTCGAGAAACCGGGTTTCTTGTTACAAAACCAAAAAAAACCGGTCCGAAAGTTACCCTTTAGTCCTGTTTCCTTTTTATCGTCTCATCTCCCAAAGAGTATCCACAACAACGTGATCACTGCTCCTGCACCCAGACCGACTGCCAGCCCGATCTGCCCGGCCAGGTAAAGCTGAACTCCAGCCAGCAGGAAGGCTGCGAAGATCACCGCAGCAGCAGTCTTCCTTCCGGAGCGTTCGACGCGTTCCATCATTACCGGGAGTGCAGCAACGTTCACTTCCAACTTGCCAGCAGCCATCTCTGTCAAGACGGAATCCGTCTTGGCCGGCAGGGTCAGCAGCTTTTGCAGCATATTCAGCACTTCGTCCAGGATCACCTTCCACTTACTGTCCCCTTCCGCCTCGATCAGCGAGTTCGCGTAAGGAGAGATGTTTTCCCAGACGTTAAAGTTCGGATTCAACCCCGTGCAGATCCCGGAAAGGATGCTTACACAGCGACCCAGTAGGATCAAGTTCTCTGGGATCTGGAATGGCATGTCGTAGAGCAGATTGCCGAATTCTTCCACAAACTCATGAGCTTCCTCGGCGTGCATCTCGGTCATCTGCCGCATCGACTTGCCCCAGAATCGCTCAAAAATGCGATGCCCCGCCCTTTCCAACTCAGCAGTATCGGCACCGGGTAAAAGGATACCCAGATCTTCATAAGCCTGTATCAGCCGGTGCGAATCTTGTGTCCCGACCGCGATCAACAGTTCACGCAGCCCGGTGTAAGTTCTTTCGGGCAGTGTGCCTGTCATGCCGAAATCGACAAAGGTGAGTCTCCAACCGTCATTACCGGCGGGCACCTGCACGAACAGGTTGCCGGGGTGCGGGTCGGCATGAAAGAAGCCATCTTCGAAGATCTGCTTGAGGTAGGTGTCCAGCAGTCTGCGTGCGACCTCATCCCGATCGATGCCGGCCGCTTCAATCGCAGCATAGTCCGTGATCTTGATGCCGCCCACATCTTCCAGAGTTAATACCCGTTTGGTCGTATGGCTCCAGACAACCTGCGGAACACGTACTTCTATATGTTCCTTGAAGTTCTCCGCGAATTTCTCCGCATTCTTTCCTTCATTGAGATAATCCATCTCTTCATAAAGCGACTGGCTGAATTCATCCATCAGCCTGGGTACATTGACGCGTTTCTTGATCGGCGGGTACTTCTCGATCCACTTGCCCACGATCTTCAAGGCTGCAAGGTCGGTCTTTACCAGCTCCTCGATCTGAGGTCTCTGAACTTTAACTACCACAATCGGGCAAGGCTCATTTTCTTCATCTTTAGTGCACAGTTTTGCGTAATACGCCTGGCCGATGGAAGCTGAAGCCATCGGGGTTTCTTCAAAATATGCGAATTTTTCCTGCAGGGGAATACCAAATTCAGATTCGATCAGGGTACGGATGGGTTCAAAGGGTTCAGGAGCAACCTCATCCTGCAGGTTGGCTAATTCATTAGTGATCTCTCGCGGCAGAATATCCAGCCGTGAGGAGAGGAATTGCCCCACTTTGATCATCACCCCGCCCATTTGCACAGCCAGGGTACGGAATTCCCGGGCGATGCGAACCATGCGCGCCGGCCGTGTTTTTTTGGAATAATTGCGCAGTCCGATCCTGGGCAGGATCAATTCCCACCCAATGATCCCCAGAATTGTCCAGCCAAAGAACCACAAGATGTGAAAATATCGTTTTCTGAACATAAAATGTATTATAGCACCCCAAAATATCCGATTTGGGTCGGGTACTAATGGATGAAGTAGTAGAGGGAAACCAGAGCGCCGATGGAGACGACTACCCAGCGCAGCACTTCGGGTTTGATCTTTCCAGAGATCTTTCCCCCCGCAGCCCCGCCCGCCAGCGCAAAGACAGCCATCACAACCGCAGCCGGCCAATTCACCAGACCTGAAAATAAAAAGAAGACCGCGGCCGCCACATTGGTTGCCAGTGCCAGTAACTGTTTTAATGCGTTCAACCGGGTAATGGAATCATTGACCGCGATCGCCAGCACCGCCAGCAGGATCACACTCATCCCGGCTCCGAAATAGCCTCCGTAGATGGTTGCCCCCAGAATTCCTATGGCTTCCCCCAGAATGACCCGGCGGTTCACCTCTCCCCCGACGGTCTTTCGATTGATCCACCTGCGCAGTGGATTACCCAGGGCCAGCAGGACCGTCGCGGCCAGGATCAGGTAGGGGATCAGCGCTTTGAACTCTTTTTCACCCGTTCGCAGCAATAAGTATCCGCCAGCCAGTCCGCCGATGATCGCGATGGGAACAAAAAGCAGCGCCCGTTTCTTTTGAGCCAGGATCTCTTTCCATTGTGCCAGGGTGGCACCAAAATAGCCCGGACACAAGGCCACCGTGTTGGTGATATTTGCGGCCACAGCCGGGACTCCCACCGCGGTCAGGATCGGGAAACTGATCAGCGAACCTCCGCCGGCCAGCGCGTTCACTCCCCCGGCCAGAAAGGCTCCTATTGCGATCAAAATATATTGCCAGATGGTCATTTACTTGTTCCTAGTAGATCAGAAATTATCTCAAAGAATACCATAGAATAACAGTTTGCAATAAATAAACGCAACCCACCCTCGTCAGAGAGAACTCTACGGTGGGTGGGTTGATATTTAGATTTGTAGCTCAATTACTCAGCAGTTACAGGTACCCCTTCGATCATACCCTTAAGGATCTCTTCCAGGGCCATGGTATGAACGCATCTTCCGTGGGTAGCGAAGAATTCACAGTCGCATTTCCATTCACCGTTTGCAAATGAAACTTCGTGAGAATTATTATCGCCTTTGACAACTACGGTAAAGCTCTTAAATTGAAAACGATCTTTTTCCTGGGCGTATCTTTTTGCCTTTTCGATCTTTCCGATCATACCGTAATCCATAATTCATGTCTCCTTTGTTCGGTTTTGGGAAACAAAAAGGCACGCAGAAATACTGCGTGCCTTATTTACACAGAAATGGAGTTCGATAAAAAATCAATACTCGCATAGTAGAAATGCCTCGACTTTGTATTATCATAGCCTAGCATCAGATGATTGTCAACCAATTTTAAGGTAGTTCTTTTCCATCACCAGGCCATCTTCCCCATCGGAATAATAGCCTTTCCATACTTCCAGGTATTTATAACCCAGGTCAACATAGACTCGCTGCGCCCCCAGGTTGGACCGCCGCACAGAAAGCCGCACCAGAGGCTTTGCCAGAGCAGCCTCACACGCCAGAATTAATTCACGCGCAATGCCTCGCCTGCGGTATTCCGGCAATACACTGATAGTCGTGATCCAACCGACACCCTCGACCTGACGGGTATCACCGCTAATGAAGCCCACCATTTTTCCATCGCTGTCAGCCTTCAATCTCACGATCCCGGGATAGATCAATACCGAGATCAATTCGAGTAACGGCCATTGATCTTTATCGAAACAGATCCTGTCCATTTCGCGCAGGGGATTCAAGTCTGAGAGGCCGGCAGGCAGGATTGAAACTTGGGAGTTTTGTTGTTCCATTTTTAATGAGTAGGGGGATAGGACCATACGATCCTATCCCCGATTATTCACTTAACTTATTTGGATTCGTTCTTTTTTACAAAATCACTGATCAGGCTGGTGAATTCCATCGGGAAGATGTACTTCGTGGAAGGATTGGCAGCCATTGATTTTAGGGTTTCAAAGTATTGCAGAGTCATCGTGTTCTGATCGATCTGCTTGGCAGCGACGAAGATCGCTTCAAGGGCTTTCTGGTAACCTTCAGCACGCAGCAGTTGGGCCTGTTTTTCACCCTCAGCGCGAAGGATCGCAGCCTGTTTCTCGCCTTCAGCTTTCAAAATATTGGATTGTTTGTCACCCTGGGCCACGTTGATCGCAGCCTCACGGGTACCGGTAGATTCAGTCACGACGGCACGGCGGGTACGCTCAGCAGTCAGCTGGCGGTTCATTGAATCCTGCACGTCTCTTGGAGGAACGATCTCACGAATTTCAACATTGGTCACTTTTACACCCCAGCGCTCGGTCACTTCATCCAGGCGGGCACGTAACGCAGTGTTGATCTTTTCGCGTTCAGAAAGCACACCATCCAACAAGATACCGCCAATGACAGAACGCAGAGTAGTGGTTGCAATACCCTGGGCAGCCAGTTCAAAGTTCTGCACCTGTAACACGGATTCTACAGGATCGAAAACCTTGTAGTACCACAGGAAGTCAATGGAAACAGGAGCGTTATCCTGGGTAATGGATGCCTGGGTCGGGATCTCACGGACCTGTTCACGCAGATCAACAGTCACAGGGCGATCAATGAATGGGATCAGCAATACCAGACCCGGACCTTTTTGCCCGATGGAGCGGCCCAGTCGGAAGACAACCAATCGTTTGTATTCCGGGACCACTTTGATTGCTGCGGCCAGGAAAATGACCAACAAAACGAAAACACCAACGATCGTACAAATTAACGCAGTATTCATCTTTCCTCCTCAAATAATTGAAAGCACACCAAATACTACTCACCTTTTGGAGCTGGTTCAACCAGTAGAACTAATCCTTGTCGTCCGACCACCCTTACCGAGGTGCCAGCGTGGATCATGGTCGCACTGCGTGCGCTCCATTCCTCACCGCCGACATACACGGTCCCGGAGTTTTTGATCTCCGTCCGGGCTTCTCCCACCTGGCCTTCCAACTTCTTCAAATCCTGGGTGGGCCTGGCCTTCATAGCCTCGAAGCTCTTGCGTCCGATCAGCCATAGGATCGATACAGCCACCGCACTCAAGAAGAATGCGAAGAAGGGGTTTACTGAGTTCTTGTCAAAAGTTTGCGGCACCAGGAAAATAGCCCCAACCGTGAAAAGTACTCCAGTCGCAATACTCCAGTACCAGCGTTTCGCTTTTCTCACGGAAAAGATCATCGGCACAATGCCGACTGCCATGATCAGGATTGCCCACCAGTTGACCAACGGCAGATGATACAGCGCGTATCCGGTCAGACCAAGCGTAGCCAACGCTCCTACTTCAAGGAGCCCCGTACCCGGGGTGAACAAAGCCAGCAAGCTCAACAATAAGCCCAGTACCAGCAGGGCAAATGCAACATTTGGATCAAACAGAAATGTCATTCTTTCCTTTCCAGGTTAAGACCTGAATGATCTCTTATCATTATACTCTACGCATCTCAAACGTTTTGCGTTGCATTTCCACCCGCGCCGGAACCATGCCCATGCGGATGCTTGACAGTAAAAAATTCTCAGACTATACTACAAAAAATCAATAATTCTTCGGGGCAGGGTGAGAAAAGCAGTGCTTTTCAATTCCCGATCGGTGGTATAACCCACGAGCACTTGCATGATCCGGTGAAATTCCGGAGTCGACGGTAAAGTCCGGATAAAAGAAGAATCCTTTTTCAAGCATGGTCCACGCTTGAAAGTTAAAGCCCCCGAAGTAATCCTTCTGCGAGGCTTTTTTGTTAACACGATCCGGCACAAATAACAGTAGATCGGCAAAGAACTCGAGTTCCATTTCTGATTTATTGGTCAGATTCAATGGAGCGTTGGTATTCCTGTCTCTCGCATTGGCTGTGGGCATCTGGTCTGCTGTGGTCAACTGGGGAAACCTGCCAGCTTTTGTGCTGCCCTCCCCCACTGCCGTATGGAATAAATTTGTGCAGATCCTTTTGGATGGGTCCCTGCTGCACCATACCTGGGTCACTCTCAGCGAGGTCCTGCTTGGCCTGCTGGCAGGATCCTGCCTGGCAACATTCCTGGGTTATCTTCTTGCCCGTTCTCATACCCTTGAGAAGATCCTATCCCCTTACCTGGTCGCTAGCCAGGCAGTCCCGACCATTGCCATTGCCCCCCTCTTGATCATCTGGTTTGGCTCAGGCATGGGGTCAAAAGTATTGATCTGCGGGTTGACCGTCTTTTTTCCGATCCTGGTGAACACCATCCTGGGATTTCGCTCCGTTCCCGCCGATTTGAAGGACTTGATGAGTTCGTTGCATTCCAGTCCCTGGCAGCGGTTCAAATATCTCGAGATCCCCGCAGCCCTGCCGATCTTGTTTGGCGGTCTGCGTATCGGCGCTACCCTTTCAGTGATCGGTGCAGTGGTAGGTGAATTCGTTGGTTCTGACCAGGGCCTTGGTTTCCTGATCAATGTCGGCCGCGGCCAATATGATATGCCGCTGGTATTTGCGGCTCTATTCACCCTGATCCTTCTGGCACTCTGCCTTTATGGGACCACTCTTTTTCTGGAACGCGCCGCAACCCCCTGGAAGAAAAAAAGATAGCCGGAGTACACTCGATGAAAAAACAATCTCTATTGATCTTGATGTTCATTACCGTTTTTTGTTTGTCTGCCTGCTCAACTTTAAACAAAACAACCCCCACTGCCACAACGGGTGGAGAAACAACCAACCCTACGATCTCCATTAAATTACCGGTTGGCTACGTCCCCGATATTCAGTTCGCTCCGTTGTATGTGGCCATCGATAAAGGTTTCTATAAAGATGAGGGGTTGGATGTCAGCCTGGATTACAGCATGGAGAATGACAACACTGTCCTGGTTGGCACCGGGGAACTGACCTTTGCCATCGTCAGCGGCGAACAGGTGCTGCTGGCTCGTGCTCAACAGCTGCCAGTGGTATACGTGATGAACTGGTACGATAAATACCCGGTCGGCATTGCCGCTAAAACCACCTCCAATATCAAGGATGTATCCGAGTTAAAAGGAAAGAAGATCGGGCTGCCCGGCTTGTACGGCAGCAATTACATTGGCGCAATGGCCTTGTTGGATTCTGCCGGACTAACCAAAGACGATGTCACTCTGGATTCGATCGGGTTCAACCAGGTGACCGCGCTGGTCGCTGATAAGGAAGATGCGGTGGTGATCTATGTGGCCAACGAACCGCTTCAGATCTCCAAAGCTGGAGTCGATTACACTCTTTTCAAAGTTTCCGATTCAGTTCAACTTGTCGGGAATGGACTGATCACGAATGAAAAAACCATCCAGGATAATCCTGAACTTGTCAAAAAGATGGTCCGGGCAACCTTGAAAGGCATCCAATATACTGAAGATCACCCGGATGAAGCCTATACGATCTGTGAGAAATATGTTGCGAACCTGTCTTCAGGGGATCCCCAACTACAAATGCAGATCTTGAAAAACTCCATCGCACTGTGGACTCAAAAGAACCCCGGCTCTACCGATCCAAAGGGATGGGAGAATATGCAATCGATCCTGATCAAAATGGGATTACTCTCAAAGCCACTTGACCTTAACTCGGCATACAGCAACGCTTATTTACCAAAATGATAAACCATTCTTCGCCCATTCTCACGATCGACGGATTGTGCGTTACCTTTACCGATGGCAGCACTGACCTTCAGGCTTTGGAGGATGTCAGTTTCAGCCTCGGCAGTCAGGAATTCCTGTCAATTCTGGGGCCTTCCGGCAGCGGTAAAAGCACATTGATCCGTGTCATTTCCGGGTTGGAAATACCGACTTGTGGGATGGTCAATTTCCAAAATGGGCACACACGTCCAAAGATTGGTATGGTGTTTCAGCAGCCTAACCTGATGCCGTGGAGAACAGTCCTGCAAAACATCCTGCTTCCAACTGAAATTGAAGGGATTGATCAGAAAATAGCCGAACAAAAAGCGCAAGACCTGGTCGAATTGGTCGGATTGCACGATTTTATCAATGCTTGGCCGGATGAGCTGTCAGGGGGAATGGCACAGCGTGTTTCTCTTGCGCGTGCTCTTATTCAGGACCCGGACCTGCTGCTCCTCGATGAACCTTTCGGTGCGTTGGACGCTCTGACCCGTGAAAGGATGGGCGTTGAATTATTACGAATCTGGCAATCCAGTCAGAAAGCTGTGATCCTGGTTACCCATAGTATCTCAGAAGCCCTGCTTTTATCCGACCGAGTGTTGGTCTTGAGTGCCCGCCCCGGAAACGTGATCCTCGATCTGCCGATCTCATTCGACCGGCCGCGTTCTGAAGAGATCCGCTATTCAAATGAATTTATCCAGATGGAAAGAGTACTGCGCAACGCTTTGAATGAACCACCAGTCATAAAGTGATTTGCGGCAGTTCCAGGCAAAAGACATCCATTAACATCCGGGAATGTCCATAGGCTTCCAGCGAAGCTAATGCTGAATCGATCGCATTAACCATTTTCAATGCTGCTGATCGATCAATTCTAGCGGCAATCTGGTGCAATTCATCTCTCCGAGATATATTCGCCAACTCACTGTCATCCTGGTTAACGATCATCAGCAGGTCGCGGCCGTAGGTATACCAGGTCTGTAATGCCAGCCGCAGTTCCTCCCGGCTCCGCGAGATCGTATCTACATAGGCAAACCGGTCGCGCCGTGTAAGCGGCAGAATTCGAACCAGGTCATCCAAAAGCTGATTACGCTTCTCGATCTGAGCGGGGTCCTGCGCCAGACGGACCGCCATTCCCAACCGTCCGCCTGAGAGATGAGCGCAGATCCTGGCACTATCTGCCGGAATCTGCCAGCGTTCGATCAGGGCAGTTTCTGTCGCTTCCATCGAGATCGGATGCAGCCTAAGAATCTCGCAGCGTGAAGCGATGGTTGGTAGAACGTTCTCCACGGAATCGGCAGTCAAAAACAACACCACCTGGCGCGGGGCTTCTTCGAGTGTCTTGAGTAATGCGTTCTGCGCATTGGCGTTCGCCTGTTGAAAATTCAACAGGAGCGCTGTCCGGTATTTAGCTTCATAGGGAGAGAGAGACAAACTGTGCTGCAGGTTGCGTACCTGCTCAACCTTGATCATGCCGCCATCGGTATCGGGTTGGACCACTGAAAGATCAGCCTGCTGCATCTTTAACAACTGCGAGCAAACCCGGCAAGTGCCACAAAACTCACCCGGTGCCGGCGGCTGCTGGCAGTTTAAAGCACAAGCAAATTCCAAGGCAAGGCTGCGTCTGCCTATACCCGGAGCTCCGGTAAGCAGATAAGCATGGCGGATCTCGTCATTTATCAGGTGCTGTTTAAAAAGGGAGGCTGCCCATTCGTGTCCGAGAAGATTCCAACTCATGATGGCATTTTAGCCCAAAGCGCAAAGGTGGGCAATCTTTTCAGGTTCAAAGTTTTTCCACTACCCAGAAATGAGAGAGGCCCATTACCTGTAGAGGTGTTTTTTCAAGGAATTGCAAAATGGCACGCAGGAATTTTCCCAATTTGGGAGACCGTTGAATAATATTGTCGTAAGCTCCAAAAACTGTGCATTTCACCACGATCTTTACAGGCAGACCTTCAAACAAACGGCTCAGATCGTGGCGGGTGTAGACATTCACATGTGGTGCCAGCCTATCGCGCAGTTTCCGAGGCAGGTAGTTCACGAAGGGAATGTTCCCGAAATGGTATTTTCCCCGCCAGTAAATTCCATGCGTCTCGAACCCGTAACCCCGGTTCGGGCAGAAGATCGCCAACCGGCCGCCTGGTTTGAGTGTGCGCACGATCTCGCGGATTGCTTCACTGTCGCTCTGGACGTGTTCGATCACTTCGTTGCTGAAGATCAGGTCAAAGGAATCGCTCGGAAAAGGCAAATGCTCTCCGACACCGCAGAGAACGCATTCATTGTTCTGATGGGCTTCGATCGTTCGCTCAAATTCAACATCCAGACCAAAAACAGTGTTATTCGCGTTTTGCAGGTGGGTCATGTAAGAGCCTACCCCGCAGCCGTCCTCAAACACTTTGCCATTGATCCGGTCCCCGGCAGCTCTTAGTACCATATCCAAACGCCGGCGCTGTCCATCACGCCAGACGTATGAAGGTTCCCCACGTAATGCGGCTTTATCCGAATGAGTTGCAGTCATTGAAAATTCTATTGGCTCCTGAAAAAGGTCGATCTTTATTCAACCACTAATGATTCATCTTCAGCAAAAGGTACCCAGGCAAAGATAGTTGTTCCTTTACCGGGTTCCGAAGATATATCCACTTCACCACCAGCGTTGAGTACACGAGTTTCCATGTTGGAAAGTCCGTGCCCGATATTCACCTTGGTCTTTTCTGAACTAAACCCGACTCCGTCGTCCCTGATCTCCAATAGCAGCCGGTCATTGGTAGTCCATACATTGACATCTACTTTTTTGGCGTGGGCATGTTTGGCGATATTCGCCAGGGCTTCCTGGCAGATATGAAACAGCGAGATTGCCTGGTTCTTGGGCAGATGGGAGATATCTTCGTTAGGTCCCTTCAAATTTACATCAAGAAGCGTGTTGGCTTTGAATTCAGCCACCAGGCGGGAGATGCCGCTCATCAGATCTTCATTGTGCAATTGCCGCGGCCGCAGGTCCAGAATATAGGCACGAATATCACGGATGGTCGCGTTCAGATCTTTGATCGCCTGCTCGATCCGTTTGCGCGATTGTTCAGGATTTTCGCTCATGAGCAGGCGGGCATGTTCCAGGGTGAGACCGACCGCGTAAATAGATTGAATGATTCCGTCATGCAGGTCCATACCAATGCGTTCACGCTCTTCAAGTACAGCCAGCCGTCTATCCTGGTTGTGCAGGCGTACATTCTCAATCGCTGTTGCCATCCAGGAACCGATTGCCTGCAGGAATTGTACTTCCAGCTCATCCAATGGCTGCGGGTTGCTGATCGCGACGATCAACGCCCCCATACCGCTGCGCCGACCTTTAAGCGGAACAACAGCCACCTGGTGAACTCCCAGGTCCTGCACATCCTCTGCCAGCTCTTCACAGTTTTCATTATCCAAATTGAGCAGCACGGGAGACCCGCTCTTGGCGGTACTGCCAATGATCCCCTCTCCCAGAACATATTGCGTTCGTTTCCACAAATGGTTGCTGGATTTTCCTTTATGAACCTTCAGGACCAGGGTCTTGGAATCATGCTGTCGCAGGTAGATCTCTCCTGCCTCCAGGCGCAGGTAGTCCATCAATTGTGTCAGGCCATTTTCAATGATCTGGCTGATATCTGTAGAGGTGGCCAGTGTTGAGGCCAGTTCATCCAGCAGTGCCAGATCTTCATTTCTGCGTGTCAAAATGCGGTCCCGCTGGATCAGGCTCTTATACAATCGAGCGTTGGTGATCGCTGCTGCCGCGTTCCCGGAAAACATTTCCATGATCAGGCGGTCATCTTCAGTAAAGTTGTGATCTTTGCTGCCGTTGCCCAGGTAGATATATCCTATTGAATCGTTTCCCTGGATAATGGGAACCCCGAGAAACGAAGTGAGGATGGGGAATTCAGACAAAGAAGGTTCAGGATCTGCTGGGATTCTTTCCACATGGATGGTCTTTTGGGTCTGGATCAATTCGTCGATATATCCCCTGATCTGGGAAAAATTCGCGAACCGTTCCATTTCCTCATCTTTCATTCCGGCTGGAATGATCTTATCGATGTGTTCGTCTCCAGTGGTAATGCTGACGGCACCATATTGAGCTTCTGTCTCTTTGCAGGCCAGTTGGGCGATGCGCTCCAATAGCGAATCCATTGATATTTCCTGGACCAGCTCAAGGCTCGCCTGATGCAGTTCGATCAGCCGTTTTTCAAATTGTTTTTTACTTAATGGAGAAGTTTCCATGGGACTCCAAGTAGAATGGTATTGTACTCGAAACAGGAGTAATCCGCCAACCTTGAATCTGAGTCTCAAAGGATATACAACCCATTTTGAGTTGATTTATTGTTCGCTATAATAGGGCTTGAGGTAAAAAAATGGAAAACTCGATCCTTAATCGTAAATCACAAGAACAACAAATGCAGGCAGCCGGGCGTATGCCCCCCGGTCAGTCGCTTACCCAAAAATTCCCAGTCCTTCATTATGGACCGGTACCCTCTTTTGACCCATTGACCTGGGATTTCTCCATCTCCGGAGAAGTTTCCGCTGCCCTGCAGTTTACCTGGGAGCAGTTCATGCGGCTGCCCCGCCGTAAATTGGTGATGGATATCCACTGCGTCACCCGTTGGAGCAAATTTGACACTGAGTGGGAAGGTGTCTCAGTCAAAGACCTGGTAAATTCCGGTATTCTGCAGCTCAAATCGACCGCGAAATTTGTTATTGAAGAAGCCGAGAATGGGTACTCCACCAACCTGCCTCTGGACGTGGTGATGGCTGATAATTTCCTGCTGGCTACTCATTTCAACGGAGAACCGATCTCACCAGACCACGGTTTCCCGGTGCGCGGAGTGGTCGGCGCGATCCCCGGCCGAGAAGATCTTTTTACGCCCTACTTTTGGAAAGGTGCCAAGTGGCTGCGTGGGTTGAGATTTGTGGAGCACGACCTGCCGGGGTTCTGGGAATCTGCCGGCTACAGCAATCACGCTGATATCTGGCGTGAAGAAAGATTCGGATAGCCCCTGTTTCCTTTTTCACTCCGCATTCCCTCCATTGCCTCTCAGGAAATATTTTTGAGAGTAAAATATCTCTATGGGAACTTGGATCAGTCATTTACGCATCGCGAATATACTATTGGAACGCCTGACTGAGGTTGATCCCACTGCCTTTATTTTTGGTAGCCTGGCCCCGGATTCTGGCGTTCCCAACGATGATTGGTCGGAATATGATCCGCCTAAAGAGATCACGCATTTCCTTGTCAATGGACCAGGCGAGAGTAATATTCACGACCTGAATTTCTACAGGCAGTATCTGCAAAACTGCGATCGCAAAGCCGAGCCTGAAATTTACAGCTTCCGCCTGGGCTACTTTTTCCATCTCATCTGTGACAGACTCTGGGCTGAAAGGATTGGGGCTACCTCTCGCGAGAGTTTCCCCGACCTTTTCACCAACCATTCAGAAGCAGATGCCTGGAACCTGATCAAGCAGGACTGGTACGATTTGGACCACCTCTTTCTTCAGCGCCATCCCGATTTCAACCCCTGGCAGATCTACCTCAACGCCCCAATTCCACAGATCTCCCTGCCCTACCTTGATCAGACAGCTTATGAATCTCAGATCGTCTACATTCGCGGATTCTACACCGACCCGGCCAATCAAAGCAATCTCGAGAGGGCTTATCCTTATATGAACGAAACCACTATGGAAACCTTTGTCTCGGATTCCGCTAACAGCCTGTTGAAGATCCGCCGGTTGATGTTGGCCTGCCCGCCTCCAGAGGGTCTCGATTCTGCCCTCAGACTGCTTCCCACATCAGATACTGCTCCCCTTGTTCCACCGCTTGGGGATTAGGCGTCACGCACTGCATCCTCTTTTTCGACATCCAATAACGGAGAAATAATATGTCTTCGCTTTACCCGCCTGAGGTTGAATACTATTTACACGCCGGTCCGTTGAGCAAATTTCCTGTTGAACTGGCAGCAGACGAATTGCCGGATGACATACCCGGTCTGGTTAAAGTTGTTCAAGGCCTGCTCATCCATGTATTCTGGGCGGACCGTTACGGTCGTCATTTGACCCCGGCTGAAAAAGACGAAGTGAACATGCGTTCATTCGCCCAGAAAATCCCGGTACTCTTTCAACACGATCCTTCCCCCATCACCCAGGCACGTCCTCTGGAAAAACGCCTGGTCGGCAATTGCCGCGATTTCTCAGATTTCCTGGCTGCCTTGCTCAAGTTGAAAGGCATCCCCGCCCGCAGCCGCTGCGGGTTTGGTGCCTATTTTGAAAAAGGCAAGTACATCGATCACTGGGTGACAGAGTACTGGAATTCAGGCGAGTCCCGTTGGGTCATGGTAGATGCCCAACTGGACGAGTTCCAGCAAAAAGAGTTGGGGACTCATTTCAATCCGCTCGATGTTCCCTCCTATGAATTCTGGACGGGAGGCAAAGCCTGGTTGATGAGCCGTGCCGGGCAGGCAGACCCGCAGAAATTTGGCATCCTGGATATGTGGGGCCTGTGGTTCATTCGCGGCGACCTGATTCGCGACTTCCTCGCTCTCAACCGCCTGGAAATTCTCCCCTGGGACACCTTTGGACTGATCAGCAAGCACGATTCACAATTGAGTGAAGCCGATTATGCTTTGCTCGATCACCTGGCCGGGCTCACCCTGAGTCCGAATGATTCTTTCAATGAGATCCAAAAACTCTACTCGGAGAATAGAGAGCTGCGCATTCCTCAAAGCTGGCTTCCGATCGAGTAAGAGGACCTGGTTTGTAAACCTATTCCAAAAAGCGAGGGTAATTATGTCAACAAAATTCACATTCTTGGGCCATGCTTCCCTTCAGGTCGAAACCGCTGGGTTCACGATCCTGGTCGATCCCTTCTTCTCGCATAATTCCAACGCCGCATTTTCAGCCGATAGCCTGAAAGCGGATTATATTCTGGTCACTCACGGCCACGGCGATCACATTGGCGATTCGATCAGCATCGCCAAGCGTACCGGCGCGACCATTATCAGCGTGGCCGAGATCGCCAACTGGGCCGCCGGCAAAGGGGTAAAAACGCACAGCCAGCATATCGGCGGTGGATTCCACCACCCCTTCGGATACCTCAAGCTCACCAACGCGCTGCACGGCTCCGCGCTGCCCGACGGTTCTTACGGAGGCAATCCGGCCGGTTTATTGCTGACCACGCTGGAAAATCAGAAGATCTACATGGCTGGAGACACCGGGCTCTTTGGAGACATGAAACTCATCGGTGATGAAGGGATTGACCTGGCCGCCATTCCCATCGGCGACAACTTCACCATGGGCCCTGCCGATGCCCTGCGTGCGGTCGAATTCCTGCGTCCGCGAATTGTGGTCCCCATTCATTACAATACCTTCCCGGTGATTAAGCAGGACCCCTTTGCCTGGGCCAAACAGGTGGAAGAAAAGACCAGTACCCAGGTAAAAGTGCTTTCACCCGGTGAATCGATCACTCTCTAAAAATTCACGCATTATTACCAGAAACTTAGCAGCGATCCATCGATCGCTGTTTTTTTGTCCATTTCTGGCACTATATTTGCAACTAGTGTTCTTGTAATTTGCCATCTGTGGCTCTGGAGGAGAAGATTATGCAAACCTTACTGGATCTTTTGATTGTCGCCGCCAAATTTATGGTTGGCTTGTGGCCGTTGATGTTCCTGTTGTTATTCATTGGCATCAACAAACGGGAACGTGGTTTCGGGGCCGTCTTGCGCAGTTCCTTCAAGGGACTGATCTTCGCATGGGGCCTGTTGGCTGTTCTACGGATGATCTTCACTTTCATGAAGATGGAAACCTTCCATCTCATCCCGGAACCTGCCGATACCAGTTTCTTCCTGGCCACTGGTTTGCTGCTTCTTCCCTTTGAAGTGGCGCTTCTTCTTGAAGAAAAACGTAAAAAATTCACCGCCAGCACGCTCGAAGAGATCCGCGCCCTATCGCCCAAAGATTTTGAGGAACTGGTTGCCGATACTTACCGCGCTCAGGGCAACACCGTCCAGGTTATCGGCGGCACCGGCGATCACGGGATCGACCTGGTGGTTGAGACCAAAAAGGGCTCATACCTGGTGCAGTGCAAACGCTATCGCGGCAAGATCGGCGAGCCCATTGTCCGCGATTTCTACGGAGTTCTGCGTGCGTCTGATGCTCAGGGCGGCGCGATCATCACCTCCGGAACCATCACCGATGCTGCCCGTCTGTGGGCTGAGGGCAAACCCATTCACATGTATGATGGGGAACAATTCCTCAAGATCGTCCTGGCTACCCGCGTGCGCAAGAACCTGCCTGCCGCTGCCAAGAATATCCCGGCCCCGCAGAAATCCACTGTTCCAGCACCAGCCGCTCCCCGCGTAGTTATGCCAGCCATGCAGCCGGCCTATGCGGTCAGCTCGATCTCTTCAGAAGCCTTTGACTCCTACGTTCCCGCTCCCCAGCCGGCCGCAGTTTCAGTGGATGAGACCCACTCGGTGGTCACTTCTGCAACAATTGAGCCTAATGACGACAAACGACCGTTCATGGAATTGAACAATGCACCCACTTGCCCGGCTTGTGGTGTCCCCATGGTTCTTCACTCAGAAAAGGGATTCCTCTTCTTCAAGAAACCGACCAAACTCTATATCTGCCCGAATGCCCCCCAGTGTACGCAAACCCACGAGTTCAGCGAAGAAGAGTAATTCTTTTTTTTCCTCCCCCAGAATTCTAGATCGGGTTTCTTTCGAAACCCGATCTTTATTTTTTGATCAACTCCCGGATGAACCTTCCCCGCGGCGTATCGTGAAAGTGGCCGTAGCCGTACCGGTCATAAGGCCTGCCATTCTTTGCAGCGCGCAGTGCGGCTTGCTCAGGGTAAACAAATGCTGTTACAGACTCGGCAAAATCCTCATAGCGGTTGAAGTGTTCATCCACCCCGCAAGGCACCGGCAGTTCGCCGGGATGGTACCAGTAACGTTGGTCCAGGGGATGAGATTTGTGCAAACCCGGCACAGGTCCCCACGAGTTGGTGATCAGCATCATTCTTAAAGAGTTGCTGCACAGGCTGGAATAATCCCAGGCGTGCGCCAGTTCGTGAACGATCGTCCACTGGCTCAGGCCGACTGGGTTAAGTTTGACCTTCATATTCGCAGAGGTGAGCCCACCATACGGTCCCACTTCTAAGCAAATGTGAATCCGTCTCATCCATCTTGGTTTACGATTTCCAAACCCCCGGCATATATCCTCGCAGGCTCCTTCCAGCAGAGAAAGTGTGGAGAACTCCCACATCCCCTGGAGTTGCAGCCCGTACTTTTCTTGAAATTGCCCCGGCAGCAATGGATTCATGGTTCTATTATACAATTTCATCCTATACTTTAAGTTATACAAAATTTACGCTTCGAACCTGATAGGTTTTGCAAGGTTCGCGCGGTTAAGATTGCTTTTATTGGAGTACAAAGTGCCAAGATCATCCCCATCTAAGAAATTCTACGAACTCAGCCTGGCAGAACGCCGGGCGGAAATCGCTGCTGATTCCAACCTGCCCGCCGAGGTGATCAACACCCTCAGCGGATTGCCCGGCCTTTTGCCCGAACAGGCGGACCACATGGTCGAGAATGTATTGGGTACTTATGCCCTGCCGCTTGGAGTAGCGCAGAACTTTGTGGTGAACGGACGTCCGGTGCTGGTGCCGATGGTGATCGAAGAGCCCTCGGTGATCGCGGCCGCCTCATTCATGGCCAAACTTGCCAAAGCTGGCGGTGGATTTACCGCCAGCGCCTATGCTCCAGAGATGATCGGCCAGATCCAGGTGCTTGATGTTGCCGATCTGGGCCATGCTGCTGAACGGTTGCTTTCCTATAAAGAAGAACTGCTGCACGAAGCCGCTGGAATCGACCCGGTACTGGTGAACCTGGGCGGCGGGCCGCGCGATTTGCAGGTACGTAAGATTGAAGAATCCCCCATTGGCCCATTTATTGTGGTTCACCTGATCTATGACGTGCGCGACGCCATGGGTGCCAATGCCATCAACACCGCGTTGGAAACCCTGGCCCCGCGTGTGGCAGCCATTTGCGGAGGCCGCACCCATCTGCGCATTCTTTCCAACCTGGCCGACCGTCGTCTGGCCAAAGCCTCCTGTGCCATTCCGCTAAAACAACTTGCCTTTGGCGATTTCAGCGCGGAGAAAGTGCGCCAGGGTATCATCGAAGCCTGGGCGTTTGCCGCGGCGGACCCCTATCGCGCAGCCACGCACAACAAGGGGATTATGAACGGTATCGATGCAGTGGTGCTGGCCACCGGTAATGACTGGCGCGCGGTGGAAGCCGGTGCCCATGCCTACGCCGCCCGCAGCGGACGCTACACCAGCCTGTCCTCCTGGTCGGTGGATGCCGCCGGCAATCTGACCGGCAGCCTGGAAATGCCCATGGCTGTGGGTACCGTCGGCGGGGCTACCCGGGTACATCCCGGCGCGCAGGCCGCCCTGAAACTGATGAATATCCAAAGCGCAGCTCAATTGGCCGAGATCATCGTCTCGGTCGGGCTGGCGCAGAATTTAGCAGCACTGCGCGCCCTGGCCACTGAAGGCATTCAGCGCGGCCACATGGGCCTGCATGCCCGCCAGGTCGCAGTCGCCGCTGGCGCTTCTGAAACCCAGATCGACCGGCTGGCCGACCAACTGGTGGCCGAAGGCCGCGTCCGCGTGGACCGCGCGCAGGAAATCCTCAAAGAGTGGAGTCAAGATCCTTATGGAAACTCAAAATAGCATCAACTACGGAGCTTTGCTCCTTAAACCCAACCGCAAGGTAGGCATCGTTGGCTACGGCGCGTATGTGCCGCAGTACCGCCTACCCGGCAGCCAGATCGACCATGTCTGGTCCGGCGATAAGAACGGATCGCCGGTCAAAGAAAAAGCGGTGGCTGGTCTCGATGAAGACGTGATCACCATGTCCATCGAAGCCGCCCGCAACGCCCTGGCCCGCGCCCAAATCGATCCATGCGAACTGCGCGCGGTCTGGGTGGGTTCCGAATCACATCCCTACGCCGTCAAACCCAGCGGCACCATCGTGGCCGAAGCCATCGGCGCCTCCAACAGCATCCAGGCTGGCGACTGGCAGTTCGCCTGTAAGGCCGGCAGCGAGGCCATGGTCTCCGCCATTTCACTGGTCGGGTCCGGCATGGGCAACTATGCCATGTCCATTGGCATGGATACCGCCCAGGGCAAACCCGGCGATGCGCTGGAATATACCGCCGCTTCGGGCGGCGCTGCCTACATTATGGGCCCGGCCGAGAACGCCCTGGTCGAGATCGAAGCCACCTACTCGTATGTTTCCGATACTCCCGATTTCTGGCGCCGTGCCGAGCAGAAATACCCCGAGCACAGCCAGCGCTTCACCGGCGAACCGGCTTACTTCACCCACATTGAATCCGCCGCCCGTGTGATGATGGAAGGCCTGGACCGCAAGGCCAGCGATTACACCTTCGCCGTCTTCCACCAGCCCAACCCCAAGTTTCCCCTCAAGGCTGGCAAGACCCTCGGCTTCACCCCCGATCAGGTCAAACCCGGACTGCTCTGCCCTGTTATCGGCAACACCTATGCTGGCTCTTCCCTGATCGGCCTCAGCGCCGTTCTGGATATTGCCAAACCAGGCGACCGTATCCTCATAGTCTCTTACGGCTCCGGCTCCGGCTCGGATGCCTTCTCGCTGGTTGTGACTGATAAGCTGCCCGAACGGCAGCAACTCGCCTCCACCACCGCCGAGTATATTGCCCGCCGTGTCGAGATCGACTACGGTACCTATCTGCGCTTTCGCAATAATATCGCCAGGTAAAAGGGAGCCCAGATGACAGAAGTCGTAATTGCAGGGATCGGGCAGCTGCCCGTTGGCGAACACTGGCAGTTGAGCCTGCGCCAGATGGCCGGTCGTGCCGTGCGTGCCGCCATTGCCGACAGCGGCGGTTTGCAGCCGCAGGCGCTGTATATTGGCAACGTCTTTTCCTCCATCATCAGCCACCAGGCCAACCTGGGCGCGCTGCTGACGGATTACTCCAACCTGCGCGGGTTGGAATCTTACGTTGTTGAAGCTGCCGGCGCTTCCGGCGGGGCCGCTCTGCGCATGGCCTATCTGGCCATCCTCTCGGGCTATGTGGATACAGCCGTGGTGCTCGGAGTCGAAAAATGGACCGACCAGGTCGGCTCTGAATTACAGACCGCCGCGGCCACGACCATGGATTTCGATTACGAGTCCACTCCTGGCATGAGCACCACCGCCCAGGCCGGTCTGCTCATGCAGCGCTACTTATATGAATACTCACTTCCGGCAGATGCCCTGGCCGGGTTCCCCCTCCAGGCCCATGCCAACGCACTCAACAACCCCAATGCTTTCTACCACCGCAAGATCACCCTCGAAGATTACCGTTCAGTCCAGAAAACCAGCGACCCGCTGAACCTCTACGACGAAGCTCCCATGGCTGACGGCGCCGCCGCGCTTGTGCTTACCCGCAGCGACCTGCTCCCCGCGGACCGCCAGCACCCCATGATCGCCATCCGCGGCTCGGCCAATGCCATCGACACCCTGGCCGCCCACGACCGCACCGACCTACTGGCCTTCGAAGCCGCCAAACGCTCCGCCCTCGATGCCTGCGGGCAGGCCGGGGTCAAGCCCATCTACGCCGACGTCGTCGAGATCGACGATGCCTACTCCATTTACGCCGCCCTCAGTCTCGAAGCCATCGGCTACGCCGACCGCGGCAAGAGCCACGAACTTGCCGAAAGCGGCCTCTTCGGCCCCAAAGCCAAACTGCCCATCCTCACCATGGGCGGCTGCAAAGGCCGCGGCAACCCCCTGGGCGCCAAGGGCGCCTACCAGGCCGTCGAAGCGGTGCTGCAATTGCGCGGCCAATGCGGCGCCAACCAGGTCCCCGATGCCAAGGTTGCCCTCGTCCAGTGCCTGGGCGGTCCAGCCTCCACTGCCGTCACGCATGTGCTGCAAAAGATAGAGTGATAATTAAAAAAACAGTCCCGAATCAGTAATGGTTCGGGACTTAATTTATATTATTTCTTTACCGTGTACGCTTCCAGTGCTTCCGCGATATATGTGTTCACACTTTCATGTTTTTTTCTCGCCGCATAGGTTATCTCACGGTGTAATTCCGGTGTGATCCTTACAGCGATCTTCCCTGAATAAGGTTTTTCCGGATCTCTCTGATTCTCGGCGCAAAACGCCAGGTAATCATCCACCGACTCGTGAAAAGCAGATTCGATGTCTTCTGGGGAATCCGCCTGGAAAGTGATCACATCATTAAGGTGCAGGACTTCGCCGTGGAGAATTCTGGCTTCCTCATCGTATTCGACGACAGCTTCATATCCCTTATAGTCCATCCTCTCCTCCATCCACCCCCGCGTTGATCAAAAATCGCCGTACACTTTTCAGGGCTCCTTTATCTGTCACCCGCTCAGGATGCGGCCGGTGAAACACAGCAAAAACACCATTTAGGTTCACACGGACCCTGGACCCATTTCCTTCTGAGATCATTCCCCCTAATGCGATGAATACATTTTCAATGTCGCTCCACGCAATATCAGATCGCATAGGATCCTCAAAAATACTTTGCAAGATCTTTTCCTGTTTATTATTCAAAGATGATATCACTTTCTAATATCATTGTCAATTACTAACAATGATACAGAAAAACAAAATAATTATCAAATATTTTTTAAAATCAAGAAAATAGTTGAACAAATTTGTACATTCTTACCTATACCAATCCAAGTCTATGATTGCATAAGATGATTTTGGAATCTGCATTTGAATGACCCATAGAAAATATTTCGTCAGTCATTAATAGTGCTTGTCCAAACCTATCTGAAATATCCGAGGTTATCCTTCCAAAACTAAACAAATTACCCGCTATTCTGAATGCATCATCAATCTCAATAGAGCCACCTGCCGCAATTACAGCGAGCCATATCGCAAGATAGCATTCTTCCATTGGTATTTCATCAATTTTTCGAAAATATAAATTTGATTTAGGTAAAGTTGCCAAGTAATTATTGCTAGGATAAATAAAGACAGGAATTCCAGAGCAAGCTATCTTCCTTTGTGAAACTGCTCTAGATATTGACCATTCAATATTTGATCGGATATTAATTCCCATTCTTGCATACCCCATTGAATTTGCGATACGCTTCAAAAAAGCTTCTTTTTGCTTCGGCCCCTCATACTCAATTACCTTCACAATAAAATCATCAGGTGAATGAAGACATTCAACTAATTTCTTCTGTTCTGAAAACTTAGTGGGATATATATCTTGTATAGACAACTCGTGGCTCAGAGTTGATTTCTCTACATGAACTAATTCACAAACGATCTTATCTTTTTTTTCTACATTTTCCTGAATTGGATTATCCCTTCCTTGATATCTTTGAACCTCATTAAGTATTTTATCAATTTCACGTTGCGGGTTTTCAAACCAAGTTCTTGACCAGATCCTAACAATATGCCAACCCAAATTCTCTAAGACTTGTTGACGTAATCGATCTCTGTCTCTTGCTGTTCTTTCAGAATGGTATGTAGCACCATCACATTCAACACCTAATACAAATTTTCCAGGGTTAGTTGGATCCACAATTCCCAAATCAATCCGAAAACCAGAACAGCCTATTTGAGATTTTACTTCTAATCCCTTTTCTCGTAATTTATTTGCAACAGATTCCTCAAATGGACTTTCGACTTCGCCCATTTCTTCACCAGTGGTCATATTACCAAATAATGCGTTTACCCCATCACGAGCTAATGTCAAATACTCTCTCATTAACCGCACACCTGGAGCATCAGAGGTTAGTTTTTCTGGTTCGACTGAACTAAATACTTTAACCATTCTCCGTGCTCGAGTAACTGCAACATTTAATCTCCTTCGACCTGCTTCTTGATTTAATGGACCAAAATTTTGGGAAAAGAAATTAGTTTGGTCTGGGCCATATCCAAAAGAAATGAAAATTGCATCTCTTTCGTCACCTTGGATTAATTCAAGGTTTTTAATAATAAACGGTTCACCATTTGGGTTGTTTTCAGAAAAATAATTAATCAGCTCTGGCTTGGAAATCAGGGAAGTGTCCAGATAATCTTGGATAACTTGTCTTTGGGGTTCAGAAAAGGTAACTACACCTAGTGACAAATTTGGATTTTGCTTAGCAAATTTTAGACACTCATTAACAACTCTTTGCGCTTCAGGAACATTTGTCCGAGATCTTCCTCTATCATACATTCCTTCAGGAACATAAATAAAAGAAACCCCCTTCTCAAAAGAATCCAAATATGGATTTGGAAAAGTATACAAACGATTATTATAGAAGTTCTTATTTGAAAATGCGATAAGATCTTCATTTTTTGACCGGTAATGCCAACGCAAACTTACCGGATGAAAAATTTTGTTCTCTGCTTCAGCCCTTGTTAATATTGACTCATAATCTACAACCTCAAGGAAAGAGGTATTTTCTTCGTCTAAATCCTCTCCAGAATCCATTGTGTCAAAAAAATGTGTTGGCGGCAATTGCTGTTCATCACCTACAACAATTACTTGTTTTCCTCGAAATATTGATCCGAGAGCATCTTCCATCCTTAATTGTGAAGCCTCATCGAAAATGACAAGATCAAAATTAAAAACCAAAGGATCAAGATATTGAGACACAGTTAATGGGGACATTAAGAGACAAGGTTTTATATTTAGTAATACATTTGGAATACTCGAGAACAATTTTCGCAGGGGCATTATCCTTTTTCTTCTGAATTCTCTGAGTAATATGCCAATCTCAGAACTATTAGCTCTAGAAATTTCACCAGCTATTCGTGGTTTTCTTTGGCTTAACTCTGAATTGACTATCTTTTGACCATTTATTACTAATCTTGAATCTAATTCCTTAAATTTCTCAATTAATAATTCCTGGTCTTCTTCTTTAAAAGAAGCAAGCGAACCAGATTCATTTAAAATAGTATTTATCAAATTTTGACATAGACATTTCTCATAGGTTAATCGCCATTTGTTTGTCGGTACTTTGTTTTCAATATAATAATTGACAATTTCTTTAATAGGTGGAATACAATCTTCCGAATTTAATAAATTTCTAAACCTAATATATGTATTTACATCTTTAATTTGGGACAGTAATACTTGGCTCCATTCAACAGCCGATTTACTAATTTTTGTATTTATCTGAAGTTGTTGAATAGATTCTCGTGGAAAAATTGAATTAAAGTATTTATTACAATCCTGAAGAGAAGAAATTAGAAGCAAAATTTTAGATGAGATCTGAATTACTTCATTGATTTCGTAATCAACCATATAATCATTTGGAAGGTGTAGTATCCCTTTTAAATTTGGAATAATAGAAATATCTCTTGCAATTACTTGAGGAATACCATTCCATTCTTTAAGCCAATATTTTTGTAACTCGTCACAATCTCTAGAAAATTCTTTTCGAAATAAGAATTTGAAAAAATTTGAATATTTTCCAGAAAATTTATTTATCAAGTCGGAAATATTTGGTAAAAGAATTAATTCCAGTTTAAATGTGGTCAAAAAAGTACAAATTTTTTCCAAATCGGAATAATCAATAGTGATTGGAATTTTTAAAATATCTTCAAACTTTGAATGAAGATCAAGTAATTCATTTTCAACTCGATTAAATTTTAATAGATTTTCCTCCAAATTCCGGACAAACTCATAATCAGGTTCAGTCTGATACAAATTACTCCAAAAGTATTTGTCGCCTCTTTCCAAAAGGAAATCTTTAAATGATAAAAATTCATCCAAAAAGCATTGTCGATGAAACAATTCATCCAAAGAAATGTATTTCGCGTCTGGGAAAAATAAATTAATATCAGGGTACTCGTTTAGACCCTGAATTCGATTGAATAATTCATAAAGGGATTTTTGCAGATCATATCTAGGCAAATGTAATTCTTTGACGTATGAATTTAGTTTCTGCTTAATATTTTCATTCTCATCAATTATTCCCTCAGAGATATTCGTTCTAATCAATGAATCAGAATCCCATGTTTTTTGAATTTCATTGATTATTTCTTTCTTATTAATTGATCCGGAATTTTCGAGATTTTGCCCTTTCCCAGGATGAATTACTAGACAATAATCAGTCAGTTTAACTTCTTTCAGACGTTTATAGACTACATCTAAAGCTACTCGTTTCTCTGCAACAAAAAGTACTTTTTTCCCCCGATATAAAGCATCTGCAATTAAATTTACAATTGTTTGACTTTTGCCTGTACCTGGAGGTCCTTGTATTGCAAGGTTACACCCTGATTGAGCAAGCGAAATCGCTTCCATCTGACTTGAATCAGCCTCAACAACTAACGAACAAAATTTCTTTTTATAATCCGAATCTAGATCTTGAACTTCAGCAGGAATACTGTTAATGTCCTCATTATCTCCACCTTGAACTAATGATGAGATGATCATATTAGTTAGAAGATTATCAAAACCTAAAGATTTAAGTTCCTTAAACATTGCAATTTTTGCAAAAGAAAAAAGTCCCAGGCTCATTTCATTTGAAAGCCTTAAACATAGGCAATCGTTACCATTATGTTTATAAATTGTTTTCTCAATCTCAATAAATATTTTTTCAATCTCATTATTTTCAAGTTCTGATTCAAAATCTGGAAAATCAATTCCATATTCATATGAAAATTTATATAATAGTGCAGGGTTTATTGATATATCTTCTGCGCCACCGAAAATATAATATTTCGAACTTTTTCCCTCAACGCTAATTGGTACCAATATCAATGGCGCTCTCCATTGATCATTTGCGGACTTTGGGTCATTCCATTCAACAAACCCAATAGCTGCGAAAATGATATTTACGCCTTTTTCATTAATTGATGCTTTACCACGGTCCTTTAATATTTTTAAAGAAGAAGATAACTGTTTAATTGAATATGAACTAATTATTTTTTTTGAAGTGATATCATCAGAATCTATTCTAAGTGCTGGTTGTTGTTCAATTGATTCAATTTCGATTGCTTTGTCTTTCTCTGAAACTAATGAAAAAAAGTGATTCATATTTGGAGATATGATTGGAATTATTGATGTCCCAGTCTTCCTTGACAAATCAGGAATAGGCGTGTTGAGTAAACGATTTCTTTTTGACACATCAATTAATTTTGAGGTTAAATGGTTTATTGCTTGAACGCCGATATTCGAATCAATATCTGACATTGATAGACCCCTTGTACTTAATGATGGAAAAACAATATTAGTAGTATTTTATTACATTAAACGATTACTTTAGTATGAATATTTATTTACTTGTGTAATAAGTGACTTGCTTCATTTCGGACTTCAAATATTGATTCTTCAAATAAATGCTTATCAACATTCTTGACAAAATAGAACTTATATTCTAATATATAGTATCTTTAAGAATTTATACGAGAGACCATTTGTTTCCTTTTGTTCCTACAGTTATCGAAACCATTCCTGCCATTCCTTCGTGTCCTTCGTCTCTTTGTGTTTAATTTCTATTTTCGTGCGAATTCGCGCAAACCGTGGGCAATGATTTGTTTCGATTTGTTTTTTTAAACAATTCAAATCCGAATCATCCCGAGAAAATTTGCGAGAGAAGGAAAAAAAAAGGAACCTGCTTTCACAGGTTCCCTAATATCTTCTGATGACTGGTACTATTCTTTCGGCATTTCCACGCGGATGTGCAGCTCTTTAAGCTGTTTCTCGGTGGCCTCAGAGGGAGCATCGGCCATCAGGTCGCGGGCGGCCTGGTTCTTCGGGAAGGCGATCACCTCGCGGATGTTGGGCTCGTCGGCCAGCAGCATGACCAGGCGGTCGATGCCAGGGGCGATACCACCGTGTGGGGGCGCGCCGTACTCGAAGGCCTCCAGCAGGTGGCCAAACTTGTGCTGAATATCATCATCCTTCAAGCCAAGGAGCTGGAAGATCTTCAACTGGATATCACGGCGGTGGATACGAATGGAACCAGAGGCCATTTCATAACCGTTGCAGACCATGTCGTAAGCGTCTGAAAGGATCTCAGCCGGGTTGGTATCGAACTTGGGCAGATCTTCCATTTTCGGCATGGTGAAGGGGTGATGGGCAGCGTCCCACTTCTGGTCCTCTTCGTTCCACTCGAACATCGGGAAGTCGAGCACCCAGGCGAAGGCCATCACATCCTTGTCTACCAGGTTCAGGCGGTCGCGGAAGAGCAGACGCAGCTGGCCCAGGGTTTTGTTGGCTACCGTGCGTTGATCGGCCACGAAGAGGAACAAGTCCCCTTCTTTCGCACCGGTGAGTTTTTGCAGCGCGGCCACTTCATCAGAAGTAATGAACTTCTGGGCGGTACCCTTGATGCCTTCGGGGGAAAGCGCCAGGGTGGCCAGGCCTTTGGCTCCCTGGTCTTTGGCCAGAGCGGTCAGGTCGTCCACCTCTTTACGGGTGTACTCCGAGCAGCCGGGAACCACAATGCACTTGATCACCCCGCCCGCTTTGAGCGTGTTCTGGAAGACCATGAACGAGCTGTTCGCGAACAGTTCAGACACATCCACCAATTCCATGCCAAAGCGCAGATCGGGCTTGTCGGAGCCGAAGCGGTTCATGGCCTCCGTATAAATCAGGCGCGGCCAGGGCGAAGAGAGCAGGCGTTTCTGCGGAGTGACTTGGGGCAGCATGGCGGTGAATAAGCCTTCGACCATGTCAAGAATGTCATCGCGGTGAATGAAGGACATTTCAATGTCGAGCTGGGTGAATTCAGGCTGGCGGTCGCCGCGCAGATCTTCATCGCGGAAACAGCGCGCGATCTGGAAATATTTTTCAACCCCTGCCACCTGCAGGAGCTGTTTGAGCTGCTGTGGAGACTGCGGCAGGGCATAAAAGCAGCCCGGATGCACACGGGAAGGGACCAGGTAATCGCGGGCGCCTTCGGGGGTGGTCTTGAAGAGCATCGGGGTCTCGATCTCGATAAAGCCGCGCTCATCCAGGTAATCGCGCATGAACTTGATCACCTTGTGGCGCAGCATCAGGTTGCGCTGCATGCGTTCGCGGCGCAGATCCAGATAACGGTATTTAAGACGGACGTTCTCGTCAGTATCTTCGTCTTTATAAATGAGGAAAGGCAGCGGTTTGGCTGGGTTGAGCACTTCCACAGAAACGGCGTGCACTTCCACCTCACCGGTGGGCAGGTTGGGGTTCTCGGCGCCAGCCGGACGGTGCTGTACCTCGCCGGTGACCTGTAGCACCCACTCCATGCGGGCATCCTGCAGCACCTGGGCAGCCTGGGGATATTTCACGGGGTCGGCGACCACCTGGGCAATACCAGAGCGGTCGCGCAGATCGATAAAGGTCACGCCGCCGTGATCGCGCTGGCGGTGCACCCAGCCGGCCAGGGTGACAGTCTGACCGATGGAACTGGAACGGAGTTCTCCACAATTGTGGGTCTTATACATGAGGGGCCTCTCTTAATCGGATGATAACGAGATGATTTTAACACAGGTGAAAAGATTATTGAGACCGGATATGGATAATTTATTCTCGAATTATCCTGACATCCGTCCAAAATTCACCGTTTTTCGCTTGAGGTCCACCCTGGTCACCTGCCAGCCGGCATTTAACCAGGCATTGGCCTGTGGGTGAGCAGGATCATTGGTCCACCAGTCTACGTACTCATAGGCTGAAGGGAATAAAGAATCGTCAATGATGCGGGCGATCTGCGCCAGGCTCAATTCGATCTCAGGGGTACGGGCAGGGAGTGAACGCAGAAAAATGGTCAGCGGGGATAGAGAAGACATGCTTGTTTCTTCAATCAGCCATTCGGCTGACCTGATCGAACCTGATCGGCAGTGAAGATCACAGAACAGTTGCGGCCCGAAGATTTCGCCCGGTACAAAGCCTGGTCCGCTTGGACGATCACCTGCTCAAGCGAGTCGCTATTCTTACCTGAAAATTCTGAAATGCCGATGCTGATCGACAATGAAAACTCAAACCCTTCCTTGACCTGGTAGGGTTCTGCGGCCACTGCGGCGCACAGCCTGTCTGCCAACACTTTGCCATTATCCGCCGATGTTTCCGGCAGCAGTACTACGAACTCATCTCCGCCGAACCGGCCGATGATATCCTTATCGCGCAGCGTTTTTTGCAATTTTTGAGAGATCGCCTGTAATACCTGGTCACCCGCGCGGTGGCCTACCGAGTCGTTGACCGACTTGAAGAAATCGATATCGATCATCAAAACCGAGAACTCATCCTCTCCAACCTTGATCAGGCGATTGGCAGCTTCTTCAAAGTAGTTACGGTTATAAAGGCCTGTCAGCATATCGTGTTCAGCCATCACCCGGATCTCTTTCAAGAGATTCTTATGCTCGGTGATCGAATGCAGCAATACCAGGTACCCCACCACCTGACCATCGATCTGGTTTCGCAGCCTGCGTACTTGCATATCATAATAGGCAGCCGTTTCTCCGCTGTCGATCTTGACCTCCGATTTCAACAGGTCGTTGACCGGTTCATCGCTGAACTGATCAAGATACGGGAAGATCAGTTCGCGCACCAGGGGACTAATGAATCGGGAACCCCGTTTCAGCTTCAGTACATTAATCGAGGAGCGGTTGAAATCGAAGACTCGTTTATCTTTGTCCAGTGTCAACATGACATCCGCGATCTCATCGATCATAATGGAGCGCGCGAAAGGCTGCAGCTCAAGTAGTTGATATTGAAAAATGCTGTAAGCCATGATCGCGCCGCCCACAGCATAAGCCAGCGGTGAGAAATCCTTCTGCAATCCGGGAATCAGATGCAGCACATAGATCGAATTGACCACTAAAGGAAACAGTGAGGCAATTGCGATCAATATTGCCTGGGTGCGATAGCGGTTGCGCTGGATAATGCTTGTCCAGATCGACCAGAAAGCGCTGATGATCATGAGCAGGTAAGCCTGCACCCAGAAAACCCAGAAGAAACTTCCATAGGAAGTTACTTTCATGTGCAGGAAGTTATGAGTGACCGGGATGAATTCGTAAGAATTCCAGATCAGGTGGTGGTACGAATTGGTAAAGGCAAATATCACTCCCAACACCGGCACCACGTATAGAAGGAAATGATATTTTTTTAGGGTGCCCAAATATCGTTCGGAAAAGGTTAACGCGAATCGGATCCAGTTAACAGTTACGACTCCGATACAAGCGTAACAGATCGTCGCAAAGAAAATCGTGCCCCTTTCAGTGGGGTTCGTTAGCTCTAGCGTGTTAAATAAAATATACAGGGCTGTGAACAGGGTGGTATACCCCAAAGGTTTGGCAGCAGGCGTGTTCTGATGCCTGAAACAGTAAATCGCGGTTACCACTGTGATTGCGCAACCGAGAGGTGCTAACAGAACAAAAAGACTGTATTGGTCCATTTTCCTTTAAATATAAACCAAAATTCAGAGAAATAGTTGCGATAAGCGACTTCCCCTGAAAGATAACCAACTTGGTATGTTCCAAAACTGGTTTTTAAATTATATCTGCCTATATTAAAGAAGAAATGTTAACTGAATAAATATCTCATAAAAATGATGAAAATCTATGTAAAATTGCAGATTTTTAGTAGAAATAATAAAACTATTGAGCAAAATATTCAAACCCTGCCATGGTATTCCCTTTATAATTTATGTGCATGACAATGATAGAGGAGCCATGCAATATATATTAGACAATGAAAGCAATCTGAGTAGGACTACCCAGAACGGATTATGAGGTCAAATGAAGGTTACTTTTTATGAGGAAAAAATGAATATTCGTTATGATTTTTCCGACACCCAAATTCCCGAATGTTTTTCCTGGTTCAATCCGCCTGCCGTGTATAAAAGCGGTAACGGGTTGGAAATGACTACCAAAGCCAGGACAGATTTCTGGCAGCGAACCCACTATGGGTTTCGCAGAGATGATGGCCATTGTCTGCTGACTGAGATCAACGATGATTTTTGCCTGACCACATGTGTGGTATTCAAGCCCAAAGAAAAGTATGACCAGTGCGGACTCATGGTTCGCCTAGATGAGAATAACTGGATCAAAATGGGCACCGAGTATGAGAACGCCGAGATCAGTCGGCTGGGATCGGTGGTGACCAACCTCGGTTACTCCGATTGGGCTACCCGCGATGTACCCACAACCGCCGAGCAGCAGATCTTTTATCGCATTCACAAGAACGGCCCCGATTTTCTGCTGGAAAATTCGCAGGACGGCCGCACCTTTGCACAGATGCGCATCGCGCACCTGCATGCGCCATTCACAAAACTGTCCATTGGTGTGTACGCGTGCAGCCCGATCGGCGAGAACTTCTGGTGCCGTTTCTCCTGGCTGGAGATCTCCGAGAATCAATGGGCTTACAAAGAATAAGAAAAAAGAGGAATAATGAATCAGACCAATCTATCCAGCAGCGCTATCGTATTTGTTGTCCCGGAAGCAGAGAAGACTGCCAAATTCTACCGGGATAAGATCGGCTTTCGTATGGTAGGCCATTTCGACAAAGCAGAGAAATTTGCCGCTCTCTACCGTGGCGGGATCGAGATCATTGTGGTGCAGGCCAAATTTGGTGAAGTACATTCCAATCGTGAACATTTCGGGGCAGGCTATGATGCCTATCTCGTTCCCGAGAATGCCGATGTCGTCCAGGATTTTTACCATGAACTGGTTGCCGCCCGCGTCGAGATCGTGGATGAACCCTTCCGAACCGCCTACGGCTCAAACGAGTTCTCCTTCCGCGACTGCGACGGACGTATCATCGGCGTTGGCTGCATCAAGGAAAAAGAAGTTTTCTTCGGCGATCGGCCATAAAAATTGCTCCAAAATTCTACATTATACGTGAAAGGACCTTCTGCGATGAAGGTCCTTTTTAAACCTTATACAACGCCTTATGTGCTGATCTTCAATCCTCTATAATATGTGCATTACACAAACAGGTGAAAAATGGTAAACAAACGTCATTTACTCTTCAATAGCCCGGCCCCGGACCTGACCGTGAAAGACACTCATGGGAACGAGGTACAGCTTTCAAATCTCTGGCAGGAAGCCCCTCTTTTGCTGTCCTTTACCCGGCATTTTGGCTGCACTCAGTGCAAAGAAATGCTGGAAGAACTGGTCAACGGTCGGGATCAGATCGAACGGGCAGGTCTTGAACTGGTGGTCATCACCCAGGGTACCCCGGAACTGACCGCCGAATTCGGCAAACGCTACGCCCCTGGCCTTACCCTGCTGGCTGACCCGGAACGCAAAGCCTACGCAGCTTACGGTTTGGAGCGCGGAAATCTCTTTCAAACTTTTTTAAGTTTGAATGTCTGGAAAGCCATCCGCCGAAGCCGCAAGAAAGGCCTTGCTGTGGAAATGCCCCCTGAGGGACAGGATGCCATGCAAATGTCCGGCACATTCATCATCAACACCCAGGGCAGGATCGAATTGCCCTTCTATTATGATGACATCGCGGACCATCCCAGCCTGGACCTGCTGCTAAAAGGCGTGCTGAACACTTCATGGAATGCTTCCTTTGAAGGACCGGTCGGAATTCAAGAAACACATATTAAAAATGGATAACTTACGATGAAAAAAATAATTACTCTCACAATTTCCAGCATCCTCCTCATGGGGGTATTGAGTGCCTGCTCCAGCCAGACTCCAACCGCCAGCGCAGCTACTCCTGCACCGGATAACAATGTTCTCCTGATCGCTGAAGGAAAACTCCAGCCAGTGAAAAGCCTGGACGAATCCTTCACAGTTCCCGGTGAAATTGGTGATGTACTGGTCAAAGACGGTGACAAAGTTACTGCCGGTCAAAACCTGGTCTCCCTTTCCAACACCGCTGCAGCCCGCCTGGCCCTGGCACAGGCGCAGCAGGAAGCTCTGGACGCCAAACAAGCTCTGGATGATCTGACAAACTCTACTCTCTCCGCGGCCAACGCACAGTTGGCCCTGGCCCAGGCGCAGGACGCATACAATACCGCCTACAGCAATTACCTGAATGGTTCTACCACCCAGGGCTCAGCTGACCAGATCGCCTCCACTCAAGCTCAATTGATCATTATGGATGATAAGATCGGTGATCTCGAAGAAAAACTCTACAACCAGGCAGAGTTAGCTGATTCTGATCCGAAAAAAGCTGAAACCGTAAGAGACCTTGCCCAGGCTAGGATCGATCGTGAAAAACTGCAAAAATTACTTAATTACTACAAGTCGCCTGCCAGTTCCACCGATCAAGCTACCCTGGCTGCTGAATTGGCCGTAGCAAAATCCAAACTGGCTGATGCCCAACGTGTCTTTGACCGCATCAAGGACGGCGTCGATCCGAACGAACTGGCCGCTGCCCAGGCCCGGGTAACCACCGCCAATGCTGCCGTAGTCAGCGCCCAGGCCGCCCTGGATTCTTTACAACTTACCTCCGGAATCGCCGGAACTGTGGTCGATATCAATGTCATCCCCGGTCAGCAGGTCGCGGCAGGCGAGGCGATCCTCTCGGTCGCTGATTATTCGAGCTGGGTAGTCTTGACTGATAACCTGACCGAAGCAGATGTCGTCAATGTCAAAGAAGGGCAGAAGGTACAGGTGACCCTGGACGCACTGCCGGGAGTAACCCTTTCCGGTACCGTCACACACATCAACAGCCGTTACCAGGAAGTCCGTGGAGATGTGACCTATACAGTAACCATCACCCTGGATGAGACTGATCCGTCGATGCGCTGGGGCATGACTGCCGCCGTGAAATTCTTGAAATAATTCAGAGAAAGCTGATCTATGAAAAACGTTCTCTCGCTTTCTGGTTACCTGGCTGTAAAAGAAGTGTGGCGCAACCGCGGACGCTTCCTGCTCGTCGCCCTGGTGATCGCCCTCATTACCCTGCTTGTCCTGTTCATCGCCGCCCTGGGTGAAGGATTGGGCAACGGCAACCGTGAATACATTTCTAAACTGGACGCGCAGTTGATCGTCTTCCAGGCCAAATCCGAACAGTTGATCTCTGCCAGCCGCCTGGACCGCAGTACACTGGCCGCCGTCCGCCGTGTGAATGGGGTCGCAGATGCCGGCGAGCTGGGGACCGCGACTGCCAAGATCCTTCTGCCCGGCAATCCGACTCCCCTCAAAGTATCGATGCTTGGCGTAGATCCCGGCCATGTAGGAGAACCAAAAGTCCTCCAGGGAAGTCAATTAAGCACCGATAATGCCAAAGAGGCGATCATTGACCGCAATACTGCGATTCGCAGCAAATTGACTGTTGGCGACACCTTACAAATTGAGGTTACCCAGGGAACCAAGGATGAAACCTATACCCTGCGGATTGTTGGAGTCACCGACGGCGAACAATACACCCTGGCCCCCTCTATCTTTGTTCCCTTCTTCACCTGGGACCAGATGCGGCCAAAATCCGAAGCTGAAGTGAACAGCTCCAACCCGGTGCCCAATGTGGTACTGGTCAAACTGATCGATCCAAAAACTGTAGAATCTACGAGGACGGTGATCCAGGAACAGGTAAATAATGTAGAGCTCTACACCCTTTCCGAGACGATTCAAGCCTTACCCGGATACAGCGCACAGCAGAGTACTCTCAACACTCAGGGAGCTTTCACCCTCTTTATTGGTGTGCTGGTTATCGGCGGATTCTTCCAGATCCAGATCCTGCAGAAGGTTGCCCAGATCGGTGTGCTTAAAGCGATTGGCACTGCCAATCCTGTCGTCGGGGCCGCCTCGGTGATCCAGATCATTGTTGTGACCATCATCGGTGTCGCCATCGGAGGGATCCTCACCTTCCTGTTCTCGCTTTCCTTTCCTCCGACCATCCCCATCGTCTTCAATGGGACCAAGTCGGCAATCGCAATCATCGCGCTGCTGCTGATCGGTCCTCTCGGAGGATTGGTTTCCATCCGTTACGCTGTCCGAATTGAACCACTAAAAGCATTGGGATTAAACTCATGATCACAAACTCTGTTACTACTTACGCACTGGAAACCGCTTCGGTCATTAAGACCTACCAGAGCGATTCGGGAACCATTCACGCCGTGGATGATGTTTCCATCCAGGTGAAAGCCGGTGAATTCGTGGCTTTAGTCGGGCCCAGTGGCTCCGGCAAGACCACCATGCTTTCCATTCTGGCTGCATTGCTTCAACCCACCTCCGGCAAAGTGCTGCTGGATGGACAGGACCTGGCCGCGTTGAATGACCAGCAGCGTGTTTCCATCCGCCGCGAGAAGATCGGCTTTACCTTCCAATCCAACAATATGGTTCCTTACCTGACAGCGCTCGAAAATGTCGAGCTAATGCTCAGGCTCAACAACAGACTGGATAAGACCGGCCATATGCGCGCCCAGGAACTCCTGGCCCGGTTGGGGCTTGCCGAACGGATGCACAACCTGCCCGGGCAGATGTCCGGTGGTCAGCAGCAGCGTGTGGCTATCGCCCGCGCGCTCATCCATAACCCCAGCCTGGTGCTGGCCGATGAGCCCACCGCCAGCCTGGATACCGAACGCGCCTACCAGGTAGTAGAAACCTTCGCCAACCTCATCCACGAACAGAACCGGGCCGGCATCATGGTCACCCACGATCTGCGCATGGTCGAATTCGTGGACCGCGTCATCCAGATGCAGGACGGTAAGCTGGTCAAGATCTATTCCACGCATGAAGAGATCATGGACCTGGCCAAAGGAGGACGTCATTGAGGTCAATGATAATGAGGAAATATTTCGCAAGAAAAAACTCTCGAGCTCCACATTCGGATCTCGAGAGTTTTATTTTCAGTCCAGTTCAACGTACAGGCGCTTGTTGATCCGGCCCTTACTTTTGTAGTCCACCAGGTGAATGGTGCCCACTTCTACCGTGGAGGCTACATGCGTTCCGCCGTCTGCCTGTAGATCAAGGCCGACAATCTCAACTGTGCGCACATTCGGAATCCCTTCAGGCAGCAGGTTGATCTTCGTACGGATCAGGTCCGGGATCTGGAAAGCCTCTTCCCGCGGCAGGATCTGCACCCGGATGGGTGCATTCTTGGCAACCTCAGTGTTGATGGATTTTTCGATCACAGAGACCAGCTCGGCAGACATGGACTCGAACTCGAAGTCCATTCGTGCCTGGGCAATATCCATATCTCCCCCGGTGACGTGAGCACCGTAATCACGGTAGATCACCCCGCACAAGATATGCATGGCGGTATGAGTACGCATCAGGCGGTAGCGGCGTTGCCAATCCAACTTTCCGGTGAGATGCTGCCCGACCTGCGGCAAAGGCTCCGTGCCTGCGATGAAATGGAGGACATTGTCCCCATCCTTTTTTGTCTTTTCAACGGTCCACACTGTGCCGTTCAGTTCAAGCGTGCCAAAATCACACGGCTGGCCGCCGCCGCCCGGGTAAAAAGCAGTGCGGTCCAGAACCACAGCGCGTGCGGCTTCATCCACACTGACCACGCAGCCAGTAAATTCTTTCAGGTAACTATCGGTATGATAGAGAAGTTCGGTCATTGAATATGTGAATCCTTTCATCAAGTAGATATCGCTTTGAGTATAATATTTCCAATTCAAATTCAAAAGGAATTACAATGGCAAATTTCCTTAAAAGACAAAAGATCATTAGTCTTTTTCTTTCAATAGTATTCCTCCTAATCCCGCTTGTTGTTACAGTATCAATTGCCCATTTTTATTTCCATTCTAATTTATTGCATACACATATACTTTGGGGCGATGAAATAATATACTGGCAGGAGATCACCACATTTAAGGAGGTGGGGTTTTCCGGGGGCTATTCTACATACGGAGAATTAATCTCAAAAGCCTCATTCAGCCATTTCGGAGCGCATGGCCCGGTCTACCCGGTATTCATGGGATTGCTCTCGAGGATATTCGGCTGGTCAAAAATATCAGGGCCTCTTTACAATCTAGCCTTTATTTTTATCGGTATGTTGATCTACCTGGTACTGGTGAAACCAGACAATCGACAAAAAATATTTCTTTGCTTATTCTTCCTGTTTTTCTCCCCCATATTGTTATATCTTCCCACCACAATGCAGGAAAGCCTGAACCAATCCTTCGGATTTCTTATCGGGGCATTCCTGATTGTTCATCTTTCAAAAGATCCCCCTCCCGCCTGGATATCCGTCGTCGCTGTGGCAACGGTCCTTTTCGCTTCGTTGATCAGGATCACCTGGGCGCTTGCATTATTTCCACTCATTTACTTGATCTTTCAGAATAAGGGCAAAAAGAGATTCTGGCTTTCATTCGCAGTTTCTCTTCCAGTTATACTCCTTTTAGGGTTTCTCTATATCTATTGGACCAGTGCTTACCCTTTCAGCTTCCTTTATCAGGTATCACAGATCAATCCGTTCACATTTTCGAGCCTTGTCTCAGCGTTCTGGGTTCATTTTCAGCAAAATATTCTCCAATGGTTCTCTTTTTCTTCTGGAAACCCACTCGAAGTTTTTCAACGATATTTGATCTTGTTTTTGATCCTGGGGATGGTACTTCTAATCTTGAAAGGAAAGAGAATTTTTAGCTATTTCCTTTTTTTATTGGCAGGAGAGACTGCCATAACGGTGATATTTTATGATGTGTCCTATTTCCGGGATTATCGAACCCTTGCACCATTCATCATCATCACAATCCTCGCGTTGATTTCTGAATTGGACAGTTCCTGGGTGCGAGCGATCGCCTTGCTTGCGATCCTCTCCCAATTTTTCTTCATCCCTTCATTTTTGAAACTTTACATGGATGATTTTCATAAACTCCGGTTTGCTGTCACTGAAGACCAGCATTATGATCACAAACTGGTTGAGGCGTTGTCCGATATTGAATATAAAAAAAGTGATACCATCTGGTGCAATTCATTGTTAGCCATTGCCGATTTTTCTCCAGAATATCTGACCATCCCCGCTGGAATAGGCATCAATTATTATGCAAAATTACCTCAGAATGACCCAATCAAATCCCATTATATATTGGTCCAAACTTCGGCGGTTAAAACCCTAAATCTACCAGGAGAGCTGCACCTTCTCTACAAGGGAGATGACAATAGCCTTTTTGAACAAACCGCGGATAGCTGCCTTAAGTAATAGTTAACTTGCTTAATATGGAAATTATCGAATGAACCCGCCGGCTTCAACCCGATTCTTGCCCATAGACTTCGCTTTATACAACGCCTCGTCAGCGATCCGGTAGAGCGTGATAAACGAACCATCCTCGGGATCAAACTCAGCCACACCCAGGCTGCAAGTTAATGAGATCTCCGCTCCGTTCGAGATCTCAAACACCTGTTGAACGATGAGATCGCGGACACGGTCGGCAAAAAGCAATGCGCCAGCTTGCTCAGTTTCCGGCAGAAGCAGAACAAATTCATCCCCGCTCATCCGGGCTGCGATATCGTGCTGCCGCAGCGCGTCCTGCAACAGTTTCGCGATCTGTACCAGGACCTCATCTCCGACCGGGTGACCATAGGTATCGTTGATCATCTTGAAATTATCAAAATCCATCATCACCATGGTGAGCGGATGGTTATAGCGCATTGCGCGTTTGATCTCTTTCTCGGTAGTCTCCTGGAAACAGCGCCGGTTCATTAAACCCGTCAGGCTGTCATAATTGGCCAGGTACTCCAGGTCTTCGCGTGCTTTGCGCAGTTCTTCAACGATCTTTTCGAACCTGGCTTTTTCATTCTTTAGCTGCTCTTCCACCTGGCGACCATCTGTTATGTCCCGGGTGACCCCGTGATAACCGATCAGGTTTCCGGCTGTATCCCGATAAGGATTGATATTTACTTCAGTCCAAAGCAGCCGTCCATCTTTACAGACTTGTTGCAGTTCATAACTCGCTGCTCCGGTTTTCACTCCCCTGCCTTCATCTTCCATACGGATTTCAGTTGCCTTCGACACATTTGCTTCACCTTCGGAAGTCAATTGTTTCAAGAAGGATTGGCCAAGCAATTCCTCGGACGTATAACCGCGGATCTTTTGATCTGAGGGACTGATATAGGTAAAGCGTAATTCTTTGTCGGTATGCCAGATAACTTCTTCCGAATTTTCAGCGATAAACCGGAATTTACTTTCACTTTCATGCAATGCTTCAACGACGCCTTTAACCGAAGTGATATCCAGGAAATGGGACAAATACGCCTCCTGGTCCTCCCAATCGCTGAGAAGGGAGGACTGAACAGCCATCGTCCGCACCCGGTCGCCCGGAATATGCGTCTGCCACTCGAAATTGGCAGGCCCCAGCTCGCTCACCTGCTTTATGCGGCGGATAAAATCCTCCGCGGCTGGCAGACTGGTTGAAAACCGACCTATGATATTCTCTTTTTGTGCAACAGAAAGGTTGGGTAATCCAAAGAAATTTAGAGCAGCCAGGTTGGCATGATAGATCTTTCCAATGGCGTCATGGATCACTACTGGATTGGAAATATAATCCAATATGCGTAGTTTCGCGCGGGTTTCTATCTCTCCCATAGTATTATTGTAGCGTGTATGATCCGGTTTATAACACTACAGTTAATATTCGTCGAATATCACGCCCCTCTGCTCCATTCGTAGATTATCTTATATTCATTATGCATATATTTAAGATTAATAGCAAATTAATAATACATTTAAAATATGCCCTCACTTAATAAGCCTTTAAAAGGCTACATCTGTTTCATAACTAAAGGATAAAATGAATCTGTCCGAGGATTTCATTGACTCCGGGCACAAAAGCAATACAAGGTTTGTCGTAAACGAAGTGATCAACTGTCTTATGGAACTTCTTTTTGAATCAACACCGTTGTTTATACGTATATAACTATGTTCGATCAAATTATTAAAAGGAGAATCAAATGCAAGTAGATATCCAGTTCCGCCCTTCTTACTCAATGGCCATCGTCACCCTCGGACCAAACGAACGTATCCGCAGTGATTCGGGTGCAATGGTCAGCCATTCAGCCAGCGTTGCCATCGAAACCAAAGCGGAAGGCGGCTTTCTTAAGAGCCTTGGCCGGGCTGTATTAGGCGGTGAATCCTTCTTCCAGAACTTCTGGAAAGCAGATTCCCAGGGCGGCGAAGTGACCCTGGCCCCGGACCTGCCGGGCGATATTGCCCTGATCGAACTTTCAGGGCAGCCGCTGCTGATCCAATCCGGTTCTTATCTCGCCTCTGAAGACGGCGTTGACCTTTCGACAAAACTGAGCGGTAAAGGCTTTATGGCCGGTGAAGGGGTGACCATGCTTGAAACCTCCGGTGCTGGCAAAGTCCTGGTCTCCTCCTACGGCGCCATTTTTGAAAAATCGCTGGCAGCCGGGGAAAAATATATTGTCGATACCACCCATCTGGTGGCCTTCGATGCCAACATGGGCGTTCAGACCCAGTCCGTGGGCGGCCTCAAATCCACCCTGCTTTCAGGAGAAGGCCTGGTAGTCGAATTGACCGGACCGGGTAAACTCTATATGCAGACCCGCTCCCCCAAAGCCTTCATCGACTGGATCATTCCCCAGGTACCGCAAAAAAGTTCCAACTAAATAAAGAAAACATTGTACAAAACAGGTCTCGAGATCTCGAGACCTGTTTTTTTACCCTTGTAATTTGTCTCCAGATATGTTTTAATATCATTACTTACCGACCGGTCGGTAAGTAATGTAGAAAGAATTGGAGAATTTTCACATATGGACAACCGTGAACAAAAAAATATCTTAACCGTACTTTTTATTGGCGTGCTTATGGGAGCACTGGATATCGCCATCGTTGGACCGGCGCTGCCATCCATCCGCACATTTTTCAACATCCCGGACCGCGCTCTTTCCTGGATCTTCAGCATCTATGTACTCTTCAACCTGGTCGGCACTCCGCTAATGGCCAAGCTGTCAGACCGTTTTGGCAGACGCAGTATTTATATTCTGGATGTGGCCTTGTTTGCCCTGGGATCACTGCTGGTCGTTCTTTCCCCCAGCTTCCCATTCCTGCTGGCCGGACGGGCTATTCAGGGGTTCGGCGCCGGCGGGATCTTCCCTGTCGCCAGCGCAGTCATCGGCGACACTTTTCCGCCGGAAAAACGCGGTCGCGCCCTGGGACTGATCGGCGCCGTCTTCGGTCTGGCCTTTATTGTCGGCCCGATCATCGGCGGAGTATTGCTCAGCCTGGCAAATTGGAAATGGCTCTTCATCATCAACCTGCCGATCGCCGTGGTCGTGATCGTCCTGGCGATGAAAGCCCTTCCTTCCCGCCGCATGGAACAAAGCAAACGCTTTGACTGGCTCGGAATGGGAATCCTGGCACTGATGCTCGGCAGCCTGGCCATGAGCCTGAATCAACTGGATACCAGCGCATTTTTTGCCAGCCTGGTCTCAGCCAGAGTATTACCCTTCCTGATTGCCTTTATTGTCCTCCTGGTCAGCTTCATTCAGGTTGAGAAACGCGCCGAGAACCCGATTATCGCCTTAACGCTTTTCAACCGCCGTCAATTACGCCTGGCTTACGTGCTTTCTGCAGGCGCCGGTTTCGCCGAAGCCGGCCTGGTTTATATCGCAGTGCTGGCAGTCGCATCCCTTTCTAAATATGGGATCAATTCAACCAATTCCTCCTGGATGCTGATGCCGTTGGTTCTGGCAATGTCAGTTGGATCTCCCCTGGCCGGCCGCTACCTCGACAAGATCGGCTCAAAGAATGTCATTTTGTTTGGCACCGCGGTGACAGTCGCCGGGTTTATAATGCTAGGATTATTCTCCAGCAGCATGGGCCTGTTCATTACTGCCTGCGCTCTCATCGGTCTGGGGTTATCATCACTGCTTGGTGCACCGCTGCGCTACATCATGCTCAATGAGTCCACCACAGCGGAACGGTCTGTTACCCAGGGGATCGTGGCGGTCTTCAGCAGTACAGGCCAGTTGCTCGGGAGTGCGCTGACCGGTTCGATCGCAGCATCGGTAGCCCAATCACGCGGGACCGCAGCCGGCTACAGTCTGGCATTCATGGTTACAGGGCTGGTGGCAGTGGTCCTCTTCGGCCTCTCTTTTTTCCTCAAGAACCGGGCCAGCGAATTGGAAACCGTGAAGAAGAACGAAGTGGAACAGGCCGCCGTTTCTCAAATAGCCTGAACCGATAAGGAATAAAAGGAAAAGACATGGAAAAAGAAGTAGAAAATACACAGCAAAAGATCCTCAATGTCAGCACAGAGATGTTCGTTGAGCGGGGATATCAATCCGTCTCGATGCGCGAGATCGCTGAAGCCTGCGGGCTCTCAAAACCGGGCTTGTATTACTACTTCACCAATAAACAGGACCTGTTCCTGGAAATTCTCGACTCGCAGCTGGAGGTACTTTCTCAATTGATCGCCTCCATCCAGGCCCAAACGGTGACCTCCCGCGAAAGGATCCGGATATTCATCGTCAGTGTGCTTACAGAATCCACCCACCAGTCTGCGCTCATCCGCCTGGGAACACACGAAATGTCCAACTTGGAGGACGTCATTCGCAATGAGTTCTATCAACGCTACCAGCAAAAATTCCTCTCTCCCCTGGCCGGATTGATTCAGGCAGGGATAGACAGTGGAGAGATCCGCTCCATCGAACCGGACCAGGGGGTCTGGGCACTCCTGGGATTGATCTTCCCTTACCTCAACCGCATCGGACCTTCGGATGAGCAAGTCCAGGCCACAGCGGCTTTCATCGAGAACGTCCTTTTTGATGGGATCGCGGCAAAATAATTATGGTTCGCTCACACAGGCTGCCGGTTGGCAGCCTGTTTTTTTATCGTGCTATGATTAAATAAACAGAAAAGGGGTTGGAGAAAGGGACATCATGAAGGATTCAGCTCAATTCTGGACGCGTGTACTTGCCGTCGCCGGGGCCGTTCTGATCTGGCTGCCGTTATTGGCACCTGTATTTTTTGGCTTCATGTCGCTCTTCTCTAATGGTAAATTCCTCTTCGATTACTTGATGCCTGCCGAGGTCTTCCCATCCATCCTGGTCGGCACCGGTCTTCTGATCTGGGCATCGATCCGGGCAAAAAAGTACCTGAAACCGATCCTCTGGAGTTTCGTGACCGGCACAGCACTGCTGCTGATCTGCCAGGGCGTGGCAGTGGTCACAGGGTTGGCTGATGGCCGGGTGCAGGGCGGCTGGCAAATGACCCTGGTTATGGGCATCTACTTCGGCTTTCTGCTGGCCATGCTGGTCCTGGCAGTTTATGCGGTATTCCTGATCCGTGTGGTGTTCCAAAAAACGAACGAATGATCATCAAATGAAAGTTACAATATCTATTGACCTGGATTTTCAAAAACCCGAGATCAACCCACTTTAATTACTGGAGAACACATCATGAAAACGAAGAAACGCCCGTTCATCGTCTGGGTCGTGATCGTACTGAATTTGCTGCTGGGCATTGGCGCCCTCGTGGGCGGGGCCTGCCTGATCCTCGCCCCGGACGGCAGCATTATGCACATGCCGGTAAGCATGATGCACGGCATCCTCTTCAAAGATTTCCTCATCCCGGGGATCTTTTTGTTCACCTTCGTCGGCCTCTTCCCCACAGCCGTGGCTTACAGCCTGTATGCCCGGCCTGCCTGGCGCTGGCCGGATGTGATCAACCCCTTCAAGAAACTGCACTGGAGTTGGGCTGCCTCTCTGGCTGCCGGGTTGATCTGCACCCTCTGGATCACCATCGAGGTTGAGATCACCGGTATCGGCGCCCTGCATGTGATCTATTTTATCTGGGGATGGGTGATCGTGTTCCTCAGCCTGCTTAAGCCGGTCCGGGAATATTGCCGGCTGTATCGCTAAGACAGTGGACCCAAACCTTCCCCTCAATTTCTTTGCTATGGGCCGCGCGCCGGAACGCTCCGAGTGGACCGCTCTGGACCCGCAGACGCTGATCGTTGTGCACCATATCACCACCTGCCCTGATGACGGCGAATCCATCGAAAGGTTTGATCTGCTCCCCCTGCGCGCTGTGTTGACCACAGACACCCCTTTGCGCCAATTCCTGCATGACCATGGAGTCGTCTTCAACCCCGAAAAACGCCTGTTTCTGGTCAATGGCGAGGTTGTACACCTGCTCAACTGCATGGAAAGCTGCGCTTCCTGCCTGGTAGAGAAAGCCGTCTGCCGCCTGTATTCGCGGGAGAGTAAGCGTATCTTGAGTGTGCTTTACGCCGACCTATCCCCCAGGGGAGGCAGCCCCGCTTATTACCTCTACTACGCCCCGCAGGAAGAAGCCTCCCTGCCCGAAGCCCATTCCCCGTGTGTACTGCGCCTGTTGGACGACCTGTTGACAACGCTGGGTAAGCCTGCCGGTCTGGCAGAAGAATGGACTCGATTGTGCGGGGGAAAATACACGGTGATCGAGAAAACAGTAAAAATTAGCGAACTGCCTCAGAAATTCTGAGGCAGTTTATTTTATTCAGTGACTGCTAAAGGATCTCCCACCGGTTTCTTCTTCTCCCCCAGCGAATAGATCATGAGCAGGCAGCCGAGCACAGCCGCTGCAGAGCCGAAAATGAGAGTGACAGGCACGCCGCTGCTATCCAGCAGGGTGCCGCCCACCAGGCTGCCGAAGATACCGCCCAGCGTCATGGCACTGGTGGCAAAGGTCTGCCCTTTGACCTTGTCGCTGCCGTTCATCAGGTGGTCCACGTAATACACCGAAGCCGGCAGGTAGACCGCGAACGAGACCCCCTGGATGACCATAGCCAGGTCGATCATCCACACCGAGGTGGCCGCCAGGAAGAGAAAACTGCGGATCACATAAAACACCGCCGAAGCGATCAGCAGGGTGCGCACCTTGAAGCGTCTGGAAAGGAAGCCGAACCCGACCAGCGCCGGCACTTCTGATAGCGCGGTCAGGGTCAGCGTCAGCCCCAGGTCGGAAGCGGTGCCGCCTACCGATTTGAGGATCTGCGCTGTGTAGGCGTTGATGATATTGTGGAAGATGAAGATCAGCGCGGTGGCGATCACAAAGATCAGGAAACGTCCATACCGGGTGAGAAAACCCTTATCCGTCCCGGGTTGGGAGGTCGAATCGAGTGTCAGCGGCTTTTCCAGCGGCTTGCCAAATGCTTCCACGCGCGGGAAGAACAGGGTCAGTAAAATGAGCAGCAGGTAGAGCCCTACCCCGATCCACGGCAGCGTGGAAACCGGATGCTTGACCAGCCAAACCCCCATAAATGTGGACAGGACAGCAAACGCGATCGAACCACCGGCGCGGGTGGGCCCGAAGTTGATATTAGCCCCGGCGTTGATAAACTGAAAGACCATGGAATTGATCAGAGGTTGTACGGTTTGCAGCAGCGCCAGTACCACGATATAGATCAGTGCCAGTTTCCACCAGGCACCGCCTACAAAAGAGACCGCAACAAGCATGACCAGCGCAATCATCGACAGCCCACTGATGAATGCCTTGAGCGGAATGTGCTTCGCCCGGTCAGCCACCGCCCCCAGTGTCGGCTGAAGGATCACCGCCAGGATGCTGTTGATCGCCAGTACCAGTCCGATCTGCTGGTTGGTGAAATCCCTCGAAAGCAGGTAGACAGACGAGTAACTGAATACCGGGCAGAAGATCATCCAGTAAAGTGCCTGGATGCCTACTGTACCGGCTAGTATTGTGCGGTCGGAAACTCTTTTCATCGGATCCTTTTATACGTTTAACTGAAGTGGATTGAATATATCACCTTCCCGGTAAAAAGTCCAAAGATACAGAAACAAAACTCCCCGTCATTTCGCGGGGAGAGAGAACTCATCGTAGGGATCGACAGGCCTTATTCGCCTGATTCGGCCGCAGCTTTGACGGGATCCGCCTTGCCCCTCACGGAATAGATCATCAGCAGGAGTCCGATCACAGCCGAGATCGACCCAAAGATCAGGGTGGCATGCACACTGCTGTGGTCCAGCAGCCACCCCCCGGCCAGACTGCTGATCACGCCGCCCAGAGTCATGGCACCGGTCGCGAAGGTTTGCCCCTTGACCTTGTCGCCCTCTTCCATGATCTGGTCCACATACGCCACGGCCGCCGGGATGATCACCGCAAAGGTCAGGCCCTGAAATACCTGCCCTACATAGATTGCCCACACCGAGCGGGCAAAGAGGAAGATCAGGCTGCGCACCACAAAGAACACTCCGGCCAGTTTGATCAACTTGCTCACATGCATTCGCCGGGTGATCCAGGTAAAGCCAAAAAAGGCCGGCAGTTCCGAGACCGCCCCGATAGTCAGGGCCAGGCCGAAAGCCGATTTCTTCGCGCCCAGCGGCGTCATGATCTGCACCAGGTAAGAATTGATCAGGGTCTGGAAAACGAACAGGGTGCAGGCCCCGAACAGGAACACGAAGAACTTGCCGTATTTCGTGAAGAAACTCTTTCCCTTCACCTGTTTCACGGGGGTTGTTTCTTGAGACGGCAAGGCCTTTACGGCTGCTGGCCCTTTCACCCGCGGAATGAACACCACCAACACCAGCAGCAATACAAAGATAAAGCCGCCGATCAAGGGCAGCGTATCCGGTGAATGCGAGTTCAGCCACACCCCCAGGACCGTGGAAAGCACCGCAAAGGTGATGGAGCCGATCGCCCGGGTGCTGCCAAAACTGACCGAGGACCCGGCGTTGATGTATTGATAGACCATCGAATTGACCAGCGGTTGAATTGTCTGCAGCAGTGCCAGGATCAGCACATATAAAACCGCGATCCAGACCCAGTTCACCTGCAGCAGCACCAGCGCCGCCAACATCAGGATACACGTCACCGAGATGGCGATGACATACGCTTTGAGGGGAATTTGTGGAGTGCGGTCAGCCAGGGAGCCAATGGACGGCTGCAGCAGCACCGCCAAAATGCCGTTGAGTGCCAGCACCCAGCCGATGTTCTGATTGGAGAAATTTTTGGAAAGCAGGTAAACCGAAGCGAAACTTGAGACCGGTGAAAAGATCATCCAGTAAAGCCCCTGCAGTGTACCAAAACGTAATGAGATCGAGCGGTCTTTTGAGCGGTCCATAATCCATCCATTGAGAGAAATGACGAACGGAATGACTATATCATTATTATTTGCAAATGTCTAAAAGTTCACCCCGTCAGATCCACGCGGTCTGATAAAATGGAGAAATCCCCTTCGTGAGGTAACCCTGTCATGTACTTTTCCCTGCCCTTCCAAACCGAGACTGAACGCCTGATCCTGCGCGATTACCGCCCTGATGACGCAGAGCTGCTGCTTGAGATCAGCCGACGCAATTCACCGCACTGGCAGGAGTTTGAATCCGAGAACATCCTCTACAACCTGGCCGACCTCGCCGCCGCTAAGAAAGCCGCTGCGATCATGGCAGAAGAGTGGCACGCAGAGCATAGTTACTTTATCGGCCTGTTCGAGAAAAGCAGCGGTAGTTTCGCGGGCCAACTCTACCTGGGCGTCGAGTCCGCAGAGAGGCTTGAATTCGAAGCCGGCTATGTGGCCGACATGGACCACGAGGGCAAAGGCTATATCAGTGAAGCTTTGTCCGCCTTGCTTGATACCCTGTTCGCCAGTACCGGAGCCGCGAAGGTCTGGATCCATTGCTCCGACCGCAACCTGCGCAGTGCCCGCGTAGCCGAACGCTGCGGCTTTCAGCTCGTGGAGCATTACCCCGTCTCGAGGCACAACCCCACCCACGGCGGTGAGTTGGTATACCTGCGAAAACGCGCTGACGCGCTCCCTGAATAGCATAATGGTCCAGACAACCTACCCAAAAAGCTAACCTGATAGCTTTTGATAGTAAAGCTCCCATAAACTTATCATCACGATAATAAAACAGTAAGGAAATGGAGTTTTACTATGGAAGTTCCACGCCACTGGCGATTAAAACAACAACGGTACGCATTAGTCGGTGAGGTTTGCCCTCACTGCGAAAAGAAGATCTTCCCCCCGCGCGATGTCTGCCCGTACTGCGGCGGCGAAGCCAAAACCCAGTTCGCTTTCAGCGGCAAAGGCAAGGTATATTCCTATACCGTTATGTATGATGCCCCTGCTGGCTATGAAGAGAACCTGCCCTACACCGTGGCCATCGTTGCCCTCGATGAAGGCCCCAAGGTTACCGCGCAACTGACCGACCTGGGCGAACAGCCCGTCGAGATCGGCATGCCCGTCGAGATGGTCACCCGCCGCATCCGGCAGGATGGGGACGAACGCGGGATGTTGGTGTATGGGTATAAGTTTAGACCGGTGTTGAAGTAAATTTTTGTGATTCTTGAGCCGCTCTCCAGGTTGGAGGGCGGTTTTCGTTTAAACCTATCTCACGCGGAGACGCGGAAGGCGCGGAGAAGAGCATAAGTTCAAGAGAAAAGTCGTAGGGGGGCACTTTCAAACTGACCGACCCGAACAAGAAGATTACCCGCTGCATCCGCCAGGATGAGGATGAACGCGGGATATTGATGTATGGGTATAAATTCAGAGAGGTGATAAAGTAGTAATTGTGATTTTTGGACTGGCCTCTATGTTGGAGAGCGTCTTATAATTTGTTGCGGTGAAGTGGAGGGATTGCTATAATAGATTGTAATGGGGGAGAAGGATAATACCTCCCAAACATAGACAAATGGGGATTTAATAATGATCATAGAATGTCCTTACTGCGAATCAAAGGTAGATGGAAAAATAATAGGCGAACATATATCCTGTAGTGAGGAAGCACCAATTCCTTTCAAGACTGTCCTATTAGAGTGCCCAGTCTGCAAAGAATCTCTATTAGGGTGTCAAGAGTTAATTCAAGTTGGGCCGGAAGAAGAAGAATGGATTACTGGTAATCGTTTGTGGCCACAACCAACAAATTCTAGTCATTGGTTAATTCCAGAGATCGTTAGGGACTCGCTTGACGAGGCTCATAAATGTTACAACGGTAGAGCTTATAGCGCTTGCGCAGTAATGTGTGGTCGAGCACTAGAAGGTTTATGTAGAATCTCTAAGACAAAAAGTAAAAATATTTCGGGTGGGTTACAAGAGTTGTTAGAAAGAAAAATAATTGATGAGAGACTATTTCAATGGGGAGAAGCATTAAGAAAACAAAGGAATCTTGGTGCTCACGCTACCGGAGAAAAGATATCCAAAGCTGATGCAAGAGACTTGCTAGATTTTGCAAATGCAATATGTGAATATATATATGTATTGAGTGATAAGTTTGAAAAATTTTTAAAACGTCAAGAGAAAAGGCAGGAAGAAAACACAAAGCAAAAAAATGAGGATGATATTCCCTTCTAACTTTTGAATAGAATATTTCAGTTCCCTAGCTACTACTAAGTGTAATGAGCGGTGATGATTCTATGACTTTTCTGCATTTTTGTGCTCTTTTTTCCAATCTAAAAAAGAGCACAGGTACACCTATGCTAGTATGCAAACCATTGGCACACATTTAACAAGAATTATTTTGAGAGATAAATTCTAAGTCGGGAGTTCTAACCAAAATGAGTGATTTTCCAAAACACAAAAGAAAGTTCTATTGCGAAATGTACAAGATCGCTATAAATGAAGTCAAGAAAATATTGGATATTAAAGGGCAAATTATTCCACTTATTCTTATTCTTTTGGTATTGTTAATACCATTGTACAAATTTATCGGACAAAAATTTGCCGTGGTAACTATCTGGAGTGCTTATTGGCCCAATATCATAGGACTAATTATATTGATTTTTGTGACACCTTTGTGGGCATTTTTGAAAATGTTTTGGGTAATTCCAAGAGAATATCAAAAAAGGCAAAATGAAATTAAGAACCTTGAAGAGAGAATTAATTCCGAAGTAATTGTTACAGATATTTCGCTTTCTCCTATTCCTCTGGATTCAGATAAAGTTTATGCTTTACTTAAGGTTACGAATAAAGAAAAGAGTAAAAAAATCACAGGATGCAGAGCAAAAATCACAAATTTCTTTGAAAGTTGCAACAGCAAAGGCGATTTATTGGATTTCACAAGTTCAATAACATCAATTGAATCTCCCTTTTTTTACTGGCAAGAAAACCACGATAAGCAAATAGATATTGAACACTCAGATGAGAAAATCTTATGTATAGCAGTAGTAAAAGAAAGCAAGTATTTACATTTGAGTGAATTGAATGATGAATATGATTTTCCTGTAATAACATCAGAGAACGGAATAAAATTTTTCGAAATACGATTCAAATTAGAATTGAGCGGCGGGGTTGGAAATAATAATCAGGTTTTTTACAAGTATTTCTGCGGAAAAGTTTGTTTTACATCAACATTAATTACTGAAGACGATAATAATATTTTTATAGACAGAATCGATTTTGACGAAATCAGTGAAAGTGACCTTATTGAAACTGCAGATTAGAAATATTTTCCAATATGAACTACAAAAAAAGCATTTAATAAATTTCTTGACTTTTTAGCTTTTTTTCGGCCTCCGTGTTTTTCCTGTTTTCAATTAGAGTCCACACCCCACAATGCCAGTAAAACTCAAGCCGTTGGGCAATTCGTTAGCGGTAATGAAGTTCGGAAGGAGAAACCAGTCATGTCACGAAACGCACTTTTTCTTTCAGGTTGGGAATATAACCGTGTCTTGCAGAAAAACCCAACAACACCTATACAATCTGCACTCCCTGCAGAAGCTCTATGGAACGGTGCGGCACAGTTCTGGCTTTTTGAAAATATTTATTGTACAAATGAATCACTTGAGGGCGAAATTGCAGCAACGGAAACTCTTGGGTGGGCGACAGGCTACATTTTTCAGGATTTGCAAAAAAGAGGTTTCCTGAAAGTTTTTGATTGGAAGAAACTAAAAAATGAATCTCCATTACAATACCAAAGTCTTATTGAAGTCCATAAGGCAATACGGGAACGATATGATGAGAAGTCTATCCTGCACCTATTAACCTCGGGCAATGATGTTGCATTAGAGGCCATAAAACTTGAGTTACTAAAACCGATTCTTGACCATCTTCACTGCATTAACAATATCTCACCCAATAGCATCCGTAAATGGATTAATTCAAAAGAGAAGGAAATTGCATCCCCTTCCGCACTAGCAATTCAACATTTGGTAAACCCCTTAATTGGAAAAAGAAAGCCAATTAGAGCAGGTACGCAACTATGCAATGCACCTGGAACAGGTGTATCGGAAGAAGCTCGCTCCGCACAGAAGTTTGTTGAGGAAACAATTCAAATGCCAATGATCCCAGATCTACTTGCTGGCCGACTACCACAGAAAGATTATCATAAAGCATTGCTACCCACAGCAAAAGTCTATCGTCCTATTAACAATCAACTATTACAAGATTATCAAGTAAATATTTCTAGGTTGGAGTATCTTCGCGATATTGCTAGTCATCATTTATGGAAAAACCTTCACGAGGAGTGGATTCCAGAACTTGAACATAATCCGAAATTACTAGGAAAATTCGATAGACGCATAAAAGACGCGCTAGCGCGGTCATACTTTGATCCTTATCTTGAATATGTAACAACTCTGGCAATCGCTATTGTAGCTACCTCAGTGGGAGGTGCCTCGCTTGCCATCGCTCCACTCGTAGGGTTTCCATCAGCATCAACTAGTGTAATTGCAGGTGCTGCAACTGGACAAGTGCTTGCGGCTAAACATGCGGACCTTAGAAAAAAGAGTGATGAGCTTACTCTCTTTTTTCAAAAAGCAAAACGCGTGTGAATATAAAAACTGCCTAACATCTAGTGATCTGGATAAGAGAGAGCAATTGCCAACGCTTTCTGGATTCAACTCTATTCTCCTGAATAGCATGAGAGTAGGTGTGAATTTGGCGTCCGGTGGTTTTTTTAATAAAATCCCGTCCTTACAGATAACGCCAGCCATTAGAAAATCACCATTACCTCTCCACAGCGGAATCAATAGTATTTATGTGTATAAGTTCAGACCGGTGTTGAGGTAGATATTGTGATTTGTGAACCGCTCTCCAGATTGGAGGGTTTTTTGTCATTTTTGATAAGGAGATGAACATAATTAATTTAAAGGATTTGGCGCACTCGACTTTGAGTGCACCCTACCTGATTATTGTCGATTTGTAATATCCCATAAAATCTCGTATGCCGAATTTTTTTCATAACTATAAAATTTATCGTCCAAATCAAGGCTTAAGAATTTTTCAATATCCAGTCGGGCATTGTCAAGATCACCTTGTTGATAATACAGCTCTCCCCGATATAAATGCGCAAATGGATCATCGTTATAAAGTTCAATGCACTTTGTATAACTATCTATGGCCTTCTGTGTTTCTCCCAAATCTTCATAACGCATACCTAGTGTCAAATAGACTGAAGGAATTTGAATACCAGGCATATTTTTGGCAATCGCTTTTTCCAACCGGCGAACAGCTATAGCTGCCGAAAAACTCGCTTCAGCGGAATCAACAAGATCCTCAACTTCTTGAGAAAATTGGTATTCCGGATATGGACGGGGGGTTGACTTTATTATTGATGCTTCCAGAGTAGAAATTATCTGAGTGGAAATTGGTGTTACCGAATATCGAACTAGTTTTGCGCTTGGCATGCCACAACCGCTGAGAAATAACAGAACAAAAACAATAATAAGCAAAAAGTATTTCATACCATTTCTGGAAATATGAAAGCAAGTACCATCAGACAAAATTATTTTCTTCCCCATAGCCTAATTATATTTAATTACAAAAAAAAAGACACTAATTAACTCGGTCAAGTTCATTAATTGAGCAACCAACATTCTGAAATAAATTATCAAAGATATTGAGAGTGATGGTCACCCGCCGCATCCGCCAGGATGGGGACAACCGGGGGAAGTTGGTGTAAGGCTACAAGTTCAGACCAGTGACACAGGGGGATTACGACCGTATTGGTGATTAGGCGCCTTCCAGAAATGGAGGGGTAATTATTTGTGTAGTGCTAATTTAGAAAAGAAGAATAAATAACCTATAATAATTTAAGCAGCGCAAAAATTGACCAAAAACAACCTAAGTGAAGTTAAGGGGAAAGTCCGTGAAAAAAAAATCCGGAAAATGGTTCGAAGGAAAAACGATAGAAGTCCTCAAAGAGATTTTTAATGACTTGCCTATTCATGGGGAAAAGCGAATTAAGACTTCATATGATGGATATAGAAAAGTTGATGTGGGAGTATACAATCCCGGAAATCACGATTATATTGTCTTTGAATGTAAGGATACAAAGCAACCTGTAGGACCAAAGGCATTAGATCAGGTTGTAGCCATAAAAAACCATTGTAAAGGTGTTATAAAAGTCGCAATCGTTAGCAATAACGACTACACTCAAGATACCATTAAATATGCGGCTCATGAAAGAATAGATTTATTTAATCTAATTAATCCTGAAGAAAAACTACTACGACCAGTCTTAACAGTTCCAACTCTTCAAACCTTCATCTGGCTTGCAATGTTTGAGTATAAATGTTTTCTTTTCAATGAAGAACTAAAAATAAATAATGCACCAGATAAAGTAACACTAGATAATGATGGGAATGTTTTTGAAATTGCAAGAAAGCTTTGGAATAATAATATCTGGGAAAGAAATCCAGGAAGATATGAATACAATTACGAAAAATTCAATGTAGCCCAATCTATAGAAAATGGAATTAAGATGGTGCCAGTGGATAATATTATTTATAATTATGAAGTGGTTAGCAAATCTTTTTTATATTCTGCGCCATTAGTTAAAGGCGAAGGAGTGTATGATGTAAGAAAGGGTATCTTTTTACCGGTTTCACCATATATAAGCATTGGACCTTTTACAATTGAAGATGTTGCAAAACCTGAAAATGAAGTGGTAGGAATACCCGATGAAATAAAAGTTAGTTTTCAAGGGGTTCTAATTCACCAATTATGAAATTGTTTCGATAGATGGGCCCACTTTTGAACCCACTATTTTTACCCGAAATAGTAAACCAAAAATCGTTAGATAGGATTAGGCGGTACAAGTTCAGACCGATGATTAAATAATTTACTTGTATAATAAGCCACCTTCCAGACTGTAAGGCGGTTTCTTTATGATTCTTGCGAGTCTTGCACCGCTGTCGCCTGAACGGTGAGTTCCTGCGAGATCGTTTGACTGTATTCATATTGCAGCACGGCATACGGTTTTGAATTGACAGCTTTGGCGGTTTTTTCACCCCAGAGCAGCTGCCCGTCAGAGGTATACCCGTCGAGAGGGTCACTCGCCGCATTTGCCAGCATGGGGATGAACGGGGGATGATAGTGGATGGGTATAGTTCCCTCCACATGTTGAAGTAAATTTTTTTTATCATTGAGCCGCTCTCCAACTTGGAGGGCGCTTTTTGTTTTAGGATACAATTTGGATATAGGGAAATTAACCTCAAAAATAATTTGTGGGTTCAAAAGCGAACCCACCCTACCGACTTGTCGCTAACGCTTGCCGTTGGGCGAAGGTAATAATGAAAAACTACTTTGGGAATTTTCGCATCAGTAATTAACATAAATAATTAGATAGATGGAACGAAATCTCAGAAAAGGATAGTTCTATGAAGATCGCGTTGTTCTACTATGATGGATTTGTAGAATTTGAAATTGCTTTAGCGGGCCTGATTTTTCATCATGAGCACGACATCGTTTCTATCGCTTTGGAGAATAGGGAATATAGAAGTGAAGAAAAACAAAGATTCTGCGTTGACCAAATCATTAAAGATGTCGATATCGATTCAATCGATTTGTTGGTAATTCCTGGAGGCAATCCTGCTCCATTAGTCAACAACCAAGAATTGAAAAGTTTCGTTGAAAATTTGGTTCACAAAAACAAAAAAATAGGCGGAATATGCGGTGGTGCCAGCTTGCTGGCCGCTTTCGGAATACTAAAAGGGAAAAATTGTACGGGCGATACTTCTGGAGTAGATACAAAGACTGATGAGGGCAAATATTACGAGGGATCAATTTTATCCGACAAGCACGTAGTCGTAGATGGGAATATCATTACAGCCCAAGGACAAGCCTACGCAGAATTTGCGGTTGAACTTGCTCGTCAAATGGATTTGTATAAAAACGAAGATGAATATAAAGAAGATTTAAAATGGTTGAAAAATATCAGGTAAGAGCATCTACAAGGTAAACCTAAAACGCCCAACAAAGCGTGAACTAGAGGTGTAGGACTGCCGCTTTGCGGCATGAGGCGTTTTTGGGCATTTTCCTCACCTCGAGTTTTTCTGCTCCCAAGCAGAGTCCACTCCCGCCCATACGCTGGTAACGTGAGCTATTAGCTCAACACTCTCACCTCTCCAGCGTGAACCAAGTCGCATCTATTGGTACAAGTTCAGACTAATATTGAAGTAAGTGATTTGATCAATGAGCTGCCCTCCAAAAGAGGTCGGTTTTCTTATGATTCTTGCGAATCTTGCACCGCCGTCGCCTGAACTGTGAGTTCCTGCGATATCGTTTGGTTGTATTCATATTGCAGCACGGCATACGGTTTTGAATTGACAGCTTTGGCGGTTTTTTCACCCCAGAGGAGCTGCCCGTCAGAGGTATACCAGTCGTTGCCATCCCCGCCTGCGTAAACAGTGTCTCCCTTGGGGACAGATCCCTGTTTATCGCTGCCGCTGCTCACTGGCGCAGTGAAGAATTGATTCCCCTCATTCCAATTGTCGTTTCCCTGCCCGATCCCCTGCAGGTGCTGATTGCCTTTGAAAATATCTACTGATTTGATCACGCCATCATCTTCGGCAGTAAACGTGAGGCGGGTGTTATCTTGAAGCATGAATGTCGTATATGAATTACTGGCGCTCATGTCTTTGAAGTCACCGTCATTTTCTCCTTCAACATCACTGACATCCACATGCGGGTCCCCCCATACGGTGGTGGAAAGGTTGCTCCATTTATCCGTGATCTTGAATGAGGTCCCGTCCTGGAACTCAAAGCGATAGCGGTCCGTTTCGGCAGTGGAGTTGGAGCGTTTCACCAGCCCGGAAACATCGTCCAGAACTGAATAGTTCAGGCTCATCTTTTGTTGAACGGTCTGTTGATAATTTATGGCAACTTGCTGTGCCGTGTCTTTTGTAGAAGACCGAATTTCATTTAGCTTTGCACAAAGCTCCGATAAATTGATCTTTACGTTGGCAGAAAATGTCGATGATGAATAATCCATCTTAACATCAGTGGTAGATTGCTTGCCAAAAATTATTGCTTCATCTTCCTGATACTTTTTCTTGAGTTTTTCGACATCACTTTTCTTTCCCTTACGCTTCAATTCTTGAATTTGAGTTTGGAACAATAGTCTGCGAAGAATTACCAGATTATCGAAATTATTTACAGTTTTCATCTCAGCATCCTTACTCTACTCAAATCGATCATGGAGGCATCCGTGCCTGATACTAGTATCGGCAGATTATGCAAAATATTGAAGTAATGATTACTACCTCTCAGTACCAAAGTGGTGGATAAAAGAATGCTTAGAGAGATTTTATATAATTTCTTTGGGATCATCTTTGGATGTCCATCGATTATAGAAAAAGCAATCAATACAAGGCGATCCTTCTCAAATGATGTTGTTTTCAAATGAATTCTGCGAATTGTATAATCAGAATAAGTTGTTACTGCACACTAAGCAGAATCACACCAATTCATCGATAGGCAAGGCCTTCTATTAGTTATGTTGTATCGAAAGGTGAAGCCTTGAAACAAATTGGGCAGGCTTTGATCAAGAGATATCCGATCGCGGCATTTTTTCTAATTGCGATTGCCATTTGTTTTGTAACGATCTTCCCGGTTGTACTGTTTATCCCTCAAAAAGAAATGCTGGGGCAGATTCTGAGCTTCTACCTGGCAAGGGTCGGAGTTTACAGCCCCGTCCTTTCGGGAATGTTGATCTCCAGAGTCATGCACCCTGATCGGGAGAGGATTCCATTTGGCCGGCGTTTGTTGCTCTTCATGCCGGTATGGCTGGCCGCTGAAGTGGTCCAGACCGAGAGCCTGCGCTCAACCGCCGCGCCGGGCGCATCCACCATCGCCCTGGCCGTGTTCTCCCTGCCGGCCGCGCTCCTTCCTGCTTTCATTGTTACAGCAGCATATTCCGGCGCTGCTGGTGTGAAACAGATGCTGTCGACCTTGATAAGACCCCGGGGAAAGATCATCTATTACCTGATCGCATTGCTTACTTTTCCGATTGTTCATTTTGTCGGCACAGGGATCACGAACCTCTCGCACGGTCATGCATGGCTTCCGCAGGCTGCCCGCGCAGCCGACCTGGTCTATCCGACCTTGATCACTTTTCTCTCTGTGTTTCTTTTCTCCGGCGGGATCAACGAAGAGTCAGGCTGGCGCGGTTTTGCTCAAAAATGGCTTCAGGCAAAGTACAGTCCCCTGGTCTCAAACCTTATCTTATGGCTGCTGATGGTGATCTGGCATATCCCGAACGACATTATGCAGTACAAGGAGGGCGGTTACATCATGACACGGTTCGTGATCTATCCATTCATTACTATCTTGTTTGGCTGGGTATATAACCGGACTCGAGGAAGTATCCTGGCTCCGGCGATCTTCCATGCGTCCATGAATACGATGAACCCTTTGATGGACCTTTTCCCGATCACCACAGCAGGCAATATCTTGTTGGGGCTATTCGCCGCCGCGGTGATCATTATAGAGCGAATGTGGCGCAAACTCCCTGCAAACCATCCGGCAGTTCAGCATGAGAATTGGGACATCGCACCATCCGTTTGATTCAAATCAGGCGATAAGTACATTCCTCACTTCTGCTAACCGGGTTGGATGTTCGGCTGTTATTTAAGGACGCAGGTTGACTTATAAGTCAATCTCCATTTGGGGTAATTATTAATATGTAGGTTCACATGAAGATCGGAAGGATCCGCAAATTCATGGTTTCGATAACCAGACACAAAATTATGCCTTTTTCAAAATATCTAATTGATAAAAAATGGATTGTTAAGAAATAACCATCAGTACCTTCACACGATAATCAATTAATGAATTCACCTGATGGAAAACAATCTATCCAGCATATATAATGAAGAATAGGAGATTCTCTGATGAAGGTCGCACTATTTTATTATGATGGGTTTTCTGAATTTGAAATTGTCCTGACCGCATTGTTCTTCAAAGATCAGGGACTTATTTCTGTGGCCCTCGAAGATCGGGAATACAGAAGTGAAGAAAGCCAACGCTTCATTGCCGATAAGGTCCTCAGCGAGATCGATCCTGGTTCTATCGACCTTTTTATTATTCCGGGGGGATCCCCCGATAAACTTGTGAATCACCTGGGATTGAAGAGTTTTATTCAGGAGTTGATCAAAGAGAACAAAAAAATAGCCGCGATCTGCGGCGGCGCAAGCCTGCTGGCTGGAATGGGACTCCTAAAAGGAAAAAAATGCACCGGGATGTCCTCCGGCAGGGACTCCTCTCGTCCAAGTTTTCAATATTATTCCGAGTCAATTTTCCTGGATGACGAAGTAGTCGTGGACGGCAACCTGATCACTGCTCAGGGACAGGCTTATGTGGAATTCGCAGTAGAACTAGCCCGCCAAATGGGCTTGTGTGAAAAAGAGGAAGAATACACCGATGCCTTAAAATGGTTTAAGAACATCCGGGGGGACTAAAGGGATTTCAATCGGATATAAATATAAAATAGCCAGAATCAGAACGCTCTCTAAATGGAGAGCGGTTTTCTTACCCGGATTCGTTATACCTTTTTCCCTCCTACAGTAAAATAGACCTATGGATAATTTAGTCGACCGATCGATTACCCGTTGTGAATGGAATCTTAATGATGCCCTCCTTACCCGCTATCATGACGAAGAGTGGGGAGAACCGCTGCATGATGACCGGATGCTGTTTGAATTCCTGGCGTTGGACGGGATGCAGGCTGGCTTGAGTTGGAATACGATCCTGCGCAAGCGGGAGAATTTCCGCCAGGCGTTTGACAATTTTGATATCGAATTGGTGGCCGCCTACAATGACGCAAAAATTCAGGAACTGCTTGCCAACCCGGGCATCGTCCGCAATAAAGCCAAAATTAATGCCATCATCAATAATGCCAACCGCGTCCTCGAGGTCCAGCAGGAGTTTGGTTCTCTGGATGCGTATTTGTGGGGCCAGGCCGGTGGGGGCACCCTCCAGAACAGCTGGCAGACCCTGGCCGAAATCCCGGCCACCAGCCCGATCTCCGATGCGATGAGCAAAGACATGATCGCCCGCGGATTCAAGTTCTGCGGCAGTACGATCCTGTACGCTTTTATGCAGGCCGCCGGGATGGTAAACGACCACATTGTCTCCTGCTATCGGTATAAAGAGTTGTGCAATAAATAGTTCCTTCGCCTGGTTATTTGCTAACTGATCAGATACCGCTCTCCCGCGAATGTGTGGAGGGCGGCTTTAATGTTGCAAATTCCTGGGAGTTTTGTATAATCAATGAGAATAAATATGATAATTATTGTCATATTTCAGTCAAGGCCTGATTGAGGGAGGTTCTCTATGGCCCGCTTGATCTACTCGGCAATTTGTTCATTGGACGGCTGTATCGAAGGCCAGGACGGCAAGTTCGACTGGGCTATGCCGGACGAGGAAGTCCACCGCTTTATCAACGATCTTGAGCGTTCAGTCGGTACCTATCTACTGGGGCGCCGTATGTATGAGACGATGCAGGTTTGGGAGACTGATCCTGCTCTGGCCGCGGATTCCGCGATCACGCGCGATTATGCCGGGATCTGGCTGGCCGCTGACAAGATCGTGTTCTCCAGGACATTGGCGGCGGTCCCCACCCGCAAGACGCAGCTTGAGCGGTCCTTCGACCCGGCAGCCATTCGGCATTTAAAAGAAACTGCTAAACGGGATATTTCTATCGGCGGACCTGCGCTTGCTGCACACGCCTTTCGGGCAGGATTAATTGATGAGATCCAATTGTTTCTGATGCCTATCCTCATTGGAGGAGGCAAACCAGCCCTGCCGAAGGATATCCGGTTGGAGCTGGAGTTGATGGAGGAATGCCGTTTTGGCAGCGGCGTGGTATTCCTCAGGTATCAAATTAAAGGGCATAACGCCGCCTGACATTTTTCAGCGTATACGAGAAGGAGTGAAAATGGGTAACTTAACCTTATTTATGCACATCTCCCTGGATGGTTTCGCGGCAGCGCGCAATGGCCAGTTGGATTGGGTCTACGTGGATGACGAAATCTTCGATCACGGCGGTAAAAGAATTTACGCAACGGATATAGCCCTATACGGCAGAAAAACCTATGAACTGATGGAAAGCTATTGGCCGACCGCTGCAGATCAACCCAACGCCAGCAAACACGACCTCGAACATTCAAGGTGGTACAAGCAGGCAAAGAAGGTCGTGCTGTCGAGAACGCTGAAAGAAGATTCCCTGGTCAACACCCGGGTGATCAGCGACAACCTGGTGGAGGAGATCACCAGGCTCAAGCAAAGCACAGAGAAAGAGATACTCCTGTTCGGCAGCCCGACTACCGGGCATTCATTGATGGCCGCGGACCTGGTGGACGCTTACTGGTTCAACGTCAACCCGATCCTGCTTGGGAGCGGCATCCCGGTTTTCAAAGACAGAGATACCCTCACCCGGCTCACACTTGTGAACAGCAAGGTGTTTTCATCAGGAGTGGTGTGTTTGGATTATAGAAGAAAAGCTTGACAACAGACTACTGCACTGCATACGCCGGGGAGAAAATAAGTTACAAGTTAATGCGGAAAAGTTCAGGTTAGCAAAAAAAATGTTTCATATTCACTGCAACTTTAATGACATTGTTGTTTTTGTATTTCCGCAGAGCATTGATATAATAAACAGGTATGTCCAAGGGTGGTTTATAAAAGTAGAAATCACAAAATCATTTTTTACAAAGAATAATAAAAAGTCAGGCTTAAAGGAGAATCTGGGATATGTCCAAGATAATGAACCAAGTCTACAAATTGTCCATTTCCAGAACAAAAACGCGCCTTTGTCAATAAATAAAATTTTTTCATAGCAATTATTGATTTACCAAATATCTCTCAGGGAGACAAACATGATACCACCGCTGCCTAATTCACCCGATCCAACAGCATCCAATACCAGACGTTTTTTAAATTATGCAATTGACTCACTTGTTTTTTTAATTGGAATGCTCTTCCTGATAAATCCGCTGATGCGGGCAATTTTTGGTAATTCCTTATTAAAAAATTTTTGGATCAATTATCTTTTCACATTTTTTCTGCAAGTTATTTATTACGTTTTCTTCGAGTCACTCTTTCAAAAGACCCCGGGGAAATTTATCACAGGCACAAAAGTAACGACGGAGGATGGGTCAAAGCCAGATTTTGGCACAATTGTAAAGCGAACGTTGATCAGGTTTGTACCATGCGATGCCATTTCTATATACACTGGTCAAAATCTGAGTAAAAAGGGTACATGGTGGCATGACCGATGGACTTCGACAAAGGTAACGAGAAGAGCGAATCAGGCAGAATCGAAGAATACAGACATAGTTATTCCTATTATTTCCTCTCCTGAACCAGATAATAATAGCTCTAGTTCGAGATCATTACTTACATTAGGGGCAATATTTCTTGGGTTTATAACTATTACAAGTGCCGGTGCACTTCTATTATTGATATTCTCAGCAATTTTTATCGGTACACGATGGACTGGAAATTTCTGGGATGACATTTTCCCATTTATTCTTTCGGCAGCTATAACAGGAGGCGGGCTATTTGGCGTTATCAAACTTATTCAAATTAATAGAAAAAAGGCATGATTTTGTCTCAGGTATGTGATCTGAAATGATGGTCATGCATCATATGAGTATTTTGTGATTCGCTGCTTCCATTGAGTTTGGATTAGCTAATCATGTACAATATTTTTGTACCATCAATCACAAATCATTTTTCCAAACAACAAAGATTACATTGGTCTACCTAAGAAAGGGAAAGACCATGAAGAGATCTTATTATTCAACACTCTTCATAACGGCCGTCTTTGTGTTGAGCGCTTGTGAGCAGAAAACATTGCCAACCAGCCCAACAACCGCTGACCCTCCTACCCCAACTCCGCAAATTCTCGAGAAGACTTCCACCCCGACGAGTACGAACGTTCCAACCGTGCCCTTTTCAAGCGAGCTGCTGTGGTTGTGCTTTTCCTATCCCCGGGGATACACACCGCTCCCGGAAAGTGACACTGTGGAGATCGTCGCGCCGGATCTGCCAGACAGCGATACGAGAGAGATCTTCTGGCTGGAGATCAGCGATGCCTATGACCGCACCGCGGAGGTCATTGCTGATCAGGATGTGGCCCTCGCTGGCAATGTTGATGTTCAGCGCTGGACCATAACGATCGGCGGCGAACAAGCAGTGGTACTGGAGGGGATGCCGGGGCAGGACCCTCAGCGCAGGGTGTACGTGGTGCATCAACAGACACTCTACGTCCTCGCGTTCATGCCAACCCTCTCGCAGGACAAAGCCATAAACGACCAACTGGATGAGTTGTACACCGCGGTCACAACCTCCTGGGCTTGGTCCCCCTGTGCAGCCAGTAAATGAAAGGCCGGGGTTGTTTCCACAACTGTTTCGCTCCCAAATTCAGACCTGATATTCTATAGATTGAGTTGCATAAGTAATAACCGGTGCTGAAACAGACAACTCAAACCTGCCTCATATTCGAGGCAGGCTTTTTTCATTAATCCTCCGCCTTAATTTTATTGTTTGCGATCTTATCTGCTTCGCCAGAGAAAAGGCTGCAAGGACGACAGGAACAGTTGAAAGGATCGAAATAAGGTTGGTCTTGGGTTGATAATACACCGCGAAGAAAGGAGTGATTTGTTTCAAAATACAGCATATCAAAAGCCGTATAATTCTTAAGTGGGGTGCAGGCACCTTAAGAAAGGAGAATAGGATGACCAGCTTACAGGCAGCACCTGAGACAAAAGGGGTTACAGTCGAGTTCCTGAATTCGGTCGATCTTGGGCCTGAGATCGAGGGCATGGCAGGGCGGCAGCTGAGAATGCGCAAGGTGACCATCGAACCTGGAGGGGTCATCGGCCCGATCCATGACCATATAGACCGGCCCGGTGTCGTCTACATTTTACAGGGTACGATCACCGATCATCGCAATGGAGTTTCAACGGATTACGGCCCGGGCGTGGGCTGGCCTGAAGATCATACCACTGTCCACTGGCTCGAAAACAAAGGAACTATTCCAGCGGTCGAGATCTCGGTCGACATTTTCAGGCAGGTATGAACTAAAGCCAGTCACTGATTGCATCAAGAGTGACTGGCTGATCATTCTCTCTCCATGTCAGGGCTACGGTCCAGGTTCAGTGGACTCATGCGGCTATTAATAGAGGATATCTTTAATCTGTCTCGATCCCCTGGAATCCCCTAGATGTGAATGGACCTTCCTACGGCGTTCTCTGCCGCTTCCAAAATTGCCTCACTCAAAGTAGGGTGAGCGTGGATATTTTGCATCACTTCTTGAATGGTCAATTCATTCTTCTGGGCCAGGGTGAGCTCTGGCAGCAATTCTGAAACCTCCGGCCCGATCATATGCGCGCCAAGGATCTCTCCATATCTTTCATCGATGATGATCTTGATAAACCCGGTCGATTCGCCCAATCCCAGGGCTTTTCCATTCGCTTGATATGGGAATTTACCGACTTTGATCGGAACTCCCAGTTCACGAGCCTGCGCTTCTGTGTACCCAAAGGAAGCCACCTGAGGTTGGCAGAAGATCGCCCGCGGAATCATCGCATAATTGATCGGTGAGGTGGTTTTTCCGACAATGTTCTCTGCACAAAGAACTCCCTGGGCCGATGCAGTGTGGGCCAACAGCAATTTGCCGGTGACGTCGCCAATCGCCCATATTCCCGGGATGTTTGTGGCCATACGATCATCCACATCTATATGTTTTCGCTCGGTAAGTTTCACTCCGATCTCTTCAAGGCCTAATCCCAAACTATTGGGTTTAAATCCAATAGCTACCAGCGCTTGTTCCGCCTCCAATACCTTCTCCCCCTCTTCAGAGGAAACTGTTACCTTCACGCCAGCAGCAGTGGTTTCGATCTTCTGCACACGCGTGCCGGTCAAACAAACGATTCCCCGTTTACTGAATGCTTTTTGCAGTTCCTTGCTCACCTCTTCATCTTCAAGGGGAGCAATTCGCGGCAGCATTTCCACCAGGGTCACAGCGCTTCCATAAGATCTCCAGATCGTGGCAAATTCAAGCCCGATCGCTCCCGCGCCGATGATGATCACTGATTTCGGAAGTTTCTCCTGGAGGATTGCTTCGCGGTAGGTTATCACTTTTTCGCCGTCAATCGTCGTGCCCGGGAGAAGCGCCACCTGGCTTCCGGTAGCGATAATTATGTTATTCGCTTTAAGCGTTTGCTCCTGACCATCATTTCCCTTGATGATCACAGTGTCTTGCGACTTCAACCAGGCTGCGCCTGAAATGACCTGAATGTTATTTTTCTTCATCAAAAAACCAACGCCCCGGGTCAATCGGTCCGAGACCTGGCGGCTGCGTTTTACCGCTGATGGATAATCCAGTTTCAGGTTTTCAAAAGAGAAACCGAATTCCTTGCCCTGCTCGCGTAATAAGGCTGCCACTTCTGCGTTCTTTAGCAGCGCCTTTGATGGAATACAGCCGATGTTCAGGCAAACTCCGCCCAGCCATTCCTTGTCAATGATCACAGTTTTCAGGTCCAGCTGCGCTGCCCGGATCGCAGCCACATACCCTCCGGGGCCGGCACCTATCACCGCGACATCATATTCGTCCATTTTTGCCTCGTAATTCTTCATCCGGCTCCGTGTGAAGCCGATTAAAGCCTAATGGATCAGCTCCAGTTCTCAAGTGATTCTTTGACCGATTTTAAGAACCGATCCGCACTTTCGCCGTCAAGGATGCGGTGGTCGAAGACCAATGAAAGATAGATCATCGGCCGTATGGCAATGGCATCCTCTCCGGAACGATCCGTGACCACAACTGCCCGTTTCTGCATCATGCCCGTGCCCAGAATGGCTGCCTGCGGTTGGAAAATGATCGGGGAAGCAAAGAGTGAACCTCCGGAACCGTGGTTCGTCAGGGTAAACGTACCCCCTTTAACCTCTTCAGGAAGCAGTTTCTTCGCCCGCGCACGTCCGGAAAGGTCATTGATATGCTGCGCCAACCCCAACAACGAAAGCGAACCCGCATCCTTGATGACCGGCACAATGAGGCCATCTTTGCCCAGGGCAGTCGCAATTCCGAGGTTGATCACGTTGTACAGTTGGATACCCTCCTCTGTCCAGGAAGAATTTACCTCAGGGCTGGTTTTCAGTGCATTAATGATCGCAGAGCAAAAATATGCGGTGAGCGTAAGGTTTACTCCCTGGTTCGCAAACAGCGCTTTATTGGCCTTATGATGGGCGACCACTTTGCTCAGGTCGGCTTCCATAACAGTCAGCACATGGGGAGATGTCTGCTTTGATTGGACCATCCGTGCGGCAATTTGTCTTCTCAGCGGCGTATGCGGGATCAGATCTCCAGGCCGCAAATCGGAAACGATCGGTTTATTTTCCAGCGGCTGGGGTGAGGGTTGCTCCGCTGCCGCAGAGACAGGCGCTTTTTTAGATTCGACATAGCTCAGAATATCATCTTTGGTGATACGTCCATTCAACCCGGTCCCATGGACCAAATTGAGGTCCACCTGATTAACAAGGGCGATCTGCTTGACTAATGGAGATATCGGTTGGCTGTATTCAGTCGGGGTTGGAACCGGGGTTGCCGGTTTCATTTCAACAGGTTTTGCATTATCCGCAGATTGGACGGTTTTACCCGTTGGTTTGCCTGGTTCAATTTCTTCCCCGGGTGTGCCGATCCAGGCCAGAGTGGAGCCCACTTTTACCACTGAGTCTTTCTGAACAGCAATTTTCAGCAGCGTACCGGCTGCCGGGCTGGGAATTTCGGTGGTCACTTTATCTGTTTCCAATTCGACAACCACTTCAAACTCTTTGACCGGGTCGCCTTCTTTTTTCAACCATTCCATGACGGTCAATTCTTCAATCCCTTCACCCATACTGGGTGCGATCAATCGAGTTGCCATATTATGTCCTCCTCAATAAACTGCAGGAAAACGAGAGGGTGAACTTTCTCTCATCAGATCATAAACTGCGTCAAAAATAGATTCGGCGTTGGGTTTTGAGTAGTAATTTCCATCGGTTCCGTAAGCCGGGCGGTGGTTTGCTCCCGAGAGTGTCTTCGGCGGCGAATCCAACCATTGAAAACCATTCTGAACTTCAAGCACCTGCTGCATCATATACGCAGTCGTTCCTCCCGGCATATCTTCGTCCAGAAAGAGGACTCGTGAGGTTTTCTTCAGGGAATCGACGATCAGGCCGTGGATATCAAAGGGCATTAGCGATTGGACATCGATCACTTCACTGTCGATCCCCGCTTCTGCCAATTTCTCCGCCGCTTCTAATGCTATGCGCACCAGTGCGCCATAGGTAACGATGGTTACATCCTTGCCAGACCGGACCACTTCCGGTACTCCAACAGGTACGGTGAATTCACCAATATTATCGGGCTTGCGTTCCTTTCTGCGATAACCATTCAATACTTCTATTACCAGGGCGGGATCATCGGAGCGCAGCAGTGTGTTGTAGAACCCTGCTGCCTGGGTCATATTTCGGGGCACCAGCACATGCATGCCGTGGACAAGGTTAATGATCCCCGCCATGGGTGATCCGGAGTGCCAGATCCCTTCCAGCCTGTGGCCCCTGGTGCGGATAATCACGGGGGCCTTCTGTGCTCCGGCACTGCGCCAACGCAGACTGGCAAGATCATCCGACATGATCTGCAGCGCATAGATCAAATAATCGAGATACTGCATTTCACAGATCGGACGTAATCCACGCAGCGCCATACCGATTGCCTGTCCGAGAATTGTCGCCTCGCGGATGCCTGTGTCGGTAACCCTGAAAGCACCGTATTTTGTCTGCATTCCGTGAAATCCCTGGTTCACATCCCCCAGCAGACCGACATCTTCTCCAAACGCGATCACGCGCGGATCTCTGGCCAGGGCTGCGTCAAAGGCAGAGTTGAGGACTTCAAACCCCATCACAGTCGGAGAAGAGTCACTGAATTCCGGCGGAATAACGGGAACTTTGAATGGGGATTCAGCCGAGGTGGATAACAGGAACGAATCGTAATACTTCAGGTTTGTCTTTTGCAAATCCCGGGCAAATATCTCAACCTGCTGCCGGGCTTCTGAAGGTTCGGAGCGCGTTGCCACCAGGCTGTTATGTAATGCCACCGCTACATCATTGCGCAGCAGGTCCTGCAGGTCGGCCAATCCATCGCGGTATTTTTCAATTACCTCTGAATTGTTAGTGGAGTCGGTGAGAATCGTAAGGAGTGTTACTGCCTCACTGCGGATCTTCCGAATTGGTTCCTGGAAGGATTCCCAGGCTGTTTTTCGCGCGGTCTCTACGATTTCCTTGTCTTCTTCCTGCCAATTCTCCAACTCAGCTTCACTCGCAATGTTCTCGCTCGTGATCCAATCGCGGAAACGCTTGAGGCAGTCAAAATCAGCTTCCCAGGCAAGCCTTTCGGCGGATTTATACCGTTCCTGCGAGCCCGATGTTGAATGGCCCAGGGGTTGGGTGGCGTCGGTGACATGTACCAGGGCCGGGATATGATGCTTTCGTGCTGTCTCACCTGCTTTTTGGTATACATCGATCAAACGGGTATAGTCCCAGGCGGGAACTGAATAAAGGTCAAAACCCTTATCACACTCTTCAGCGGGGCAAGGGTCTCGTTGGAATCCTTTTAAGATGGCGTAAATATTTTCTTTCACCATCTGAAACTGGTTTGGCACCGAAATACCATAACCATCGTCATAGATCGTGATCACTGCAGGGGCATGCAGTACCCCAATGGCATTCACCGCTTCCCAAAACAACCCTTCGGCGGTGGAGGCGTTGCCGATCGTCACCCAGGTGACCTCGTCGCCATTATGTGAAAACCCATCGAACTTTTTCAATTCATCCAGTTTGCGGTAAAGCACAGAAGCATAAGCCAGACCTACCGAACGCGGCATTTGGGCTGCCGTGGACGCGATGTCCGCGGTTATGTTATACCGGTCCACCTGCCTGATCCAGTTCCCCTCTTCATCCAGTAATGGCGAGGAAAAATGGTTGTTCATGTTCCGGCCGCCGGAGTTCGGTTCAAGTTTTGGATCCGGAATGGCGTACAATTCTGCAAAAAACTGTTCCAGCGTCAGCATTCCAGATGCCAACATCCAGGTCTGATCTCGATAATAGCCGGCACGCCAATCCCCTTTTTGGAAGGTGTGGGCAATAGCGATCTGAGCCAGCTCCTTGCCATCTCCAAAAATGCCAAATTTGGCTTTCCCGGTCAGCACTTCTCTTCTTCCGATAATCGCAGCCTGACGAGAGCGGTATGCCAATCGATAATCCGAGACGATCCCGGTCTGCTCTCCTGCTTTTACCTTCTTTTGTTGTGTGGTCATTTTTTTCCGTTTCCTATTTTCCAAACCTCCGCGAGAGACTAAAACAGCGGATCCATAGGTCAAACGCTTCGTGACAATCCTCGTGCTGAGGTTGAAAAATAAATAGTCCTTCCATTAAGCTAACCTGTTTTTCAAATCAATGGGGGTCAAGGTACCCGGAGTGTTGATCAAAGAATGGGCCTTATCACGAGCTCCCCAGAGGTTCCAGAGCAAAATGCCTTTGACCTTTCCAGCGGACAAATAATAGATCGCGCCTTTCTTAAAGGGCTCCTGCCAATCAATAAACGTTTCCATTCTGGGATCCAGCTCACCAACTGCTTCGTAGCCTATATCAAAAAGGTCCGAATAGAAATACGAGAGGTGGTCATAATGTTCATTCGCACCCGCCATGTTTCTCCCGGCCTTTTTGCCCATTTCATTTGCATTGTCTTCATGTTCCTGGCGAATTCGTTTCCCCAATAAAGGTTGATAGTATTCAGCGACGTCACCTGCAGCATAAATGCCCGGTTGGCTTGTACGAAGCATTTCATCTACAACGATCCCATTGCCGGTCTCCAATCCGGCTGCCCGCGCGAGTTCCACATTTGGAATGATCCCAATTCCAGCAATGACCGCATCAAATGGAAATGCTTCACCCTTTTCATTATGTAAAATGGATAAATCGTCCTTTTCTTCCAGATCTGTAATAGACACTCCTGAAAGTACTTCGACCCCCTTCAGGTTGAAATAATGATTTAAATATTGTGATATTTCCCGTGGATAAATCCGGGCTCCGATCCCTTCTTCGGGGAAGAGAATGGTCACCCTTTCTCCATTCATTGCCAGCGCGGCTGCGATCTCTGAACCGATAAACCCTCCGCCAATGACGCCAAAATGCTTGTTTTTTCCACATAACTCCCGTAATTTGTAATAATCATCCAAATCTCGGAAGTATAGAATTCTCTCATCACCGAATGGGAATTTACGCGGTCTGCCACCTGTTGCGAGCAGCAGTTTGCCATATCCAAATATTTCCCCCTGATCATCCTGAACGGTCTTTACTTCTTTGTGAAGAGAAATGACAGACCGTCCAGGAAAAAGGTTGATCGACAGATCTTCAGTTTTTCTCCAGATCGAATCAAATGGCTTTCCATTCCAGAGGCCTTTTGACAAAGGCGGCCGGTTATATGGAGGATGATTATCTGTCCCGATCAAACCAATACTGCCCTTTGAATCAATTTCGCGTATTCCTCGCACAGCAGCATCCGCTGCCATACCTGTCCCTATGATCAAGTAGTCAAACCAATCCATACCAATCTCCTTGACACCTTGAGGGCAAAGTATTCAGCTAAAATGATTCTACCGGGCGCCGATCGTTCGCCCAAAAGGTGCAACAATGATCGAAGGCAACTCCATGTAGATCTAAGACATATTCTGTTGATCCAGCCTGGCAGTCAGCCTGATTTCAACCGACGCAAGTGCCTGAGAAACAGGACAATCCTTTTTTGCCTTTTCTGCAAATTCAACGAATGTACTTTCATTGATGCCGGGAACAATCCCTGTTGTATTTAGTTCAATCAGGGTGATCTTCGGTCCATCCCCAAGATGAACTTTTGCATCAGTATTAATTTGTGTAGGGACATGACCTGCTTTTGAAAGGATCGCTGCCAGGAACATTGAAAAACATCCCGCATGGGCCGCGCCGATCAATTCTTCAGGATTAGTCCCCGGTCCGTCTTCAAAGCGGGACGCACGAGTGTAAACCCCTTCAAAGGCCCCTGATCCGAGGCGCATTCGACCTTTTCCATCGACCAGGCTGCCTTCCCAAACTGCAGTAGAAACTCTTATTGCCATAATACCCTCCTTCTTTCTTTATTAACCATATTCAGTCTATCATTTCGGACTAAAATTGTCAAATTTACCCACTAATGGGGGTACCAAGACAACTTATTTCGGATAAAAAAGGGGATCAGCCCACTATTAATATTTAATATCGGATATGGCACCATAAAATCACTTGATCTTTGGCAAAAACATATTCATATTGAAACAGCTTCGTGGGATGACTGGCGACTTTTTCGTGATCGTCTGAATAAGTGGTTTAAATTTCATTTGCCCAACCCCGAAAGTAGAGTATTTCTCCCGGGTTGGGTTATCGTCTGCCAGAGGGGATGCTTACAAGCCTCACACCCTAAAACCGCCACAGCGTCGCACCGTGTGGTTCGGCGGTGGCGTTGCCGACCGCAGTTTGGAAGGTGAAACGGTAGAGATACCACGGCGGCAGGCCGGCACTCGGGGCGCTGAAGGGTCCCGTGAAGGCGTCGCCGTCAACTGTCACCGGCCATTCAGCCTCGCGGCAGCGCGCGGCCAGCCGTTCCAGGGTGGGAGCGTCGGTCACCCGCGCTGCCTCGCCCTCAAAGACCATGTCGATCGTTGCCAGGCTGGCAGAGAGCGTACAGGCGGGATTAGCGGCCAGGTTACGCGATTTGAGCGTGCCCGGTCCGCTGGTGAAATAGATGTCGCCGTCGAGCCAGAGGGCAGCCACCGCCGCGGAGTGAGGCCGCCCGTCCGGCCGCACCGTACCCAAGAAAGCTGGCCGTCCAAAGAAAATGGCTGCCGCCAGCAAGTCACACGGCCGGCTCCATGGCAGTGCGGTATGGCCGTAGATATCCAGATTTCGAGTCTCGATGGGGGTTCTTTCAGTCATCCAACACACTCCTCCTTGCCCACCAGAGGGCAATCGCAGCAAATAAAAACCTTCTCTTTTCAGATTCAACATGAGACCTTATTAATAGTAATTATATAATAATCAGACAAAAAAGGTCGTATAATCTAAAAAAGAAAACTTAAGCGCCCTGGACCACGAATCAATAAACGGAAGCGGGGCAGCAGCAATTTTATCAGGTAGTTTTGAAAGGAATTTCTCAATGGCAAAAAATGTGGATTTTACGAATGTCTCCCTCGAAGGGTTGGAATCGTCTCCGGTTGCGGCGGCTCTGGCCGGGCTGCGTGCCAACGAAGCCCGCTATTACAAGAACAAATACGATCACGATTTTATGGTCACCCCCGCGGAGGAAGACCCGGGCACAGTCGATTATGTGAACAACGTCCTGCTGAAAGAAAGGAATCTGAAGATCGCCTCGAAACCACTCGAAACCTCAGCGTTCACAGTGGAGGACCTGAGGATGGCTTACGTATTCTACGAAAGCGGGCTGGCGATCAACGTGATGTACAACCTCGTCGATCCCAAGAAACGTGCGGTCGGTTTCAAACTCTCTGATGGCATGGAAGTGCCCGCAGAACTGGCCGAGAAATTCAAGTTCGCCCGACAAAAATCAAAGCTGGCCGGAACCATCCGCGGATCGTTTTTCGTGATCAAGGGCGAATATTGATCCGCAGCGGCCTATCAGCCACATTGAAAGCAGATGATATTATATGAAGGAAAGCCCTCTTTACAGGAGCGATCGGCTCCGCCTGGGGAATGAGAATGCAAAATAGCAAAGTCTTTGCCATGAAATTCGCGGCCGTCTACCCGCTGTATGTTCAAAAAGCCGAACGAAAAGGCCGCACCCGCGAAGAAGTGGACAGGGTCATCTGTTGGCTCACCGGCTATAACCAGGCGGGTTTGCAGGAGCAGATCGAACTGGGCAGCGATTTTGCGACCTTTTTCGCGCAAGCCCCGGCGTACAATCCGAACAGTGGCCTCATAAAAGGCACTTTTTGCGGCATCCGCGTGGAAGAGGTGGAAGACCCGCTGATGCGCAAGATCCGCTGCCTGGATAAACTGGTTGACGAACTCGCCAAAGGCAAAACAATGGAGAAGATCCTGCGTCAGCCGGTTGAATGAACTTCAGATCGATATGACTAAACAGCAAACCTGCCGTCTTAAAATAAAGAGGCGGGTTTTTCTTTTATAATTTATAAGAAAATCACCTTTCGCTGAAAGAGGACTTGCATGGAAAACACAAGCACTGACTCGCGCAACAAGACCGGCATGAAGATCATTGTTTCACTGGCGATGGTCATTGACGGGATCTCCGGGTTTATCCTTGGCTTGTTCTTTTTTATCTCAAGCAAATTGCTAAACGCGCTCAACCCTGATCTCACTTTACAGCAAGGGTTCATTCCCCGGGCTGTCGTTGTGGCGGTATGGCTGCTCCTCTATCTTGTCCTGTGTGTTCTCGCCCTGGTCCTCTGGCTTAAAGGCCAACACCCCTGGGCTTTTGTGATCTCCGGCCTGGCCCTGGCCCACATGATCGGGATCGGCTTTGTTTACACCTATAAGGACCTCTTCCCATTTCTGGATGTCTTCATTTTCCTGACGCTGGCGTTGAACCTGGCCGCGATCATCAGTGTGCTGGCAGGTTGGACAAAAGCAAGACAAAACCGCAATAATGGATAGGAAATGGCGGTTTTCGAGAAGATCTGAGAGGGTTTCCTGGATATGATCGAATGAAAACCCTTCTCAGGAGAGACCTTTGAAAAAACTCGAAAAACTCTTTATTGGCTTGATGATCGGTGCGATCCCCCCCCTCTGCGGATTCCTCGCCGGCTGGTGGATCTTCTGCAAATCGCTTTCCAATATGCAGATCGCCCTGACTGCAGCTTCCGGACTGGTACTCGGCTTGATCGTGGACGCGTTCTTCCTCAAAAGGTGGACCGCGCGAGCGTACCAGGCCAGCCCTCTGTTATGGATGTCGGTATATCTCTTTTATTCTATTTGCGTCTTCGGTTTCTTTATGGGCGTACCGGTCTTCAATGTACTGCTGGCCATCCCGGCCGGGATCTTCATCGGAGCACGCCTGTCTCACCTGCCCGGGGACGCGGCCCGGGATCAGGTCTACGTACACCGGACACAACTCTACACCACTGGTGTGATGGCGCTGATCTGTGCGGCCTCGGCCTTTCTGGCACTGCGCGACCCGACCACGGCCGCCAACCTGGAGGGGATGCTGCGCCTGCCTTTCAAGGTGACGACTCCCATGATCATTGCACTTATCGCGGTGGGAGGGATCGGGCTCCTGCTGGTCCAGTGGTTCCTGACCGCAAAAATCGTCCAAGCGGGCCGAAGGTTGGCAGAACGATCTGCCTGATCACCAACTCTTTCCTCCCTTGATCTTGACATTGGAATTAAGTTGGAATTTCAGAAATTCTATGCTAAATTTAGGTACCCATGATTAATTAGATCGGGGAAAAATCGAAACCTGATCCAGGAATACAAGAATTGAATAGCGCATAAAGAGGAGGAAATCATGAAGAGACCTGTTTTGATCACCCTGTTGATCGTTGGATTCATCGGTTTATACGGATGCAACCAGGCTGCTGCCACCGCTCCAATCGTCGAGAGCCCGGTCCCGCCCACAGCTACCGTGACCGAAACGGTGATCCCCCCTACCCCCACTGCTGAACCGGTCATCCCCTGCAATATCGTTTTCGACAGCGACCGCGACGGCAACCACGAGATTTACTCCATGTCTCCAGACGGCAGCAACCAGGTGAACCTCACTAACAACTCCTCTGATGATCAGGACCCCGTCTGGTCGAAGGATGGCACATTCATCGCATTCATCTCAGACCGCGAAAGCGCTGACGGCGGCGGACGATTCCTCTATATTATGAAAGCAGACGGCAGCGAAGTCACCCAGGTCTCACACCAAGCCGACAGTAATTTTCCCGATTGGTCGCCATTGGGCACCCAGATCGCCTATAACAGTAACGGCGATCTCTATCTGCTCAATGTAGCTGATGGGACCGAAGTAAACCTGACCAACAGCCCTGAACAAGACGAGCAGCCCAAGTTCTCCCCGGATGGGCAGCGGATTGCCTGGCTCAAAGACGATGGCGGCATCCGCCAGATCTATGTCATGGACCTGGACGGCAGTAACGCGGCCAAAGTGACCAACGGCGGCGACGTCAAGGACCTGGAATGGACAATCGACGGCCGCCTGTTTACCCACTGGGAACAACCGGAGGGGATCTGCTTCAACTGCGTGGTCAGCCCGGACGGGAAGGACGTAATTGACGGCGGCGGCAAAGGCACGATCCAACAGTTCCTGCCCTTCTGGACCGCCAACGGTGACCGTGTCGAGCTGGGATCCGGAGATATCAAGGGAACCGGCCATGAGGATATCTTCCTGGTGGGTGAGATCTACCCGGACATGTTCAATTACCTGACCAACGACTCCGGCAATAACCGCAACCCCGATACAGCGGCGCTGTGCGGCCCGTACTACGGTGCCAACCCTTCAGACTCACAAGAACAAGCCGCTCAGCCTACAGAGGCCGTTCAACCCGCGCAAAAGTTTATCATCGGCTACACCGGCTCGATCAACCCGATGCAGCAAAAAGATTTCGACGTGGCATGCTCTGAACTCAATGTAGAGTGTGTCCACGGGGAGAACCTTACAGCCCTGGCCGACCAGGGAGTGGATGCCATCGTCAATGCCTCGAACCGTTGGGACGTGATGGGATCCTACCCTGCCATACACGATATCTCTTCCCGGGGCATCCCGCTGTTCATGCTCAACGCCGAAAGTGAGGAACCCGGAGTGTACAACCTCTCGGCGGAGAATGACATCTTCAGTTCGACCTTGAAGTGGATGTTCAAGAACCTGAACGGTCAGGGCGAGGTCGTTTATTACAATTTTGGCAACGGCGAGTACATCCAGAATATTGTCGACGCCGCCCTCAGTGAATTTCCTGGCATCACTGCAGTCAAGAAAGAGGCGGATTACAACAATAATCCCTTCAGTGGCGATGCAGTGGAGAACCTTATTGCCTCTGATCCAAACCTGGGAGCGATCTGGTCGAGTGACCCTTCCAATGACCTGTTCTGGGGAGTGATAAACCAATCAAACAGCCATATGGTACTCACCGTCGTCCCATCGCGCAAAGATACCCTCATCGGCTGGAAAAATAAACTCGATAACGGCTCCAGTTTTAAGGGGATTGCCTACATACATCCCGGCGGCACTGCTTATGAGGGAATTTACGTTGCCTACTATTACTTAAGCGGTCTCAAATTCAACCCAGATAAGCTCACCGGCAATGGGCACAACACCCTGCATTACGCCGTGCCCGAGATCACCAAAGAAAACGTGCCGGAATGGCTCAACAAATTTGACTCCTTCCGTGTCGGAGATAACGAAGAGTTCCTGCTGGCCCCGATGGACCCGGAACAGATCAAGAACGAGTGGTTCCTGCCGTAGTCCGGTCTGGCTTTTCTTCAGTATCAAAGGAAATAGATCAAACAAGCGCTTTCCGTCATCGGGAAGCGCTTTTTGTAATGGTACCCGGTAAAATGCGGCGGACAGTTTATAATATGCGAACCTCCCGGCAGTCACAAACTAGCCCGGGAATCATCTGGTAAACAAAATATTTCAGGAGAGAAAGTGGAAAATACAACTTCTAACGAACAATTAAAAAGGAACAGAAATCTCCTGATCCTGCTCATGGTCATTGCCCTGGCAGCCGCCGCCCTGTTCTGGGTGTGCATCCAGGCCTTTCACCTGCAGGGACTGCCGCTCTATTTCACGCAGCTCGGGCTATACCTGGTCTTTATCGGGCTGGCATTGTGGGGACTGCGGCGGGAGCACATCTTGCTGCCGGTGAACCTGCGCTTGGCAGGCCAAGCGTTGCTGATCACGCTGATCGCCTGGGGAGTTTTCGCGCTGGTCGTGCAGCTTACTGGCTTGGCCTCTCTGAAAAAGGAATTCTCCGCGCTGCAAAATGTCCCCGCCTGGAAAATCGCCCTGCAGATCTTGAGCACCTGGTTCTTTGTGGGCATGGGCGAAGAGCTGCTCTTCCGCGGCTATTTTCTCAACGCGTTTCATGCTCATTTTGCGTCCGGCAGCGGCCGCCGCCGTTGGACCAACGCGGTGCTGCTTTGCAGCGCTTTCTTCTCTCTCTGGCACCTCCCCGCGCGGTTGGCTGAACTGTTCACCGGCGGGCTGGATTGGGCGATGCTGCTGCTCAGCCTGGCAGTGCTCTTCCTGCTCGGAGCCGCCTTCGCCTTCCTGTACCTGCGTTCCGGCAATCTCCTACTGGTCGGCCTGGTCCACGGCGTGATGGATTATCCCCTTATCGGCAAGGACACCCAGCTCAGCTTCATCCTTCTGCTGGCCGCCATTGCCTGTGTGGAGATTGCGCGTTGGGCGGCGAAGAAGCGATCCTGTGCTTCTGCTGAATAAATATTTAGGTTTCTTTACAATCCAATCCGTGTACAATTGAAATATAAAACTAATTCATAAGGAAGAGAGCTTATGCCTTTTAATGACCGTTCCCGATTAGATCCCTCCCAGGTGCAGGACCGCCGCGGACGCAGCAGCGGCCGTACCATCGCCGTGGGGGGCGGTGGACTTGGCCTGATCATCATCGTGGTAGCCGCGGTGCTGCTGGGGGCCAACCCCTCCGACCTGCTCGGACTTGTTGCCACCCAACCCTCCTCGTACAGTCCGGGCGGCAGCACAGACTCCAGCGACCTGCAGACCGTCTGCCAGACCGGCGCCGACGCCAACAGCCGCGAGGACTGCCGCGTGGTGGGATACGTCAACAGCATCCAGCAGTACTGGTCGGATGAGTTTGCCAGCTATGGCAAACAGTACACCGACGCCCAGACCGTGCTCTACTCCGGTTACACCGAAGGTGCCTGCGGTGGAGCCTCTTCCGCCACCGGCCCCTTCTACTGCCCCAGCGACCAGATGGTCTATGTGGACCTCTCCTTCTTCGATGAGCTCAAAACCCGCTTCGGCGCGGAGGGCGGCCCCTTCGCCGAGGCCTATGTACTGGCCCACGAATACGGCCACCACGTGCAGGACCTGCTCGGCCTGCTGGATAATTCCAGCAATGCGACAGGACCGCAGAGCATGTCGGTCTTCACCGAGCTGCAGGCCGACTGCCTGGCCGGAGTTTGGGCGCACAACGCCGCCGCCACCGGTTACCTGACCGCCCCCACCAGCGACGAGGTTGCCCAGGCCCTCGATGCTGCCGCCTCCGTCGGCGACGACCGCATTCAGCAGGAGACGCAGGGCTACGTCTCGCCCGAGTCGTGGACCCACGGCTCCTCCGCGCAGCGCCAGGCCGCTCTCGAAGACGGCCTCGACTCCGGCGATATCAACTCCTGCGAAACTCCCGGCTATTGATCACAAGCGATACTCCCTCCAGAATTCTGGAGGGAGTTTTTTTTTGAGTGATCACCCGAAAATAAGAGCTTGCCTCTTGACCTGGAGTTCACTCCAGGGTTTATGCTATTAACAAAGATCTAAACTAAAGCGTGAAAGTCTAGGCTAAAGGAGAGTAGGATGCAAAACATTAAATTGAACAACAGCGTTGAGGTCCCGATCCTCGGGTTTGGTGTGTTTCAGATCACCGACCCGGCGGAGTGTGAACGAAGCGTGATGGACGCGGTCCAGGTCGGCTACCGGCATATCGACACGGCGGCCTCTTACATGAATGAAGAAGCGGTCGGCCGGGGCATCAAGAACAGCGGTGTCGCGCGGGACAAGCTCTTCATCACCACCAAACTGTGGATCCAGAGGGACGGCTTTGAAGGCACAAAGAAAGCCTTTGAGAATTCCCTGCGCCGCTTGCAGTTGGACTATATCGACCTGTACCTCATCCACCAGCCCTACGGCGATGTGTACGGCGAATGGCGGGCGATGGAAGAGTTGTATCAGCAGGGCAAGGTGCGCGCCATTGGAGTATCGAACTTTTACCCCGACCGGATGATGGACCTGATCGTTCACAACAACGTCGTTCCGGCCGTGAACCAGATCGAAGTCAATCCCTTCAACCAGCAGATCGAAACACAGAAATTCCTGCAGGAGAATGGCGTGATGACCGAAGCCTGGGCGCCCTTTGCAGAAGGGAAGAACAACATTTTCCAGAACGAGGCCCTGCTCGCGATTGCCTCCAGCCACAACAAGAGTGTGGCCCAGGTCATTCTGCGCTGGCTTACTCAGCGCGGCATCATCGTGCTGGCCAAATCGACCCGCAGAGAGCGGATGGCGGAAAACTTTGATGTGCTCGATTTTGACCTGAGCGAAGCTGAACTCGCTGCGATCGCCGCCCTCGACACAAAGACCAGCGCCTTCTTTGACCACCGCAACCCTGAAATGGTGAAATGGCTCGGCGGCCGAAAGCTGGATGTGTAGGTAGATGGAGTTGAGGCGCCCTCTGAAATCAGAGGGCGTTTTTTGTTGTGTGGAATTGGGGGATGAATATAATTAAGGGAAAGTGGGGAAATATCAGACTAATTTGATAATTATTGAGATTACCCAAATATCAGAAAACTGGAATTTGTCGGGGTACTAAATGGAATTAATTGATGAATTCATCGATCAATATGAAAAAAAATTTGATTTTTATAATGAATTATCACTAATTGGAAAAAATAGACTAGAAAAGGAATTACCAAAAAAAGGAATAAAAGCAATCGTCACAAATAGGGCAAAAAATCCTGAGCATTTGAGAGAAAAAATAACTAAAAGAAACGAGGTGAAACATTATAAGAAAATTCAAGATATCACTGATGATATCGTAGATTTTGCTGGGGTCCGAGTAGCTCTATACTTTCCTTCAGACAGAGAAATGATAAATGAAATTGTAGATGATCTTTTTATTGTGAAAGAAATAAAAAATTTCCCGGAAATTACACATAAACCTAAATACAATAAAAGATTTTCAGGATATTGGGCAAGTCATTATCGCGTAGAATTAAAAGAATGCAATACTGAAATTAAAAGATTTACAAATACCGTTTTTGAAATTCAAGTAGCATCGGTATTAATGCATGCTTGGTCTGAAGTTGAACATGATTTAGTATATAAGCCACTTTCAGGAAAATTATCAGATGAAGAATATGCTCTATTAGATCAGATAAATGGCTTAGTTTTAACAGGGGAAATTGCTTTAGAACAACTGAAGAAAGCAATGGTAAAGCGAAATCAAGACTCAAAAAATATTTCTGACCAATATGAATTAACAAATGTAATAACAGATTATCTCAGCAAAAGCTATATAGAAAAACTAAAACTAGGAAATACAGAAAATATTTATAGAATTATCTCGTCGTTTAAAGATAATACAATTGACACAGAGCGAATTTACAAGTATCTGCAACAAATTAATGATAATGAAAAAGAAACAATCTCTGATCAGCTTCTAGATATGGCTTTTATTGACCTGCCGAGTAATTATTTTCGGAAGAATTCAAAAGTTTTATTAGGGCCGGACAAAGAACCTTCTGGATTTGAACACTTTGTACGTACATGGATTATCCTAGAAAAAGTAGTCAAAGAAATTAATTCTCAAAATAGTATCCAAAACACAAAATATTTTGTACCAAAATTCGAAAATCTTGTTAGTCTAGGATTTTTATCATCAGAAGAATCTAGTGAACTTAGTCATTACAAACAAATTCGAAATCAATTATTGCATGGAATTGAAACACCTTCGGATGAATATTTGGATGATATTAGTCAACGTTTATTGGAGATTGCGAAAAAAATAATCCCCCATATTGAAAACCCGACAAAGAGAAATGACCTTCAAAATGAATTGAATAAAAATAATACCAAATAATTTCTGTCTTACGATTCCCTTTTTTATGTGCAGAAAATAATTCATTCGGCCTTTTTTCAAAAAGTCAATAATCACCTTTGTAATTAAACTGCTGATGGGTACTTATAACTTACATCATTACAAAACAATCTACACTGAAATGCAGCTCAAAGAAACCGATAAACTGCTCGAAATTTGGTTTGAGCATAATCACCTTGAGTGGACTGATGAGGCCTTTCTGGTTGTACATGATATCCTTATCGAAAGATTGGGGGTAATCCCTGAAGTAAATCCAGTAGTGAATCAAAGTGAACCTCAAGAGAATGAAAAAAAACATTGCTGGAATAAACGCAAAATTATCTCAATCCTCATTATATTAGTACCCGGGATTCCACTCTATATTTTGTTATTTTTAGCTCCTACTATTACTATAAAACCTGAAGATGAATGGTTCACTATTCTTATTTTGGGTTTTTCTGCTTTGTTCTGCCTAGTTCCAGGAATTTTTCTGGGATGGGAAGTAATTTTTAATAAAGAACAAGTCAAGGAAGAAATCGCAGAAAAGCTTCCGTTAATGAGAAAACGTATGGGGATATTTTTCCGTTTATTTACATATTTTTTACCCGATCGTTGGATTCCAAATTATTTCTTTTTCGGAAGAATATTTACGTCAGTGTGTTTAATTGGGGGAGGACTAACATCAATAATTGCGTTAATTATTGATGTTTTTTAACATTTACTCCAAAAATTGATCATCCAGATTAATTTTTGCCAACAGAGTGACCACTTCACGATACAAAAAATCAAATCAATTCAGCTTCAAAATTCATATAATTGATTTTCCCGCCGTATACTTCTAGGTAAACTTACTTCGTTTTTGTTAAGGATTTTTTATGCTCACTCGTGAACAATCCCTCCGCAAAGGACGCCGGCTGCGCAGAGCTGCCGTGTTCTTCTCAAAATTGCAGAAGATCGGCCGCAGCTCGCGGGCGAAAGAGCTCTACCTCGGTACCACAGCCGGAGTGGTGCGCGTGCTGGGGTACGGCCTGGAAGATCCGCGCAAAGCCCCCGTCTATTTTGACCTGCACGGCGGCGGCTTCATCCTCGGCAGCGCGGACATGGACGAAGCCATGAACCTGCGGGTCGCCCGCCAGGTCGGCTGCAAGATCATCAGCATCGACTACGCCAAAGCTCCCGATGCTCCCTACCTCGTCGCGGTGGACCAAATGGCCGCTTTCCCGAAAAAATACCTGCAATGACCCGCTCTCCGATCCAGCAAAGGAACCCCGATGAACACTGAACTGGCCCAGATCGTCTCTCTCGTCGCGTACGGCAACCGCTATCTCTATGGAGAAAGCGAAGAAGCGCCGCAGAACTCCACCTTCAATTTTGTATCCGGCGTCAAATTTGCCCGCTACAAGAATGCCCGGGAGACAAACGGGGTCGAAGTAGCCAGCAGTGTGGCGGAATGGTTCGCCTGGCTGCGCGAGCAAAAGGCTACCCGCCTCTGGAACATCGCCTTCTCCTGGGACCGGCAGGACATGCCGGAATACAGGATGGCCGGTTTTGCCGGCGGCATCCCCAGGGCGATCCAGGCAGACATGCCCGACAGCTTCGAGCTGTGGTATCCGCGTTGGCAGACCGGGGCTTTGGATAAAGCCAAACCCTGGCTGGTGGAATACCGCGCTTTGACCTTTAATAATTCATACCTCCTGCCGGTTGGCGGGATGAAGCCGGTCAAGAAACACCTCGAAAAAGCCCTTTCAGCAGCGGAAAAATTTTCACGGCGGCCGCAGGTTAAACTGGAATTCTGGGCGGACCGCTTCAAAGCCGCGCTTGAATTGCTGCGATCTTCCACCCCGGTTGTGCAATCCTTCCCGGACCTGCTGCCCACAGCCGGGTTCAGCCTGGAGGCGCGCCAGGTGCTGGCCGCCTCGGCGCAGGCCTACGTTTTCGGCGGCATGGGCTCATGGAACGATCTGGGCTTCGAACAGCCCGAACTGCAAAAGGAATACAGCGAGATCACCGGGGAGCTTTATACTGCCATCAAGTTTGGCATCGTCCAGGCCTCCAATTCGTTTCAGCCTGAAAAATGATCCGGGCAGTACCTGAGCACTGAATCAAGAACGTGATATGGTAAAATTTGGTTAATTAGCCTATATTTATAAACAATGTGGCAATTAATCTGATCAAATGGAGGCAGCGATGGCCGAAACAAACAATACTGGTGACGAGCAGGGCAAACAGCAGATCCCCCTTCAAGTGGGCGGGATGACCGTGGAGCAGATCACCGCGATCTTCACTCACCTGCCGGTGGATGTGACCTTTGTGGATGAGAATAATGACGTGCGTTTCTACTCCGGCGGCAAGAACCGCGTCTTCGAGCGCACGCCGGACGTGATCGGCCGCAACGTGATGAACTGCCACCACCCCGACAGCGTACAGATCGTCTTCCAGATCCTCGAAGATTTCCGAGCCGGCAAACGCGAGACCGCCGAATTCTGGATCCAGACCCAACCCGGGAGTGAAGACAACCGGTTTATCCACATTCAGTACTACGCGGTGCACGACCCGAAAGGCAAGTTCCTGGGCACGCTGGAAGTGACGCAGGACGCGACCGAGATCCGCAAACTGGAAGGGGAACGCCGTCTGCTGGATGAAGTGAAATAACACCTCAAACCCTCCGCGCAATGGAGGGTTTTTCTTTGCCCTGATACGGCAAGGTATAATTCCTTTTGCATTAGTATCTGCTTTGAACACAGCCAGGAGGATGGAATTGCTGCCCCGTTATCGCGTGATCATCGACAATGACTTCTCCGGAGATCCGGATGACCTGTTCGCGCTGGCCCATCACCTGCTCTCTCCCTCCGTGGAGGTACGCGGGGTGATCGGCTCGCACCTCGCCCCCGGTGATGGTCTCGATCCCTCCGGCCGCTCCTCCGAGAACGCGGCGAGGATCGCCGCTGAACTGATCGACCTTATGGGGCTTTCCGGGCAGGTGCCTGTCTATGCGGGAGCCCCCACTGTCCTACCCGACCCGACCGCACCGCTGCCCTCCGCGGCGTCACAGGCCATCATCGCCGAAGCCAGCCGTGAGGCGGAGCCCCCGCTGTTCATCGCCTGCGGCGGCGGACTGACCGACCTGGCCTCCGCCCTGATGCAGGCACCGGATATTACCGAACGCATGACCCTCCTCTGGATCGGCGGCCCGGAATATCCTGATCTGGCTGCTCCCCCGCCCGGGTCCCTCAGCGTCGAATACAACCTTAATATCGACCTGAACGCAGCCCGCTACATTTTTAATCAGACCCGGCTCCCCATCTGGCAGGTGCCGCGCAATGTATACCGGCAGTGTATCGTCTCGCTGGCCGAGCTTGAAGAACGGGTCCTGCCCCAGGGTAGATTGGGCAGCACCCTTTACCACTCCCTGGACCGGGTATTCGAGTTGGTCGGCAGGCGTGCCGAAACCTACGTTCTCGGCGACCAGCCGCTTGTGCTGCTCACAGCCCTGCAAACCCTGTTCGAGCCCGATGCCGCTTCCTGTGATTCCGTACTTATGGATACCCCATGCATCGGTGCGGATGGGCAGTATCAACCCGGCAGCGGCACACATCCCATCCGCGTTTTCACCCGCATCGATACCCGCCTGATGTTTGAAGATCTTTTTGCAAAGCTGGCACGAAACCATCGGCAGCAGGGAATATAAGCCTTACCAGGTTAATTAAATTCAGTCAAAAAAAGCTCCCCAATTGGGGAGCTTTGCTCAATTTGCAATAGAGAACGTTACGCCGTGAGCACCTGGCCAAAATCGGCGGGAACTACTCCCGGACTTTCAACTTCATTTTGCTGGTAGAACATCTCTACGGTCTGGGTGATCGCCAGCGCGTCCACCGGGATATTCTCCAGCGACTTTTCCAGCTCCATCAAGCGGTTCGCCGGGAAGAAGAAGAAGTCCCCAGATATATGCACGTCTTTCAATTTGCCCTCATGGTTGACCGCGGTCACGCGGATCAGCCCGCCGGGAGTCTTGAGCATCTTCTGGATGACATACACACCCTCAGAGATCTTCACCTGGCGTGAATCCGGGCGGCGGCGGTCGTTATCCAGCAGCCATTCGGGGGTATTCATCTCTTTGAGCAGTTCATCCGCCTTGCCGGTCAGTTCAGCGTCCAGCTCGCGCGGGGTAAGTTCGCCCACGATCTCGGCATAGCGGCGGCTGAGTTCATCTCCCAGTGCTTTATTGGCAGGGATCGAGCCTGTCTCGCGCAGCATGGTGGTCAGATTCTCGTACATGGTCTTATGGACCTTGTCACGGAATTTCTCATCGGGCACCCGCAGGCACTTGGACATCATCTCATAGTTGAAATCCTGAATAAAATTGCCTACCAGGATGAGCATGTCATCCACCTGGGCGGCGCCCGTGCCTGAGATCTTGCGTCCATTGGTGATGATATCGTTCACCGGTTTGTATTCAGCCGGCACGCCGAACGCGCGGAAGGTATCGATTACCGGCTGCAGGAATTTCTTGTAGAAATCGGCGATATTCTCAGGTACCCCCGGATGGTTTTCGTTGATGATCAACTGGAAGAACAATTGCTGCCCATCCAGGTACACCGCGCCCCCGCCAACTTCACGGCGGAAAACGGGAATGTTATTGTCACGGACAAAATCCAGGTCGATCTCCTGCTGTGCATCCTGGTGAAAGCCAATACAGACATAGGGCGTAGCCGGCCGCAAGACGAACAGGGCTTCACGGCCCAGGTGGGCAGCCGCATGGTAAAGCGCCTGGCTGTATTCCCATTTGACTGCGTCAAGAAAATAATAATCCATATTGTGAAATCTCCTCGAAGATTAAATCGAAACCCAATCTTTCATAACGCGCTCTGCCCGCGACACAACCTCGGGCAAGTTCCGCTCTACCACCGGGCTCAATTCCAGGCCAACCGAGAGGTCCTCCGGCTGAATGCCGATCAGATGCAGATGCTCCGGCAGATAGCCGCGAATATTGGCCAGGCCCAGCACTTCCTGAAAGGTGATCTGATGCTGAGAGAGCTTTACCCCTGCATAGAGGGGTATTTGCTCCTTTGTCAACTCCACCACCGTCCCGGCCGGTTTGCCCACATTCACCGCGTCCAGAATGAGCAGATGGCTGCATTCTTCCACGATCATCAACAGGTTCAAACCCAGGACGCCTCCGTCCAGGATCTCGAATTCTGTATTGCCGCCTGAACGGGCGTCCAGCATTTTCAAGGCATGAACGCCCAATCCTTCATCGCGGTTTAACAGGTTCCCCAGTCCCAGTACTACTTTCCGTGAAGCAGCAGTGTTGTCGCTCATCGATAGCAAATGTTCAGGCCGGTGGCTGTTTCTCCTACCTGATTGCCTTCTGCATCTATCAGGTGGATGGCGCAGGCCATACAGGGGTCGAAGGAATGAATGGTGCGCAAAACCTCCAGAGGCCAATCGGGTTTCGCCAGCGGCGTGCCGACCAGGGAGGCCTCATACGCACCGGGCTGGCCCTTATGATCGCGAGGTGAGCCGTTCCAGGTGGTCGGAACGACCATCTGATAATTTTCGATCTTGCCGTTGGCGATCACGATCCAATGTCCCAGGGCGCCGCGCGGGGCTTCCATATAACCAAAGCCCTGTGCCCGGGCCGGCCAGGTGATCGGGTCCCATTTTGAATCGTCATAGGTCTTGGTATTGCCCGCTTTGATCTCTGCGACCAGGTCGTCATAATAGGTACGCATGGCATCGGCGAACACCTTTGTCTCAACCGCACGGGCAGCGGTGCGTCCCAGCGTGGAGAAAAGTGCTTCCACCGGTACATTCAGGGTGGATAACACCAGGTTCACAAGGTCTTTCGTTTGCTCGTGACCGGTGGCATACATCGCCAACACACGGGCCAGGGGACCGACTTCCATGGGGGTCTCTGCCCAACGCGGGGCTTTCAGCCAGGAATATTTCTTCTCCACATCGAGGTAGTCATAGGGCGGTTTCGGACCGGTGTAATTGAAGCTGGTCTCACCCTGCCAGGGGTGCAGACCAGCCTGCTCGCCGCCTTTATAGTCATACCAGGAATGGGCTACGAATTCCTGCATGCGGGCAAAATCACGCGGATCGGGCATCTGGATATTCTTGAGGTCGCGGTTCAAGATCACTGCCCGCGGCACCAGGAATTTGGAGACATCACTGTTGTCCTCTCCCGGGAGTTCACCCCAGGTGAGGAAGTTGCCCAGTCCTTCGCCAAAGCCGCCGTAATCGAGGTAATAAGGGGCAATGGCCAACAGATCGGGAATGTAAACCTGGTCGACAAATTCGATCATCTTATTGATCGAGTCGTTGATGATGGAAAGGCGTTCGGCATTTAATGCAGTATCGCTGTTGAGATCAATGGGCATGGGAACCCCGCCAACTACGAAGTTAGGGTGAGGGTTCTTGCCGCCAAAAATGGTATGGATCTTGACAGCATCTTTTTGCCAGTCCAGTGCTTCAAGATAATGGGCTACCGCCAACAGATTGACTTCCGGGGGCAATTTATAGGCCGGGTGTCCCCAGTAGGCGTTGGCAAAGATCGAGAGCTGACCGCTATCGACGATTGACTGGACCTTCTTTTGAACGTCCGCAAAATAAGCCGGGGAGGATTTCGACCAGGAGGAGATCTTCTGCTGGATCGCGGAGGTTTGGGCCGGGTCTGCCTTGAGGCAGGAAACTACATCCACCCAGTCCAGGGCATGCAGGTGATAAAAATGCATCACATGGTCATGCACATATTGCTGCGCGATCATCAGGTTGCGGATGAGATTAGCCGCCTTGGGGATCTTGATCCCAAGCGCGTCTTCCACCGAGCGGATCGAGGCAAAGGAGTGGACTGTGGTGCATACACCGCAGGCACGCTGTGCGAAAGCCCAGGCCTCGCGCGGATCGCGCCCTTTGAGGATCTTCTCAATGCCGCGCACCATAGTGCCGGAGCTGTATGCTTCAGTGATCTTGTTGCTGCTGTCGACGGCCACTTCAATACGCAGGTGCCCTTCGATACGGGTGATCGGGTCAATTACAATTCTTTGTGCCATAACTCACTCCTTATTCCTCAACCAGGGCATCAGCAACCACCTGGCTCAAACCGGTGACTTTGACATCCAGGTTGAAGTGCTGCACGCAATCTACGAATTGAAGGCGACAATTTGAGCAGCTCATGACAATTGTCTTTGTACCAGCCTGTTTCATCTGATCTATCTTCAACTCGAATGCCGCATAACGGATCGGATCGGCTTCTTTGATGGCAATGACACCGCCACCTCCGCCGCAGCAAACCGATTCTTCACGGTTGGGGGACAATTCTTTGAAAGTATCCGGTGCCAGAATATTGAGCACTTCACGCGGTTCTTTAATATGCCCGCCGCGCCTCTGGATCTTGCAGGCATCATGGAAGGATACTGTTCCGCCGTTGTTTAGCGCGCCTTCTTTGAGTTTGATCTTTCCCGCGCGCAAATACTCGCCGATCAGCCCTACAATATGGGTGATCTCAATTCCCTCGGGGACATCCATGATATTGTAAGAGGTCCAGCGCAGCGCGTCATACGCATGGCCGCACTCGGTGACCACAATCTTCTTGACACCCAGTTCAACAGCGCCATCAAAGACCTTCTGCATGAAGGCTTTCGTCCGTTCAGGGCTGCCCTCATAGAATCCGAAGTTCACCACCTCGCGGGCTTTATGGCTAAGGGTCCATTTCTCACCAGCCGTGTTCAAAATCTTGGCGATGGCAGCGATATTTTCGGGAAATTTCATCACCTCGATCGAACTGAAGACCACCAGGGTATCGGCGCCTTTGACATCCATGGGGATGTCCACTTCCCATTCATCCGCCACCCACTCGATACGGCTCTCATAAACATCATCCGTAACTCCCAGTGGACTGCCTTCTGCGACCTGCTTGTTCACAGCAGCCATCAGGTCAGCCGGGACCATTCCAGCATTGGAAAAGCCGGTACGGACCTCATGGATCAATGGGCCTAACTGAATGCCCATGGGGCAGACCATCGAGCACTTGTTGCACATGGTACAAGCTTCGTATACGATGGTGCTGAAATGGCTGATATCCTCATCACTGATGGGTTTATCTACATGCAGGAGTAGTTTGAGCTTGCCGATCAGAGAGAAGCGCTGTTCATAGGCTCGTTTCAGCAGCTCGATCTTCCAGACCGGGGCGTATTCAGGGTTGCCGGTAGCCTGGTAAAAATGACAGGCTTCAGCACACATACCGCAGCGAGTGCAGGCCTCCAGTTGAGAAGCTGCATATCCGCCGGTCTCTTCAATAAATGTATTGATGACAACATTCTTTTCCATATCCAGCCTCCTATGGCTCCACTGCCCGTTTGCCAAAATCTGCGCCATGAATGGCTTTGGAGAAGAAATAGAACATGAAATGTGAGATACGGCTGAGGGGGATCCAGATCAACAGGACATCAACAGCGATCATGTGCAGACTGTAGAGCACTTCATACCTGAACCACAGGTGATGCGTCATCACATACCCGGTCACCATAGGCAGGAACACAAATAACAGGTTCAACCATTCAGCAGGGCCGGAGATGAGTTTGAGAACCGGGTTGATCAAACGGTTGATGAAGAGCATGATCATCGCCACGATCGTAACCGCAGCCATCCAATCCACGATCGGCATTGGCAGGGTGGCCCAGTGCAGACCGGTCAGGCTCTTCCATACCAGCATGTGGGCAGTGCCCAAGACCAGTACGACGAACAAGCCGAGATGGAACAAACCTCCAGCCAGGTAAATGACAGGATTTTTCTTGAAGGTGTTCTTCACCCAGGGGATGAACGGCCAGGCGATGATGCCTTTGAGATATGACTTGATCGCCCCGCCAAACTTGCTGCCTCTGGCCGGAACTTTATCCGGAGACCATCCCAGGAAGATCACCCGTACCAGGCGGTAGACCATGCCGGCGATGAAGAATAAAAGGGCAGCCTTGAAGAATGGGCCGCGAGCAAAATCCAAAACATTCGTCCAATTCATCTAGTCCTCCTTTTTCTCATCTTCTTTATGTTCTGCCGCTTTTTTCTGACCGTGGTTCAACGCGGCAGCACCAGCGCCGGCGACCACCCCTGCAGCCGCAGCCGCTCCAGCTACCAGCGCCGTAGGTCTGTCAAGCGGTGCCGATTGGCCCTGATAAAAGCCGCCGCCGTCCCAGAAATCGGGTTCCGAGCAGCCCAGGCAGGGGTGACCGGATTGCACCGGGAAGGAAAGCCCGCCGGCCCATTTGAGGGAAGCACAGGCATTATAGGTGGTCGGTCCCTTGCAGCCGAGCTTATAGAGGCACCAGCCTTCGCGCGCGCCCTCATCATCAAACGAGTTGGCATACTTGCCGGCCTCGTAGAACGGTCGGCGCAGGCAGCGGTCATGCACTGTCTTTCCGTAGAAGGTCATCGGGCGGTTCAAATGATCGAGTTCAGGTAAGGTCCCAAATACCAGGAAGTGGGCCAATACGCCGGTAAAGACCTCGGGGATAGCCGGGCAGCCGGGAATATTGACAATGGGCTTGTCCTTGATCACATCCATCACGCTGACCGCCCCGGTTGGGTTGGGATCGGCTTTTGGCAGACCGCCAAAAGAAGCACAGTTGCCCGTGGCAATGATGGCAGCCGCTCCAGAAGCTGCTTCCCGCAGCAGGTCAAGCGAGCTTTTTCCGGCGATGGTGCAATAAACTCCGTCATCTTTAGTGGAAATGGATCCTTCCACAACAAGCACGTACTTGCCCGCGTATTTCTTCATTGCATCAGCCTTTGCCTCATCCGCCTGGAATCCGGTAGCCGCTGACAGGGTTTCATGGTATTCAACAGTGATCTGGTTCAACACCAGATCCACCAGCGTTGGAGATTGGCTTCTGGTCAGTGCCTCACTGCAGCCGGCACAATCCTGGAATTCCAACCAGATCACCGGCAGGCGGGATTTGGTGGTCAAGGCTTTGGCAACAATATCCGCCGGGCGGTACCCGTGGGCTAATTTTGAAGAGCCGGCGACCCGTTCGATCGGCGGCAGGTAATTGAGTCCGATCGCTCCTGCAACCGCGCCGCAGATCTTCATGAAGTCACGCCTTGAGATGCCTTTGTCTTTCATCTCTTGAAAAATATTTTTTTCTGGCATGGTCCCTCCTTAAGAACTGAAATTAGTTTGCAATTAAGAAAACGAATACTAAGCTTAGAGGTAAGCCTTCTAAACCTGCTCAAACTGATAATGTGCAAACAAATCGCTTTGTTTGTTGTGATGCTTTAGTTCAATGAAGATGCGACGATCAACTGCAAGAAATGTTATCCGCTTCCAGTTTTGCCTGGTAAGCAGCTACACCTTCAGCGCCAGTCACTAATGTACCTTTTTCGCCATCCCAATCGGTCGCCTGCATTTCTGCCACCCAGCCTTCGCCATATGGGTCGGAGACTGCAATGTTGGGATCAGCCGCCAGTTTATCGTTGGCACGAACCAGCACACCACTGATCGGGGCCGGGACGGGACCTACAAATTTACTGCTTTCAACTGTGGCAATACTCTTGGCCTGTTTCACTTCCTGACCAATGTTTTTTGCTTTTACGGTCAAGGCAGCCAATTTGCCCCCGGAGAGTTTTCCGGCAACCGCGGTAATTCCCACTCTGATCAGGCCATCGCCCATCGGTTTGGCCCAGACATGTTTTTCAACGAGATAATAAAGATCATCCGGTAAATTGCATCCTCGAACGTTAGCCATGATTCCTCCTGAATTAGAAAGTCAATACCGTCTTGCAGTCTTCCGCAACCTGCCACATGGTGGCGCCGCCGACCAGCTTCACGCCGTCGATCAGATCTTCAGCTTTGAGGTCGTGCAGTTCCATAGAAGCTGTGCAGGCCAGGAAGGTAACGCCGGCATCCATGGCATCCTGCAAAAAGCCGCTCACCGGTTTGCCGCCATCCTTGGGGAAGACAGTCTCTGCCATGCCTTTTTTCAACAGCAAGGTGCCGTCGATGGTGAAGAACATGGTCACCTCATTTTCCATGGCGACAGCCAGGCTGGCAAAGAAGAATGGGGTCGCACAGCGGTGCGGGGTATCCGGACCGCTTGTCATAATGATCATTACTTTATCGTCTGCCATTGGTCTAGTCCTTTCCTTAGAACGACAGGGTCATCGCGTTTTCACTGGCGTAGGCGAGGAAAGTCGCAGCGCCTACCACTTCCATACCGTCAATGAGATCTTTTTTCTTGATCCCGAGGACATCCATGCTCATTTGGCAGGCAAACATGCGGACGCCACCTTCAACCGCCATATCCAAGAGCTCGCTTAATTTGGCCACATTGGCTTTTTTCATCCAATTGTTCATCATGCCAGTGGCCATACCGGTCATGCCAGGCAGCATCCCTACAATATTGGGAACCGGCATTGGCATCGCCGGGTTAGCGATCGGGGCCACTTTCAACTTGTCCGCATTCCCCTTTTTAATAATATCCAGGCCGTAAAAGGTGAAAAAAATTGCCGCTTCCATATCCAGCGCCAAAGCCGCAGTCGCCAGGATCAATGGAGGATAGGCCAGATCCAGTGTGCCATGTACCGCAATGATCGCTAATCTCTTACTAGGTTCAGATGCCATAAATTTCTCCTTGGTTTAATAATTCAATACATTAGTGGCTTCTGTGAACACTTTAACAAATGTTGCGGCATTCACCACTTTACAGCCTTGAATAAAATCTTCCTGAGGATCAAACTTACGTGAATTTACACAGGGGCCGCACAGGTAAAACTCTCCGCCGGCTTCAAGGTAAGCATCGATCAGTTCTTTTAACGGCGGGAAACCGGCAGCAAAGACATGTTCAGCGCAGCCTTTTTTAACCAACATCACCGCATCCACTTGAAACCCCATAACCACATCAACATTCGATGCCTGCGCGGCTGTGGCCAGGACAAATGGAATTGTGGCACGTTCCGGGTCTTCAGGACCGTGAGTCAGGACAATTGCGAGTTTCTCTGCCATTTAGCCCTCGCTTAGGCTTTCTTGATATAGAAAATGAACTTGTCTCCATCCTTTTCAGACTCGACCAAATGATGGCCGGTCTTTTCTGTCCAGGCCTGCATATCACTGGTAGAACCCGGGTCTGTTGCGATCATCTTGAGGACCTGACCGGATTGAAGAGCATCTACGGCTTTCTTTGTCTTTAAAATTGGCATCGGGCAAGACATTCCACTGCAATCTAATACCTGATCTGGTGTAACCGACATATTTCTACTCCTTCTTTAGATTTATTTAGAAAGCGAAGCATCGATCGAACTTAACTCGGCGATCCGCTTTAATCTACCTATCAGATCCGCCCGTTCACATAGAATGGATTGGACAGTACCGGCTACTTTCGGGGTCCATTCCTGGACCTGCTCCAGTTGATATTTTTTCAATAAGGGGATTTTTCTGGAAGCGTCGATCAATTGTTGTTTGGGGAGTTGGTACTTCTCTGCCAGTTCGCCGATGAATTTTTCATTTTCTTCACGATCGGGCGTTTCCATGTAAAATTGTCCGGCGATCAGCCAGGCAATTTGCCTGCCATCAGACTGGATCATCGCTCTTTTATAACAAAGACCGGCATGACATAAGTGACAGTCTTGCCGGTTGGATCCATTTTCTGTGATACGCCGCCATGAATTTTGGCAGGCTTTATTTCCAGCTTCAGAAGACATCATTAATTTACAGAAAGGGTTCGAATATGTAGGCTCCGTTAGCGGAGTTCCCTGCATCGTCACTGTAACTGCTCCAATACCAATGATGCCCGCAAAGATCTCCTGTACTTCCGTAACGCAAGAGGATGGGAAATCAGGAATAATTTCTATTGCTTCCTCTTCTTCCTCGATCTCTTTGCCAAGCAGACGGTCTATTTCACTCTGTGCGAACCGCCATTGATTTCCGATCTTAACACCTTTCAACCGGCCATCATCCAACATGCGATAGACGGTGATCCGGTCGATCTTTAAAATATCTTGTACTTGCTTCGTTGTAAGTAATTCTGACATATTGATGTATCTAAATGTTACTAAATGTTATATAATGTTATAGTAACACTTATTCCTTTCCTTTACAAGTAGTTTTTTTAGTGTAACAATTATAAAGACAAGTCGAATAATAAGGTCATATAAAAGGAGAGAGCTATGAGCTTTGGCTGGCCTGAAATCCTGATCATCCTGGCAATCGTCGTGCTTCTATTTGGTGTTGGCCGAATTGGCAAAGTGGGATCTGAACTTGGACAGGGCATCCGAAATTTTAGAGATGCCGTTACTAGTGAGGAAAAGAACAAAACGGATGAGAACAAAAAAGAAGAATAATTCCTCCCTCAAGTTTTTACATTCAAGATGTGACCATTGATCTGTCGAAAAAACAGTGAAATGAAAAACACATAAAGTTCATTAAATAACAAACCCGGAGGATGTTCCTCCGGGTTTGTATCATCTTACTCTTTCCCGCGTTTAGCGAGCTGGTGATCCAACATCAGTACCGCTGTACCTTTAGCGTCGATCAATTCAAGCTGATGGACAATTTCAGCAGCATTCTTTTCTTCTTCCACCTGTTCGTTGATGAACCATTGCAGCAGCACCTGAGTGGGATAGTCCTTTTCTTTGAGTGCCAATTCATACAACGCGTTGATGGAAGCTGTCACCTCGGCTTCATGGGCCTGCACCTGTTTGAAGACCTCAAGGTGCGTTTTCCAATCCGTTTCAGGTCCCGCGATGGGTTTCAGTTCCACTCTGCCGCCGCGGTCAACCAGGTATTTGAAAAATTTCATCCCATGTTCATGTTCCTCACCTGCCTGTACGTGCATCCATTTGGCAAAACCGGGCAGGGTCTTGTCTTCAAAATAGGCAGCCATTGAGAGATACAGGTAGGACGAGTACATTTCTTTATTGATCTGTTCATTGACAGCTTGTTGCATTGCGGTTGAAATCATATTTTCTCCTTATATATTGTCAGTTTGTAAAAAAGTAAACCTCATCAGGACCGAGAAAGATCAAAGCGGTCCAGGTTCATCACCTTGTTCCAGGTGGCCACAAAATCATTTACGAATTTTTCTTTCGAATCCGCGCTGGCATAAACCTCCGCCAATGCGCGCAGTTGAGAATTGGAACCGAAGATCAGATCGACCCGGGTTGCCGTCCACTTGAGCTTGCCGGTGACGCGGTTGCGGCCTTCAAAAAGATCTCTTTCCTCAGTAGTTGCCTTCCAAACGGTACCCATATCCAGCAGGTTCACAAAGAAGTCATTGGTAAGTGACTCCGGCCGGTCGGTTAAGACACCGAGCGGTGTTCTTTTGTAATTTGTATTCAGAACTCGCATGCCGCCGATCAAGACGGTCATCTCGGGTGCGGTCAGAGTGAGCAGCTGCGCACGGTCGATCAGCATTTCCTCGGCGGATATAGCAAACCTGGCTTTCTGGTAATTGCGGAATCCGTCCGCTTTTGGTTCGAGGACAGCAAATGAAGCCGCGTCAGTTTGTTCTTGTGAAGCATCCATGCGCCCGGGGGTAAATGGGACTGAGATGTTGAACCCGGCATTCCTGGCAGCCTGTTCTACACCCATGCATCCCGCCAGAATGATCAGGTCAGCCAGTGAGATCATTTTTCCACCGGATTGGGCTTTGTTAAAGGTCTCCTGGATCCCGGACAGTGTTTTCAGCACCTTCGCCAGTTGAGCAGGCTCATTCACTTCCCAACCTTTCTGAGGATCGAGACGAATTCTTGCTCCATTAGCGCCGCCGCGTTTATCCGAACCACGGAAAGTGGAAGCCGAAGCCCAGGCAGTTGAAACCAACTCTGAAATTGAAAGCCCTGAAGCCAGAACTTTTCCTTTAAGGAAAGTAATATCATCCCCATCGATCAATTTATGATCAACGGCCGGGATCGGGTCTTGCCAGAGAAATTCTTCCGCTGGCACTTCAGGACCCAGGTAGCGCGTGCGCGGGCCCATATCGCGGTGGGTCAATTTGAACCAGGCCCGGGCAAAAACAGTGGCAAATTCATCCGGATTCTCGTAAAAACGTCGAGAAATTTTCTCGTATGCAGGGTCAAACCGCAAAGCCAGATCGGTCGTCAGCATGGCCGGCGCGTGGCGCTTTGAAGGATCGTGTGCGCTCGGGACAGTATCCGCCCCGGCACCGCCTTTCGGTGTCCATTGGTGTGCGCCAGCCGGGCTTTTGGTCAATTCCCATTCAAAGCCAAAGAGGTTGCTAAAGAAGTTGTTGCTCCACTTTGTCGGGGTGGAAGTCCAGGTCACTTCCAGACCACTGGTGATGGCATCGCCTGCCTTACCGGTACCAAATTTGCTCTTCCAGCCAAGCCCTTGTTCTTCAATCCCGGCAGCTTCCGGTTCAGGGCCTACCAGGGAGGCATCGCCCGCACCGTGAGTTTTCCCAAAGGTGTGTCCCCCGGCGATCAGCGCAACGGTCTCTTCATCATTCATGGCCATACGCGCGAACGTCTCACGAATATCTTTGGCAGCCGCCAGTGGATCGGGCTTGCCGTTCGGCCCTTCGGGGTTCACGTAGATCAGCCCCATTTGCACCGCAGCCAGCGGATTTTCGAGGTCGCGTTCGCCGGAATAGCGCTTGTCTCCCAGCCATTTATCTTCAGATCCCCAGTAAACATCCTTCTCAGGTTCCCAGATATCTTCGCGGCCCCCGGCAAACCCGATGGTCTTGAATCCCATCGATTCCAGGGCAACATTACCGGTGAGGATCATCAGGTCAGCCCACGAGATCTTGCGGCCGTACTTCTGTTTGACCGGCCACAGCAGGCGGCGCGCCTTGTCAAGATTGACATTATCGGGCCAACTGTTGAGCGGGGCAAAACGCTGATTGCCGTGCCCGGCCCCTCCTCGGCCGTCGCCGACGCGGTAAGTGCCCGCGCTGTGCCAGGCCATGCGGATGAACAGCGGCCCATAATTGCCAAAGTCGGCAGGCCACCAATCCTGGGATTTGGTCATCAATTCCCGAAGGTCCTTTTTAACGGCCTCCAGGTCCAGGCTGGAAAACTCTTTTTCGTAATCAAAATCCTCCCCCATCGGGTCGGATTTGTTGGAATGTTGATTAAGGATATCAATGTTTAACTGGTTGGGCCACCAATCCTGATTGGTTGTTCCGCCGCCTGAAATATGGCTGTGAACTGGACACTTACTTTCTTCACTCATGGGATTTCTCCTTTCATAAAAATCCTAAGTTCTTATTCCGAATTACCTTTTTTTCTGCATTCAGGGCAAAGCCCATAAAAAGAGATTTGAGGATGCAGATTCGAATAACCTGATTCATTCGTCAGCTTATTGATCAAATCCTGATCAATATTAAATTCGGCATCAATGATCTTGTTACAGGTGATACAGATCAGGTGCGCGTGGGGTTGAGGACGATTACCGTCATAATGGTTATCTTCGTGCAGATCGATCTCAAAGACCTGGCCCATTTCCTTTAATAATGCAAGCGTCTTATAAACGGTCGCCAGGCTCATCGTTGGGAATTTCTGGAGGATCCGTTCATACAGCTCGGCCGCGCTGGGGTGCCCTTCACTGGCTGCGATCAATCGGATCAACTCAACCCGCTGGGGTGTCAGGCGGAATTCTTTCTCTTTTAGGGCAGCTATCAGTTCATTAAAGCGATTTTCCAGATCGATCATTCTTCATCCTTATCAATAATAATTATTATTAGATAATTATTATCTATTATATCCAATTTAAATCAAAAAGAATAGGTAATTAATTCTACTTTTCCAAATATCCCGATCTGTTCAGAGGAAATATTCCCAGTTGACCTAGCCAAAAAGAATCGCTACTATCAAATTATGAATAAAATTCAAACTCTCCTTTCTCCTGAACAAATATCGACTTTACTTGCCACTCTGCAAGAACGATTTGCTTCGCACACCAACCGCCATCCGGACCTTACCTGGGATCAGGTCCAACCCAGATTGGAGGCCAACCCGGATAAACTGTGGTCTCTCTACCAGATGGAAGCCAGCGGCGGCGAGCCGGATGTGATTGGTGTGGATGAAAAGACCGGCGAACTGATCTTCTTTGATTGTTCGCCCGAGACCCCCGCCGGCAGGCGCAACACCTGCTATGATCGCGCCGCCCTTGACGCGCGCAAGGCCAACAAACCTGCGGCTGATGCCATGACAATGGCCGCTGAAATGGGGATCGAGATCCTGGATGAAGAGCAGTACCTAAAACTGCAAACGCTTGGAGAATTTGACTTGAAGACCTCAAGCTGGATCAAGACCCCACCCGAAATCCGTAAACTTGGTGGAGCCCTCTTTTGCGACCGGCGGTACGATCATGTTTTTGTTTATCACAACGGTGCAGACTCCTATTACGGGGGGCGAGGTTTCAGGGGGTACTTAAAGGTATAAGGCCAAACAAAGGAAACAATACCGATTTCGTGGTAGTATATGAAAAGCGCCTCTGTAGGCGCGATCTCGGTATTTCAGGAATAAATTAATAATGAACGAAGAAGTTGATATTGAAGATTTCGTTCCCTGGTTTGTCGCTTTCATTACTTTTGCCGGTGGCTGTATTCGAGTGTTGCTGCTGGCCGTGAAAGGATTGACTTTGGACGAGACCGTCAGTATCTGGCTTGCCGGTTTTCCCCTTCACGATATCTTCCATTGGGCAGCCTCGGTCAATCAGCAACCTCCCCTTTATTATTTCTTGCTGCATTGTTGGATTGCTCTTAGAAGCAGTTTTCCTTATTCCGTCCGTTTTCTTTCCGTTCTGTTTGGTGTTGCTGCCATCCCGGTGATCTACCTCATTGGCAAGCACCTGGCTGGCCCGGTGGTTGGACTGGTCACGGCTGTACTCCTGGCGGTATCACCTCTGCATATTTTCTATGCCCAGGATGCCAGTATGGTCACCCTGCTCATGTTCAACGCTGCGGTGACGCTTTACGCAGTGATCAGGCTGGTCACCGATCCGCGTTCTAAGCAGCCAATCGGCAGCCAATTCCGCGAATATGTACACACCTGGCGGATGCCCGTGCCTGAAGGCGAAAGCGTTCAAAATAGATCCGGGGATATTTACAAAGTAGTACGACAGACAAAATGGAGAGCCTTCATCACCCGCCATCAATGGCTGCCCATTCACAGCATTTCCACCGATCTTACCTGGATCGTTTATATTCTTTTCACTGCGCTGACACTGCTAAGCCACAGCAGCGGTTACCTGGTTTTCCAGACCGCCAACCTTGTCGTTTTTGGGTTGATTCTGGTCCAGAAATTAAGAAAGAACCCTCCACTGGCAAATCTGGCAGTTCCTTCCTTCTGGAACTGGCTGATCGCCCAGGCGGTGGTTCTCGTTCTGTGGATCCCCTGGCTGGTCCCCTTCCTCCAACAAACCGGCAGCAGTTCTCCCAGGCTTGCGCTTTCAGTGCCCACCTGGCCGGGTGTACTTGGAATGGTCATGAGCTTCATCAACGCTACTTCGACCATCCCGACCAATATCGCCATTGGCATCTGGGCGCTATATTTGCTGGTGTTTGGTGCCGGGATCGTGTATTTTCGAAAAAAAGTCTCTCAACTGATCCTGCTGGCGGCCGTGTTTTTGCTTCCGCTGCTGACCGAAGCAATTGTCAGCCTGTGGCGGCCAGCCTTTTCATCCAGCACGCTCATCTGGACGACCATTCCGCTCTTTCTGATCCTGGCCGCCGGTGTGTCGCAGGCTAAATTTCGTCCCCTGGTGATTGTGGCTATCGGGATATTGGGAACGCTCAACCTGTTCGCCGTCAGTGATTACTTCCGTTTCTATTACAAAGAGGATTGGAACAGCGCCGCCCGGACCGTTGCCGGCCGTGCAGAAAAAGGCGACCTGATCCTATTCACCTCCAATCTGAACGAGATCCCGTTCGACTATTATTTCATCCCCTACCAGGACCTCTACGCCATCGAAATCGAGAAGCAGGGAGTTCCCCGGGACCTGGCCGAAACTGGTGCTGTTGAGCCAGTGATGACAGAAGCCGATATCCCGGACCTAAACTCACTGATCCAGGGACACGACCGGGTATGGCTGGTTTACAGTAACGAATCTGCTGCCGATCCTTCCGGGCTGGTGCCGCAAACACTATCCTCCGGGATGAACCTTGCCGAAAAGGAGAACTTCTACGGCGGGCAGGTTCAGCTTTATATCCGGCAATAGTTGCCGTATCAGTAAAGTAAAATAATACTCCTATGTACTCCTCAAGATCACGTTTGAGGAGTACATACTGAATTGTATAAAAGAGAAATGCCGTTATGAGAACCGGATAGCCGCAACTTCAAAGAGGGAAAATCTAAAATGAAAATACTCATGATCTACATTTCTCCAAATCACAACACAGAAAAGATCAGTCACTCTCTGCGGGATAAATTCGTGAGCCAGGGGAACGAAGTCAGCTTGCTGAATATTGGTAAAGCTGAAAACCGTGATCCGCAGACAATTCCAGATGTCCTGCTCAACGAGGTTGATCTACTTGGAATCGGCAGCCCGGTTTACCACATGCGCATGCTCGAACCCATGGAGAGTTACCTGAAAAATCTCCTGCCGCGGGTAAAAAGAGAGACAAAAACCTTTCTTTATCTGACCTACGGCGGGATCACTTCCGGGAAAGCATTTATCAACACAGCCCGGTTATTGAGAAAATATGACCTCCCCATCCTTGGTGGAGTAAAAATCTGGGCACCGCATTTTTATGACCCGGTCCCTTACCCGGGTGAAAAAGCCCAAAACACGGTCGAGCAATTTTGTTCAGAACTCGCCGAACGACAATTCCAGGCAATTCCCTGGCAAAAAGTGGACTCCCTCTTTACATATCAAACGGGAAAAGTGCGAATGATCTATCCTTTCACACATTTCATCGGTAAGAAACGTGAATTACCCATTATCATCAATGCCGACCGTTGCAAAAAGTGCGGACGCTGTATCCGGGAATGCCCGACCGGAGCGATCATTCTTACAGACAAAGTTGCCCGTGTAGAATCGAAATGTATTTATTGTTATCACTGCACAACCCTATGCGCACAGCAGGCAATTCAATGTCCTACTGAAAAAATTGCTGAAGCGGTAAATCTCAACAAGAAAATGATCGGCTGTGAGCAGCCAACCAACTCTGTCTATTTCTGATCCTGTTGTAATATCGCCCTGCGTTTTCAGGCAGGTAACCTGTATAGCTAGTGATCGAACGGATCAAAAGTAAACTTAGTAAAAGAGAATAACTCAGATCGGAGTTACATGCCCCTATCAAACCCTTTATTCAAAAAGATCGATTGTATCCGCCTGCCAGTCCCCGACCTGGAGGAGGCACTCGCTTTTTATTCAGGGCAATTGGGCCATCAACTGATCTGGCGCACCCAGACAGCCGCCGGTCTGGCCTTACCTCAGAGCGATGCCGAGATCGTGTTGTATACTGACGGTACCGCGCCGGAAATTGACCTGCTTGTCGAATCTGCCGACCAGGCTGCCGAACAGACCACCGCGGCGGGCGGAAAAGTGATTGCCGGTCCGTTCGAGATCCAGATCGGGCGCTGCGTGGTAGTGCTGGATCCGTGGGGTAATGAACTGGTGCTGTTGGACATGAGTAAAGGCCGCCTGATCACCGATGCCAACGGCAACATCCTCGGCAACGAGCCGGCAAAATAAACACAGAACACTGGAGACCAACATGACCTTGTTAACTTTATACCTGCTGCTCCTTGCCGGCGTTTCGATCGTCACCTTCACCCTCTGGGGAGTGGACAAGGCTGCCGCCGTCAGCGGCAACTGGCGCATCCCGGAGCGGACGCTGCTGGGCCTAACGCTCCTCGGCGGGGCCGCAGGCGCAGGTCTGGGGATGGTGCTGTTCCATCACAAGACGAGAAAACCACCGTTCAAAGGAGTGATCATCGCTGCATTGACTGTGCAGGCTGTCCTCTTTTTTATCCTGGTTCGCATTAATTAATTGTAAAAGGAGTATCAAAATGGCCAAACTTGCAGGAGCCTCCATTAATGGACTTGAACTGAAGGACCTCAGCCTGGACCAGGCGGAGACCTTTCTTGAGCACGTCAATGAAAACCGCGCGATCTACAGCGATTTCATTCCCTTTGTCAGCAAAACCCATTCGCTGACCGATATGCTAGAGGTCATCTCCCGTGCGCTCAAGCGCCAGGAGGAAGGCCTCTCGGAGTTTTACACCCTGTGGGACGGGGAGCGTATGGCCGGTTATTACCTTATCCGCGAGATCGAACGCGAAGCCCGCTGGGCAGAGATCGGCTATATGCTGGGCAGCGATTGGCAGCACAGAGGCATCACCAAACAGATCTGCACACTGCTTATCAATGAACTATTCGATGATTACGGCATGCAGAAGATCGTGATCTGCTGCGTAGATAGTAACCTGGGCAGTATAGGCGTGGCCAAAAGCCTGGGTTTTCAACTGGAAGGCAACTTGCGTAATCACTTTGTGGTGAATGAAAAATTATGCGGCATGCTTTCTTTCGGGTTGTTGAAAGAGGAATGGAAATAAGGGTTTACAGTTGGGGAAATACAATTTCAAGTAAAATTTATATATCTATCGAAAAAGACAATACTTAGCAGTCATCCAAAGTATTGAGAAATACAAACCGTCCATTTGTGCATCTCAGGATAAACCAATGACAATCTATGCGATCAGGCATGCGGAAAAAGAAAGCGGAGACTATTACTGCGCGGAACTCCCAATGAACAACCAACCGCTCACCCAGAGGGGACAGCAGCAGGCGCAGGCGTTGGCAGATTTCTTCAGTGGTGCCAATATCGACACGATCCATGTCAGCCAGTATGTTCGCACCGGTCAAACCATCGCGCAAGTTGCTGCTCAGAAAAAGATCACCCCGATCATCGACACGCGGTTGAATGAGATCAACGTCGGCGATCTGGAGAAGCTGCCCGATGAGCAGCTTCAACGAGAGTATCCCGAGTTCTGGGATGCCTATTTCAAGCGGGATCGTGATTTCAGATTCCCCAACGGCGAGACCGGGGATGAAGCCGCCGATCGTGTGTTCGACCTGTTTTGTTCGCTTGACCCGGTAAAGGATCACATTCTGGTTACCCACGAGGGATTGATCCGTATTTTGATCTGCAAGGTTTTATCCATACCCACCTATAAGCGGCATCTCTTCCGCATGGACTACTGCGCGGTAACCACTTTTGAATACTCCCCTGAATTCAAATGCTGGATGGTCCCCAGGATCAATGAGAAGACCTCTTGATCCGTCAAGAATGATCAGACCCCTTCAAATGGATGTACGATATATATAAGAGGGCATATGGAAAATCCGCCAGTAAATAAAAAAGTTTCCTGGAAAGCAGTAGGGAAAATCATCATTGGAATTTTGATCCTTCCCGCTATCTTTTTTCTCACCGCCTGGACCTTCAAATACTGGCAGGCCTGGCTGTACCTGGCAGTGATCTTCCTCCCGGCAGCATTTGTGCTAGTCTACTTTGCCAGAAACGACCCGGCTTTTCTCAACCGTAGAATGCAATTCAAAGAGCCGGAAGTGGAGCAGAAAAAGATCGTTTCGTTTTCCGCTGTTCCCCTCATTCTACAGTTTGTCTTGCCAGGGCTGGATGTGCGCTTTGGCTGGTCCAGGCTGCCGGATTCTATTGTCCTCCTCGGGGCAGCACTTACCTTACTGGGCTACATCATAGTCATCCTGACATTCATGAAAAACCGCTTTGCATCAAGGGTGATCGTTGTGGAAGAGGGGCAAAAGGTCATCACCACCGGGCCGTACAAACTTGTCCGTCACCCCATGTACTTCGGAACCATCCTCCTCTACACCTTCAGCCCGCTTGCGTTGGGTTCCTACTGGGCAGTGATCCCGGCATTGTTTATGATCCCGGTACTTGTTTATCGGATCATTAATGAAGAGGAGGTCCTCAAGCGTGACCTCCCCGGTTATATCGAATATACAGAAAAGACGCGTTACCGCCTGATCCCCGGTCTCTGGTAATAAGTTTCCCCTCCCATATCTCCGTTTATATACATTCTGTCTTCATAAATCCTTCACAGCCTGAAAATACAATGCTTTGTATCAAACAAGGAAATAATATTTTTAGGTGAAGAAAGAAAACGAGGTTAATATGAAGAAGAATAAAGCCCTTTTAATTTTGCTCATTTTAGGGTTGACCATTTCCATGGCCGCCTGCAGTTCAACCGCTGCTTCAACCAGCGCTGCTGCAACCGTCAGTTCTACCGAAGCTGCGGCTGTCTCTACTGAAGCCGCAACGACAATCACAAACAACATGCCCGGCAATCCCCCTGACGGTGCTCCCGGTGGTAATCCTCCCGGCGGTGCCCCTGGCGGTGGTTCTGCCAGTGTGGATACCGGCTCCGGCGCTTACATCCTCGCCGATGGGGAAACCCTGAACAGTGGGACCTATACCTCAACTAACGCGGATGAAAACGCCATTCGCGCTGAAGGTACGACCACTGCCACACTCAGCAACGTCACCGTCGAAAAATCTGGTGACGCTTCAAGCAATGACGCCAGCAGCTTTTATGGTCTGGATGCTGCCATCCTGGCCCTGGACAATTCCACGCTGACCATCAACGGCGGCACAGTGACCGCGACCGGCGAAGGTGCCAACGGCGTGTTTGCCTATGACGGCGCCACCATCAATATCAGCGACACCACCATCAATGTTTCCGGCGGTAACGCCGGCGGTATCGAAGTATCCGGCGGGGCTACATTGAACGCCACCAACCTGACCGTTAATTCCACGGTCAAAGCGGCCATCCGCAGCGATCGCGGCGGCGGCAACCTGACCGTGAACGGCGGTACCTATACTACCAGCGGCAGCTCCGGGGCACCGGCCATCTACAGCACCGCCAATGTTGTCGTCAGCAACGCCACCCTCACCGCCAACGATTCAGAGGCAGTGGTCGTGGAGGGTTTGAACTCGGTCACCCTTACAGACTGTATCGTCACCGGTAACATGCAGGGGACCTACGGCAGCAACAGCGGCGAAAATATCCATAACGTCATGCTCTACCAGAGCATGTCCGGCGATGCCGAATCCGGCACCAGCAGCTTCACTATGACCGGCGGGTCTTTGACCTCAAAGAACGGTGATATGTTCTACGTCACCAATACCGACAGCGTCATCACCCTCAGTGGTGTCACCCTGACCCTTGCTGACGATACCAATCTGCTAACCGTAGCCGGCAACGACGGCTCCAGGGGTTGGGGCACAGCTGGCGCCAACGGCGGGCAGGTAACCTTCAACCTTGACGGGCAGACCCTCAGCGGCAACATCTCGGTAGATAGCATCTCGACCCTGGACATGAATCTGACCAACTCTTCAAGCTACACCGGAGCAATCAATTCTGATGGTACTTCTGCTTCAGTCCTCTCCGTTACCCTGGATTCCACCAGCACCTGGACCCTCACCGCGGACAGCTACATCACGTCTTTCACTGGCAGCCTGAGCAATGTCAACCTGAACGGTCATACCCTTTATGTAAATGGTGTTGCAGCCAAATAAACGAGATTCAGAATCACACAAAGAAAGATCCCTTTAAGCCAATAGTTAGAAAAGTGTCCTTCTCCGCTCTCAAAATAGTGAGCGGAGTTTTTCATTTCTGACCATCATGCTATACTCAGATAAAGTGTATCAACTTAAGGAGATTAATTATGAAAACTGGAAAGTTATTGATCTTTCTCATCTGCCTCCTGATGCTGGTCTCCCTGGCTGCCTGCGCGGGGAAAACTTCCTCCAGTTCAGCCACTGAAGCGCCTGTTGCCGCGACTACTTCGGCACCTGCCGCAGGTTCCGGCAGTACTTCAGCCACTCCAACTATTGACGGCGATGCCCTGATCCGGGAAAAGCTGCAAGATCATCACGGTATCGACCGGATCTACAACGCCCACCATACTCGTGAAGAATGGAGCGCCACGCTCGACCGCATGATCGGCTACGGCGCCCAGATCAATGAACAGGAAAAACAGGAGATCATCGATTACCTGATGAGCCGGCAGCAATAATTTATTTCTTCTATAAATTCAAACCCTATATTAATTCGTGGCATAATTGAAGCTTATTTCATCGCCGGAGTATAAAAATGGAAACCACTCTCCCCACCCATTTTAGTCAACAGGAAAATAAATTGTCCTTTCTGCGCGTCCACCGTTTTGGGGTGAACTACGTTCCTTCGCAGAACTGGTATTACTGTTACAACGACTGGAAGCCCGAAGACATCCGCCGGGACATGGAAGCGATCGCGGATCTTGGCGCCGACCACATCCGTGTGATGGTGATCTGGCCCTGGTTTCAGCCCAACCCGGCGCAAGTGAGTTCAGTCCATCTCGACCACCTGGAAGAAATGCTCGCCATTGCTGCCGAATATGGGTTGGATGTGATGGTCACCCTTTACAATGGCGGCCTCAGCGGTTATGCGTTTGACCTCCCTTATTTTGACAAAAAGACCTTCTACTCCGCCCCGGAATGGCAGAAAGCCCAGGCCTTGCTGCTGGAAAAGATTGCCGAGCGCATGCAGGGGCATACCAACTTCCTGGGATTCGATATCGGCAACGAATTGAATGTGAACTGGCAAACCAATATTAAAGCTGGCAATGTCTGGATGAAACTTTTCCTTGAGAAAATGCGTTCCCTTTATCCAGAAAAAGTGCATGTGAACGGAGTAGACCACAAACCCTGGTTCTTTGAGGACACATTCTCCCCGCAGGCACTTGTTGCAGAGCAGCCCATTGTCGCCCTACACTGCTGGTCTTTCTGGACGGGAGCGGGACGACACAGTCCACCGTTGGGTAAGCCCTACACTGCGCTTTCTGCCGGCATGACCGCTCTGGCCAGGTCGTACGGGAACGATCCGCAAAAACCGATCTGGATCGAAGAGTTCGGTGCCTGTTCCGAAGAAATGCCCGAGAAAGATGTTCCGCGCTGGCTGGAACTTTCCTTTGAGAATGCACTCTCTCAAGGGGTAAGTTGGTTCACCTGGTGGGCCAGCCACGATATCGACCGGCGCTTCCTGTTTCATCCCTTCGAATACACCCTGGGCTTATTGACCACTGAGAACAAGATCAAAGAGCAGGGCAGAGTGTTCAAACGCTTTGCTGAAGCCTACCGGGGAAAGCCGGTCGTGATCCCAACCTCTCCGCTGCCGCCTCCCCCCTCGGAAAGGACCGATGAGAGTACCTGGCGTTGGCTGTTGGATTGGATGGGTGAAAAAGATCATTCTCAGTAGAGAACTGACTCAATGAAACATAATCAACAATAAAAAAAAGAACTTCCTGAGTTTGCATTTTCAGGAAGTTCTACTTTTACATCACCATAAGAAAGCGACAGCCCGTTTTCCAACAATATAATCATCGAAGATCAACTTACCTGGTTTCTCAGCCAGCCCCTGGCAGACATGAACTGGAAGCAAATGTTCTTCGCGCGGATGGCAATAACGCGCGTTGGGCGCTTTTTCCCATTCGACCAGGTGTTTCTCCCGCTCCTCCTCGGGATACGGACCGGTGCAGGTCTCGATCAGCCAGTCCTGAAATGCATCGTTGGCTGGATCTGCCTTAGGAGTTCCCTCCCAGGAAAATGCCCGCATATTGTGGAACGAAAAACCGGAACCGATCACAAGGATATTCTCATTCTTTAACTCACGCAGGGCTTTACCCAGGGCAATGTGTGCCGCCGGGTCCAGGCCCCGCAGCAATGATAATTGCAGGCAGGGAATATCCGCCTGCGGGTACATCATCTTCAGGGGGATGAACAGACCGTGATCGAAGCCGCGCTCAGGATCGATGCGGGTGGAAATGCCATTCTTTTCAAGCAGCGCGGCGATCTTTGCAGCCGCGGACGGGTCTCCCGGCGCCGGGTATTGAATGGAATAAGCCTCATCCGGGAAGCCGTAATAATCATAGAACATGGGCGGTCGGGCTGAACCCAGCAGCGTAGCCGCGTTTTCCTCCCAGTGCGCGCTCACCACCAGTACCAACTCAGGGCGGTGGAGCTGATCTGGAAGCTTCTTCATGAAATCGATCATCGCCTTATGACCGGGGTCTCCCAGAATCGGCAGCGGTCCGCCGCCGTGAGAGAAATAAACGATCTGCATCTTGTTTTCCATGGATCCAGTTTGCATATCAGACACCTTTCTATTTGATCGTCATGAGCTAATTGTACCGCCAAATTAGACTACAATTATCGCATTAGAGAGAGGGCAAACGGGTTTGTTTTTAAAATTTCAGACGCCTGAGATTTCAGGCGCCCATTTTTTACCATTTGTTCCAGTGTACCAATTCCGGTTTCCATTTATCTTTTGGCATTTCATCAACTGCCGGATATCCGACCGGGATGACATTCAGGGGCAATACAGTCGAGGGTAATCGTAGTACTTCTCGAACACATTCCACCCGTTTGGGGTCTGGATAGACAGCCGTCCACACTGCGCCTAATCCAAGAGCTTCAACAGCAAGCAGAATATTCTCAGTGGCAGCGGAACAGTCCATGATCCAGTATTCGCTTTTTGGGTCATGATCGAAGGATCTGGTCACATCGCCGCAAACGATAATGGCTGCCGGCGCGTGCAGAAGCATTTTGGCGTAAGGCAGGCCGTTGCCAAGACGGGTCAGTATCTCTTTATCAGTAACGACGATGAACTCCCACAACTGTTGATTCACTGCTGAAGGGGCAGCCATGCCGGCACGAATGATCTTCTCAAGGTCCTCGTTCGACACAGCCCCGGGTTTAAAACTCCGCACGCTTTTGCGATTCATGATCCAGGATAAATCAGTCATTTTTTATTCCTTATGTTTCAGTAGTTCTCATCATTTTATCATCAAGGCTTTCGATCAGCGTTGATCAAAATTTTGGCGAATATTCCCCAATTCTCTCCCCTATCCGAACAAAAACATGGATAATGGAATAACATTGAAATTTTTGGATTCGGAATTTCTGAAAGCATGGAGCCATTCATGGACGACATTAAGAAATTTGAAAAACGGCTGAACATCAATTACGCCCTGATCCAGGGGGTAGACACCCTTTTTTACTGCTCGATCTTTTCCTTCGCGTCCGTGTTCCTGCTTTCGCGCAATTTTTCGAATACACAGGTGGGCATCACGCTTACTCTGGCCAGTGCATTCGGGTTGATCATTTCTCCGCTGGTAGCCTCATTTGCTGATAAGACCACAAAAATCCCCCTACGCAGCCTGGTCGCCATCCTTCTAGGCTTTGTTGCATTGTTTTCACTGTTTCTTTTATTTACCCCTTCCCTGATCGTACCCACGGCCATTCTTTTCATTATGCTGATGGTTGTCTTTTCAACGCAGGTCTCACTGATCACTTCGCTGGCGATGGAACATATCAATAATGGGGTAAACGTCAATTACAGTCTGGCGCGTGGAATTGGCTCCTTTTCTTATGCGCTCCTTTCGATCCTTCTGGGTTACCTGGTGAAAGATCTTGGGACCAAAGTGATCCTGCTGATCACCATTGGTCTCTCCTTTATCACCATTTTCCTGGTGCTGATCTTCCCCAAACCGGCAGCCCGTTCCTCTTCTATAAAGGCAACCGAGAAACAAGCTTCCAGCCTGATCGATTTTTTCAGGAAGAATAAACGCTTCATGGGGGTCGTTGGCTGTGTAGCCCTCATCTTCTTTTCGCATACCTTCATCAGTACCTACATGATCCAGATCCTACAGCATGCCGGCGGCGACAGCGCGGATATGGGTGTTGCCAATGCCATTGCGGCCTTTCTTGAACTGCCGGCGATGGCGCTGTTCCCCTTCTTTTTGAAAAAGATAAAAAACGCGGGAACTGCTCTCAAATTCGCCGGTGTGTTCTTTGTGATCAAAGCGGCAGTGACCACTCTGGCCCCTTCGATCTTTTGGATCGATGCTGCCCAGGTGCTGCAATTCTTCGCGTATGCCGTCATCACGCCTGCGTCGGTATTTTATGTCAATCAGCGGGTCAGTCCTGAAGACAAGGTTAAAGGGCAGGCGATTATGGGAATGTCGATGGGCATCACCGGGTTGGTGGCCAATTTCCTTGGAGGCATCATTCTGGATTCCAGCGGTGGTGTTCCTCTGATGATGGGGGTTGGCACAGCCATCACCCTGCTTGGATTGGTCCTGCTGGTCTTCATCGACAAGTGGCCAAATCAAGTCATTGAAGAAAATGCGTTATAAGGAATATTGACTAGATAATAAAGGAGTTTCCTTTCAAATGGAACCGAATCAAAAAGCATTTTCCATCCAAACCCTGACCTTTATTCCAGGTCTTGAATTGAACAGGCAATATTACGCCAAAGTACTGGCGCCGCTGCTTAACCATTTCGATCCCGACCTTAACTATTCAGCCAGCCTCATCGGTTACGGCTCGGATGTGCTCGGGTTTGATAATGCTACCAGTATGGACCACAACTGGGGGCCGCGGGGACAGATATTCCTGCAAGGAGCTGATTCCAACTGTATTGAATCCCTGTGGAATTACCTGGCGGAGAATCTTCCTGCTGAATTCATGGGATTCCCAACCAATTTCACTGACAAACGTCTGGACTTCACTCAGAGCATGGTCCCGGCCGGGTCAGGTCCGATCAATCACCTGGTCGAGATCTATGACATTGACCGATACTTCACAGAGATCTTTCATAAAGATGTTTTCGATCTTGCCCCCATCGACTGGCTGCGGATCCCCGAGCAGAAGCTTCTGGAGGTGAATGCTGGAGAGGTCTTCCATGACGGGCTGAAAAAATTGAACGCAGCCCGAGAAGTGCTGCACTACTACCCCGCTGACATCCGCCTGGCCAAACTGGCCTCCTACTGGAATTGTATTTCAAATGAAGAAGCCTTCATCGGCCGCGCGGTCGAACTTTCGGACTTACTGGGGTTGAAACTCATCGCCTCTCGACTGGTGAACACCCTGCTCAAGATCTGTTTCGTGATCAAAGAAAAGTATCTCCCGTATTCCAAGTGGTTCACTCACGGTTTCGATCAACTGGACCTACCTCAGATCAAGCAGGCTGCCCTGGATATCCTCACCGAAAATGATCCCAAAGCAATCGAACAAAAATTAGCCGGTTTGTACACACAGGTATTATCGCTGCAAAATGAATGCCCCGGAATTCCGCAGATCGAGACCGAAATCACCTCTTATTACAATCGGCCGTACCGGGTGATCATGGCCGAGAAGATCGTCAATGTTCTGCGTGCATCCATCAAAGACGAAAGTATTCGATCGCTGGAACTTACTCATGTCGGGCTGGATAACAAGATCGACGGTTTGGACCTGACAAATGGAAATACACTTGAATTGATATTTAAATAGAAGGACACACCTTTTACACGAGGAGTTAATTATGGAAAAACCGACATTAAAAGAACTGGCCAAAATGATCGACCACTCACTGCTGCACCCCACCATGACCGACACGGAAATCCTCAAGGGCTGCGAGATCGCCCGCAAGTATGATGTGTCCACGGTATGCGTCAAACCCTACGCAGTGCCCATGTGCAAACAGGCACTCGCCGGCGCGGACGTGGCTGTCTGCTCAGTGATCGGGTTCCCGCACGGCAACAACACCACCATCATCAAAATAGCCGAGGCGGAACAGGCAATCCGGGACGGGGCAACCGAGATTGACATGGTCATTAACATCGGCAAAGCACTCAGCGGCGATTGGGAGTATGTGCAGGCTGATATCGCAGCAGTCAATGCAGCCTGTACCACCCGCGGTGCGATCTTGAAAGTGATCTTTGAAACAGATTATCTGCAGGATGAACACATCATCCATCTGTGCCGGATCTGCTCTGAAGTGAAAACTGCCTTCGTCAAAACATCCAGCGGCTATGGGTTTGTTAAACAAGCCAGCGGCGACTACAACTATAAAGGCGCCACGGACCATGTCCTCACCTTGATGAGCCAGTACAGCGCCCCTGAAGTACAGGTGAAAGCTGCCGGCGGCGTACGCACCCTGGATGGGCTGCTCAAGGTCCGCGAGTTGGGCGCCACCCGCTGCGGCGCCACAGCCACCGAAGCCATGCTGGAAGAAGCGAAACGCAGAGGATACTAATAAAATTTCACCACAAAGGCACGAAGGACACATAAGGAAAAACCAAGAAAACCAAAGAAAAGCTCTTTTGTTCGTGTATTTCGTTGCGTTCGTGGTTATGTTTTTAAACACAAAGAGACAAAGAACACTATGGGAAAACCTGGAAAACAAAATACTTTCTCTTTGTTCGTGTTTTTCGTAGCTTTCGTGGTCAGCGCTTTAAACACAAAGAGACAAAGATTTCTATGTAAAAACCAAGAAAACCAATGAAAAGTGTTTCTTTTGTTCGTGTTTTTTGTAGCTTTCATGGTCAGTGCTTTAAACACAAAGGGACAAAGAACACTAAGAAATCAATTTAAGGGAATATTTGATGAATTCTACAATCGAATCTGACAGCAATCGAACATTCAAGGAAAAACTTAAAGCCTGGATGAAGCAGCATCCTTTGGTTTCCTTCTTTCTCCTGGCGTATGCAATTTCCTGGGTGATCTCCGTTCCGTATATTCTCGGCGAATGGGGGGTTCTACACGGGGACTTCAAAATTGTCTTTGTCGTCAAATCCTTCGGGCCGATGATCGCGGCCTTCATCATGACCGGGCTGCTGGAAGGCAAAGAGGGAATCAAAAAGCTGCGCGGACGTATCCGCCAGGTAAAAGAAAGCTGGAAATGGTATTTAGCCGTGCTGCTGGGAATACCGGCACTTTTAATGATCGGGGTGCTGGTACAGCCGGGGACAACCGCCGGGTTCAAGGGGCTGTCACCGGTAGTACTGGCAGGCTACCCCTTTTATTTCATCGCGGTATTCTTCGGCGGCGGCCCGCTGGGTGAAGAACCCGGCTGGCGCGGATTTGCCCTGCCCCGCCTGCAGGAACGCTTCGGCCCGTTGGTAGGCACACTGATCCTCAGCCTGCTGTGGACCTGCTGGCACCTGCCCGATTTTCTCACCTCCGCACAGGGCGGCGGCCCGGGGACGGGGCTCTCCGCGTTCCTGGAAAACTTTCCGATCTTCCTGCTGCTGGTGACTTCGCTCGCCATCCTGTTCACCTGGGTATACAACCGCAATCACAGCAGCATCTTCATGGCCTTACTGGCCCACGCCAGCGTCAATACCCCGCAAGTGGTCTTGATGCCGCTCTTCCCGGCTGTGGATACCACCCGCCTGAACCTGGCTGCATTGATCGGCTTTGGCATCACCGCTTTGCTGGTAGTGATCTTCACTCGCGGGAAACTGGGGTTTTCTCCTGTCCAAGCATAGTCCATTTGATCATTTTTTCGTTTACCCTTGACCTGGAGTGCACTCAAAGTGGTAAAGTAAAAGCATCCAAAAAGCAATCCAAGTAAGGAGTGATAAGATGCAATATCGCAATTTTGGAAAGACGAACGAAAAAGTTTCTGCGCTCGGGTTTGGCCTGATGCGTCTGCCAGTGATCGACGGCGATAACAGCAAGATCGACCAGGATGCAACCACCCGCCTGATCCACCAGGCGATCGAAGGCGGGGTCACCTACTTCGATACTGCCTATGTGTACCACGACCAGACTAGCGAGACTGCCCTCGGGATCGCCCTGCAGGGCGGACTGCGCGACAAGGTGATGATCGCCACCAAGCTGCCGTTGTGGATGCTCAACGAGACTGCGGATTTTGATCGCTACCTTGACGAACAATTAAAACGGCTGCAGACGGACCACATCGACTTTTACCTGATGCACTCCTTCGACAGCGTGACCTGGCCGAAGACTAAAAAGCTGCACCTGCTTGATCGCGCCGAGGCGGCCCTTGCTAATGGGCGCATCCGCCACCTGGGGTTCTCCTTTCATGACACGCTCGATGTCTTCAAAGATATTTTGAATGGCTATGATAAATGGGAGTTCTGCCAGATCCAGTACAACTACGTCGATTACGATTTTCAGGCCGGGAATACCGGTTTAAAAATGGCCGCAGACAAAGGATTGGGAGTGGTGATCATGGAACCACTTCGCGGCGGCCGTCTCGCCAATGATATTCCGGCACTGCGGCCCATCTGGAACAACGCGGAAGTAAAACGCAGCCCTGCCGCCTGGAGCTTAAGCTGGTTGTGGAATCAACCCGAGGTTTCTGTCATCCTCAGCGGTATGAATACCAGCGAGCAACTGGCAGAGAACATGGCTACTGCAAGCAGCAGCCTTCCCGGCTCGATGAGCACCAGGGACCTGGAAGTGGTTGCCGATGCTGCAAAAACCATCAAAGGTCTGAGCCCCATCCCCTGTACTGCCTGCCGCTACTGCATGCCCTGCCCCAATGACGTGGATATCCCCGGCAATTTTGCCATTTATAATGATGCCCGCATGTTCGATGACCTGGGAAAATCAAAATTCGAATACAGGAATTGGATCCGCGACGAGAATAAAGCCTCTCAATGCATCGAGTGCGGCGAGTGCCTTTCGAAATGCCCGCAGCACATCGAGATCAGCTCCTGGATGCCTCACGTGGCAGAAGTGCTGGGCCAGGATAAACCATATGTCACCTCGCTTTAGTATATGACCGTTAAAAAACCGGGAATCTTCGAGATTCCCGGTTTTTGGTTTTAAGTTGTTTGTTTTCCTCGCCAATTACAGCAGCACTTCAGTTTGCTCCTGACCCTTTGCCAGGCTGAATGCCTGTTTCTTTCCGTTGACCTCAATTTCGTAGTTCCCGGCAAAACCGGTCACCTGCACCTGGCCATGGGCGTCAGTGCGCAGCTCGGTTGGGGCCAGCCACCACTCACCTTTGACACGCTTGAGCAGCTCTTCGTAAGCTGGTTTGGGACTGCCATCGCGGCGCAGCAGACCGGAGGGTGCGTTCAGCCATAGACCATCGTAGAGGTCCCACCAGGTGATGCCTTCCACCAGCGGATGCGCCATCAGGGTCTCATAATGCTGCACCACCTCGCGCGCCTGGCGTTCCTCCCCTTCGGGAGTGGTCGGCCAGTCGGTCACCTGGTAGTCATTCAAGTCCACGATCTCAGGTGGCATCAGGTGGCCGGAAACCAGCGTGTTCTCAGTGAAATGGATCGGCAGATTGAAGCGGCTGAAACGTTCAAGGATCTCTTGCGTCTTCTCCAGCCCCCAGTACCCCTGGTGCATGTGGGATTGGATGCCGATGACATCGAACTTAACTCCAACAGCCAAACAGCCTTCGATAAGAATATCGTACGAGGTTGAGGTATCGAAATCGTTGATCAGGAGCGTTGCCGTCGGATTTTCAGCCCGGGCATTCTCGAACATGGTCTTAATGGTGGCGATACGGCCGTTCTGTTTGCAAATGCGTGTGATGCCGTTATCATACTTGTCAAAGATGGGCATGATAACGGCTTCGTTGATCACATCCCACATCTGGATCAGACCGCGAAAATCATTGAGGTCGCGGTGGATCCGTTCGGCCTGGGCTTTGAGGATCTCCGCATTGGAGAGGTCCATCAGCCAGGGGGCGGTCATGGTATGCCAGCACAGCGGATGCCCCTTGACGGTCATCCCGTGCTCCACGCACCACCGCGCCGCCTGACGCAGCTCTTGCGTTCGCGGTTTGCCGCGGACAGGCTCGAACTGGCCCCAGTAGAAGGGCAGTGTGGCCGCGTTGAACAGATCGGTCAGGCGCTCAGCTCGTTGTTGGGCTTTCTCCAACTCGGCACCATTGTAGGCCCCGTTGGCCAGCGGAACAGTATCAAAGGCGGCATTACCAAAGAGGAAGCTGTGGTTGGTCTGAGCGACAGTTACTTTACTGTCTGCCAGGGGTGTCTTATCAGAATTTCGGACAATGAGGTTAGTAGTACACAAACGATGTTTGAGCTGGCTGTTCATGAGCAACTCCATACAAGTAAGTTTTCCGGTAACGTTACCGGTTAATGCAGGTTAATTTTATCATTTTTTTACCACAAAGGCACAATGGTCACTAAGGAAAGATCAAGAAAAACCAATAACGTCCACGAATTTCACGAATTTCAAAACCTGTTTTTTATCACTGAGCAACGAAGGCCACAAAGAAAACCTTTTACTATTTGAACAAAAAATAGTGGAGACATTGATTCTTCCCTCTCCCAAAATTGGTAGAGGCCAGGGTGAGGGCAAACCAGGCGAACCTCTTCTCCACGATTTTTATGATTTACAAAACTTGGTTTTTAAACACAAAGCAACAAAGACCACAAAGAAAACCTATTAATTAATGATTAAAAAAATATTCTTCCCTCTCCCAAAATTGGTAGAGGCCAGGGTGAGGGCAAACCAGGTAAACCTCTTCTCCACGATTTTTATGATTTACAAAACTTGGTTTTTAAACACAAAGCAACAAAGACCACAAAGAAAACCTATTAATTAATGATTAAAAAAAATATTCTTCCCTCTCCCAAAATTGGGAGAGGGCCAGGGTGAGGGCAAACCAGGTAAACCTCTTCTCCACGAATTTTATGATTTACAAAACTTGGATTTTAAACACAAAGCAACAAAGACCACAAAGAAAACCTATTAATTAATGATTAAAAAAATATTCTTCCCTCTCCCAAAATTGGGAGAGGGCCAGGGTGAGGGCAAACCAGGTAAGCCTCTTCTCCTTGAATTTCACCAAACTTCACAGATCGATACTATGGATATAACGATCCTACCCAAGATGAGAAAGTCGAACATGTTCTGCCAAAAATATAGACTTTCGTGCTTTTTTTTCGTGTGGTTCGTGCCGTTCGTGGTAATGAAGTATTTTTCAAAAAAATACCGCGAATTTCGCCAAATTCCGCTAATCATTAAAAAAGATACATTAGCTTGAATTCGCGTCATTAGCGGTGGTATGGTTTTTAGATTTCTTGCTTTTCCCTTAAGTGACCTTAGTGCCCTTATGGTGAAAGCACTTACTCTTCCTCTTTGACAAAGAACGACCGGATTGCCAGCACAAACACCCAGACGAGGAATGCTCCGATGGTGATGCGCTCCGCCAGGCCCATCAGCGGACTGGCTTTGCCGGCGCAGACCGCAGCGATCATGCCCGAAACAAAAACCACTGTCAGGGACAGAAAAGAGAAAAGGGTAATGCCGTCATACTGTACCTGCACCTTGAACCACAAGCCAATGAAGAGGATCGAGAGCATGGTCCCCATTGAAGAGATCCCTGCCAAAACCAGGTGCACGATCCCGGCGCTGGTGGTAGGCGCCCCGCGCGGGTCCATCGGGAAGAAGAGGGGCATCAGCAAACCCACAAAGGAAGTGACCGCCAGCATCCAGGCGCCGATCTTCTGAAAGCGCTGGCCAACCGGGGTTTTCCAGAGCAGCAGGCGGAAGGCAAAGGCCCCCACCAACAGGTTATAAAGCACAAATAGGGCATCGAGCAGCATCTGATTGGGGGCACCGGCTTCTATCAGCTCGCTGATCGCCTGGCCCATGTGGCTGTATCCCGGGTGAAGCGCTCCCCCAAGGACAACGGCAAGCACGTACACCAGCGGTCCGGCAACTCCGGCGGCAGAAAGGAGCTTCTTTTTGAGTTCAATGTTCTTTTCCATGGTCTTTCTTCTCCAAGCAGATGATTAATGATTTCAGATTGAGAGATTTGCGTTCAATTGTAATGGAATCTTCCCGAATTGACTCTCCTCAGGGGGATTCCTTGTTTATAACACAACACGGAATATGAAGTTCTGATTGTTCGCATCAAATTTTAATTTTAGCCGCGGGAAGGATGCGTTCCATGGGGTCTGATCAACTGTGGAACCTGCATTGTTAGCCCAGGCGGACATTCCGATTGAGATCAGTATAACAACCAGAAATAACGGTCAGATCCGGAATAATCTATTTCACATGAACAGGATTTTTCTCATTTGTAAATTAAACATCAGAATCGACCCATTTTCAAGGTCACTGATTTATCACAACAAAAGGTAATAAGAACGAGCCCATTGCCAGTTTCGCGTTAACCTTCCGTTTAGGCAATATTTGGACAGGATTAATCTAAATTAAACGGTGACTTACTGCCGATTATGTTATTGATATATGCAAGGCAACTATCAATTTTGTCATAAAAAACACAAATATCTCACTACTGCCGACTTACAAGATCAACAAGGCAGCCAACGCGGCGTCGGTGTTATTGGAAAGGGCCCTTGTGGGTCAAAAATTATTCAAATGGAGCTCGTTAATGAAAATTAAATTGAATATCTTGTCAAAATTAATGCTTTCCTTCGGTGTCGTTTTGCTGCTGACCGCGGTCTCAGGAGCCGTGGGGATCTCTAGTTTAGGTACCGTCAATACAAACAGCGGCAAAATGAATGAGCAGTTCCACCTGGAATATCTGGCCGAGGAGGCGAATATTGACCTGATGTACCTGGGCAACAATATTCGTGAAGGTCTTATCAATATCGCTGATTCAGACAAGGTCGCCACAAATCTCACCAATATTGAGAACTACAAAACCGAAATGAATAACAATATGAGCCAGATGGAGCAATTAATGACCTCTGACGCGGATAAGGCATTATTCGCTGAAGCCCAGGCGAAACTGGATGATTATTACTCAGCCTTTAACCCGGTTGAAGAGGCTATAAAAAACCAGGATGCAGGTACCGCTTTGACAGCCTTTGAAAATATGCTGAATTATGCTGCACCGGTCCGGGACGCCTATAGAGCCATCGTTAACGAGATGGAAACCCAGGCACAAACAATGGAGGAGGAGAACAATCAGATCTACCAGTCGAGCCGATGGTGGCTGATCGGTCTGGCCATACTGGCCATTGTGCTCGGGCTGGGAATTGCCTTCTATATTTCCCGCGACATGTCCGATTCCATCAAGATCATGACCGGGGCGATGACCAATATGAGCCAGGGAGACCTGAACCGCGATCTGGCCGTCGAAACCAAGATGAAAGTCATCAACCGCGCGGATGAGATCGGCATTCTGGGAATGTGCCTGAAAAATATGGAAGATTACATGACCCAGATGGCCGGGACAGCCGCCCTCATCGCTACCGGTGACCTGACCGCCCAGGTCCAGCCCAAATCGAGCAAAGATGAATTGGGTGTCGCCTTTGAAAAAATGATCGAGAGCCTGCGCACATCGGTGGAAGAGATCTCGATGAACGCCAATAACCTGAACGCCTCCTCTTCGCAATTGGCTACCGCTGCGGACCAGGCAGGCGAAGCCACCGCCCAGATCGCCACCACCATTCAGCAGGTGACCAGCGGCATTACCCAGCAATCGCAGAACGCGACCACGACCACCAGTTCCATGGACCAGGTGACCCGGGCCATTGAGGGCGTCGCCCAGGGTGCCCAGGAACAGGCCAGCGCCGTCGCCAAAGCTTCTGCATTGACCTCCCAGATCAACGAGTCGATCACAAAAGTCTCCGAGAATGCCCGAGTCGCCAGCCGCGATTCTGAGACCACCGCTAAATCTGCCGAAGAAGGCGCCCGCACCGTTGAAGAGACCCTCGACGGTATGGAAGTGATCAAAGACAAGGTAGGTATTTCAGCCGAGAAAGTCCAGGATATGGGCTCCCGCACCGAGAAGATCGGCGTCATCGTTGAGACCATCGAAGACATTGCCTCGCAGACAAACCTGTTGGCCCTCAACGCCGCCATCGAAGCCGCCCGCGCCGGGGACCAGGGCAAAGGCTTTGCCGTCGTCGCCGATGAGGTGCGCAAGCTGGCCGAACGTTCCGCCTCTGCCACCCGCGAGATCGGCGAACTGGTCGGCGGCATTCAGAAGACCGTTGCCGAAGCCGTGGCCGCCATGAGTGAGAGCACCAAAGAGGTGGACGCCGGTGTGACCCGCGCCAACCAATCCGGCACAGTGCTCAAGAACATCGTCGGTTCCGTCAAGACCGTCCAGGGCCAGGTGGAAGAAGCCTCCCGCGCCCTGGAAAAGATGAGCGTGGCCGCCAATGACATGGTTTCCGCCATGGATTCCGTCTCGGCTGTCGTTGAAGAGAACACCGCCGCCACCGAAGAGATGGCCGCCAGCGCCAACGAGGTCGGCCGCTCCATCGAGAACATCGCCAGCATCAGCGAAGAGAACAGCGCCTCCGTGGAAGAGATCTCCGCCTCCGTCGAAGAGATGAGCGCCCAGGTGGAAGAGGTTTCCGCCTCCGCCCAGTCCCTCTCCGATCTGGCCCAGAAGCTCAACGACGTAGTCGCAAGGTTCAAGTTAGCCTAGTTTTATATAAATGTCGAATAAACACGCGCCCCCGCTGTTGAGCGGGGGCGCTTCATCTTTATTGTTGTACCAGGGTGTCTACGGATACACTCTCGGATTGAGTGATGGGGGGAGGATTATCATAGAGAACGGTGGCAAGGCCAATGCCAGAAACCATCACCAGTTCTTCAGCAAATGTAACAAACCAACTAATCCAAGTGAAATCTGCGTATTGAATGTTGAGAGCCATGAAGATTCTCACGTAAATGTGCATAACAACCTGTATGACTACACAGATCAGCAAGGTGATGAGGCTGGCTTTGCGTTGAGCGCCGGGAGTGGCTGAACGTACCACCCAAACTGGTGCGGCCAGAGCGATGATGAAACGGTAGACAAGCACGATAATGGTGATGAGCACCAGGTAGATGTTAACCAAATCATTTGGTGGAGAATTCCAGGGGGCATTGAACCGCCCGTAAATCACAGTGGGTAACAGATAACCAATAAGGAGCAGAACAGCCAGTCGGCCGTGACGCCGGTCGAAAAAGTTGCCAAGCAAGATCAGCATCAGAAAACCGATATTCTCATAAAGGAAAGAAGGAGCAATGGTAAACAATGGCTGCCAACCAAACAACCCTGCGTCGAAGAATGCTCCCCCTACGTAAGCAGCGCAAAGGACAATGTATGCACCCAGCCAGTACCAGGTTTTTTGCGGAAGTTTTTGGCGATGAGCGAACAAAATCAACAGCGCGATAATCACTGCAGTCACCATGACAATCACAGCGCCCCTAAAAATATCCGCAGAAGGCGTCACCCATTTCAACCAGGAGAACAATTTCGGATGAGTGAGCAAGAGCCCCCCATTATAGATGCGATACCCCAGGTCCCATAGGGTACGGAAAAACAAACCCATAGGAATAAGGCCCCAGAGGGGGAATTTCCGTTTCAATGCCCAGGTGATCAGCACCGGTAGAATAAGGATGTAACCCGCTCTGTAAATCATCCAATAAAACCAGTCTTGCCCGGAAAGTTGAGCCAATTGGGCAATAAAGAAAGCCAGACCAGGTACCAGCACCAACGCGACACCTTTCCAGGGCAGCGGTTGATTGGGTATCGCTTCCAGCAGGCCATCTGTCAGATGAGGCGTGCTGAATTGCTCTTTAATCGCGCTAATTCCCAAATCCCACAGGGTACGCACCCACAGAATAAAGAAACCACTACCACCTTCTTCCCGGCTGGCCGCATGGAGCTGGTCAGTGAAGACCTGTAGCATCGAAGCGCCATATTCTTCCCGGTGCTCCAGAGGATACAGGTAAAGCAAACGAGTATAGACACGTCTTGATCGATCAAATTTGTGTTTGAATGCCATTTCTTCCTCGGTTTATCCGAAAGCCAGAATGTGTTTCTGGCGTGCGACAGCAACGGCAGCGGCCAGACGCTCACTTTCAGCGCTGATAACGCGGATGCCCAACGCAGTAAGGCGGTAATAACGACGGCGCTCATCGTCAATGGTTGGATCGGGGCGTTCCTCGGCCTCTTCGATGAGACCGGAGGCTAGCATACGTTTGATGCAGCCGTAGAGGGTGCCTGGCCCCATTTTAAGGGAATTGTTGGTCTGCGTTTCTACATCTTTCATGATTGCGTAGCCGTGCTTTTCCCCGTCAGACAGCGAAAGTAGGATGTGGAATACAGCCGGGGTCAATGATTGATAAGAAATCGATTGATCTTTCATAGGTTTCCTTTAATAGCTCCGTTGTGGATATATCCGTTACGGATATAGTAACAAATTTATAGAATAAAAACAAGTCCTGAAAAATTTTCACTTGTTTTTCCTGGACAAAAAAGTGTATACAGGAATGGGGATTATTGGTTGATCGAATTAGCCGCCCAGGTGGAAGAAGTTTACGCCTCCGCCCAGTCCCTCTCCGATCTGGCCCAGAAGCTCAACGACGTGGTCGCAAGGTTCAAATTGGCGTAAGTTTATCGGTATATCGAACATTGAAGATGCGGCCCAGCGGGTCGATTCTTTTTAGTTTAAGGATTGCTGAAGTGGATATATAATGAATAAAACTCATTCAAGAGGGATAAAAAATGGATGATGAAATTCAAAATCTTAAAAAAGAAGTAGAGAATGCCATTTTAACCTATGAGGCTGCCAACGCACACAGCGCTCAAATCACACGGCGAATGGTTCAAAATTATGGGGAGATCGGAGCACTTTCAAAATTGATGGTAAGTGCTAAATTACAACAAGGATTCATAGTACTTCGCGATACTGATCAGCTCGATAAATCTTTTGAAGCAATTGTAATTCGACATAAATCTCTATTTGACGATAATGTGGTTGCTTCGGCAATTTTCAGATTTGATCATCCTTTTGATTTGGAATAAATTTGGTTTATGTACATTTCACAGGGAACCTAAAACTAACTTGATATAATCAATTTAGTGGCATTATTCATTTATTCATTAGGGAGGAAGTATGAGCTACATAGAAGATAACTTATCACCAAATGAAAAGATTTTATTTAAAGCATCGGTAAGTGGCGCAATTTTTCTTCCCGCATTTGTCTGTCTGGCAGGGACAATTGCTTTATTTGTCTATTGCATCTTCATTGCAATACAAAACCCCGAAACATCAGGGTTGCTTGCAGGAATTATTCTTATTTTTTCGCTTGGATTCTTCCTATTGGCATTTTTGTATGCAATTAAAGCCTTGATTATTAAATTGACTACAGAATTCGCAGTGACCAATAAACGTATCATCGCCAAATCAGGTTTCATCCGCAGGCATACTCTAGAAATATTTTTATCAAAAGTAGAAAGCATTTCAGTCAGCCAGAATATTCTGGGACGGATATTTAATTTTGGTAATGTAACTGTCCGGGGAACTGGTGGATCGAGAGAAACTTTCCGCGCGATCATTTCACCTCTGGATGTTAGGAAAAAAGTCAATCTGATCATCGAACGATATATGCAGGCGTTGGCAGACTATCAGAATCAAAGAGGAAATACAACAAACATCAATAACTAATAGTCGAACGCAGACAACGTAATTATTAATAATTGTCTTTTGCGCTTTTTCACCTTCGGGGATATTCGATGATCTTATTCAGACCGGTTGGACAGAAAGAGATGGATTTGATCGAGCAGAGCGGATTCACCGCTTTCCCTCCGCGCCTGCCTGAGCAGCCGATCTTCTACCCCGTGCTGAACTTTGAGTATGCGGAGCAGATTGCCCGTGATTGGAACGCGACCACCCCGCCTTATGCCGGTTTCGTCACCCGCTTTGAGGTGGAGGAGAGCTACGCTTCCCAATTTGAGGTCCACACCGTCGACGGCAGGCAGCACCAGGAACTATGGATACCTGCGGAAGAATTGGAGGCATTCAATCAGCACATCCTCGGGAAGATCGAGGTGGTGGATAAGTTTGTATAACAATTCTTATGATGTTGAGTAAAAATACGAGAAATAGTAAAGATTATTTGGCTTTTTCTTAAAACTCTTAAACCAAATATTTGTGCATTACAAGAAAATATATATAATTTAGTAGAGGTCCTTTGTATGAAGCAATGCATACGATTCTTTGAAAAAAGAATGTGACTATTAGATACGGCACTTGTCGGTATTACAGTGTTACTGTAATAAGCTCTTAGGAGCGTTTCCCTAACCTACTTATTAAAGGACCTCACTTTTTAGGGGGAGAACATATGTCTTTATATAATAAAATTTGGGTTACAAGAAAAAGTAGAATTTATGCTGAAAAAAGATTAATTTTAACTGGGAAAATTTTGAATTGGTCATCAATTTGGTATTCCGCAGTATTAGTTTTTCAATCTATAAGCAATTTATTATATCCAAATAAAAATAGTGACTTGTTTATAATTTATAGTTCCATTTTCGTACTGATTGCGACTGTAATTATTGAAACACAAAATTACTCAGACAGAGCGATTGCAATGAGGAATTGCTATATTAAATTGGATCAGTTATCAGCAAAAATAAAAAGGGCTGAAGATTCGAATGATACTTTAGCTTTAAAAGAATTCGAAGATGAATATGCGTCAATATTGATTGGAATTGAGAATCATACTGATTATGATTATCTTTGTTTTCGATATAGTCAAAGAAATAACGAAAATTGTACAATTCCTAAATTAACATTTACAGAGTGTTTTGGTTTTTGGCTTTTGCAACTTGGTAATGTTTTGCTGGTTACAATAATTATTTTGTTGCCAATAATAATCATGATATTTTTGCATAAATAATATGTCAGCATCAAAAGAATTCTTAACTGCTTTTTCAAAAAAAAATCTAAAGGATATTTTCTATTCCTCAGTGAAATTTAAGAGTGCGGTCGGTATTGATAGAGTAAATTCAATTACCTTTGAAAAGAATCTTTACCAAAATATTTCACTAATAAGAAAGAAAGTCTTTTCGTCAACCTACAACTTTTCTCAATACAAAGAAAAATTGATTTCAAAAGGCGCGAATAAATTCCCAAGAGTAATTTCATTACCTACAACTAGAGATAAATTAGTTCTAAAAGCATTGTTCCGAGTGATTTATGCTTCATTCCCAAACAATTCGCCCATACTTCATGAAGTTATTCGAAATATAAATGAAACCTTAATCATTGGTAAATTTGATGGTTTTATTCGACTAGATGTAAAAGATTTTTATCCATCAATTAAACATGATCTTCTATTGGTGCAATTATCAAAAAAAATAAAAAAGAAAGAAATTCTAAATCTAATACAAGGTTCAATAACCAAAAATACAGTAAACGAGCCTTCAAAAGAAAATAGAAAAATAAATGATAAAGGTATTCCTCAAGGTTTACCAATCTCAAACATTTTAGCAAATATTTATATGCGACCAATAGATATTAAATTTGGTAAAAGGAAATCTTTAGCATATTTTAGATATGTAGATGATATTCTAATTTTTTGTAATCAAAAAAATATTGAAAGAATTAAACAACAAGTAAAGGATGAATGTAAAACAATAGGATTAGAATTACACGGGGAAGAAGAAAAAGAAAAATGCAAGTCTGGTGTGATTTCATCTGGATTTAGTTTCCTTGGTTATGAATTTTGCGGCAATGTAATTTCGGTTAGAGAAAGATCTGTTATTAAATTTAGGAACTCATTTATTAATTATTTAACTGCATATAAATATTCAAAAAAACCGAATAAAGAATTGTTATTATGGTCAATCAATCTACGAGTAACTGGGTGTTTTTTCAATGAAAGACGATTTGGTTGGCTTTTCTATTTTTCACAAATAAACGATATTCAGCTTTTAGGAAGATTAGATCATTTTATTGAAAATCAAGTAAAAAAATTTGGCATTCCTTTACAAAAGGGCCAATTAAAATCATTAATTCGCGCATATTACGAAATTACAAAAAACCCTAATAACTCAAAATATATTCCAAATTTTGATAATTATTCATTTGTGGAAAAAAAGAATATTTTAGAAAGTGTATTTAGCATAGATACAAACCATTTACAAAACTCTCAAATTGAATATACATTCAAAAAAATACTTTTCCGAAGTATTCGAGATCTTGAGAAGGATTTATCAAGACAATCATAATTTTTTTCAATTTCTAAAAACCTACCTATCGTTAGGTATTATTCTCTGGTACAATAGTAACCTCGGAAGTAGTATCAATAATTACACGCGAGGTTAAAATGAGCGATTCCTTTAGAATTCTTGAGATCAAGGAAAGCGTTTTTGAAGACAACAACCGTGAGGCCGCGAAGTTGAGGGAGGAACTGAGGCGGAGCGGTACGTTCCTGTTGAATTTGATGTCCTCCCCCGGTTCGGGGAAAACCACCACCGTCGTCCGTACCATTGAAGCCCTGAAGAACGAGCTGCACATCGGCGTTGTCGAAGCTGACGTGGACTCGGATGTGGACGCGCGCACGGTCGCGGCCAGCGGAGCGAAGGTCATCCAGGTGCATACCGGCGGCATGTGCCACATGGACGCCAACATGACCTCGATGGGCCTGCACAGCATGGAGTTTTCCGGGCTGGATTTCGTGATCCTGGAGAACATTGGCAACCTGCTCTGCCCCGCCGAGTTCGACACTGGCGCCTCAAAGAACGCCATGATCCTGAGCGTACCCGAGGGCGACGACAAACCCCTCAAATACCCGCTCATGTTCTCCATTGTAGATGTGCTGCTGGTGAACAAGATCGATGCGATCTCGTTCTTCGACTTCAACATGGAAGCCCTGCGCGAGCGCGTCACCAAATTAAACCCCAAAGTAAAGATCATTCCCATTTCTGCCAAGACCGGTGAAGGCATCGCCGAATGGGCGGACTGGGTGCGTACGGAAGTAAGGAACTGGCAGCAAAAATGAGGGGGATCTCTCAATCAATCGCGGAATGAACTTCACGGTTGAGATTGCTTCACCCTGTTCCAGGGTTCGCAATGACAGATCATTTCTTTTGTTTATCGAAAGACTTTCGGCTTAACTAAAATCTTGATGAAAGGGAATCACTATGGCCGTCAATCAAAAAGTATTATTGCTCGCAAATAAGATCGGTAATAAAAAGATGGGGGCAAAGAATCAGATCCAGCCCGGCGACCCGGAGTACAACATTCTTGAACCGGTGGTCACCGATGAGATGGCGGATGTGTGCATGTTCCTGGAATTTCGCAAGCCAAAGAGTGCCGAAGAAGTGGCGCCCTTGTGCGGCAAATCCGTGGAAGAGACCAAACGCATCCTCGATGAATTGTCCCTGGCCGGTGTGACCTTTGTCAACAAGATCGACGGCGTGGACAAATACTGGTACGACACCTGGGTTCCCGGCATCATGGAAATGATGACCAACAACAAGGAAAACGTCAAAAAGTATCCGCAGATCGCCGAAGCCTTTGAAGCTTACGGCCGCGTCCGCGGCGCCGCCACCGCCGGCATGTTCCCGGTCGGCATCGGCCTGATGCGCGTCATTCCCATCGAAAGCGCCATCGACGGCAACAGCCATAAAGCCTCCTACGAAGAAGTCTCTTACTACTTAAATGAGAACAGCATCTTCTCCGTGTCCGATTGCTCCTGCCGTACCGTTCGTGAGGCGATGGGCGAGGGCTGCGGCCACCTCAAAGAAGATATGTGCATCCAGATGGGCCACGCCGCCGAGTTCTACATCCGCACCGGCCGCGGTCGCGAGATCACCCGCGAAGAAGCCTTCGCCATCATCAAACGCGCCGAAGAGAACGGCCTGATGCACCAGATCCCCAACACCGACGGCCCCGGTAAGACCCACGCCATCTGCAACTGCTGCGGCTGCTCGTGCCTCTCTCTGCGTACCGCCGAAATGTTCATCAACACCGACATGGTCCGCTCCAACTATGTGAGCCAGGTCGATACCGAAAAATGCGTTGCCTGCGGCGAATGCGTGCAGGCCTGCCCCACCAACGCGCTTCAGCTCGGCCAGAAGATCTGCGGCAAGAAACCCATCAAACAGCCGCGCCGCGAAACTCCGCGCGACAACGAATGGGGCCCGGAAAACTGGAACAGCGAGTACCGCTTCAACCGCAAAGACACCGTCGATACCGGCACCGCTCCCTGCAAGAGCAACTGCCCGGCCCACATCGGCGTGCAGGGCTACATCAAGCTGGCCGCCCTGGGGCGCTACTCTGACGCGCTGGAACTGATCAAGCGTGAGAATCCCTTCCCCGCCGTCTGCGGACGCGTCTGCCCGCGCTACTGCGAAGATGAATGCACCCGCGGCGACCTGGACGAACCGGTGGCCGTGGATGAGATCAAACGCTTTATCGCCGATCAGGACATGAACGCCGCCCACCGCTACGTTCCCATGAAGCGCCACGAGTACGGCAAGAAGATCGCCGTTGTCGGTGCTGGTCCTGCCGGGCTTTCATGCGCCTACTATTTAGCTATTGACGGTTACAAAGTGACCGTTTTCGAGAAGCAAACTGCCCTCGGCGGCATGCTCACCCTGGGTATTCCCGCCTTCCGCCTGGAAAAGAACGTGGTCAATGCCGAGATCGAGATTCTGCGCGAGATGGGTGTTGAGTTCAAGACCGGCGTGGAAGTAGGCAAGGATGTGACCCTGAAGGACCTGCGTCAGCAGGGTTTCAAGGCCTTCTACATCGCCATCGGCGCTCAGGCCGGACGCAAGCTGGGCGTGGAAGGTGAAGACGCCGCGGACGTGATCTCGGGCGTGGACTTCGTGCGCCGGGTCAACCTCGGTGAAGCCATCAAACTCAGCGGCAAAGTAGTAGTCATCGGCGGCGGCAATGTGGCCATCGATGTCGCCCGCAGTGCCGTGCGTGTCGGACCCGACCAGGTCGCCATGTTCTGTCTCGAGCAGCGTAACGAGATGCCCGCCCTCCCCGAAGAGATCGAAGAAGCCGAGAATGAAGGCATCCTCATCAATAACGGCTGGGGGCCCAAACGCATCGTCATCCAGAACGGCAAGGTGACCGGCGTTGAATTCAAGCGCTGCACCTCCGTCTTCAACGCTGAGAAGCGCTTCGCTCCCGTCTATGACGAGAACGATACCAAATTTGTGGAATACGACACCGTCCTCACCGCCATTGGCCAGTCCATCGACTGGGGCGGACTGCTGCAGGGCGAAGGGGCTACCCTCAACCGCAACCAGACCGTCCAGGCCGATCCGCTCACCTATCAGACCAGCCAGCCCGACGTGTTCGCCGGCGGAGACGTGGTCACCGGGCCGCGCTTTGCCATCGACGCCATCGCCGCGGGCAAGCAGGCCGCCATCTCCATTCACCGTTTCGTCCAGCCCGGCCAGAGCCTGACCGTCGGCCGCAGCAAACGCGAATACCACATGCTCGACAAATCCCAGCTTGAGCTGGAAAGCTACGACCGTCTGCCGCGCCAGCATGTGGCCCATGTCGATGCCGCCCAGGCCAGGACCAGCTTCCACGACCTGCGCGCCACCTTCAGTGAAGAGCAGATGCAGAAAGAGACCGCCCGCTGCCTCGGCTGCGGCGCCACCATCGTGGACCCCGATATCTGCGTGGGCTGCGGTATGTGCACCACCAAGTGCAAATTCGACGCCATCCACCTGGTGCGTGTCTATAACGGTGTGGGTGCCGCCCTGCCGGATATGAAGCCCTTCGTCATCAAGACCGCGCTCAAACGCAAGGTGAAGATCGCCGTCAAGAAGGCCACCAAACCGGTGCGCAATATCTTCAATAATTAATTTTTGATTTCCGAATTGCGTAGGGGCACGCATGTACGCGCAACGTGCGTGCCCCTACCCCCAACCCGAAAAATGGATGATCAATGCACGAATTAGGCATCATGTTCAACGTGGTCCGCTCGGTGGAGCGCTTCGCCAATGAGAACGGCGTCAACAAGATCGACACCCTCGTTCTCCAGGTCGGCGAGCTGTCTCCCGTTGTGCCGCAATACATCGAGGCCTGCTACCCGGCCGCCGTCGACGGAACCCTGCTGCAGGATACCAAACTGCGCATCGAGATCCTCCCCGGCAACGCCCTGTGCCGCAAATGCAACACCGTCTTCAATGTGCTGCAAAATAAGGGCGTCTGCCCCGACTGCGGTGAAAAAGACGCCGAGGTCCTCAGCGGGCGGGAGTTCATGATCAAAGAGATCGTGGCCTGCTAGAAAACGATCCGATAAACAATCATTGTTGAAATATACAAAAAGTTACCATAATGGTAACTTTTTGTGCTATAATGACCCTATGCGGATCATCAGTAAAAAAATCCTTCGAGATTTCTGGGAGAAATACCCGGATTCCGCAGTCCCATTGCAAACCTGGTATCGGGATGTCGAACAAGCTAATTGGACCTCCCCAGCCGACATAAAAAGTGTCTATCATAACGCCAGTATCGTCGCCAATAATCGTGTTGTTTTCAATATAAAAGGGAACCATTATCGGTTGGTGGTTGTCGTGCTTTATCAGCATGGAGTCGTTTACATTCGATTTGTTGGGATGCATGAGGAATATGACCGGATCGATGTAACGCTTATTTAGGAGAAAAATGGATATCAAACCCATTCGCACTGAACAAGATTATCAGACCGCTTTGAAAGAGATCGAGCGGCTGTTTGAGGCTGTGCCCGGCTCTTCAGAAGGCGACCGGCTGGATATCCTTGTCACGCTGGTTGAAGCTTATGAAGCCAAACACTATTCCATCCCCGATCCGAACGACCCGGTACAGGTGGTTGAATACTATATGGAAAGCCGAGGTCTGAGCCGGACTGATCTGGCTGCTTACCTGGGCAGCAAGGAACGCGTTTCGGAATTTCTCAACCGCAAGCGCGGACTGTCTCTGGAAATGATCCGCAAACTGCATGAAGGTCTGGGAATCCCGGCAGATCTGCTGATCGGTCAGAAAAGCCAAAATGGGGCCGCCCCGGTAAGCCCTCATATCCATTTTTCTGGTGCTTGATCTTCCAGTCATTCCCAAATAACATTTTTATCTAAATCCCCGCCCACCCTCCGAAATTGGAGGGTGGACTCTTTAACGACAATTTCCATTCCAAATTCAGACACAATTATTACAACTAAAGTGTAAAATCATTGTTTAAAGTTAACAGATAAAACTGCTTCCAGAAAGGAAGATCTACAAGACCATCATGGATGAACAAACTTTACAGAGTCACATTGCACGCCTGCGGGCGACATATCTGAGTGGCAAGACCAAACCACTGGCCTGGCGGCAAAGCCAACTATTGGCCATGCAGCGCATGTTCAACGAGCGCGGCGCTGAATTCGAAGCTGCCATGAAACTCGATGTGCATAAAAGCTCCTTCGAGTGCTACGCCACCGAGGTTGGCTTCACCCTACGCGAGATCAACCACGCGCTTGAACACCTGGAACACTGGATGCAGCCGAAAAAGACTGCTTCACCGGTCTTCCTGCTGCCCTCCACCAGCAAAGTGATGTTTGAGCCGCTGGGCGTGGCGCTCATCATGGGCGCCTGGAACTACCCGGTGCAGCTCACCCTCGGACCGCTGGTGGCCGCCATCGCCGCCGGCAACGCCGCAGTGATCAAGCCGCCGCGTACCGCCCGCAACATCTTCCAGGCCATCGGCCGCATTCTGCCCGAATACCTGGATAAAGACGCCTTCCTGGTCATCGACGACGATACTCCCAATGACCTGATCCTTGAACAGCGCTTTGACAAGATCTTCTTTACCGGCAGTGCCGAAGTCGGCCGCATCGTCATGGCTGCCGCGGTCAAGAATCTGACCCCCGTTACCCTGGAATTGGGCGGCAAGAGCCCGGCCATCGTGGACCGGACCGCCAACCTGCCCGTAGCTGCCCGGCGTATTGCCCAGGGCAAATTCTTCAACTCCGGCCAGACCTGCGTCGCCCCCGATTATGTACTGGTGCAGGAAGACGTGCGCGACGCCCTGATCGACGAATTGAAGAAAGCCCTGCATGAATTCTACGGCGACGATCCGCAAAAGAGCGAGGAATACGCCCGCATGATCAACACCAAACAGTTCGATGCCATCGCTGCCTACCTCAAGGACGGTGAGATCGCCCTCGGCGGTCAGCATGACCGCGACGACCGCTACATTGCGCCGACCATTCTCAAGAACGTCTCCCCCGAAGCCCCGGTCATGCAGAACGAGATCTTTGGCCCAGTGCTGCCTGTGCTGACCTTCAAAGAAATCGACGAGGCACTGCTTTTCATACAGAAACGCGAGAAACCGCTGGCCTTCTACATCTTCTCCGAAGACAAAGCCGTCGTCGATCATGTGCTGGCAAGCTCCACCTCCGGCGGGGCCTGTGTAAACGAGACCCTCAACCACCTGGTGGTACCCGGGCTGCCCTTCGGCGGCGTGGGCAACAGCGGCATGGGCAAATACCACGGCGAATGGGGCTTCCGCGATTTCTCCAACGCCCGGGCAGTGCTCAATCACGGCACCAGCTTCGACCCCGCCCTGCGCTATCCGCCTTACGACGGCGACAAGCTGCCGCGCATGAAGAAGCTCATGACCATGAACCTCCCGGCAGCCTTCGAAGGCATCACCGGCTGGGTGCTCTCCCACTGGGGAGACCAGGTCATCAAACTGATCAAGTAATGTTTTAGACCGTCCTTTGAATAAGGGCGGTCATTTTTTTACCTTGCGAAAGGAAGGTCCCGATGGTGTATTTCAATCCTGAAAACAAGGCAGTCATTGATGAGCTGGTCGGTGAAATTCCGGGCGCCCGGCCGGGGAAGATGTTTGGCTTTCCAGCCTATTACGCCGGCAAGAAATTAGCGATCTGTATCTACGAGGAAGGTGTCGGAATCAAACTACCTGCTGAACGTGTCCGGCAGCTTCTTGCAGAAGACCGTAACGCAGCCCCATTTCAACCCTACGGCAAAGCGGTGATGCGCGAATGGGTGCAGCTTACCCAACCTGCGGCCCAGGACTACCGCAAGTACCGGTCACTTTTCGCAGAATCCATTGCCTTTGTCCTCGGGCAGCAAATGAAAGGAAACTGAATTAGATACTCAGCGGCAGAGACGAATGTATAATTGGAAAGGTTAAAATCCTCAAGGGAGTAACATTATGAATACGATCGAGTACATTCGCAAAGAAATTGCCGCCATGCACAACAGCGTGGATGGCAGCCTGCAGAATATGACCGATGAGATGTTCAACTGGCCAACCCCGGGCACAGCCAACACCATCAGCGCCACCCTGCTGCACCTCGTGGGCAGCGAGGATTTCTTCATCAACAACGTTATTCTCGGCAAAGAGAAGGCCTGGAAAACAGGCAGCTGGGCCAGCAAGGTCGGTATTGCCGAAACTCCCGGGATGGGAGGCGATTGGAGCGAATTCAAACGCAGCCATGTCGCGCTGCAGCCAATTGTAGAGTATAAGAACGCCATCTGGGCCTGCACGGACGCCTACCTGGCCACCCTGACCGATGCTGAACTGGAGCGTAAAGTGCCATTTGCCGGTGGAGAATGCCCCGTGGTCGATATTCTGCAACTGACCATTTCTCACACTCTCGGCCACAACGGTGAGATCGCTGCTCTGAAAGGTGTTCAAGGGTCGAAAGGGCTCGCCATCTAGAACAAAATTCCTGCAGAATTTTTCGCGCCTTCAGCTATGGAGGCGCGTTTTGCTTCCTCTGGGATTTTTTCTTCAGAATAGATTTGTAAATATCACAAACCCCAAGTTATGATATTTCAATTTTTTGAGTAGTCCCCATTCTGTGGCATAATTGGAGTTCATTCAAACTTTCGAGGAAGCCAATGTTCTTTGTTGATGATCCATACGTCTCAGATTTTTTCAAAAAAACCGTCCTGGAAAATGCGCTGCCGGTGGTCAATACCCCGGGCGCGCAAAAATATTCCTTTCTACCCGGTACCAACTTGATCAGTGAAGCGGATGCCATCCAGGCACTCCGCAAAGATAAAGCACCGCTGCTCTACACAACCTCCGAAAACACCATCGGCTGGATCGCGCAGCACCTGGATTTCACCGGGATCCCGGCCCAGATCGAGTTTTTCAAAGACAAGGCCAAATTTCGCCGCGTCACGCAGTCCATCTTCCCGAGCCTGTACTTCAAAGAGGTCCCGCTGAATGAACTGAATGAGGTGCGGGTTGAAGAACTGCCTCTTCCCTTCGTCATCAAGCCCAGCGTCGGCTTTTTCAGCCTGGGAGTGCACAAAGTGAACAGTGCCGCTGAATGGCCCGGCACCATTGCCGCCATTCAAAAGGAGATCGACCAGATCACCGGGATGTACCCCGATGAAGTGCTGAACATCCGTTCATTCATCATCGAAGGCTGCATCGACGGCGACGAGTTTGCCATCGACGCTTATTACAACGGTGAAGGGCAAGCCGTCATTTTGGATATTCTGCATCACACCTTCTCCTCGGCAGCGGATGTCAGCGACCGCATCTACACCACCTCCAAAGAGATCATCAATGGTAACCTGGACGAATTCAGCGATTTTCTCAATAAGATCGGCAGCGTCACCGGGGTAAAACGCTTCCCGGTACACGTGGAACTGCGCCGTGACACTTCCGGCACGCTTCTGCCCATCGAGGTAAACCCCATGCGCTTCGGCGGCTGGTGCTCCACCCCGGACCTGGCCTACGCGGCCTACGGGCTCAACCCCTACCTGTATTATCAGAACCAGCAGAAGCCCGATTGGGATAAGCTGCTCGCTAATAAGGATAATTTACTCTACAGCGTGGTCATCCTGGATAATTCAACCGGGAAAACCGCTGAGGAGATCGCTTCCTTCGATTATGAAAAGCTGTTGGCCAGCTTTGAGCATCCTCTCGAACTGCGCAAGATCAATTATCATGTGCATCCCCTGTTCGCTTTTCTCTATGTAGAGACCCGCGCAGAGAATACCTCAGAGTTGGATTCCATTCTTCATTCCAAACTGAACGAATTCATCACGATAAGATAACCAAACCAGAATTCATGCAGAAAGCATCTTCAAAATTGGTTGAAGATGCTTTCTTGTTTTGTGCAATAATAGAAGTATTCTGGAGAACATGTATGGACATGAAGGATCACCTGCTGGCTGCTCTGCAGGAACAGTTGGACCAGTTCGAAAACATTCTCTCCTTCCTGGACGAAGCCCAGGTCATTCAACCCCGTTTTGATAAGAATTGGTCGATCAAAGATGTCATTGCTCACCTCTGGGCCTGGCAGCAGGTTTCGCTGGCACGGATCACCGCCGTCAGCCACGGAGGCGGCCCTGTGCTGCCGGGGTGGGCAGTCGGTAAACTGGATGAAGACGGGGATATCACCAATGAGCGTATCTATTCTCTCAACCGCAGCCGCGGTTGGGAAGATGTTCACACCTTATGGAAAAAAGGCTACGCGCAGTTGATTCTGGCCGGCAGATTGGTCCCGGAAAAAGAACTGCTGGACCCGGACCGCTTCCCCTGGATGAAAGGCTACTCCCCCGCCGATGTGCTGCTGGGTACCTATGGGCACCACCAGGAACACCTGGAAAAGATCATCTCCAGCCTGGAATAAATTGCCCGGTTTCAAACCCGGTATAAAGACCAGCGGCTATGGCTGGTCTTTTTGTCCCCGGTGATTGAACCATCGTCCCATCCGCAAATAGATCATATAGATCAAGATCAGCACACCGATCCCGGCTACGCACATTCCGATACTGGTGAGTGCCTGCCGCGGAGCAAGCTGCCCGAAAGTCGCATGAGGGCCCTGCCCGAGATTGACCAGCACAGAGACCACACTGATGTACAAGGGCAGCATCATCGCCAGGCCGCAGCCCGTGCATAGCTTGATCAGCCGCGGTGCCTGCGAGTTGGAGATCGACCCGAAGAGGATGGCTTCCTGCTTTGATTGGTCCGCCCAGGGGGCCGGCAGTTGCTCCCGCCTCGGTAGGATGCGCCTGACGAGCCAGTACAGGTTCACGCCGCTCAACACCAGGCAGATCAACAAAGTAATCACAACCCTGAGGTCAGAAAAAACCGTCGGGAAGATCAGACCCAACAGCAGGGCAGAGACTGGAGCGGCCGCGATCCCCACGCAAGCCAGCATCCTCACCTCATCCAATCCGCAGCGGTGTTCCGCCTGCCGGACCTCATGAGGCACGATCAGGGTCAGGGCAAGATGCGAGAGCGCGAGCAAGACCAGGCTGGTGAAAACTGGCAGTGTAACCACCCCCGGCTCTTTGATCTGTCCACAAATGGTAGAGCACATGAATGCCGCCACCCCCAACGCGAAAACGCTTGCCGTAACCGCTGTCACTGCTACATTCATGGCCATCTGCGGATCTTCATGGTTGAAGGTGTCCTTCTTATTCGGCCGTCCCCATGTGGAGACCCAGCCGCCGCAAGCTCCAAGGAAGATGCAGATAAACAACAGGAAAAGAAAGGTGCTCTCAGTATAGAGGACTTCCTGATCGATATAACTGAGCCAATGACGCGAGAGATCGATTATTCCACCGACAGCAGCCCCGGCGAGGCCAAAAAAGATAATCGCCGCCAGGCCGCAGCTAAATGCCCCCAGTAGAATGCGGCGCCAGGATTCGCCCGATCCGCTCCTGCGCGCGGCCAGCCATCCCCCGCCGAATACCGCTGCCGCCTCCAGGAAGAGGCCCAGCAAGGGAATCAGAAAGTCAACATCTGAGTTCGCATCATGAATATAGACAGGCCGCAAAGCGACATGAAAAATGTAGAAGAGCCCGGCATAAATAAACCCGGTAATGATCCCGGTGAACCCTGAACGAGTAGTCATGAACATATTCTATACCCGGTCTGAATATCACCCAACCGAGGATTCTGTATAATAAAAGGAACAGGAAAAGGAGGTGTTCGAATGGAAGATAGTCACTCCTGGGCAAATGAGATCTTTGCGGCCACCTTGTTTGAAGAAGACCTGGCCGTAGCCAAAGACTTTTACATGCGTGCTTTTGAACTCGAACCCGTCTTCGAAGATGACAACTCCTGTGTGTTCAAGATCGGCAGTGTGCTCATCAACCTGCTCAAAACCGACGCCGCGCATGAACTGGTGGCTCCCGGTGAGGTTGGCAGCCCGGACTCCGGCAGCCGCGCCGTGTACACCATCCATGTGGAGGATGTGGACTACCTGTGCGGGCAGCTGACCGCCAGAGGTGTCCGCCTGCTGAACGGTCCCATGGACCGCCCCTGGGGTATCCGCACTGCCAGCTTTATGGACCCCGGCGGGCACATCTGGGAGATCGCCAAGTAGACTTATTGAGGACACATGCAAAACAGCGAAGCCATTAACTATCTACGAACTTATTTTGATGAACTATTCGTCAACCACAACGTTGACGCCTTGGACCGCTATCTGCACCCGGATTACTTCGATGATGACATCGGCGACCCGGCAGTGGACCACATCCAGAATTCAAAAGACTACCTGCGGGCACGCATCAAGGAGCAGCCCAGCTTGAGAGTGGATGTTGTGGATGCAATCATTCACGACAATGTCATCACCGCCTACCTGGTCTGGCATATCACTGAAGATGGAATACAGAAGATCCTGCATAAAGGGGTCGCCAACTTCGTGATGAAAGACGGCCGCATGCTCAAACGCCACACCTTCTTGTACTTTAACGCATAAGGAAACGAAAATGAAACAAGAGATCGTTCACATCGCCCTGGTGGTCAAAGATTACGACGAAGCCATCGCCTTTTACACTCAAAAGCTGCATTTCACTCTGCTCGAAGATACCTACCAGCCCGAACAGGATAAACGCTGGGTAGTGGTCGCCCCTCCCAATTCCAGGGGGACCACCTTGCTGCTGGCGCGCGCCTCCAAACCGGAACAGGAACCCTTTATCGGCAATCAAAGCGGCGGCAGGGTCTTTCTCTTTTTGAACACCGATGATTTCTGGCGCGATTACAATGAAATGTGCGAAAAGGGTATTCACTTCGTGCGCGAACCCAAAGAAGCCGATTATGGCATGGTGGCAGTTTTCGAGGACCTCTACGGCAACCGCTGGGATTTGTTGCAAATGAAACCCGATCATCCGATCTCAAGACGGATCGAGGGATAAGTAGATTTGTTGGAGGGGAAAGTGAAAAGCTGGCGAACCTGGTCCGTTGTTTCCATGATCATTGCTCTCATCATTGCCGGGTGCAGTTCTGTTTCGGCCGCGCCTGTCCAGACAAAGGTTGTCATCGACGGCAAAGGGGAGGATTGGGCAACCTATATGCCGATCGTGAGCGATTTTAAGGATGACGAAGCTCCCGGCTCACCGGACATTGGCGAGGTGCGCGCCTTCTGCAACGACACCTATTTATATGTAAACATCAAACTGAACAAGGACGGAGCCACCGACCATTATGACCTGCTGCTCAACCTGGGCAGTGATTTCAATTTTGATTACCAGCTTTCCATCAGGCCGGAGATGAACGAGGCCCGTTTTTCAACCTTTCCGGTTACCGAGGAGATGAACCTGATCGATGGCGTGACCAGCGCCAAAGGGGAGGTCATCGAGGTCAAGATGCCGCTTTCCCTGGTCGGAGGGAAACCCGTCACCGGCCTCCTGGTGCAGACTTACAGCATCACCAACCATTCGGTGGACGACATGGCCCAGGGGTCAGTGCCAAAGGTGAACGAAGTGGAAACCCTGAATACAGAAACCTCGACAACAGCCCCTGGTCAATGAAAAGACCATATAGAATCGTTTGGCGAATTTCTGTCTTGATCCTATAATTCAAGAGATCTAGATAGAAATAATTCCATCAACGAATATCTTTTTAGGGAGGAAACATGAAAAAAAGAGTTGGCAGAATACCTCTTTGTTTGTTAAGCATCGCAATTATTTTAAGTGCCTGCTCGTGGAACACCTCCTCAAGTGTTCCTGCTTCTCCATCGGCTTCACCGACTACATTTGATCCCATCACCCTCACCCCAACCTGGACCGTGCAGCCTACTTCTACTCGTCAGCCGACGCCATATTACGATTACGCCAATCCATCCGCAACTCCAACTCTTCTTCCTCCAAATCCGACCTCTACATTTTCTCTTGCTTCTGAAACCTCATTAAAAGATGAATGCATTCGCATCACTTCGGGGATGAAGGAACTACAGGCGCAGGAAGGCTTCAATCCACAGCTTTATTTTCAGGTACTGACCCACTTAAGCACCAAATCTGGATACCGCCTGGATTATTTTCTCTTTGGAGACGATCTTGGCGGCCTTCCCCTGGTCTATTCACGGAAAACAACCGACAGCCGCCTGGTAAACTACGATGAGTTTTTAGCCCAGTTTGGAGAACAACAGACCACAGAGAGATCTTATTCCGGTTTGAACCACAATACAGATTATCTACAAGTTGTTCAAGCGGACGGCAGTGATGAAAGTTATTTTGAATACGTCACGCTGGCAATGTTGGGCGGTCAATTCAGGCTGTACTGGCATGGCCTTTATAATGATTACAAGATCATGTGCCAGACAAGCGATGTTGAGAATATCCGGGTTGATCTGCAAGACCTTTTCGAAGAAGATCTTCCCGAGAATATTATTTCCAGAGCCAAAGAGATCGACTATACTCCCATCGTAAAAAGGGATGGGGACAAAGTGATCCTGCGATATGTATCCTTTACCAAGTGGGGAGGATTCTTCGAAGAGATATACACGATCGATGCAAAAGACCCCTACCATATCCTTGATTATTCATACGTCCCTTTGGTTGAATACAATTGCGGCATAGCTTTCTGATCGATATCAAAATGACGTTTATTTCTACAAAGCTTATACAATCTCTGGCCGACCTTTTCCGAATCGTGGATAATAATCACTATAAGGAAGGTATTCCATGAGATCATTTCTGGTAAAACTCTATTTCTCCACCCTGGCAATCTTTTTCGCGATCGACTTCGTCTGGCTGGCGGCAGTCGCCAATAAATTCTACAGTGCCAAATTGGGGTTCCTGATGGCCGCCAACACCAACTGGCTGGCAGCCATCCTTTTTTATCTGCTTTTCATCGTCGGGATCCTGGTTTTTGTGGTCCTCCCCGGCCTGGAGAAGCATTCGCAGCGCTTTGTGTTGGTCCGGGCAGCTTTGTTCGGGCTGATCGCCTACGCCACCTACGACCTGACAAACCTGGCCACCATCCAGGATTGGCCGCTGGTCATCACCATTGTGGACCTGCTGTGGGGTACCACGGTCACCACGCTGGTCAGCTTTTTGAGCTTCAAGGTAGGTCAGCGCCTGCAAAAAGCTTAAGCAGTTTCTTTTTTGAACCGGATTCTTTTCGATTCATCCTGTTCCCATATACCAGTAGCACTCTTTCCCGCGCCAGGGCATGGTCCACGATCGGCGCGGGATATTTTTTCCCCACGTTGACTACGTCCTCCGGCATCAGCCAGGGAGCGTGGATGTACTGATCGGGAACCGACTGCAGTTCCGGCACCCAGCGGCGCACGTACTCGCCCTGTGGATCGAATTTCTGTCCCTGCAGTACCGGGTTGAACACCCGGAAATAGGGCGCCGCGTCGGTGCCCGTGCCCGCGGACCACTGCCAGCCGCCGTTATTGGCTGCCGGGTCGCCATCGAGCAGGTGCTGCATGAAGAATTTCTCGCCCCAGCGCCAGTCAATAAGCAGATCCTTGGTGAAGAAGGAGGCCGTGATCATACGCGCCCGGTTGTGCATCCAGCCGGTGGCCAGAAGCTGGCGCATGGCCGCATCCACCACCGGGTAACCCGTCTCTCCTCTTTTCCAGGCCGCGAAAGCCGCTTCATTATTTGACCAGTGGATGGCGCGCATCTCTTCTCGAAACGACATCTCGCGCACATAGGGGAAGTGGGCCAGTACCGAGAAATAGAACTCCCGCCAGATCAATTCATTCAGCCAGGTTTCTGCGCTATGCAGTACGGCAGCATCCGCCGCTTTTTGCATGGCAAATTCAGCCATCAGCGCCGCCTGCCGTGGAGAAAGCATGCCAAAGCGCAGGTAGGGGGATAGACTGGAGGTACCATCCAGGTCCATACGGTCGCGGGCCTGGGCATATTGGTCCAGCAGAAAATCAAGGAAGCGCTGCAATCGCCGTTGCGCTTCAGCCTCTCCGGAGGGGAACAGCGTGTCCGACCGGTCCATCTCCATTTCCGGCAGGGTGTCCGTGGCAATTCCCCTGGGAGTATTGATCCTGGCCGGGACCGGAAGCAGGGCGCCAACATCGCCCCTGGAAAGCCAGGCCTTGCTGTACGGAGTGAAGACGGTATAAGGGGAACCATCCGCTTTGACGACCTCCCGGGCTGGCCGGATGGTCGTCCCCGGAAAAAGACGCAGGGGCAGGTCAGCAGCCACAGAGGCATCACGCTTTTCAGCATACGGGGAATAATCCTCTGCGGCATGGATCTCGCAGTCGCCGCCCAGTTCCGCGATGAGGGAATGGAGCACAGCCAGCGGGTCTCCGCGGCGGAGGATCAGGCGGCTGCCTTTAACGCGCAGATCATCATGCAGCGCTTGCAGTCCGGCAAACAGGAACCGCTGCCGGCGCGGACTTGAGTAAGGGGAATTTAACAGCTTGGGGTCAAGGATAAAAAGCGGTATAACCTGTGCACCTGCCTGTACTGCCGCGTGTAGCGCCGGGTTATCTCTCAGGCGCAGGTCGCGCCGTATCCACCAGATGATAGTTTGCATACTTTCACTCCATACCGATCATGGATTTCATTTTATGAGAGCGGGCTTGTGAATTCAACCTTTTTACTGCCATTGTATAAGGTAGTATCTACAGGAAAGGCCAAATTAAGGGGAGCAATTGCTGATAAAATCAAATATTATGGAAAAAGATACCGAATCTCCAGCCCTCTTGCTCCTGCGCGGGATAAACGTTGGCGGCAATTCCCGCCTGCCAATGGAAACATTGAAGGACTGCCTGGCCTGTCAGGGGGCTGCCCACATCCAGACCTATCTGAACAGCGGCAACGCCGTTTTTACCTGCCGGGCTCCGAATACAGACAAAATTCTCTCAGCACTGGCTGCCGATCTCACAGCCCGTATTGGGTTTACTCCACAGATGCTGCTGCTTACCCGCGGGGAACTGGCCGCAGCCCTGGCCAGTAATCCTTTCCCGGAGGCCTGCGCCGACGGCAGCAATCTTCACCTTGGATTTCTCGAGACGATCCCCCCAGCGCCTGACCTTTCAAAATTAGCCAGGCTGCAAACCTCTACTGAAAAATGGCGGTTGATCGGCAAGGTCTTTTACCTGTATGCTCCCGATGGGGTAGGCCGTTCAAAACTGGCTGCTGGAGCTGAAAAAGCCCTGGGGGTGACATTGACCGACCGCAACTGGCGCACCGCCAGTAAACTTTTAGAATTAATGGAAGAAATAAAGGCATAACTCATGGTGACGATCATCGACTACCAGGAAAGATGGCCGAAAGAGTTCCAGTTGCTCGCTGCTGATTTGAAACAGGTGCTCGGTCCCCTGGCCCTGCGCATCGACCATATCGGCTCGACCTCGGTCCCCGGCCTGGCCGCCAAGGATATCATCGATATTCAGATCAGCGTCGCCGCCCTCAGTGAAGAGATCAAGACGCGGCTCAAAGATCACGGCTATATACATGTAGAAGGTATCTTGTGCGATCACCGCCCGCCGGACTGCACCGGCCCGGACAGCGATTGGGAGAAGCTGTTCTTCCGTCCTCCCGCCGGCACCCGCCTGGCCAACATTCACATCCGCGTGCTGGGAGCGCCAAATCAGCGCTACCCCCTGCTCTTCCGCGATTACCTGCGCGCCCATCCAGCCACCGCCCAGGCTTACGCCGAGCTCAAACGCCGACTGGCCAGTAACCTGGCCGACCCGGCCATGTACCCCGAGGTCAAGGACCCTGCCGTGGACCTGATCTATTTTGCCGCCGAAGACTGGGCCAGACAGACCGGGTGGATGCCGGAAAGATAAACATCAATTCATTAATTTGGTTGACTGGAAAATGGATCAAATTATATAATTGTGCAGTGGGGGATTTTCAATCAGGCTGTCGTCCCTCTATAAGATAATCACACTATTCATTGGAGGGGACTTTGACTTCACACCAGAAATACTCGATACTCTTCCTGTTTGTCCTCATATTTATTCTTGGCGCATTAAGTGCCTGCAGTTCCTCAACAGGGAATAATCAATCCGAATTCTCACCGACGCCTCACCCAACCCAGGACGAGGTCTACGAAAAAGCTCAGCAAAAACAATTAGCCTCTATGAATACTGAAGCAGCATCCATCTATAAAGACGCGACAGACGCGTACTATGTCGATGATTATGCATCAGCAAAAAGTCTATACGAAGCTGTCATTGCCCGGGCCCCAGATTTTGGTACCGCCTACCGGAGATTGGGAAATATCGAATCCTATTATGGAAATGACGAAAAAGCGTTGGGGTTATACCAGAAAGCCTATGAACTGCAGCCGGATGCCTATTCAGATGCCTCCTATGCTTCAGCATTGCTTTCTACGGACGATCAAATAAATCATCAAAAAGCATTTGATATGGCCAAAAATGCGCATGATCTAGATCCAACCGATGAGTTTGCTATGGCTGTTTTGGATCAAGCGGCTTTAATTAATAAGGATACAGATACTCTCCGCGAGACAAATGACGATCTTTTACAGCACTATCCAAATAGTGTTTATGGTCATTTCTTTGCAGGTTTTATTGATGCATTGGATTATAGATATGATAAAGCCGAAAAGGAGTTTCTCCTTTCAGAAAAGTTAGGCATGCCTTCCGATTATATTCAGAAGATACTGGATTCCGGTGTGTCACGAAATGCCAGGCTTACCCGCATTCTTATCGGGATCATAATTGCCACTCTGGTCTGGTTGTTTATCTTTTTATTACTCTATCTTGTCGGCAAACGTCTGAGCAATGTGACACTTCGAGCTACCACTCTATCCTCGACGAAATGGGCGGATATGGTCACACCAAAAGAAAAGAACCTGCGCAGTTTTTACCGGGTCGTGATCCAGATCCTTTCAGTCTATTATTTTATTTCGATCCCGTTTGTCATTCTCTTCCTGTTTCTCGTGGTTGGGGGTGCATTTTATTTCTTTGCCTCTTCAGGGACCGTCCCAGTTTATCTGGCATTTATCCTTATCGTAATGCTGTTTGGTTCATTGATCGCTATTTTAAAGACCTTCCTGGGGAAACGAAAAGATACACTCCCTGGAAGAGCAGTCACCCGCAGCAACGCGCCCGAACTCTGGCACCTGGTCGACGAGGTGGCAAAAAAGCTGGGAACCCGTACCCTGGATAATATCTATATCACCCCGGGCGTGAGTATTGGAGTGTATGAAAAAGGCGGCATGCTGAAAGGAATGCGCAATGCCAACCCACGCAATCTCATTCTCGGGATCGGAGCACTCTCTGGACTCACCCAGGAACAATTTGCTGCGATCCTCGCTCATGAATTCGGCCACTTCTCCAACCGGGATACCGCCGGCGGCGATATGGCCGGCAGGGTAAATGGCACGCTGCGCGAAATGGCGATAAGACTTTACCAGGCAAAATCTGCCCGCCCATATAACCCGGTCTGGCTTTTTCTGTATATCTATCAAAAGATCTATCTCAATGTTACCTGCGGGGCTTCGCGACTTCAGGAGATGCTGGCAGATCGTTTCGCTGTGCTGGCTTATGGAAGTGAAACCTTCAAGCAGGCCTTGACCAATCATGTAAAGCAATCCATCGCTTTTGAAATCATCGCAGATCATGAGATCAAAAACAGTAAAGAAACTCATATTCCGGTAATAAATCTTTATGATCTCCCGGTAAAAGAAGAATATTCACAAGAAATTTCGCGAGGGTATCAAAAGGAATATTATCGGCCGACCTTCGATCATGACACTCATCCTTCACTGAAAGAACGGATTGAAATGATCGAAAAACTGCCAGCAGAAAATGTTCCCCAGGTATTCAGTTCTAGATCGGCACTGAACCTATTCCCCAACCCGGAACAGATCGAATTGGAAATGACCCGGGTTGCCTTAAAGATTCTTTAGCGTGTTGTCAACCAAAAAAAATAAGCAGCCTTTCTCCTATTTATAGAAAGGCTGCTTTTATGTCATAATGAAACTGTTATGAATCGCAGTAACAATTCTGGTATAAATGACTTGTTGGCCGTAATCTATGTTGTACCCTCTCTGCATCGGATCTCGGATCTTCCGGATTATCCCTGTCTGCCAACCAGCTCAAGTTGGAATGGGAAATACTGATTATTAGCGGCCACAATATTCCAATAAAGTTTACTGAAGAATCAGGCAGTTTTTATGATCGAATCTTGTAAGACCTGGTATTCAAAACCGGTCTTTAGGAGTAAAAATGAGCAATACCATTCGTATTTTAGCCGGGGCGAATATGGATATCGACCTGGCCACACCGGCAGACGCGATCGGCTGGAAGCAGGACCAATGCCCATGGAACCTGGCAGAATCAACGAACGAACACCGCTGCGCGGTGAAGAACTTTTCGATCTGTCCGTTCTTTTGCGGAGTGGAATACATGGATAAGCTTTTGTGCTGCTACCCCAATGAAAACCCGTACGCAGCCCGGGAAAAATGATCTTCAAGGAGAAACACATTGGCAAATCGATTTGATGACGAAGCAAAAGAATGGGATACTCCCTACCGCGCTAAACGGGCGGAAGCCATCGCGGCCGAGATCAACAAACAGGTTAAATTCAGCTCGACCGATAACGTTCTGGAATTCGGCTGCGGCACCGCGCTGGTCTCAAGCAACCTGATCGACAGTGTCGGCAGCCTCAGCCTGATGGATAATTCCACCGGCATGCTGGAGGTGGCACAGGCCAAGATCAAGGCGATCGCGCCGAAGAAATTGGCCGCCGCTGCCAGCGATCTGTTTTCCCCGCTGCTGCCGGACGGTTCATTCGATGGCATCTACACCTCGATGGTGCTGCACCACGTTCTGGATATTGCAGAGGTCGGGCAGCGTTTTTATCAACTGCTCAAACCCGGCGGCAAGTTGTGCATCGTCGATCTCAACCCGGATGACGGCTCCTTCCACGCCGATGACGGCAGTTTTGACGGCCACAACGGGTTCGACCCCGAAGCCCTGGCACAGGAGTTCACCGGGTTTGGATTTACCCGTGATTATTGTGACACCTTTTATACCAGTGTAAAAAAGGCGCCGGGCCGGGATGTTCCCTACTCGTTGTTCATTCTGGTAATGAAGAAGTAACCTGCCGGAGATCTGATGGACTACGATAAAGAGAAGGTTGACGAGGTTGTCCTGGCCCTGCTTTATCTGACCAGTTCCACGGACCAGTATGCCACGCGTGCCTGGAAAGGCCTCAACTCCGAAGCCCTGGACCGACTGTACGCCAAAGGGCTGATCGGCAATCCAAGGCTGAAGAGCCCCACCGTTGAGATCAGCAAAGAAGGGGCAACTCTCGCGAAAGAATTATTCGCGAAGTATTTTGGAAATGAAGAATAAGGAACCTCATGACAACCTTGATCCATGAAAGGGTCGAACTGGCGCGCCTGGGCCGGAACCCGACCGTGATATGCCGGATGCCCTCCGGATGGGCGGTGCTTGCCGACACCCAGTTCCTGCGCGGTTACACCATTCTGCTGGCCGACCCGGTGGTTGGCGACTTGAACGCACTGGACGAGGCCGCCCGTTCCCGCTTCCTGCTGGACATGTCCCTCATCGGCGATGCGCTAATGGAGGTTACCGGCTCATACCGTATCAATTACTTCATCCTTGGGAATTCCGACCCGGCCCTGCACGCCCATATCCTCCCCAGGTACCTCGATGAACCGGACGAGGTCCGCAAAGGTCTGCCGTTCGATTACTACACCCGCGGTAAGGACCCGATCACCTTCGATCCCCTCCGCGATAAAGAGCTGCTCGAAAAACTCGCCTCAGTCATACAGAAACATTTATAGATCAGGAGAATTATTTCATGAAAAAATTGAGCCCGTTATTGATTACCTTGCTGCTCGGGGCTAGTCTACTAAGTGCCTGTGCAGGCGCCGCCACAACACCGTCCGCCACAGAGGCAGCCACCAACACCCAGGTTATTATCCCAGCCGCTACGGATGCTGCCCCCACCGAGACGCCGTCGAACACTTCACAATATGAACCCGTCGATGAATCTGTCTGCCAGACCCTGCAGCAGTTGACTGCCGACGCCCTGAAAGTGGATGTCTCCATGACCCCCTCAGCTCCCTTCAGCGATCCACTGGCAGGAGAATCCGGCCAGGGCTGCCAACTGAAAGCCAGCGGTACCGGTGTGCAGTTCAGCAGCATTGCGGATGTGATGACCCTGTTGAAGAATTCAACCGCCAACGGCTGGTATGAGCGCGCCTCTTACCAGGCGGACGGCCCGATGGGCAGCGCCAATGGTTTCTACAGGGATATGGCGCTGATGATCCTCAGTGTCAATTGGGAACCGGCTTCCGGCGCCAACTGTCCAGCCGATCAACCCATCGCCTCCTGCGATCTCAAACCGGAGCAGAAACTGTACACGGTCGAGGTGGATGTCGCTCAGTTCAAGGCCGATTTCTCCCTGGACGGTAAATGGGTAGATTCTGCCGACAACTTCACCCTGAACTTGTACCAGGAATGGAAGCACATCTACGGCAACCATGAAGTGGTCGCCGATAACGGCAACAAGATCGACAGCCTGGATGTCTCCATCGACGGCTGGCTCGACGGCAAGACCGTGAAGGTCACCTTCCAGAGTTCCTTCGCCAGCGATCCCGGCAGCGCCCAGATCACTTATGTGGATGTAAACACGATCCAGTGGAAGATCATCACCCCGCCAAACGGCGAGTATTATCTGCCTCAGGAAGCCACCCTGACCCGGCAATAGAATGTTCAACCGCTTTCCGATCGGAAAGCGGTTTTTCATCCTTGGAATTGGATAGCTTTTGTCATAAAATAAGAGGCATGGATAAAGATCAGAGGAGAGCATGGATAAACAACCCCCCGCTTCAGTCGATGAGTATATTTCAGCGTTTCCGGAAGAGGTCCAGAAAAAACTCCGGGAGATGAGGGCCGTGGTCCGCACCGCTGTGCCGGAAGCGGAGGAGAAGATCAGCTACCAGATGCCGGCCTATTTCTGGAAAGGCGTGCTTGTCTATTTCGGCGGCTTCAAGGACCACATCAGTTTCTTCCCGACAGGCAGCGGCATCAGCGCGTTTGAGAAGGAACTGACAGAATACAAAACTTCCAAAGGCACTATTCAACTGCCCCTGGACCAACCCTTACCGGTGGAATTGATCACCCGGATCACCAGGTTTAGGATGGAAGAGAACCAGAAAAAAGGAAAATAATCAGAAGAGGCCGGGCGAGACCACCTTAGCCGGTTTTAGTACCGTTTGGGAATTCCCAGCTTGACCGCTTTCGCAGTCAGCAGTTGAAAGATGCCGTCGAAATACTCGTCGGTCTTCTTATCTTCCAGGTGGTATTTGCGGTACACCCAGTCGGCGTGATTGTAGTTCATACGGTCAAGGATCAGAAAGTCAATCTTCCCGGCCAGCAGCTCCGGCAAGTCTTCCGCCCCGGGCAGGATAGGCGCGATCATGCAATAGGTGGTGATGCCTGCTTTGTGCAGTTCACCCAGGGCATTGATCCTCCCCATGATCGGTGGTGCAGAGGGCTCGAACAATTTACGCACCTCGTCATCGGCGGTGGTGATGCTCATCCCCACTTCGCAGTTCCCTGATCTCTGCAGAATATCCATATCCCTCAGTACCAGCGGTGAGCGTGTTTGGATGGCGAACGGCCAGTCATTTTCAACCAATATCTCCAGGCACTGACGAGTCAGTTTGTACTTCGCCTCCAGGGGCTGGTATGGATCACAAACGCCGCTCACCCACACCCGGTCCTTCTTCTTTTTGGTGATATCGCGGCGCAGCAGTTCAGGCGCGTTGATCTTCACATCCACAAATTCTCCCCAGGGTTCCTGGTGACCGGTAAAGCGCTTCATAAAGCGGGCATAACAATACGAACAATTATGCTCGCAGCCGGTATAACAATTGATGACATAAGGGTAGATCTTTGAATCCGAAAGGATGGATTTGGCCTGAACTTCTTTAATAATCATTTCTTCTCCCTGCCCACAAAAAATCGACTGTCATTGCGAACCCTGCGTTCCAGGCAGGGTGAAGCAATCCCAAATGCGGAATATCCTGATTTCTGATGCTCCATCTTCGACACGAAATTGCTCATACTGTGATATAGTTATTATATAGAATATTCTTTCTACTAACAAGGGTAAATTGCTCTCCTGCGGAAAATCAAAGAGGTTATCTCGAGTCTCCATAAATCGCGTTATAGTGTAAGTGGATGGTTTTCAATTCAAGGAGATCAAAATGGGAGCGAGGCTCGGCTATATTCTTTTCGCCATTGTGGTGCTTTACATCGTCGCTGTGGTTATTTTTCGCTTCAGTAAAGTAAAGAATGTACAGAAGATCAGCCCCATCGGCGGACTGGCTTTCGCCTTTGTCCTGGCCGGGCTGCTGCTGGGGCAGAACCGCTTAGTAGCCTATACCCTGCTGGGGATGGGTGTGGTCCTGGCCGTCGTGGATATCATTCGCCGTGCGCGGAATGCGTAGGAGAAAATGAACCTATATCAGAAATGGGCGAAAAGGGAACACTCATTGGGAATGCGGATTTTAGGCACCCTGCCCGCCGGGGCGATCTTCGCTTTCCTCATTCCGTACACTCTGCTGGTCTGGCTGCCTCCTCTCGACACCCGGCTCAAGCTACCCTCCCTTTTCTTTGGCATCATTAACATTATAGTTGGCGGCCTGATCCTGGCGATCGGTTTCTTCTTCGCCATGTGGAGCATATCCTCTCAGTTCACCCGCGCCCGGGGAACTCCCCTGCCGATGATGGCCACCCAGAAACTGCTGGCGGATGGCCCGTTTAGACTTTGCCGCAACCCGATGGGCCTGGGCACAAACTTAATTTACCTGGGCATCAGTCTGTTGATGGGCTCCATTTGCGACATAGTATTCACGCTCTTTTTTCTTGGGCTATTTACCGCCTATGTCAAAGGCCTGGAAGAGAAAGAACTGGCCGCCCGCTTCGGGCAAGCTTACCTGGATTACAAAACCGCGACTCCCTTCATGCTGCCGCGAATTATTTCTCGAAAATAATCAGGGCATATTCCTGCCTATAAGTATTTCGTATCAGCTTCATTGCCCGCTATAATCATCGGGAGGGAAAAGTATGGATAACGATCAAAAAGAGTTCCTCGGTTGGTGGTTTTCCGGGTTTGTTGACGGTCTGGAGAAAATGGATGGTGATCAGCGCACTATACTTCTGCGTGCCTGCGGCAAAGCCTGCGCCGCATCGTACACAGCCAACCTGTTTCGCGAAACCTGGCAGCAAAACGCAGACTTGCCGCAATTTCTGGAACAGTTGTCCGAAAAGTTCCCTGGCGGCAGCTACCGCCTGATCGATGAGCATACCCTCTCGGTCAGCTACCGGGAATGCGGCTGCGACCTGGTCAAACTGGGCTGGGTAAAGACTCCCCTCCTGTGCGGCTGTTCCGCCAACAACCTGCAGCAGAATTTCGAAGCCGCCCTGGCAGTCCCGGTCGGGGTGGAAATACAGACGTCCATCCTGGACGGTCAGGATCAGTGCACATTTTTAGTCAGCCTTGGAGAAGACCATGAGCAATAAGGTGAAGATCACCGTTTTAAAGACAACCTTCAATAAAGAATATGTGGACCTTTATGTAGAGAAAGAACGCAAAAAGACCCTGGGGACCTGCGAGGTTTTCAAAGAAGGCCAGGAATTCATCACCGATGTGGTGATCGGCATGCCGCAGGGATTCTGCCCGTGGGCCTGGGACGATATTTACAAGGTGCTGGTAGCCTACTTCGCCGACGGCAACTTTGGCATGTGGACGGAGAATGGCAATACCACCATTGCCTGCTGCACCGACGGCACCCGCCCGGTGTTTTTCAAGATCGAAAAGATCGCCGCATAACAATAGAGGAACCGATGACTGAGAAATTGGATTTTGAAACGGAAAAGATCGCCCAGTTCCAGGAACTGGCAGGCAAAAAGATCATGGTGCTTGCCACCAGCGCCAACGACCGGGTCACCGCACGCAGCATGAGCGTGATCTTTCTGGACGGCAGGGTCTACTTTCAGACCGACCGCGTCATGGAAAAAGCGCGCCAGATCGAGTTGAACCCGAACGTCGCCTTATGCGCTGATGATTTCCAACTGACCGGCACAGCCCGCATCCTGGGGCCGTGGGGAGAAAACAAGCAGATCCTGAATGAATATCTAAAAGTACACAAGAACTCCTACCTGCGTTATGAGAACCTGGCCACCGAAGTGCTGGTAGAAGTAGTCATTTCACAGATCAAAAGGTGGAAATACATCGACGATCAGCCTTTCCTCTACGAAATGGACCTGCCCGCGCAAACTGTAGAGCTGAAACCTTATCTGGTGTAAACCCGAAACATCCAATTTTATATTTTAACTTTGAATGAATTTATAATATTACAAAAAATAAATATCTTCACACATAATAGAAGGGGAAATATGAACATTAAAAAAAGTGGTCTTCTGGCAATTTTGATTTTTGCATTAATTACATTGGGTTGTTCGATAACGATTCCAAAATCTGAACTAAACTCAAGAACTGGAAAGATTTACTTTACATCGAATCGTTATGGTAACCCCGAAATATTTTCAACCGATGTGAATGACTATTCAATTTCTCGATTAACAAATAACACAGTAGATGAATTTTCTCTTGCTTATGACATAAAAGACCGACAATTGGGCTATATATCAGATAAGGGTTTTGGATATAACTTATATTCAACTGATCTAGATGGAAAAAATGAAAAACAATATCTGGATACAGAATACCTTTATATTGGTAGTTTTGATTGGTCACCGGATGGAAATTTTGCTGTGCTTTCTTTAGACAAAGACTGTTTAGCCACATCTTCACAATGCAACTTGGATCTGTACTTATATGATATTGCGCAAAAAAAACTTAAACCATTACTCGTATCACTTGAAGACGAATGGTTTCCAAGTTGGTCACCAGATGGGAAAAAGATTGCATATGCTTCAAATAAAGATGGGGACTATGACATTTTCGTCATGGATCAGGATGGATCAAATATACAAAAATTAACTGAAAACAATGCATTCGATAATTATCCGCGCTGGTCTCCAGATGGAAATTTAATTTCTTTTGAATCTGACAGAGATAGAATTGATAGAGATATTTATGTTATGAATCCCGATGGAAGTGATCAAAAACCGATCACTTTAAATTCTTCAGATGATTCTTTTGCATCCTGGTCACCAGATGGAAAATGGCTAGTTTACATCTCTAAATCAGATGGTGACAATGAGATTTTTGTAATAGACCTTGATGGTCAAAATCAGGATCGAATAACCAACAACAATTCTGACGAGTTATATCCCATTTGGGTACCGTAGTTTTTCCGAGTCCCAATAACCAGCGGTCTATTTGAGCCCTTGATATTTTCCACTTGTATTGTTGAAAGAGGATTTCAGAGAAAAAATCGTTCTGATGTATGTACAAGCTTAAATCATCAAAATTCAATTCTGTAGAATTTTTACCAAAGAAAGCATCTTTATAATTCCAGGCAACTTAATTCGTCAAATGATTACCTGGAATACTGAAAATAAATTAAGTTATATCTGATAACCTGATATAGGCTTTGATAACATGATCCCCTCCTAATTACTCTAGGAGGGGATTTGGTTTATTCTTAATTATTCTTGTCTTAGCCGATCTTGGTACCGCATTCCGGGCAGAATTTCGCGCCTTTGGTTTCCGCGCCGCAGTTTGGGCAGAAACCGGCCTTCGGAGCAGCTTCGATCTTGGTGCCGCAGTTGGGGCAGAACTTGGCGCCGTGGGTATCCTGACCGCAGTTCGGGCATTTGGTCGCTTCGGGTTGGACCATGGCTGCGCCGCAGTTGGGGCAGAATTTGGTGCCAGCGGCTGCAAGGGTACCGTCATTCGGGCAGCGGGCAGCCTGGGCTGCAGCACTCTGGGCTGTAGCGGCTGCTTGCTGGACGGACTTCATCATTCCGCCCAGGCCAAGCGCGTCGGCAAAGCCCTTGATCGCCGCACCTGCCTGTTGACCTTCCGCCTCCGAGATCTCCTCGGAGCGCGGGCTGTCTTCATTGCAGAACCCGGTCTTGATATCAAAATCGGACATACACACGATCCGCATACAGGTGGGGCACTCGCGGAATTGCACCTGTACCTGCTTCCAGGCTTTATCCAACTGCTCTGGAGTCAATTTGTAGCTGTAGCGCGGATCTTCCCCCATCACGCTGTTGGCCACCGCGCTGCCAAACAGGGGCACTTTGCGTAGCAATCCCCCGGCCATATCCCGGCCAATATCCGTTTTTACCGTTGCCGCCACATCCGGCTGGCTGCGGTATTCCCTCCCACAAGTTTCGCAATAAAAGACCGCGTACGGGCCAATCCCGTCATTGCGAATATCATACCTGGGCATCCTGGAAAAGTCTGACATGAAATTCTCCTTTGTTTCATGAACGATTTGTCTGGGTGAATAATGGAGACCATACCCCGATAAAAATATTATATAAAGCAATCCACAGAAATCAAAACTGAAAAGTTACCCAATTCTCCTACCTGTCGCTATAATAACAGTAATGGTTCATGCCGACTCCAGGCCATCGTCTATAGCTATTTCTATGGAGGAAAAATGACTGACCTTCCAAAAAATATTCCGGTAGAAAAGAAAGCCCTGCTGCAAAAGGTTGTAAAAGAACTGACCGGGATCAGCCATCTTAAAGCGGTGGTCCTGGGTGGGTCCTACGCAGGAGGAACAGCTCACTCCGGTTCTGATCTCGACATCGGTTTATATTATGATGAGGTTGAACCTTTTGACATTGATGCCGTTAAGCAGGTCGCGCAGACAATTACCCCTGCCGGCCTGACTCCTATCGTCACTGGATTCTACGAATGGGGGGCCTGGGTGAACGGCGGCGCCTGGGTCCAGACCAATGGTTGCAAAGTGGATTTTCTCTACCGCAGCCTGGACCAGGTAGAGAAGGTCATCACGGAAGCCCGCCAGGGAATCTGGCGCCACGATTATGATCAGCAGCCCACTTTCGGCTATTACAATACCGGCTACCTGGAAGAGACCCGGATCTGCCTGCCGCTTATTGACCCGGAGCAGCGTATCACCCGATTGAAGGAAGATGTCGCCGTTTATCCTCCCCTGCTCAAGGCCACCATCCTCAAGGATTCCCTGTGGAGCGCGGAATTCACGCTCGCACACGCGAAGGGATTCGCCGAGAAAAGCGATGTCTATAATACCAGCGGCTGCATGGGGCGTGCTGCCTCTGCCCTCACCCAGGCACTTTTTGCCTTGAATGAACGCTACTTTCTCACCGATAAGAAGGTGATGGAGACGATCTGCGGTTTCGAGGTCCGCCCGGTGGATTATTGCCAGCGCCTGCAGCTGCTGCTCTCCTACCCCGGCGCCGAAAAGGACGAACTGACCAGTTCAGTTGAATTACTCGAAGGCCTCTGGCAGGAGGTCAAAGCACTGGCCGGGGAAAAATATAAGGCAAAGTATTAACAAAACCGCGGCAAATGGGAAAAGAATTATGGATACAGCCCATCTTATAATTACTTCCATTTTTTTAATTTTGTAGGTCGATAAGGGGAAATACAATGCGTAAAGGAATATTCATTTCAATTGCTGCGGCCATAATTACGGTCCTGGCTGCCTGCTCGATCCAGAAGGAAACCCCTCAAACAATATCAACGATCAGCCAATATACCGCTACGCCGGAAGCGGCGGTCACCAGTACCGTTTTCACTCCAACCTCCACTTCTACTCCCGAGAGCTTCGAGACTCCAGATGCTTTTCAATTCGCAGCTGCGAAATTTTCCTCCCAGTGTAAACAAATATCAGAAGCTGATTCGCTAATTTCTCCCAGCGGGAATTGGCTGGCCACAAATTGTGAAGGTCTGGAAATAGTCAGTATGGATGGAAAAAGGATTGTTGTAAGTTTACCAATACAAAATGACCGGTCTACTATTGATGAAGGAGAAATGGATTTTCCCAAATATGTGCCAATTCATTGGTCCAATAATGAAAATTATCTTTATTTTTCTTATATCATTTGGGGTGGACCCTGCGGCGGCGTTGGAGGAACCTGTTCAACCATGTTGAAAGGCCATGGGTATAACGGCCTCTATAGATATAATCTGAATACTGGAGAAATATCCACCATTCTGAATAATGGCATTCGAAATTTTGCATTCTCACCTAACGGGAAAACACTTGCGTATATTAGCAATAAGAAGAATACCATTTTGTTGGACCTTGTTACTGGAAAAAACTCGACAATATTCTCTGATGGTTTTGGATCTGTTGATCTGACCTGGTCTCCTGATGGAAATTTATTAGCGTTTGCGACCTGTTACACTTCTCCCCCAAAGGATTGGTTGATTGATCATTCTACGATTTCAGTTTATTCGCAAAAGAAGATCTTAACTGTACTCATTAAACCATCTACGGAATTGCATGTTAGTATGTGGAAAAACAATCAAGAATTTATCGTAAAAGAGAAAGAGATAACCCTTCTTGAAATTGCAGAAACCATTCAAACGATAACAATACCAGAAAACATTTCTGAATTGTTGAACTTTACTATTACTCCAACTACTAAGTAGCAGCTCCTTGAATTGACCTTTATTCGATGTACAATGAAATTGGGCCAAATCCCTTGCCTTAATGACGGCAGCCGACATCGACCGATCTGATCTTTGCGCGAGCAAATAGGAGGTAGAAATGTCAATCACCGTCGATTGTTCATACTGTGGTAAACCCCTGGTTGAAATGCCATTGCACAGTCCGGACGATCTCCAGCAGTGGTTCGGCAGGGTATGTGAACACTGCGGGCAGGTCTTCTGCAGTGAGTGCATCAGCCTCAATACCTCATCCCCTTGTCCAAACTGCGGCGGTCCAACCGATCCTGCCCAGATCTATTACCTGCACAAGATAGGCATTCGCTAATTTCTATCAAAATGCAGACAACCTCTACCAAATATTCACAGTTCCCTTTGACTCTGGCATACAATATTATATAATCTCCTATACTCGGTGATGGTTTATTGTAAATTAATAGGGGATTTACGGACTAATTAACACAATTTCCTTATTATTTATATATTACTAATATATTATTACCTGTGCTAGCTTTGTCTTAAAAAAGGAAATTAATGCAAACCGCAATCTTTCAAGAGATCATTGACCATGGCGACAGAGGGGTGATACTTCCGATCGACCGGTTGAATGATTTAAAAAAAGAGTTTAATAAATTGCGTAGTTGGTGTAACATATTTTCTGTAAAATCTAGAACCTTAACAAAAGTGGTGAGTCAGAAGTATCCTTCTAATTGCTGAGAAAAGAAGGGAGAACAGAATGACTCACCAAAATGATTATACCTTTGCAAATGAG
>Ga0183096_1000109_pt1 | contig 192445 bp, 149 predicted proteins | sample Biomet5_FD_127791 | JGI IMG/M metagenome (GOLD analysis project Ga0183096, IMG submission 127791) | Microbial communities from bioreactor (seeded with sewage sludge) at LBNL, California, USA - Biofuel metagenome 5 (version 2) (version 3) | ecosystem: Engineered > Bioreactor > Anaerobic >...
TGACCTGCTCGGCGGAGATCTCTACCCCACACAATTCCTCGGTAATGGCTTTCACCTTGCGGGTGGAGACTCCCTGAATATACATCTCCGCCAGGGCGCACATTAGAGCTCTTTCGCTGCGCATCCCCTTTTCAAGCGCTGAGGGATAAAAGCCCCCTTCTCTGACTTGAGGAATGGCAAAGGTAATATCGCCGATTCTGGTCCGAACCGTCTTGGGCTTGTATCCATTTGCATGTCCAATACGTTCTTCTGTCCGTTCATACTCCTCTGCTTGCAGATACTTTGTTCTTTCTGCTTGCATCGCAGTATTGATCAGAACACGCAGCAATTCTGGAACCGCCTCAAGTCCTTTTTCCGCAAGGTCATTTGCAAAGGTATAATCATTTTGGTGAGTCATTTTGTTCTCCCTTCTTGTCTATGCAACTTGAAGGATACTTCTGACTCACCACTTTTGTTAAGGTTCTAGATTTTACAGAAAATATGTTACATCAACAATATTGTTGATGTTACAATTTATATTAGGCTTTATTAAAATATATTCTAAAAAATATTACTTTACTGTGTATTAAAAATTTGAAACCACCAACAGATAAAAGGAAATGAAGGTAATAAGATTATTAAAAATATTTTCATACTTTCCAATTTCTCTTTAATCTGGCGGTATACTTAAAAGTCCTATGTCTGAAAACACTGCTGAATTTACTTTACCGGAACGATATCCAACAGACCGGCGTTCACCCATACGCTGGATCTTTTCGCATACAATTCGCCAATGGCCGATCCTTTTAATCGCTACGATCGGGGCAATTGGTAATGCTGCCTCCAACGCTTTTACCCAGGTGGGAATTGGTGATGCCTTAAATGTGATCACCTCGCCCTCACCGGATTTGAAAGCAGTATGGCACATTTCATTAATAATGATCGCAATTAACCTTGGACGCGGCGTACTGCAATTCACCCGAAATTTTGGTTTTGAATTCATTGCGCAGCGGGTGGAACGTAATGTCCGGCAGGAGATTTACATCAATTTGTTGGGGAAGAGTATGACCTTTCACAACCTACAGCCCCTGGGCGATACCATGTCGCGGGCTACCTATGATGTAAGGGAAGTGAATTATCTGTTCAGCCCTGGCTTGAATATGGTGGTCGGATCATTGACATTCTTGATCTTCCCTCTGGTCCTTTCACCAAGGTATCACCCTTCGCTGGTCATCACTCCGATCGCCTTCATTATTATTTTCATCTTTCTGCTGCGGGACCATTTGCGCAACCTGAAACCGGTCACCGAAAGTGTACGCGACTCTTTTGGACAGTTAAATACCCGTCTCTCGGAATCGTTGGATGGAATTGAAACAGTGAAAGGCGCCGCACAGGAAACCCGTGAAATCGGCCTATTTCAAAATAATGTAAGATATTACCGGGATTCAGCGGTGGCTCAAGGTAAGGTGGAAAGCCGTTTTCTGCCATTGCTTCTTTATTACATCTGCCTGGCAGGAGGGCTGCTGCATGCCCTACTCCTGTTCCGGGCTGGTTTGATCAACATCGGGTCTGTGGTCAGTTATTTCGGCCTGCTGCTTATGTTGGACTTTCCTACTTATGCCTCCCTGGGAGCTTATTCACGCATTTCTCTCGGCCTGGCGGGTGCCAAGCGAATTCTTGAACTGATGAACCGTGAAAATAACCTTGATCAGAATGTGACGGGTTATCATGAATCCATGCGGGGTGAGGTCGATTTCAAGAATGTTACCTTCCATTATGAAGATAACGATCCTTCGTTGGAGAATGTTAGTTTCAAGGTATTGCCGGGGCAGACAGTAGCCATTGTTGGTCAGACAGGTTCGGGAAAAACAACGCTGGCACGCCTGATCAACAGGACTTATGATGCTACTGGCGGCCAGGTACTGGTGGATGGTGTAGATGTTCGCGATTGGAACCTGGAAAGCCTGCGCCGCAATATTTCGATCATTGAACAGGATATTTTCCTGTTTTCCAGGACCATTGCCGATAATATTGCTTTTGGCAAGCCGGGTGCAACTAGGGAAGAGATCGAGGCCGCAGCAAAAGCCGCCCAAGCAGATGAATTCATTGAAACCCTCAGCGAGGGTTACCAGACGATCATTGGTGAACGCGGTGTGACTTTATCTGGCGGACAGCGTCAGCGCTTAGCTTTGGCCAGGGCTTTTCTCACCGATCCACGCATTCTCATCCTTGATGATTCCACCTCAGCCATCGATTCCGCGACTGAAGACAAGATCCAGCGAGCGATCTATGCGGCAGCAAAAGGGCGCACCACCTTTATCATCACGCATCGCCTCTCCCAGATCCGTTGGGCAGATCTGATCCTGGTTTCCCGCGGAGGAAAACTGGTGGCGCAGGGGACACATGACGAATTAATGAAAACTTCCGAAGCTTACCGCCGCATTTTCAGCGAGTAGGCTCAAGCAGAGAACAGGCAATTAAAATGGGCTTTTTTGACGGATTGGACGCAGAAAAATACGACCGCACTTATTCCAACAGGGAATTGTTTGGCCGTATTGTCACTTACTTTAAACCGGAATGGAAACGACTTCTCGGGGTTTCCTTATTTACCCTTCTCATTGCCGGGGCAGGGTCAATGCTTCCCATCATCGTTTCTGATGGTGTGAACCTGCTTCATGGGGTTCCCCAACTCTGGTCATTGATCATGATCGGTCTCATCGTACTTCTGATCGGTCTGGTCATGTGGTTCAGCAACCTGGTTTCTCGGCGTTTGATCACAGCTATCATTGCTGATGTTGTAGCCAAATTGGCGATGAATGCCTATGAGGCCGCGGTCCAGCATGACCTCTCCTTCTTTGATGAGTATGCCTCAGGGAAAGTGGTCTCACGCATCACCTCTGATACCCGTGACTTTGGCGAATTGATCAGCCTGGTCTCAGATGTGATCGCTCAATTTATTGAGGCGTTCATTCTGGCAATTGTTATTTTCAACATTGAATGGAAATTAACGCTTTATGCGTTCTGTTTGATCCCGATTGTTTTGGTATTTGCTGTCTGTTACCGAACCCTGGCCAGAAAGGTAACCCGCCAGGGAATGCGTGCCATGGCCAATGTGAATGCCACCATTAAAGAGACAATTAGCGGCATCGGCGTTGCCAAGAATTTCCGACAGGAATCGAGCATTTACAACGATTTTGATGAAGCCAATACGACCTCGTACCATGTAAATGTCAAACGCGGCCTGGTACTTTCTTTTGTTTTCCCGGCTTTGAATGCTTTGCAGGGTTGTGCCACTGCGGTGATGGTCTACCTGGGTGGAATGAGTGTGGTCAACGGCATTGTCAGTGTTGGGGCCTGGTATCTTTTCTTACAAAGCCTGGACCGATTCCTGTACCCGGTCATGAACCTGACTTCCTTCTGGACCAATATCCAAAATGGGCTATCCGCCTCTGAACGTGTGTTCGCCCTGATCGATGAACCCAACCGGGTGGTACAAACAGCTTCTGAATCAGTTCCGGAGCTTAAAGGTGCTATCGTCTTTGAACATGTCGATTTCAGTTACAAAGAAAGCGAACCCATCCTACAGGATTTCAACCTCAAGATTGCTGCGGGAGAGAATCTGGCCATTGTCGGGCACACCGGGGCTGGTAAAACCTCTATAGCAAAATTGATCGCAAGGTTCTATGAATTTCAGAGCGGCCGGATCCTGATCGATGGATACGATATTCGCAACTTTGACCTCAATGATTATCACCGCCACCTGGGAATCGTCAACCAGGTACCTTTCCTGTTCTCTGGCACAGTTGCCGACAACATCCGCTACGCACGCGAATCTGCCAGTGATCAGGAGATCCTTGATCTGGCCCATACAATCGGTGACGGCGAATGGCTGAATACCCTCCCTGATGGGATGAATACCCAGGTTGGAGAACGCGGCGCCAGGCTTTCCATGGGACAGCGTCAGTTGGTCTCTTTGATGCGAGTCCTTGTCCAGAAACCGGCAATTTTCATCCTTGATGAAGCCACGGCAAGTATTGACCCATTCACAGAATGGCAGATCCAACAGGCGTTGAATTTGATCCTCAAGAGTACAACCAGCATCCTAATCGCTCACCGGTTGTCTACTGTAAAATCTTCTGACCGTATCCTGGTGATGGAACAGGGAACGGTAATCGAAGAGGGAAGCCATAACGGGTTGTTAGCTAAGGGCGGTCATTATGCCAACTTATACAATACATATTTCCGCCATCAATCTCTGGAGTATGTAGAAAAGAGCCGCAGCTTTCTCGCAGGCGAAACTGCTTCTCCAATTGTTTAGCCAAAGCAAGCGGCAATCGATATTCTTCCAAACAGTCTAAACAAATTCTTCACAATTAACGGCTATATTTGTGAGGAAGTAAATAATTATTGGAATAAAGCTCATTTATAGCCAGGTATTGAGCAATTTTGGAGGAATGGAAATTATGGAAGAAAAGTTAAAAGGATTCTGGAAATATTTTGCACTTCTAGTTGCAGGTGCTGTGCTTAACTTCTGCGGAGCTTTAATCGGGAAAACCACTGCTGGGTTTGTTCTATATGGTCTAGGTTTAGCGGTTGTAATTGCGGTGGCAATATTTGTATTTCTCAAAAAAGATTTCTTTAAAAACGGCCAGCAAAAGATCTTGATCTTTGCGGCGATCCTGGGATTATTGCTGGCTGTTGGTTCTACCTTAATAGTCACGGGAAGCGCTTCAGTTTCTGCTCCGGTTGGTTTCAGCGGCCAGATGCCTTCTGGAACCAGGCCTTCAGGGAATTTTCCGAGCGGCGGACAGATGCCGAGTGGTGGTCAAATGCCTTCTGGCGGGAATGCCTCCGGGGATAATTCGAATTCTACCGGCACTTCGAATCAGGATTCCTCAGCAACCAATTCAGCCAATGTAAATTTCCCGGGTGGCGGGACTAATTTTCATCGTTCTTCTTCAACTGGCACTATCAGCATAATCGGATGGATCGTTCTTGGGTTGGGAGTGGCTTTCCTGGTTTTTCTTGCAGTTTTACTTCTTACCAAGAAACTTGCCTTAAATGGAGATCATTGGAAAGTTGCTTTACTTGGTTTTATTGTAATCGCCCTGATTGCTTCGGCTGCCGTACTCATGTTTGCCAAACCCATGTCAGCCTCTTTCCCGTCTGGAATGCAGGTCTCTGGTGGCCAACAGGGGACACTTCCTCAAAGTGGAGCTTCTACTGAAGCCGCCTCTGCGACTCAACCAGCTACTGAGGTTGCAACTGACACCGCAACCCCCGAACCCTCGGCAACCAATACTCCGGAACCTACAGCGACAGCAACTACTGAAACATATGATAGGTTGGTTGTTTGCCTGAATTATGACATTCAGGTTGGTATCAACATTCGAGATTTCCCTGGTGAATCGGGCCGAAACGTGGGAACCATTCCGATGGCAGGCTGCTTCACTGTTGATGGGAAGAACTCGCAATACGAAGGCTGGTATCATCTGGCATCCGGTCAAAATGGACTTGGTGGGATCACCATCAGTAACCGGTTTGCTGATTCCGACAATCTCTGGGTAAAAGGCGATAACTTCTTGATCTCAAAGGATAAATTAGACCTGTTGAAAGAGGTAGAAGTTGCTAATGATACAACTGCAACTCCTGTCAGCAACTAAATACTATAGCTGTAGTTAATTGATTATTACAGTAGAGGCATGAAACGAATTGCCTCTACTGTAATTATTTAATTCTCTAAAATTATGAAAATCCTCTCATTTATACTCAATTCACTATTAAGAATTGATCGCTAATATGAAGGATTGGTAATCCGAAAAAAGAGTAAATCGAGTCAATTATGAAAAATATTACACAAGGTTTTTGGATCAGATTTTCCTTCCTTGTAATTTCCTCAGTGTTTTGTTTAATCGGGGCACTGTTGGGAAAAATGATATTGGGCGTTATTTTTTTCTGGCTGGGACTGGTAATGGTCCTGGCTGGTTTTATATATCTGTTTGTAAAGACAGATGATTTTAAGAATGGCCGCTTAAAACCACTGATCCTGGGGCTGATTCTGAGTATGTTATTATCCTCTGCAGGAATATTTATATTCGAAAATTCTGGCGGTAATATTTCCGGAGCGAATTCCTTTTCTTCGGCTTTACGAAGGGTCAGCCGAAGTATGGGAGGCAGCTCCAGCAGTAGTTATGGCAGCTACTATCGGTCTGGAAGTACTGGCTCCTTTCAGGGCAACTCGGGAACTAATGGGACATTCTCCAATCGATCCGGAAACGGTGGTTTTAGCACGGGAGGATCTGGTTACAGTAGATTTTCGGGGAATGGCGGCTTCTCACAAGGGGGCTTCTCTTCTTCAAACCGATCTACTAATGGCACGACCTCTACTTCGGGGAGTTCTAATTACAGCCAGATCATGAAACGGGTGGTTTCAACTCTATTTGGTTATCTTTTTTTGTTGATCGGAGGGATCATGCTATTGATCATCGTGATTTCTCTGGTGACAAAAAAATTGGTACTCAAACAAAAGCGCTGGCAAACAATGTTATTGGGATTGCTGGTCGGAACTTTATTGGCCACTTCCTTTTCTCTCCTTATCACCGGATCGGCATCTGCTGCCAGTGGTAATCGATCTACACCGCAGGAGCGCTTCACCCGCACATTAATACCGCCACCAGGTGGTCAAGAGACTCCCACGCAGGCTGCCACAGCCACGATCACTTCCACTCCAACACCGTCTTTCACGGCGACACCACAATCAACATTCACACCCACAATCGAGGTGCTTTCCAGCCTGGTGGTTTGCCTGGATTACAACATTCAGATCGGAGTGAATATTCGCGATTTTCCTTCTAATGATGCACAAGCAGTTGGAACTATTCCCCCTGCCGGTTGTTTCACGATCAATGGACAAAATTCTGATCATCCGGGTTGGTATCACCTGGAACCGGGACAAAATGGAATTGAAGGAATTTCATTCAGAAGTAAGGCGGACCAGGAAAACCTGTGGATCTATGGTGATCATCTTTCAATAGATAAATCGAAATTGGATTTGCTTCCAATTTTGAAGTTAACAGAAGGAAAGTAACTACCGGCCGGAGTGATTTCACTCCGGCATTTTTGTAGAATAATTAGGGATTTACTCATTACAAATTTACGGCGAATTTAGTGGATTATTTTTATGATTACCTTATAATTAAAATTACATTAAGGAAAAGCGAACAGAGGAGAAGACTTTGAAGAAGATCAAGCTACCCCGAAAGTTTCGTATTCCACTGATCTATTGTGTTTTTTCAATCGCCTGGATCATACTTTCTGATCGGATCACTTTCGTCGTTGCAAATAATCTGGAATCAGCTACCCGAATTGCTATCATTAAAGGTTCTGCCTTTGTGATCATTTCTACGTTGCTAATATTTCTCTTGCTTGCTTTTGATGAACGCCGGGAAACATCTCTTGAGACCGAATTAACTGGGGCAAAGAATGGGTTTATTAAGCTCTATGATAATAATCCACAACCGATTTTGATCAGCGACCCGGAGACCTTGGAAATTATTACGGCAAATGAATCCGTCCTGAATTTATTTGGGTACACCCGTGATGAAATACTGAAACTAAAACTCACAGATCTAGTTCTTTTGGAAGAATCTGACCTGGTCAAATTAAATATTCAAAATGATCAAGAGGTTTATCGCCGCACAGGACCCTGGCGGCTGCGAACAAAAAAAGGGCTGATCCTATACAGTTATATGGTGATGTCCAATATCGATTTTTCCGGAAAAATCGCTGAGATGATCGCGGTAATCGATATCACTGAGCAAAAAGAAATCGAATCTGCTTTGAAGAAAACAGAATCAGAGCGCGATAATTTTGAAGCTTTCGGCTTTTCATTATCTCACGACCTGCGTTCTTCACTTCGCACTATCTCAGGATACAGCCAGATCTTGACCGAGGATTATTCGGAAAAGATGGATGCTAAAGGTTTGGAATACCTCGAGCATATGCGGCAGGCCAGTCAATCGATGAACAATATGATCGACAGCCTGCTCATGCTTACCGGCATCACCCACAGAAACCTCAGTGTTGAGATCACAAACCTGGGGACAATTGCATCCCGAGTTGCTGAACAATTAAAAACTCAGGAACAAAATCGACAAGTACGATTCAACATTCAACCTGAGGTGATCGCCCGCTGTGACAGTGATCTGATGCGTATGGCCCTGTATGACCTGATGGAAAACTCATGGAAGTACACTTCGAAAATAAACAGCGCAGTCATTGAGTTCGGTATGACTGTTGCTGATAATGGAGAGCGGATCTTCTTTGTGCGCGATAATGGCGTTGGATTTGACCAGTCTAAAGCTAGCGAGATATTCAAACCCTTCCAGAGGCTGCATTCAGCCACGGAGTTTAAGGGCTCCGGAGTGGGATTGAGCGTGGTATCCCGCATCATTGAACGACATAAAGGCAGGATCTGGGCGGAAGGGGAAGTTGGAAAAGGGGCAACCTTCTACTTTACTCTTGGTCTGGATGAAGAAAAGATCAATTCATAAGTTGGCCTAAACCTTGCACCATCTGAAATATCTAAAAGATAGGATGGCAGCAAGGTATGTTTTCCACTTCATATAAAAAACTCTTTCTGATATTAGTGATCCTTTTCCTTGCAGTTTCATTGCCGGGATGTAAAGTAGCGCCTGAAACCAAAACGAATGAAGGGGAAATTGTATTTCCTCAGGCGAAAAGCATCTCAGATCCTACCTGGCGGGTGATCCAACAGGCGATCACGAAGGCGGCTTCTGGCCGTGAAGACGCACTGGCCTTTTTGATTTATAACGTGACGATCAGTAAAGTGGAATATTCCCCCGATGGCAACCTTGCCCTTGTCTGGGTTGAAATGGTCGATAAAAATTCTGGAGAGATCCTTCCCGGTGAGCCGGGCCTGGTGATCGCGAAAAAGGCTGCTGATGGTTCATGGAGCGTGACGCTTCAGCCGGATACTAATTTTGCGCAGGAATTGATGGCGATCCCGGATTCTATGCTTTCTCAGGATGTAAAAGCACAATATATGCCGGGAATTCAGGCCCCCTCCAAATCGGGGACCGTGTATAGTGGTTACCGGTTGCCCTGGGAAAGGGGGCAGACAGTGCGCTTGACCGGCAGTATTGGTCATGTGTATACCTATAAATCTTGCCCAACCACCTGTCTTTACGCTTTCGATTTCGCAAATGGAACAGAATTCCCGATCGCGGCTGCTAAAGCAGGAACGGTTAAATATGCTGAATGGCGTTACGAAGACGGCAATACTTCAAATACAAATTACCTGGTGATCGAAGATACAACTACTAGTCCAACTACCTACATGGTCTACTACCACCTGGCCAAGAACAGTATTCCCGACAGCCTGCGGGTTGTTGGGGCAAAGGTATACCAGGGGCAGTATATTGCCAAGGCAAACGATACGGGTGCCAGCACAGGCAACCATTTACATTTTCATGTTCACACAAATTCCGGTTCAGTATGGGGGACCTCTGTGGATATTGTTTTTGATGAGGTATCCATCAACGGCGGCCGTCCCCGTCTTTGTTCTGAAGTATCGGCTTATCCTCAATTTGGAACGCAGTGCATGCCCGGAGACAGATATGTCTCGGCTAATGGAGACAACGCCAACCCAACTGGCGGCTTGACCTTACCGACGGCGAATTCGGTCCTGACCAGCCCGACATTAAGCATCAGCGGATGGATGAAGGATGATTTCCTGGTGAAAAGCGGACAATTGTATTACAAAACAACAGGAGATTGGACTGCCCTTGGCGACCCGATCACTAATGCCAAGTTCTCAATATCAATGAACCTGTGCCAGGTTGGCATTCCCAATGGCAAATTTAAACTCTCCTTAAAGGTGACTGATAGCGGTGGGGCTACTTCTTCGTTGGATAACGCTGCGATCACACTGGATAAAGAGTATTCCTGCTCCAGCGAACTGCCGGTCTGTACGGTAGGTGAAAATCAAGCGGGATTATTCTCAGCCCCAGATTACCAGGGAGCCTGTCAATTACTTGACATTGGCGATTATAAGAATCTGGGAAGTTTGACCATTGGCGACAACAATACCCGTTCTGTTGAACTGGGAAGCGGTGTTTCACTTCTGCTCTACTCGGATACCTCTTTTGGGGGGACAGAAGAACTTTTCCAGAACGGCGATAATGATCTACAGAATAATGGAAGCGGGTACAATGCCAGTTCTGCTAAGGTTGTAGCAAAGATCATCCCGCCAGCCGCTCCCACGCTTACTTTGCCAGAAGAGGCTACCTCTGAAGATCTGATCACATTAAAATGGACCACCGAAGCCGGGGTCAGCACAAGGGCAACATTAACTGGACCAAATAATTACAGCCAGTCCCTGGATTGGCAGACTGGCGGGGAGTGGCCCGTGAGTGCTCTTGCCGCTGGGGATTACACTCTGAGTGTCGAGGCGAAAAACCTGGCTGGAAACACCAGCATTAGTCAGGAATTTACGATCCTAAAACCAATTGTCCTTCCAGTAGTTGCCTGGAAAGAACTGCCCATGATGATCGAATCCAGTTCCATCCCATTGAGTTGGTCGGTGACTGCCGGCGAGGAAAATGTAGACCATTTTGAACTCCAGGTCAGTTGGGACGGAGGAGACTGGACTGATTCAAGTATTCGGCCAGGAGTAAATGATCGCAGTACAACTTTCACTGGTGAACTGGCCCATAATTATACCTTCCGTATTCGCGGGGTAACTTCTGCCGGTAAGGCTGTCGATTGGGAACAGACTGCTCAGGTTTCTACGACTACAGTTGCCGGTTGTATCAAGGATGAATATGATAATTCTGAAACAGGTGACAATGATGCAGCTAATGCTACGGCAATTGAGTTAGGAATGGCCCAAACACACAACTGGTGCCCTGAAAGTGATGCGGATTGGGTGTCGTTCCAGGCTACCAAAGGTCAGGAACTGGTATTAAAGACTGCACCGGTCGGGAAAGATTCAGGGGCTAGCGAATATCTCTACGATACTGATGGCGTGACCCTGCTTGGACAATTCACACCCTCTGATGGGAATTCTGAGGCTTCGATGGATTGGACAGTGCCGACTGATGGCACCTATTTTGTCAAATATAGTGCTGCAAGTACAACGATCAGTGGAACGGATACAACTTATACCGTGAGTATAGAAAAACAAAGCACCGCCCAGACGACACCGGTTGTGTGTGGATCCGCGGCAATCACAGCACTGCTTGCAAGTGGATATGTTGTGATCAGTCAAAAGACCAAGAAGAAGAAATCCGCCAAACGATACGGATGGGATTAATTTCAGAACTATACCGGAAGATTCGAGAGGACCTTCCGGTTTTTTTATGGAACCTTTCCATTTTTATTTCGTCTTAGTTATCAGGAGATCACAATGAAAAAAATCTATCCCCTTATAACCATCTTGTTTTTTATCGCGATTACCGCATGCACTGCGGTGGTTACTCCAAATCTAACAAGCACAAATACGGTTGTAGTTCCCACTCAAATTGCAGCGACCACAGAATCTCCATTCAAAGAATATAATAACAGCAAATTTGGTGTAACTTTTCAATTCCCAAAGGATTGGTACGGTCCTGAAGAATATGTAGATGGGCAGACCTTACGAGTCGAAATCGGTTCGGATGTGGTTTACCCTTATGGTACTGATCCTGCAGAACAATCCAGCACTCGTACAAATACTTATACGATCATTGTCCAGTATATGCATGGGGATAATGCGGCCGCCTGGACAGATACCTATCAGGCGGTCGAAAAATTGGCGGACGGTGAGTCGGTGTCGGGTACGCGGAGTAAACTGATCCGTGTCGGTGAACATTCGTTCGGGAAATTTCATGGAATTGAGTTCATTTCCACTCTTTCAGAAACAGCTGCGACCGAGCCCACCTATATTCGCGAAGTGATCTTTTTCGACGATGCCTCCAATGTACTTTCAGTAATGGGGACTCCCAACCGGGTTGATATTCCAGAAGGAACTCCCTGGCAGGATATTTATAAACAGATCGACAGCGAGAACGTAACTGTTTTCGATGATTTGATCAATTCTCTAGCCGTCCAGTAGGACGGTTTTTTTTGCATTTTGTGAATCCACAGCAACATAAAAACCCTTTACAATATGGATATACTTATTTGAATAAAAGGATATGCGATTGCGGACCATCAAACTGGCAGAGAAAACTACACAATTGGAAAATGCCCCACACCGAAAAGGTTGCCTGGTCTGTGGAGAACCGCTGGTCTATACCGAGGTCTCTGAATCAAGGGAATGCTTGATCTGTCACAAGGTATTCCCTTCAAACACATCTTGCATCCATGGTCATTTCATTTGTGATGAGTGCCACTTTGCAGGTTCTTCAGATATTTTATCAATCCTCCTTTCAACAACTGAACAGGACCCAATTGTTATCCTTCAACAGTTAATGACGATTCCTACTGTTCATATGCACGGTCCGGAGCACCACATTCTGGTGCCTTCTGTCCTTCTGACTGCCTATAAGAATTGCGGCGGGGAGGTTGACCTTGGGCTTAGTCTGAAAGAAACCGCAATTCGCGGCAAACAAGTCCCCGGCGGTGCCTGTGGCAACTGGGGAATGTGCGGAGCCGCAGCCGGAGCAGGTATCTATGCCAGCATTGTGCTGCATTCCACCTCCTTGAACAAGGAGATCTGGCCAAAACCAATCCTGCTCACTTCTCGATGCCTGGAAAGAATTTCAGAGGTTGGTGGTCCGCGCTGCTGTAAACGCACCTCGTATATTTCAATCCAAACCGCAATCGATTTCACTGCAGAATATATGGGAATTTCCATGCCGAAAAGTAGGGTTCATTGCAGATATTACAATCTGAACAGGGAGTGTCTGAAAAAAGAATGCCCGTTCTTTAGCAAAGAAGGGGCTTAACCTAATTTCTGTAATATGCCCGGGATGGTAGCTTGCATAAATGAAGGGCTCATGTTTGGAGGGGTGTGATGTCAAAAAAAGGACCATTCATTTTCTGTCTGGCAATATTTCCGCTTCTCGCCACCGGGTTCGACTTGCTACGCCGTGCGATTGTCGAGGAATATTCGAAAAGCTTCTCAACGATTCCTTATCCATTACTCTTTGATATACTCGCTCCCGTTCTATTGGTCGGGTGCATTGTCTGGCTGTCCAGGCAATCCGAGGGGATTATTCAACCAAGAGCAATATGGGCAGTCTTTGTTATTCTGGGTTTTTATATTGTGACGATTCCGCTGATCAGAGGGACCATTCTTTTACCGACCAAGTTTCTCCCGGGGATTATGGGCTCCTGGCAGCCGTACCGCACCCTTGCAGGAGCTTTTTGGATCATTTTAGGGGTAGGTAAACTGAGAGAGTAGGTTCTTTTTTCCCGATTTCCTAAGTCGGTGATCAATTGTTTATCCAGATTAATGCAGTATTAAATTGGCCAATGACGATATTGTAAGGTGATTCAGGAACAGTTGAAGCACACAGTCGAAGCACTATGGAAATTTGAAATTCCTGTTAAACAAAAATTGACAGTAGAAATTAATATGGAGGAAAAATAATGGATTTATCCCAGGTTTCCCGAACCGCAGTAATCCTTCTGGTATGCCGCGCTGTACTTTCTGAAAAAAATCCATCCTGCCGGGATGTCGAGTCGGAATTGCTTCTCCAGAGACTGCTGGAAAAAGCAAATGCCGAGGAGCAGAATTGGATCTTAATGCTTAAACGCCGTTATGCCGGGGTGCATCTCGGCGAAGCCCGGGCCAGCCTGCGCCGCGATCATTTATTTGATGCCGCAGCAGATGAATATATTGGTTCCCATCCAGGCTGCACAGTGATCAACCTGGCCTGTGGCTTTGATACACGATACTGGCATTTGAAGCAACGCAATTGTAGCTACATCGAACTCGATCTGCCTGAGATGGTCCAACTAAAACAGGAGCTGCTTGCAGATCGGCTGACTTATGAGATGATCGGCTGCTCTGTGCTGGATACAGCCTGGATCGACAGGGTAATAGGCAGCGGCAATCGGAATTATCTGCTGTTGGCACAGGGTTTGTTTATGTATCTGCCTGAACAGAAAGTTTTGCATCTCTTTCGTACTATTGGAGATCGGTTTACCAACTCCAGGTTGATGGCGACCATGGCTTCAACCAGATGGACAAAAGGGCTGGGTAAAGCCATCGTTCACCTCAACTCCAGGCTGGACTGGGGACTGGATGTGGATTTCATCTTCGGCGTCAGGTCTCCAGGCGACATGGAGGAATTTTCTCCTGCCTTCAAAGTGATCAAGGTGGAGGATGGTACCATCGGTCCGGTGGTCACTGTTTCGATCAATGGGGATATAAACTGACTATAATTAGCATAACCAGCAATTTAATGGCAGGAAGATGGGCCAAATTTTGTGACTTATTTGCGGCTCTTGTTTTTTATTGGGAGAATTCGAATGGCTGTTCTTCGTATCGATCATAAAGCACAATCCACTAAGGTAAATCTTCCGATGTATATGATCCTTCCAGACCCGGTTACAATGGATGGGATACCGGTCCGTAAACGCAAAGTTCTCTATCTGCTGCATGGTCTGAGCGATGATGGTAGTGCCTGGCAGCGATTCACTACCATCGAGTCATTGGCAAGCGATTACGGCCTTGTTGTGGTCATGCCTTCAGTCGGCCGCAGTTTCTATAACGACCTGCCCAATGGACAGAACTACTTTACTTATATCGTTGAGGAGATTCCCCAGTACCTTCAGGATGTGTTCGCAATTGAACCAAGGCGAGAGGATACCTACATAGCCGGCCTTTCCATGGGCGGATATGGGGCAATGAAGGCTGCATTCCGTCATCCGGAGAAGTACGCAGCCGCCGGAAGTTTTTCGGGTGTACTCTCGTTTTCGTTATTAGCCAGCCATATTCAGATGGACCCGCAGGAATCAGAAGAGTTCTCCCAGCTTTTTGGAGATCTAGGCCAGCTTCCCGGTAGTACCAATGATCCGATCAACTGGGTGAGGAATTATGATATAAAGGCAGGAGAGCTGCCCAAACTCTTTATCTCATGCGGATTACAGGATGATCTTTACCCGACGAACACACATTTCATAAGTGAATGCAAAAAGAAAGGAATTCCCCTGGAATTTCACGATGAACCCGGTGCCCATGCGTGGCCATTCTGGGAGAAACAGATCGTACTTTTTTTGAAATTTGCCCTGGGTGAAAGAGAATAAATTTCTCACTCGATCAATTATTTTTAGGTAATTCATTATGAGAGTGGTCATGAAAAAGCTAATTCTTCAATCACTTCAAACTTTTCTAATTGGTTCAATCATACTTGGATTGGTCTTATTCCTGCCAGCCTGGTCGCTCAGGTATTGGCAAGCCTGGGTGTTTATTTTGGTGTTCGCGCTTACCGCTAATTTTCTCGGGCTATACCTTTCTCTCACTGACCCGGCTTTATTGGAAAGACGCAAGCAGGTAGGTCCGGCTGCTGAGCAAAGCATTGGTCAGAAGATCATTATGTCAATTGCTTTCATTGCGATCTTTGCCCTGTTAGTCTTTTGCTCGCTGGATAATCGGTTTGGTTGGTCTCCACGGATGCCGGTTTTTCTCTCGATCTGCGGGGATCTTCTTGTTGCTACTGGCTTATTGCTCAATCTGCTGGTTTTCAAGGAAAACAGTTATGGGGGAGCATCGATCCGGACCGAAACTGACCAGGTGGTTATCACTACCGGCCCTTACGCTGTGATCCGCCATCCGATGTATTCGTTCACCATTATCATGATGGCAGGGGTTCCCCTGGCGTTGGGGTCCTTTTGGGGGTTGGCGGTACTGCTCGTTCAGGTGCCAGTATTGATCTGGCGGATCCTGGATGAGGAGACCTTACTCAAGAAAGATCTGCCCGGTTACGATGAGTATATGAAGAAAGTGAAGTACCGACTGTTCCCATATATTTGGTAATCTCTCTGACCAGGCTGATCAGCCCGGTCTTTTTTTATTTCAGTAATTTGTCATAATTATTTATAAATCAGAACCAATCCTATTGACAGAAAGGTTGTAACGTGCGATAATATTGGCGGTAACGTTACCGGAAATGATACCGGTATTGATACCGGAAACAATACCGATTCCTTACCTTGGGGTACCAATGGCTAAAAAGAAAAGCGCGGTAACAATCCATGATGTAGCGCGTGAGGCAGGTGTCTCAGTTTCAACTGTTTCCCGTGTTCTTAATGGAAAAGTAGATGTCGCAAAAGAAACCCAGGACCATATCCTGGAGGTCATTGATACATTAGGATATACCACAAACCTGGCTGCACGCAGCATGCGCAGTCAGAAGAAAAACCTGATCGGCCTGATCATGCCCGATATCGCTTATCCTTTCGCTATTGAGGTAATGAAGGGTGTCAACAAGGCCATTGCTGAATCTGAATTTGACTTGCTGGTTTACACAACCGGTGATGTTCGTAAGAGCGGCCGCGCCTTCGCGGAGCAGAAGTATGTTTCCCTTTTAGCTAATTCCATCTCTGACGGTGTGATCATCGTAGCCCCGGTGACTGCCGAATTCAAATCGGACGCAATCATTGTCTCGATCGATCCGACCATGAGCCATCCCAATTATCCTTCAGTGCACGCCACCAACTATCAAGGTTCAGTAGATGCCATGGAGTATCTGCTCAGCCTGGGGCACCGCCGCATCGGTTATATCAGCGGCCGTGCCGAGCTGGAAAGCTCCAACCGCCGTCTATTGGGATATCGCGATTCCCTGCGTAATGCCGGGATCGCTATCGATGAAAATTTGATCGCCAGTGGCGATTACACGACCGAGACCGGGTATTCATGCGGGAAGAAATTGTTGGAGATGCCGGACCGCCCGACCGCGATCTTCGCATCCAACGACCAGATGGCGATGGGCGTTTATCAGATCGCAGAAGAAAAGGGACTACATATTCCTGAAGATTTCTCCCTGATCGGTTTCGATAATATTTCCGAATCAAAATATCTGGGGTTGACCACCGTGGACCAGTTCATTCTGGACCAGGGCTATATTGCCACCCAGATGTTGATCAAAGTGATTAATGGGATTCCGCTGGATGAACAGACTTGTCGCGTTCAAACCCAGCTTATCATCCGCAACTCCTGTACCAAATTGCAAAAGTAATCCAATTTTCAACAACTAGATTATCGGATTAGTCTGGACTGGAAGGGAGGTGAGTGGAATTCAAGAAATTTGCAACAAAATGCAGGTTTCCTTAACCACCTAGGAAGATGAAAGAAAACCTGCGTTGTTATGTGGAGATAAACTCCGCATAGCATGATTATATACTGTAAGTCAATTTTCAAAAGGAGAAGAATCATGACTCGTAAGCTGTATGCAATTCTAAGCGTTGTATTACTCGCAGCATTCGTGTTAGCCGCCTGCGGCACCGCAACCACCGCCGCTCCCGCTACCGCTGCTCCTGCTACTGAAGCTCCTGCTGCCACTGAGGCCGCGACTGTTGCTGCCACTGAAGCAGCTGCCCCAGTCACCATCACCTGGTGGCATATCTCCACAAAAGATCCTGGTCTTTCTGACTGGCAGAAGATGGCCGATGATTATATGGCCGCTCACCCGAATGTAAAGATCGAGATCACTGTCCTCGAAAATGAAGCCTTCAAAACCAAACTTGCAACCGTTCTTCAATCTGGCGATGTTCCTGATATCTTCCAGAGCTGGGGCGGCGCTGGCCTTGTTGAACAACAGCAGGCTGGTTTGCTTCAGGACATTACCCCCGCACTCGAAGCTGACGGTGGCGCATGGAAAGATTCCTTTGCTCCCGGTGCCCTGGGTGTCTTCAATGTAGACAGCAAATACTACGGAGTTCCCTGGGATATGGGTATGGTCTCCGTCTGGTATAACAAAGATCTCTTCGCCAAAGCTGGCATTGCAAATCCCCCCGCTACCTGGGATGAGTTCTTAGCTGACGTCAAGACCCTCAAAGATGCTGGCATTACCCCGCTCGCCCTCGGCGAAAAAGATTCTTGGACTGGTATGCACATCTGGTCATACCTCGCCACCCGTATCGGCGGCCAGGCTGATTTCCAGGCTGTTTACACTGGTCAGGCAAAATGGACCGATCCTACCTTCGTCCAGGCTGGTACTGAACTGAAGAAACTCATCGACTTGGAACCGTTCCAGGCTGGTTTCTTGGGCGCTACCCACGATGAAATGCAGGCCACCTTCGGTAACGGCGAAGCCGCTATGCTGATCGGTGGACAGTGGACTCCTTCTGTCGAAGCTGCAAACAGTAAAGATGGCAAGGGTGTTGCCAACCTCGGTATGTTCAACTTCCCGGCTGTCACTGGCGGCAAGGGTGCAGGTACTGATGCCATGGGTGGCGGCAATGGTTTCGCCATCGGCAAGAATGCTCCCGCTGAAGCTGTCGATTTCGTCAAATACCTGACCTCTGTTGAGAACCAGAAAGTCATCGCTGGTGATGGCACTGGTATCCCGACCGTCAAGGGTGCTGAAGCTGCTATCAAAGACCCCAACATGCAACTTGTTCAGTCTGGTTTCGCTTCCGCTCAGTACTTCCAGCTGTACTATGATCAATTCCTGCCCAGCGCTGTCGCCGGTGCAATCAATGATTCAGTTGCCAAACTGTACGCTGGCACTGCTACTCCTGAAGAAGTCTGCGCCGAGATCCAGGCTGCAGCTGACGCTCAGTAGTCTTTTGTAAGTAATGACAGGTGTGCAGCTGGTACTTAACTGGTTGCACACCTGTCTCTAATAAATACTGATTTGCGTTCTCTGGTGAACAAAAAGATTATCAGTAGAACAATCCCGGAGAACCATTCGGAATTATTTACGGCGGCCTCCGAAAAAAGTGACACAGAAAGAGACTGATATGGATTCCCTATCTGCGGTAAATGGAAATGTTCCAGGAAAAAAAGTAGGAAGCGTAAATAGGACGAAATTCCGAAAAGCGATGTTCATCATTCTATTTTTACTGCCTGCGCTGCTTCTCTTTGTATCGTTTGTGATCTACCCAATCTTTCGTTCTCTTTATTTCAGCACTTTTAAATGGACTGGATTGGGTGCTGCAACAACAAATATCGGCCTGGGAAATTATGCCAAAATAATTAAAGACACTGTTTTTCTAGGTGCGGTGAAAAATGTAATTATCATCATTGTTCTCTCATTGATCATTCAACTCCCGTTGGCAATGATGCTTTCTGTAATGGTTGGCAAAGACCTGCCGGGACGTTCAATTTTCCGTACGATCTTTTTCCTGCCTTATGTTCTTTCTGAAGTGAATGCCGCAATTATGTGGACGCTGCTTTATAACGCCAATCCGGAACGCGGCTTGCTAAATTCGATCGTTGTCAATGTATTTCATCAACAGGCTGTTGGTTGGCTTTCAGATCCAAAAGTAGTGATGATCTCGATCTTCATCACATTAACATGGAAATACTTTGGTTTCCATATGCTGTTATTCTTGACCGGTCTGCAAAATATTCCCACGGAAATTGAAGAGGCGGCCCGCATGGATGGTGCCAACTCTTTTGAGAACTTCTTCTTTATTACATTGCCGCTTATGGGCGGAACTATTCGAACCTCTGTGTACATGTCAGTCCTGGGTTCAATTCAGAACTTCGTTATCGTCTGGGTGATGACTGGCGGCGGCCCGATCAACTCGAGCGAAACATTGGCTACATATATGTATCGTTTCGGTTTCGTCAGACATCAGCTTGGATATGGTTCCGCTGTCGCTATCATCATGTTTATCCTCTGCGTGATCTTCTCATTGATCTATCGATCCTTGACACGCAAACCTGATTACCTGACCGGCTTATAAAAAGGAAGTGAAAATGAGAAGAGTTATTCCTACTCCGCGCTGGATGCGCAAAGCTTTACCGAGAACAGTTCAATATCTTATTCTTGGGATTGTAACAATATTAATCTTTGTTCCAATTGTCATCCTGTGTTTTGGTGCCCTTAAGACAACCGGGCAAATGTATTCGACACCTTATGCGGTACCTATCCCGGCACATTGGGATAATATTATCAATATTTTATCTACCCCGAGTTTCTGGAGAATGATGGGAAACAGTGTCTTTGTCATGATCTGCACAACGACATTGACAGTGTTCCTTTGTTCCATGATCTCGTTTGTTCTCGCCCGTATGGAATTTCGCGGCAAGAACTTCGTCTTCAACCTGTTCACCATCGGTCTGATGTTCCCGATCAACGTTGCCATCCTGCCAGTTTATTTTGTTTTGAAGCAGATGGAGGGAATGGGCTTGAATATGCTCGACAGCCTGACTGGCGTGATCCTGGTCCAGACGGCCTTCCAACTTTCCGGAAATACAATGATCCTGCAGAACTTCTTTACTGCCGTTCCTACCGAACTTCAGGATGCGGCATACATTGACGGTTGCACGAATTTCGATTTCTTCTGGCGTATCATGCTGCCTCTGGTAAAGCCTTCACTGGCTGCAGTTGCCGCGCTTGTCATGATCGCTTCATGGAATGATCTGCTTGTTCCTTTGGTGGTGTTGAATAGTGATAAAAAATGGACCTTGCCGTTGGGTACTATGCAGTTTCAGGGTCAATACGGACAGGATCTGGCTTTGATCTCGGCCTTTGTGTTCCTATCCGCAATTCCAACTGTTATCTTCTACTTCTTTGCAGAGAAACAGATCGTTGCCGGTATGACAGCTGGTGCTGTAAAGGGTTAAAATTTACAGTAATTTAAATTTAGTCACCTCTACAACAGAGTAGATTGCTGTAGAGGTGATTAAAAATTTGCTGTGGATGAACAAAAATTTTATTGATGGTGATATGTTACTGACCCCTCATCATTTCGAACATTGCGATTTGCAGTTTTTGATTAAGGGTCCAAAACATAAATTAAGGAGCAGTTCATGAATTCGAGTCGCTCATCAGAAGAACTCAAATATCTCGATACATCACTTCCATTTACTGAACGGGTAAAAGATCTTATCGGGCGGTTGACGCTTGATGAAAAAGTAGGTCTGATGAGCCACGAAGCAAAGGGTGTTTCTCGATTGAACATCCCGAGCTACAACTATTGGAGTGAGGCGCTGCATGGGGTTGCACGCACCGGGAAAGCCACGGTTTTCCCGCAGGTGATCGGTATGTCTGCCTCCTGGGATAAAGAATTGATCCGGGAAGTGGCTACCGCGATCAGCGATGAGGGACGGGCGAAATATCATGAGGCTTTACGGCGCAATGGCTTTACCAGCCAGTACCAGGGGCTGAACTATTGGACGCCAAACATTAATATTTTCCGGGACCCACGCTGGGGCCGCGGACAGGAGACCTGGGGAGAGGATCCTTTTCTCACCGGAGAGATGGCCTCTGAATTTGTCCATGGACTGCAGGGAGATGATCCAAAGTATTTAAAGACTGCTGCCTGTGCCAAACATTTTGCTGTCCATTCAGGTCCTGAAAAAGACCGGCATGTCTTCAACGCTGTTGTCACCAAACGTGAGCTTTACGATACCTACCTGCCTGCTTTTAAAAAGGTAGTCACCGAGGCCAAAGTTGAAGCAGTGATGGGTGCATATAACCGAACTCTTGGTGAGGTCTGTTGCGCCAGCAAACTTCTTCTAAAAGATATTCTTTGGGGCGATTGGAAATTTGAAGGGCATGTGGTCTCTGACTGTTTCGCGCTGGCCGATTTCCACCTGCACCATAAAGTAACCAAAGATGCAGTGGAATCCGCTGCGATGGCCATCAAGGGCGGCTGTGATCTGGGCTGTGATCATGTCTTCAATGAGATCCCGGAAGCTATTGAACGTGGCCTGCTTACCGAACAAGATGTGGACCAGGCGCTTGAGCATTCGTTGTTGATGCGCTTCAAATTTGGAATGTTCGATCCTCAGGACCAGGTACCATTCTCCTCAATTTCTACAGATGTTGTGGGATGCGAAAAACATCGCAAGCTGGCATATCGAGCTGCCACTGAATCTGTAGTCCTGTTGAAAAACAAGAATAATATTCTGCCGATCAAACCCTCCACAAAGAAGATATTTGTCACCGGCCCCAATGCCACCAGCATGGAAGTTCTGTTGGGCAATTATTATGGTTTCAATGATCACATGGTGACCCTGCTTGAAGGCATTACCGGGCGTATTCCCGAAGGAATGGGTATGGAATATATGGCCGGAGCCATGCTCAAGTATCCCCGCGAGATCAAAGAGACCTGGGCGGTCGAAATGGGCCAGAAATCCGATTTTGCCATTGTCTGCTGTGGCCAGTCTTCCTTCCTGGAAGGGGAAGAAGGGGAGTCACTTCTTTCGGCACAAAATGGCGACCGTGAAAGTATTTCTTTACCCGCCAGCCAGGTGGACTATATTAAAGAATTGGCTGTGGCAGGGGTCAAGATCGTCCTGGTGGTTACCGGTGGCAGCCCGATCGCACTGGGTGATGTGGAAGAATTCGCAGATGCCATCCTCTTCGTCTGGTACCCGGGTATGGAAGGCGGGCATGCAGTTGCCGATGTCCTCTTTGGCGATGCATCACCTTCAGGCAAGTTAACGTTGACTTTCCCCAAATCATTAGATCAGTTACCGGCATTTGACGATTACAGTATGAAAGGCCGTACCTACCGGTACATGACCGAAGAACCTCTTTATCCGTTCGGATACGGCCTCAGTTACAGCAAATTTGATTATTCCGATCTAAAACTTGAAAAGATTTCGGTTGTTGCTGGAGAATCGATCGATCTCACTGTAAAGGTGAAAAACACCGGTTCAAGGGATGCTGCTGAAGTGGTTCAGTTTTACTTAAGCGATCTTAAGGCTTCCACGATTGTTCCTCTTAATCACCTGGTAGGGTTTGAACGGGTAATTCTGAAACAGGGTGAAGACCGAGCTGTCAAATTTACCCTTACACCGGAAATGATGTCCTTCTTTAATGATGAAGGAAAATTGACCCTGGAGCCAGGCGATTTCAAGCTGGAAGTCGGTAGTTGTTCTCCCGGCAAACGCGGGCAGGAACTGGGTGCCTCGAAACCGGTAACTGCTGTCTTTTCGGTAAAATAAAGATAAATCTTCAATTTTGAAACAGGAGTTAGAAATGGCTTTTTTTCTCGGAATTGATATCTCTACTACTTCGAGCAAAGCGCTGATCATCGATGATCAGGGCAGGGTAATAGCTGTTGCCTCTGCTCCTCACACACTGCAATCGCCCAAACCTCTCTGGTCTGAACAAGACCCGAAGGAATGGTGGCAAGCGGTTTCGACTTCAATACGGGGTGCTTTGGAAAAAGCCAATCTCTCTGGAGAAAAAATAAGTGCCATAGGATTGACCGGGCAGATGCACGGGCTTGTGCTCCTGGACGAGAAGGGGAACGTCCTGCGCCCGGCAATTCTGTGGAATGACCAGCGAACCCAGGTCCAATGCGATGAGATCCATCAGAGAGTGGGGAAGAGTAAATTTATCCAGGTTACCGGAAATGTTGCGCTCACCGGTTTCACAGCCCCCAAGATCTTGTGGGTAAAAGAGAATGAACCCGAAGTTTTTGCCAAGGCCAGCCATGTGTTGCTGCCCAAGGATTATGTACGGTACAAACTGACGGGAGAGTACGCGATGGATAAAGCCGATGGCGCAGGTACGGTGCTTTTTGACCTGCGTGCCCGCGATTGGTCGGACGAAGTCCTGGCTGAACTGGATATTCCGCGCGCCTGGATGCCAAGGACCTTTGAAGGCCCCGAATTCACCGGGTATGTAACCCCTGAAGCGGCTGCACTGACCGGTCTAAAACCCGGTACTCCAGTTGCAGCCGGAGGCGGAGATCAGGCAGCCGGTGCTGTGGGAATGGGCGCTGTCGAACCGGGAGTGGTCTCACTGACCTTGGGGACGAGCGGTGTAATTTTTGCCACCACTCCTTCAGCATTGATCGAACCTGAAGGTCGGCTGCACGCGTTTTGTCATGCTGTACCCGGCATGTGGCATTTTATGGGAGTAATGCTCTCCGCCGCTGGCAGCTTCCAGTGGTATCACGATAAGCTGGCCCCGGAATTGAGTTTTGACGACCTGACCAAAGAGGCTGCAGAAGTACCGGCAGGTTGTGAAGGGCTGCAATTCCTGCCTTATCTTTCAGGCGAACGCACTCCCTATCCGGATCCTTTGGCCCGGGGAGCATTTATTGGACTTACCCTGCGGCATGGTCGTGCCCATATGACCCGTGCCGTGTTGGAAGGCGTTTCGTTTGGCTTGAAAGACAGTTTTACTCTTATTCAAAATGCGGGTATGGGTGCGATTACACAGGTCCGCGCTTCTGGAGGCGGTATCAAGAGCCCGCTGTGGCGGCAGATCCTGGCTTCTGTATTGAACTCAGAGTTGGTCACTGTCAACACCGCAGAAGGCGGCGCCTATGGAGCAGCTCTCCTGGCAGGGGTTGGCGCAGGCACATGGAAAAATGTAGCTGAGGCCTGTCATGCATGTATCAAGATCACCGGCAGCACTTTACCAGACCCTGCGCAGGTGGAAGCCTATCAAAAAGCCTATACCATCTACCGTTCCATGTATCCTGAATTACGGGAAACTTTTGTGCAGTTAGCCGGATAGGAATCGGCGTCCTATCCTTTTCTTTATCCTTTTTCGGCAAGGCGAACAACATCCTTTTTTACCAGGAAGACATCTGAAAAGGTGTCTTCTTTGGTAAACCAGGGAAATTTTGGAAGGAAAAGAATTGGTCTCTTTGTTGACACACCTCCGTTTCGGCTGTAAAATAAGAATGAACTATGGGAGCGCTCCCAATTAGCGCTCCCATCATTTCCCAAGTTGCAGCAGGTTGTTCTTGAAACGGCAGTGATCGTCTGTCTTTTCATATTCTATATTTGAGAGCGAACTCAGGATCACTATGCCACTTACTCTTGAAGATATTGCAGAAAAGAGCGGTGTTTCACGATCGACCGTATCCCGTGTCATCAACGGTGATGAAAAAGTTAGCAGTAAGACACGTGAACGGGTGAATGAAGTAATTCAGAAATACAATTTTCAACCAAACCTGGCCGCAAGAGGGCTGGCTTCCCGAAAGACAGGAATCCTCGGCCTGGTTATTCCTGAACATGTTTCAAAACTATTCTCTGATCCATATTTTGCACAGTTGATCCACGGCGTGACCATGGCCTGTAATGAAAAGCGGTATACCATTATGCTGTGGTTGGCAGAGCCGGAATTTGAACGGCACACCGTTACCCATATCCTGCATAATGGTTTGATCGATGGTGTAATCGTCACCTCAATGATCATGGATGATCCAATCGTCCAGTCTCTATATGAAAGTAAGATGCCTTTTGTTCTGGTTGGCCGTCATCCCAAGCTTGATGTGAATTATATCGATGTGGATAATATTCAGGGCGGCATGACGGCAACAGCCCACTTACTACGAAAAGGCTGCCGACGTGTAGCCACCATTACCGGCCCACTAAACATGATCGCAGGTAATGATCGTTACGAAGGGTATGTAAAAGCCCATCAGCAATTTGGATTGGAACCGGATCCTGCTCTGGTGGAAGAAGGCGGATTTACTGAAGAAAGCGGCTATATTAAGATGCAAAAACTGCTCAAGTTAAATCCGGATGCAGTTTTTGCAGCCAGCGATATGATGGCGATTGGTGCTATGCAGGCAATCCGTGAGGCCGGCTTAAGAATCCCGGAAGATGTCTCGGTGGTCGGATTTGATGATCTGCGAGTGGCAGCCCAGGTTAACCCGCCACTTTCCTCGGTACGCCAGCCGTCAGAGCAGATGGGTGCCATGGCTGTGGATACTTTGCTGGATTGCATTCAACATCCACAACCACAAACCCGCCATTCGCTGCTAAGCACCGAATTGATCGTGCGTTCTTCATAGACAATATTATGGAAGGAACCAGAATTGCCTTCCATGTATTCCCGGCTCTGCCGGAATTATCCTAATAATTTGAGGTTTACCTATGCGGTTTGGATATTTTGATGATGCTCGCCGAGAATATGTGATCACCCGTCCGGATACCCCGTTGCCCTGGATCAATTACATGGGCTGCAATGAGTATTTTGGCATCATTTCCAACACGGCGGGTGGTTACAGTTTCTATAAAGACGCCAGACTGCGTCGCCTGACACGTTATCGTTACAACAATGTTCCCCTGGATAGCAATGGCCGCTATATTTATTTGCGAGACGAGAGCGGTGACTTCTGGTCTCCCACCTGGCAGCCGGTCCAGTCACAGCTAGATGATTATTCCTGCCGACATGGAATGGGTTACACCACCATCAGCTCAAAAAAGAACGGCATCAAGTCTGAAACCTGTTATTTCGTTCCATTGGATCAATCTCTCGAAGTGTGGGACCTGAAATTGACGAACGAGCGTTCTGCAGCGGCTGAGATCGATGTGTTTTCCTTCATTGAATTCTGCCTGTGGGATGCCATGGATGATTCCAGCAACTTCCAGCGAAACTTTTCCATCGGGGAGGTTGAAGTGGAAGGCAGCACGATCTACCACAAGACTGAATACCGTGAACGCCGCAATCACTTCGCTTATTTTACCTGCTCCGAAAAACTCGTCGGCTATGACACCCAGCGCGAGAAATTTGTCGGTCCCTATGGCGGACTGCAAGCTCCCAAGGTGGTTAAGGATGGCGTTTCTGCCAATTCATTCGCACGCGGTTGGCAGCCGGTTGGTTCCCACCATCTCAAGGTAGCATTGAAACCAGGAGAGACAAAACGGGTTATTTTCTTGCTGGGCTATCATGAGATGCCGGTAGCTGAAAAGTTTGATCCTCCCTCTTCACAGGTGATCAACAAACGCACAGTCAAACCCATTATCGAAAAATACCTGCAGCCGGCAGCAGTAGACGCTGCATTTGCGGATCTGCGCAAGTATTGGGATGGTCTGCTTGGTCTCTTTACTGTCTCAACTCCGGTCGATCATGTCAATCGAATGGTCAATATCTGGAACGCCTATCAGGTGATGATCACCTTCAACATGTCTCGATCAGCTTCTTATTATGAAAGTGGTATTGGCCGCGGCATGGGCTTCCGCGATTCTGCGCAGGACCTGCTAGGTTTTGTACACATGATTCCTGGCCGTGCCCGTGAACGCATTCTCGATCTTTCGGCCACGCAGATGGCTTCCGGCGGTGCTTACCATCAGTATCAGACCCTGACCAAACGCGGTAATAATGATGTCGGTTCGGGTTTCAATGACGACCCGCTGTGGCTGGTGTTATGCGTTTCCGCTTACATTAAAGAGACCGGCGACTGGAGCATCCTGGACGAAAAAGTGCAGTTCGAGAATAAAGAGGGGAGCGAAGCCCCGCTTTATGAACACCTGCGCCGCAGCATTCAATACACGCTGGACCGCCTTGGCCCCCACAAACTGCCTCTGATCGGCCGCGCTGATTGGAATGACTGCCTGAACCTGAACTGCTTCTCTGATACTCCAGGTCAATCCTTCCAGACCACCACGAATAAAGACGGTGTCACTGCCGAGTCTGTTTTCATTGGCGGTATGTTCGTTCTGGCTTCAGAAGAAATGGCTACCCTGGCTGAGGTTTACGAGAGTAAAGCGAAAGCCGATGAATACCGCAAGGACGGCGCTGTCATGAACGAGACTGTTCTTGCACAGGGTTGGGACGGTGCCTGGTTCAAACGCGCATTTGATGATTTCAGCAACCCGGTTGGTTCAGATGCCTGCGAAGAAGGCAAGATCTTCATCGAGCCGCAGGGTATGTGCGTTATGGCGGGTATCGGGCACGAGGATGGCAAGGCGAAACAAGCCCTTGATTCCGTCAAGAAGCACCTGGCCACGCCGCATGGAATTGTGTTGAATGATCCTCCTTTCCATCACTATTACCTCAACCTGGGTGAGATCTCATCCTATCCACCTGGATACAAAGAGAACGCCAGCGTTTTCTGCCATACCAATCCCTGGATCATGATCGCCGAGGCCAAAGAATCCCGCCCGGAGAATGCTCTGGATTACTACCTGCGTATTTGCCCCTCCGCTCGTGAGGAGATCAGCGAGATCCATCGCACCGAACCCTATGTATATTCCCAGATGATTGCCGGCAAAGAGGCTGAAATTCCCGGTGAAGCCAAGAACTCCTGGCTGACGGGAACGGCTGCCTGGAACTTTGTGGCCATTACCCAATGGATCCTGGGCATCCGGCCGACCTTGAAGGGTTTGCAGATTCAGCCCATGGTCCCGGCAGATTGGAAAGCCTTTGATGTGAAGCGCTCCTTCCGAGGTGTAGACTATGAGATTTCGATCAAACGCGCCGGCTCTGGAAATGCTGTCAGCCTTGTGGTAGATGGGAAACCGGTTAATGGCTCGATCGTACCTCTGCCGCCAGCGGGAACGAAGTCTGTAAAGGTTGAAGTAACTCTGAATTAGTTGCTTTACCAATTCTCGCAGAAGAGAGATGCGCACTTCTTCTTCTGCCTCTTCTTAGGGCTGGTTTGCGAGGGGAAGTACAGGGACTTCTCGCAGCCAGCCCATTTTACTGCCCGTTATTCGAGAATTGTTTTCGGGAAGGAGGCGATCGAATGGAAAAGAAAAAATATATTTCTTCAATCGTCTTGATCTGGCTGGCCTGGGCAATTTTGCTCATTGGATTTCAGCAGGTCGTTGTTGCCAGATTTGCTTTGCAGCCTCCCGATTACGCTTTAAATTGGACTCCTTCGGAGACCACCCCTTCCAACGTTTCAAAACGACCCAACCTGCATGAACCTTTCTTAAATACTCAAGCCGCCTGGGATTCTGAATACTACATTTCCATGGCTTTGAAGGGGTACAACGATCCCACTATCGAAGCAATTCCTGATCTTGAACATACAAGCCAACGTATTTCCTTGAGTTATGCATTTATGCCTCTCTATTCATTAATGATGAAGGGGCTTGCTTATCTGCTGAAAGTGTTTGGCTTGAATGACCGAGCAACAGTTGTGCTGGCTGGTGTGATCATTTCTCTGATTGGTGCGCTCGCCGGGATGTTTGGAATTTTTGAACTCACCCTTGACAAGTGGGGGGAGGAAGGCGGACTGCGTGCAGCCTTCTATTTATTGATCTTCCCAAGCGGCTTTTTTCTGGCTCAGGTTTACACTGAAGGACTCTTCATTGGGTTAACCTTTGGCTGCCTGGCACTGCTGCATCGACGTAAGTGGTTATGGGCTGGACTACTGGCTGCCATCTCCATCTGGGCAAGACCTGGCGGTGGATTGATCCTGATCGCACCCATGCTGCTAGTCTGGTTGATGGACCGGACCTGGATAATGGATCCAAAAATCGCGTATGGACGCCTGGCTGCCGTGGCAGCACCATTGTTTTCATACATAATCTGGACGCAGACATCCCTGGCAAATCATTTCTGGCAGGTTGAAGACAGATATTTTTCACGGGGGCTGCTGCTGGTCAACCGGTCCTATTTTCAATGGCGGGCTTGTTTCTCAAGTATCTTCTCTGGACAGAATTCACAGGCGGCAGTCTATTACGCGATCGAATTCGGGACAATTATTCTAGCCCTGATGTGCATCCTCCTGTCTCTAAAGGATGCTCCCGAGTTGGCGTTGTACAGCCTGGGAGTGTTGGTCTTTTCCATGACTTCCGGTTCACCTCAGGGAATGGTCCGCTACTTGCTGGCCGCTCCATGTATCTTCTTCATTCTGGCAGGGTGGGGCAGGAGTCGTGTCTTTGACCGCGCCTGGTCAGTGGCCAGCCTATTGTTAATGGGAATGCTGGTAACGTTATTCAGTTTTAATTTCTGGGTCGCCTGAGATCAGGCGATCATTTTTTTTTGCCAGGAGGAGACTTATGAAATTCGGTTATTTTGACGACCCGTCCCGCGAGTATGTGATCACCGATCCGCGCACCCCGGTGAAGTGGATCAATTACATTGGCGACCTGGAGTTTGGCGGGTATGTGGACCATACCGGCGGTGCGCTGCTGTGCCGTCAGGATCCCGCACTTAACCGCATCACCAAGTACATCACCCAGACTCCATCCAGCGATATGAAAGGGGAGACCCTTTACCTGCGTCTTCATGAGAAGGACGGCTACAAGATCTTCTCTCCGTTCTTTGTTCCTACTCTGGATGCATATGATCGTTTTGAAACCCGGGTGGGCCTGGGGTATTCCCGATTCGTGAGCGAGTTCCATGGACTGCGAACGGAGATCCTCATTTTTGTTCCAGATGGCGAACATGCCGAGGTACGGCAGGTGAAGGTCACCAACCTGCGCTATGAACCGGTCAAGGTCGATGCCATTCCTGTGGTGGAATATACCCATTTTGACGCGCTCAAACAGCTGACCAATGCGGACTGGGTACCCCAGACCATGACCAGCCGCGCGGTGAAATTCGGAGAGCAACAAGTGCTGGTTCAATATGCCTTTATGAACCGCGACCGCCAGATCAATTTCTTCAGTGCTAACCTGCCGGCCAGTTCTTTTGAAACAGACCGCAAAGAGTTTTTGGGCGCCAATGAATACGGTACCTGGCAGCATCCCTTCAGCCTGGACCAGGCCGAGTTGGGAAACCACGCAGTCAACCGCGGCGACAACATCGGTGCGCTGCTGCTGCCGCTGGGCGAGATCGCTCCGGGAGCCAGCCGTACCTTTATCAGTGTCCTTGGCCAGGGGGCTACTCTTGAAGAAGCAAAAGTGATCCTTTCCCGCTGGCAGACCGAAGCTCAGGTGGAAAAGGCTTTGGGAGAACTGAAAAAGACCTGGGACGAACGCCTGTCCGCGATCCAGGTGCATACTCCCGATCCGGACCTGGACCGGATGGTGAATGTGTTCAACATCCGCCAGTGCTGGACGACTTATTACTGGTCGCGCTACCTGTCTTATTATCAGTTGGGATACGGCTCGCGCGGCATCGGCTTCCGCGATTCCTCGCAGGACGTATTGGCCATCCTGGCCAGCGGCGCGAAGACCGGTCAGTCGCTGATCAACAAACTGCTCTCCGTGCAAAAACGGGATGGCTCAGCCATGCACCAGTTTACCCCGCTGACCATGATTGCCAGCGAAGGCGATTCGCTCGAACGTGAAGATCGTCCGCATTATTACAGCGACGATGCGCTCTGGGCGGTACTGGCCGTGACCGAATATCTCAAAGAGACCGGAGACTTTGCCTACCTGGAAGAGGTTATTCCTTTCTACGACAAGGACAAACAGGAAAAGCCCATCGAATCCGGAACAGTGCTGGCACATCTTGAACGCGCTTTGGAATTTATCAAGACCCATGTTGGTCAGCACGGCCTGCCGCTTTTAGGTTTTGCCGACTGGAATGACACAGTCAACCTGGCTACCGGGGCAGAGTCGCTCTTTACAGCTCATCTGTATGGGCGTGCATTGCTTGCGATGATCGATCTTTTCAATGCGCTCGATAAGTTGTCCGAATCGAAACGATACCAGGCTGACTATGACGCGATGAAAGAAAAGGTAGAGGCCTGTGCCTGGGACGGCGAATGGTACAAACGTTACTTTGATTTCGACGGCTCCCCGCTGGGTTCGCATGTCAATGAAAAGGGAAAGATCTACCTCAACGCACAATCCTGGGCAGTTCTCTCCGGTTTTGCAGCGCCGGAACGGGCAGAGCAAGCCATGGAGAGTGTGAACAAGCTGCTCAACACACGCTACGGCATCAAGCTCAGCGCTCCCGGTTTTGATGGATTTGACCCCCGCGTGGGCGGCATCACCACTTATCCGCCCGGAGCTAAAGAGAATGGCGGAATCTTCCTGCACCCCAATCCGTGGGCGATGATCGCTGAAACCATGTTGAGGCACGGCGACCGCGCCAAGCAGTATTACGACCAGATCAACCCGGCGAAACGCAATGATGATGCCGAACACTACGAATGTGAGCCTTATGTTTACCCGCAGAATATCCTGGGTGATGAACATCCCCAGTTTGGGTTGGCGCGCAATTCATGGCTTTCGGGAACTTCCACCTGGACCTACCAGGCTGCGACCCAGTACATTCTCGGTGTCCGGGCTGGATATAACGGGTTGATCATAGATCCTTGCATTCCCGCCGATTGGGACGGCTTCGAGATGGAGCGTGTTTTCAGGGGTGCCAGCTACCATATCCAGGTCCACAACCCGAAACACCTGTGTAAAGGAATATTGCGCGTAGCCATTAATGGACAAGAAGTTCACTCAAACAACATTCCCGACCAACCGGCAGGATCCAGAAATACGATTGAAGTCTGGTTGGGGTAAAAATCTAGCTTATTGGAGAGAGAAGAATGATCACGAACGCATTGGAAATTTCTGAGTTTACAACGGTTGGGTTTAAGATCCTGGTTCCCTTTAAAAGCTGGCGCGTTGCCACCCTGTGTTACATCGATGACATGTTCCCGCCTGAACTTAGCCGCATGGAACGGCATGTGGAGACTGACGAAGTGTTTGTGCTTCTCAAAGGGCAGGCAACATTGATGGTAGGCGGTACAAAAGCAAAAGCCAGTGAGATCGATATCGTGCCGATGGAACCGCTCAAGGCTTATAATGTGCGCCAGGGAGCCTGGCACGGTGTGATCGCCAGCCGTGATGTGGTCATCTTGCTTGTGGAAAATGTAGATACCGGTACAGAAAACAGTGAGTATTATAATTTGTCGGCACAGCAAAAAGAGGTTTACCGCTCGATCTGGAAGCAGTTCCCGGATTGGCAGTCTTATCAATAATATTGGAGTGAATTAATGTCTGAGATTTTTACCTTCCCAAAAGATTTTCTGTGGGGCACCGCCACCTCATCTTACCAGATCGAGGGCGCAGTGAAGGAAGACGGCCGCGGGGAATCGATCTGGGATGTGTTTTCCCATACCCCTGGCAGGATCAAGAATGATGATACCGGCGATATAGCCACGGATTCGTACCACCTGTATAAACAGGATATCGAGATCATGAAGAAGCTCGGCGTCAAAGCCTACCGATTCTCCATTGCCTGGCCGCGTGTACTGCCGCAGGGCAGGGGCAATGTGAATGAGTTGGGCGTTGCCTACTACGACAGCCTTGTGGACAGCTTGCTGAAAGCTGGCATCCAGCCGGTGGTCACCCTGTTCCACTGGGACCTGCCCTCAGCACTCCCCGGAGCCTGGCTTAACCGCGATACGACTGACGCTTTTGTAGAATACACTGACCTCATGACTCGCACGCTCGGGGATCGGGTGAAGATCTGGACAACCTTCAATGAGATCTTCTGTGCTGCTTTCCTGGGCTATGGTTATGGATCTCACGCCCCAGGCGAGACGAATTTTGCCCACGCGCTGACCGCAGCCCATCACATGCTGCTCTCGCATGGCAAAGCGGTGCCGGTCATTCGCGCCAATGTGGCGGATGCAACCGTTGGAATTGTGATGAATCCCACCCCGGTCTATCCGCTCACCGATTCCCAGGCGGACTGTGAGGCTGCAAAATTCATCGAGGGGACGCATAACCGCTGGCTGCTTGACCCGGTTTATGGCAAGGGTTACCCGCAGGATGTGGCTGAGGTCTATATCCGTAATGGAATTTGGTCGGAGACTCCTGATTGTGTCAAACCAGGGGATATGGAAACGATTGCCGCCCCGATCGATATGCTGGGCATCAATGTTTACAGCCGCGCCCTGGTGAAGTCGGAACCTTCCGCCGCGGATTACCCGGAGAAGGCTGCCTGGACACATTTTGACAACGTTGAACGGACTGATATCGAATGGGAGGTTTACCCTCAGGGATTGTACGACCTGTTGAAGTGGTTGAATGATACCTATGCCCCGAAAAGCCTGTATATCACCGAGAACGGTGCCGCCTATCACGACGGCCCCTCTGCGGATGGAGCGGTCCACGACGAACGGCGCATCTTCTATCTGCGCCGCTACCTGGCCAGTGTCGGCCGCGCGGTGAAAGACGGCATTCCGCTGAAGGGGTATTTCTGCTGGTCGCTGCTGGATAACTACGAATGGGCGCACGGCTACAGCCAGCGCTTTGGCATTGTCTATGTCGATTATGCTACTCAGAAACGCACCATAAAAGACAGCGGCTGGTATTACAAAGAAATCATCGAGAAGAACGGTATCGAATTGTAATTACTCTCTGCTGTATTAATTAACATAACTTCTTGCAAGTTAACAGATATTCGTGTAGACACCCGGTTTTCCAAAAAACCGGGTGTCTGCTTTTCCAGATTTATTTTCTATCAAATATTTTAAGATAAGAACTCATAGGTTTTGAAAGTTATTTTGTTCGTTTGTTTCGAGTTGTTCGTGGTGAAAATTTTTAAAAATTTATAAGAATCGAAGCTGATCTTTGAATCAGATCATTTTAGAAATCGTGAAAAACCATAGACCACGAAAAAAACGAACGACACGAAAAGGAAACAAAAAGGAATATATAGACACCTGTATTTCAAAAAAACTGAGTGCCAGCGTCTCCGAGAACTAGATATTCAATTTATTTTATCAATTGAATATCTCTTGACTATGCTATATAAAGATGATATAGTTACTATATCAAGAAGATATAGTAGGAGCCTCTATGACAAGAGAAAATATTCCCCAGTACATTATCCTGGGACTGCTGGCCCACGAGGATATGAGCGGGTATGATCTGAAAAAGAAGATCGACCTGATGATCTCCCAGTTCTGGGAGGTGGGCTATGGGCAGATCTATCCTAACCTGAAGGTCTTGGAGCAAGAGGGCGCGATCACCGGGCGCAGCGAGGTATCCGACCTGGGGCCGGACCGTATCGTTTACTCGATCACTGATAAGGGCAGGGGACAACTGGCTGATTGGCTGCGCCAACCGGTAAGTAAGGAGCATGTCCGCTACGAGATCCTGCTCAAGACCTTTTTTGGAGGTTTGTTGTCTCCTGCGGATACCAGGGAAAAGATCGCAGATTTTGGCAGACGCAGCACAGAATCATTCCATCTCCTGGAACAATTTGAACAGAATTTACTCGAAGTGCTGCCAAACGACCCGGACCATTTGTATTTCTACCTGACAGTGCTGTTCGGTAAGAAGGTTTATCAGGCTTACCATGATTGGGCGCTTGAAGCCGATCAATTGATCGAAAAATATTTTGAAGAGAGTTTGAGGAACAAATGAGAGCCACACGACAAAAAATTCGCAGAACGATATTGATCGTTTCATTGCTGGCTTTCCCGGTCACGCTGTACTATTTTTCACCCTATCTCATCATTCGCGGCAGTTTCGCGGGGATCGTGACCGGCAGTTTGCTCGTCTTTGCCGGACAATTCCTGACGGCTTTCCTGTTCGGGCGCGCGTTTTGCGGCTGGATCTGCCCGGCTGGCTCTCTGCAGGAGTTGGTGGGGGAAGTGAATCCGCGCAGCGTGAACAAACCCATTGTGAACGCGATCAAATATATCCTCTGGATACCCTGGCTGGCAATGATCGTACTGGGTTTCATCAAGGCGGGTGGAATTCATAAATTAGATTTCACCTACATGACGCAGCACGGCATCTCAGCAGCCGACCCGGCCGGTTATATCATGTACGCGTTCATCACCCTGCTATTCCTGGGGGGAGCGCTGCTCTTTGGACGGCGCGCGGTCTGTCACAGCATTTGCTGGATGGCCCCTTTTATGGTCTTGAGCACTAAGGCCAAGAACCTGCTGCGCACGCCCTCTCTGCACCTGGAAGCTGCTCCGGATGCCTGTGTCAATTGCGGGTTGTGCAATCGCAAATGCACCATGGGGTTGGATGTGGCCAATATGGTCCTGCAGGATAAAATGGATTCCAACGAATGCATCCTCTGCGGCGAATGCGTGGATACGTGCAACAAGCAGGCTATCCGCTATGCTTTTATCCGGACGAAAAGTAAATCTCCCAAGCACAAATAAAGCACCTGAGAAGATGAGGTAAACATTCGGGTTGGGGTTAAAATAGACTCATTCCACATCAGGAGCTGCCATGATCCACGAAGCCCGTTTTACCCTGGACAAGATCGCCAATCGCTTGAAATTGATCGAGCCGCTGGTCTATCGGCGGCTTTTTCCGTTGTCTTCTTTTAAATACAAACTGTTCCCCGAAGGGAATGTTCTTTTGCCGGTCAATGAAGCTGAAACACAAGATTGGGCCTCTCTCTCTGCCTACCAGTACTGGGGGCAGTGGCAGAGTGAATTTGTGCTGCTCAACCGCTTTACCTTGCCTGAAGAGGCCCGCGGGCTGGAGAACCTGGCGCTGTATTTACCGCTGGGTGTTTCCGGTGATTTCTGCCACCCCGAGGCGCTGGCCTATGCCGACGATCAGCCCGCTTTTGCCGCCTGCGATCGCAATCACCAGGAGCTGGCACTGCCGGACCAGTGGCGCGACGGCAAGTCCCATCTGCTGACCCTGCATGGCTGGACGGGCCTGGGCGGATTTACTGGCGCGGAACCGACCCAGCTCTTTATGCGGCCCTGCGCGGTGGTCCAGGTGGATGCCGATACCCGTGAGTTTGTCGCCCGTGTGCGGGTAGCACTGGGTACGGCACGGGTATTGGAAGAGAGCGACCCGGCGCAGGCACAGATCCTCAATGCGTTGGACGAGGCTTTCAAAGTACTGGATACGCGCGAGGGGGCGGGTGAGGATTTCTACCGGAGTCTTGAACCGGCGCAGCACGCATTGGAGCGGGGACTCGCGCAGGCCGGACCTTCGAAGGCGATCACGCTCTACGCGGCCGGACACGCGCATATCGATGTTGCCTGGCTGTGGCCGCTGGCGCAGACCCGTCAGAAGGCCGCGCGAACCTTCCTCAACGCGCTGAATTTGATGGATACTCATAACGATTTTCACTTCAGCCAGAGCCAACCGCAGCTCTATGAATTCGTGCGCCAGGACCATCCCGAAATCTTTGCCCGTATCCAGGAACAGGTACGCAAGGGCGGGTGGGAGCCTCTCGGCGGTACCTGGCTGGAAATGGACTGCAACATGACCGGTCCAGAATCCCTGGCGCGGCAATTTCTGTTGGGGCGGTCCTATTTTGAAGAATATTTTGGCAAAGGCAGCGATAGCCCGGTGTTGTGGCTGCCTGATGCCTTTGGTTTCTGCTACAGCCTGCCGCAGCTAATCAAGTTGGCCGGGCTGAAATACTTTTTTACCATCAAGATCAGTTGGAACCAGACCAACCGCTTCCCGTATGACTCTTTCTGGTGGCAGGGGCTTGACGGAAGCCGCGTACTGGCGCACTTTTCCACGACTCCCTCCGGGGAAGAGGAGTGGCAGGCGGCTACCTACAATGCCGAAGTGGAGCCCTTCCAGGTGATGAACTCATGGCAGAATTTCAAGCAGAAGGAACTGCATCCCAACCTGCTGATGGCCTATGGTTTTGGCGACGGCGGAGGCGGACCGACGCGCGAGATGGCTGAAAACGCTGAAATTCTGCGCGATTTCCCGGGCATGCCGCAGGTACGGCAATCCAGAGTGATCGATTTCTTTGAAGCTCTTGAGAAGCAAGACGGCGATAAGCTGCCGATCTGGAATGGGGAGCTTTACCTGGAGCTGCACCGCGGCACCTACACCACCCAGGCACGCAACAAACGCGCCAACCGTAAGAGCGAATTTGCCCTGCACGATGCTGAATTCCTGGCAGCCGCGGCATCGCTCATGTCTACGGATTACCAGTACCCGCACGATGAACTCACCCGCGACTGGCAGCTGGTGTGCCTGAACCAGTTCCACGACATCCTGCCAGGCAGCAGTATCGGTCAGGTGTACGTGGATTCACAGCAGCAATATGCGCAGGTACTCCAATCCGCGCATAAGATCAGTGCAAATGCCCTGGAGAGCATCACTGGTGGTCAAACCGGGGAAGGATCCGCTGCCGGGGTCCTGGTGGTCAACCCGATCGGCTTTGCCCGCAATGATCTGATCTACTGCGAGGGAGGACTTCCTGAAGGGGAGTCTCTTACCGGGCCTGACGGCGCCCCGCTGCCTGCGCAGTCGAGTGAGAATGGTACCTGGATCGCGGTTGGAGAATCGCCTGCGTATAGCCTAACATCATTGCGTTTTATCAAAGGGGAAGCACCGAAGTTCAAGCTGCCAGGGCTGTCTGCCGCGGCGGACTGCCTGGAGAATGATTTCCTGCGTGTCGAGTTCAATCCGGCCGGCGAGATCGTACGCCTGTACGATAAAGCCAACCAGCGCGAAGTGCTGCTGGCAGGGGAGGTGGGCAACCGCTTCCAGGCCTTTGAGGACCGCCCGGCCAACTGGGACGCCTGGGACATCGACCGCTCGTATGAAGACAAATGCTGGCTGGCGGATGAAAAAGCAGCGGTCCATGTGGTGGAGTCTGGTCCGCTGCACGCGGCGCTGGAAATCAAGAAGCGGCTCCTGCACAGCGACCTGGTGCAGCGTGTCTCGCTCTGCTATAACAGTCCACGGCTGGATTTCGATACCAGCATCGACTGGAAAGAGAAGCATATGCTATTAAAAGTAGCCTTCCCGGTGGACGTATTGGCCAACCAGGCTACCTATGAGATCCAGTGGGGCAACATTCAGCGGCCGACCCACGAGAGTTCGAGCTGGGATTGGGCCCGCTTTGAGGTCTGCGCCCAGAAGTGGGCAGACCTGAGCGAGGGTGATTACGGCGTCAGCCTGCTCAACGACTGCAAATACGGCCACGATATTCACGGCAACGTGATGCGCCTCAGCCTGCTTCGCGCTCCCACCGAGCCCGATCCGCACGCCGATGAAGGCCTGCACACCTTCCGCTACGCCCTGCTGCCGCACAGCGGCCCCTGGGACGAACGCACCATCGCCGCGGCCTACGCCTTCAACGATCCCTGGCTAACCGCGCCGCTGAACGGCGGTTCCGCGGTAAAGCAGGTCTCGCTGCTCTCTGTCGACCGGCCGAATGTGGTGATCGAGACTGTCAAGCGCGCCGAGGACGGCAACGGGCTGATCGTACGCCTGTATGAAAGCCAGCGCTGCCGCGGTCCGGTGACACTAACCACCTGTTTTGACCTGAAACGCGCGGTCGAGACGGACCTTCTGGAGCACGACCTGACTCCGTTGGAGGTAGATGGGAGGACGGTCCATTTTGATATTCGTCCCTACCAGATCCTCACTTTGAGGCTGATTGCCAACTAATTGTTAAGAGATTCTTAAGTCGCGCACTCAAAATATCAGGTAAGATAAAAATTACCTGATATTTTGGATAGGATTTCACCTTCTATGGCTACGACTAACCTCTCTGAACGCGAACTGGATGTGCTCTGCCTGCTGGTCAAAGGGTACGCCAACGAGGAGATCGCCAACGATCTTCATCTGAGTGTGCGCACGGTCTCGGGGCATCTGTCCAGCATCAAGGCCAAGTTGAATGTCGACCGGCGCTCGGAATTGATCCGTTATGTGCGCGAGAATGGATTGAGCTGTTCGTAGGGTTTTGCGAAATGATTAAAGGATGGGGGAATGAGAAATGCCGGCTTGCGAAGTTGGTTTTCAAAAAGAGTTCCCATTTCTGGACAAGTGAATATAGAATCAAGATTGGGGAGAATTTCTATTATTATTATTTTCTGAAGATTTATTATCTCTTGAAGAATTATTTTGAATAATTAGCTATGTTAGTTTGGGTAAATGAAAGATTTCACAAGAAACAAATGAATGAGAATTGGTTGGCAAATGATATTAATTGTTATGAAGAGGGAATTGCATTATTTGATTAATTTCTTAGGATTCATTTTCATTTAGGGTAAAGATATGAAAAATGATAAGTCTCTATTCAGATTGAAATTGTTCTTTATTACATTATGTCTTCTACTATTACTAACTAGTTGCGAAAAAAAAGATGAATCAAATCAAAAAGGAATCGCTGAGACGGTAACTTCAACGTTACCTGCAACTGCTCAGTCGACAATTGAGACTCCAGAGATCAGGAAAACCATCTATCCAACGATAACAAATACTCTCCCCTATGAGAAATGGGTAACCATTGAAGCCACTCAAATGCCAATTAAAACGATCACTACTTCCTGGGATGAAGAAGGATTAATTTATAACAATGTTGTCATTGTTTTTACATTTGATGCGAATACTTTTACTGATGGTTATATAAATCTCGACAACCTAAATGATAATGGATTGGATAACAGCGATATTGTACTATCCTCGGCAGTCGGGAATGATTATCCAAGTTTTGATCTCTATTCTGCAAATAATTCATTAATGTACTTATCGAATAGAGCATTAATTGATTATCAATATTGTTCTTTCGGTTATCACTCATTACCTATGATGACAAAACTTGAATATGCTTTACAAAGTAGAAAATTTGTTGAAGGGCTTCCTTACTGTATCTATACAAATGAGAATCATATAGCTATTGTCAATTACCTTGCTGATTCAATGCATTTTAATGATGATCATTCATTTGATATTTCATTAGCAATTACTGTATTTACTGATGGATATGGTGAGTAGATAATTGAAATTCCTGCTACATTGTAGAACATCAAGGCAATATAAATCAGTATAAGAATACAAAATGTGTTGGTATACCTTGAAATATCTAGCAGAATGTCAGCATCGGCGGAATGAACGTGGGCATGAGGGAGAAATCACCTTTATAAAAGTGAATATATAATCAGGGTGGGGTGAATTTTCCCTGTTAAATCCAACTAGACACATATGCAACATAAAATCCTGGGGTATAAGCCGGGAACCGGTATGCGTACACAAACAAGTGATCATCCTTTCAAGGATAAAGTGCGTTCAAATTGGGACGATATTGGGAATTGTGTTGTAGATTTGGATTGGGAAGAGAACGAATTATTTGTTCAAAAAATCAATAAGGCAGGAGAGAGGTTTATCGAGGATGAGAAGTTTCTTATATCCTAAGAAGATTCATAACTCAAAAATTGTACAATTTATCTTAATATGTTTTTTATTATTTATTACAGCTGTACTAATATTCGGGTGTTCAAAATACCGGGTTAATGGAAAGTCTCACACATCAGGGTTTACTACTGCGAAATCGACTGAGCTCGATGGTATCCATACAAATGAAACAAAAAATCTCCCAACATATACTTCGACCCCATCTCAAACATTAGTCATTCCAACGAAGACTATGGACCCAATATATGATCTCCAAAAAACTATTGATGTAACCCAAGAATCGCCGAATTTTGTTTCAACCCCAAATCCTGAAGATTCAAAATATCTTTATAAAAGCACAATAGTATCCCTAAAACTCGTAGACCAGTTTGATGCAATAGGTTATTTGAATCTTGATAATTTAGATGATAATAGTAAGACGAATAGCGATATTGAAATCGAACGAACAATTGGTAACTTATCCACCTATTCTTTATATCCAATAAATGGTGCTTATGATTATTATTCGAATGAAAGTGCCATAAATTTAGAAGCTTGTGAAAAATATTTTCCACTAAAAGAAGTTCCGATATTAGATTATTATCGTCAGGTTGCCTATTTTACTAATGGCGGGTCTTATTGCATTCTTACCAATGAAGGCCGGATTGCAATAGTTAAATATGTTCCTGACTCTATTAAGGTAATCGATAATTTTGTAGAGGAATTATCCGTTGATATAACTGTTTATAAGGAAAAGGTAGAGTAGGAAACCAAGATAGATTGAAATACTCTATCACTTTATATACAATATTTACTCATCATATGATTGTTAGAAATCAATACTAGTACGGACGGTGCTCCTGGATGCAAAAAACATACTTAGACAGGGGACGTCATGAATATATCCAGTTTTCTTGTCTTTGACAGGTTGATTATAGTTCTGAGTATTAAAGATTAATTCCCGTATGGGCAGAAGTATTTTTATAAGGATAAGATGACTAATATCAATATATTTGAAAAATGGGTATCACTAGAAGAAAATATTGGTAAAGAGGGTTCTGAACATGGAGAAATTCTTGTTGATTATGAGTTACCGCATCTATCCAGGATGACGATAGAAAAGAAAGTTGATATCCGAAATAATATTCCATACTATGCAATAACGGTAGGTGTATATGGAATTATTATGCATACAGCTTATTTTAAATCATTTGATGACGCGAAAGAGGGTTATGACGCATTGAGAATAATTATCCAAGCACTACTTTTTTCGATGGAAAAAAATTCGTCGTAATTTTTGGTCTCAAATTTTCGACTACATACACACCCATCCTTGTGAGGAATTGAAACCCGGCACTAGGTGTGCAACGCTTGAGCACAAATGGAGAACCATTGGTCTAAAAACCACCCGTAGTGATGGGGCGTCAGGAACATATTCAGTTTTCTGGAGCGCCCCCCTATCACGAAGTGATAAAGGGAGATGGTGAAATCGGTGATTGATAACATCGTTACATATTACCCAAGCACCGCCTACCAGATCAAAACAGACGGCACGCACACAAATACCCGCAAGTATTACAGCTTCAGCGGGTCTGTTGTAGCCATGGTTGCCCCCAAGGGGGTGCTTCGCAAAAAATGGGGTAGTCACCTGGCTGCTACAGGATCAGGTAAGTTCGACTACCATTACAGCCAACGCAGACGGCAGTTTAGCTTCCGAGGTGAGGTATAGCGCGTTTGGGGAAATCAGGGCCAGTACCGGAACAACAGTAACGGATAAGAAATACACGGGCCAACAACAAGAGAGTGAGATCGGGTTAGATTACTATGTAGCGAGGTTTTACGATCCGGTGACGGCACACTTTGTTCAACCAGATTCATCGATTCCAGAATCTGGAAGTTCCAAATCATTTGACAGGTACGCCTATGTGAATTGGAATCCGATAAACTTTTCGGATCCTTCTGGCAATATTCCACAATGGCTAAGTGGATTTGGAGAATTCTTTTTAGGGTTTTCAACAGAATTTACTAGAGCAAACAATTGGATAGGGGCTATTATCGAACCTCAAGTCGCAGAATCATTATCTCCTTCAGAAAGTGAATCTTCTGCGATGATTGCAGGTAGAATTATTGGAGATATTGCAACAATTGCGATTGGAGTAACTGAAATAGCTGGTGGTGGAACAATACCAGGTGGGGGAGCAGTTGTAGGATGTAGAGTCACTCTTTGCCTAGCATCTGCTCCTGCAATAACCGTAGGAATTGCAACCATTTCTACTGGAGTAATCACAACAGCTTCTGGTTCAGCAGCAGTAGATGAAAACATAGGAATTAAATTCAGTAAATGGCATGAAAATGATCTTCATCCTGACCCTAATGCCACAGGACCACATTCAGTAGTTAAAAGAGATCCTGAAACTGGAAGAGTAACCAATTATGAGACATATCGCCCTCAAACAAATCCACGAAACCCCAACTCCTGGGAAAAAGTTCTACGATATGATAATAAAGGGAAACCTCATCCAGACACAATTACTAAACAGTATATTCATCCCCATATTCATGATTTTATTAATAACCTAGTTCGTAGACCCTTTTGGTTTGAAAAGCCAAAATGATGGAGTGTTAGATGGAAAATTTACTCGAATGGCTTCAAAAGATATATGAAGAGGATTTCTGTGATGGTTCTTGGGAACATGAACATGGATTATCAATTGGTAATATTGATAATCCGGGTTGGGATTTCACTTTCGACTTAAAAGACACCGATATTGAAGATATTCCTTTCGAAGAAGTATATGTAATAAATGATGAAAATGATTGGTACCAATGTTGGATAAAAGATAGCGAATTTCGAGGTTGGGGAGGTGCAAGAAACTTAACTGATATTCTCTTGGAATTTAAAAATTGGTATATTAAAGCATCCGCAATTGCTGATGAAAGAAAGGCGGGAAAAATCGAATAATTTAATATAAATGAAGTTTGAAATATTATACTTATGGGTTTTTACCAATGAGAATTTTGCCACGGACCTATACGCCAACCCAGATCCCGACCATGACGGATACTCCTGTACCAACCGATACTCCTGTGCCAAGTGAGACCCCGGTTCCAAGTGAAACCCCTACCTGGGATGGTATCTCGACATTGGCGGATACAGCGACCGAAACACCAGTACCTACCGAAACTCCTCTGCCGAGTGATACTTCATTGCCAAGCGATACGGCGACCCAAACTTTACCGCCAACAATGGAAGATACGGTCACTCAAACTGCGGCCAACACAGAGACACAAACCACTACTACTCCGACCATTACCTCGACGGCCACAGTGACTTCAACTCCAACGGCCACTGCAACCGCTACAGCGCCTGCCGGAATTGCTAATTATTATTATGATGGTAATGGTACAATGGTGAAATCAGTCATAGACAACATCGTGACGTACTATCCAAACTCCGCATACCAGATAAAAACAGACGGCACGCACACCAATACCCGCAAGTATTACAGCTTCAGCGGGTCTGTTGTAGCTATGAGTGAAAACGGTAATGTCACCTGGCTGCTGCAGGATCAGGTAAGCTCAACCACCATTACGGCCATCGCAGACGGAAGTTTAGCTTCCGAGGTGAGGTATAGTGCCTTTGGGGAGATAAGAGCCAGTACCGGAACAACAGTAACGGATAAGAAATACACAGGGCAGCAGCAAGAGACTGAGATCGGGCTAGATTTCTATGTAGCAAGGTTCTATGATCCGGTGACGGCACATTTTATACAACCAGATTCATCAATTTCGGAGCACGGAAACATAAAAGATTTTGATCGTTACTCCTATTCAAGGAATAATCCAATTAATAATTTAGATCCTACGGGACATAGACCTACTGAAGTAAGCGATTACCCCTCATGGAAAGCAACGAGAAATGGAACTACGATTCATCTTCAGGTACGATTAATTCAACAGCCTTCACCTACATCATGTGGGGAAGCCTCTTTTTCAATGGTATGGAATTATCAACATGTTGATAAACCAGTTATAGTAATTGATGTTGTCGAGAAGACTAAAGAGAAGAAATATTACACCCCGGATACTCCCCCTTATACATCCCCAAATGCGATGCAAAATATTGCAATAGAATACCTTTCTCAATTTAATGATCTTTCCAATAATAATGAATTGTTTGTAAAATCAGGAAACGTTGATATAAATGACAAAGAGGCAGCAAAACAATTTTTAATTAGTGAGTTGCAGAATGGCAATCCGGTGGTAATTGATGTAAGTGTTTATTTGGGAACCCCTAAAACAGGAGACGCTCATTTTATAGTAATTACCGGATATGACCCCAGAACTGGAGAATTTTTTTACAATGATCCTTATGGCCAAGGGGTCAAAGCAAAAAAGGGTTCTGAAACTTTTGATAATATTTGGTTATCTTGGGTAGGAAACAGTGATGGATATTATCTCGGACATGGTTGGTATATGGTGATCTATTGAGGCAATTATGAAAAAACAATTAAAATATAAGTCATTATGTATCATGATTTCCACTATATCCATATTTTCATTGCTTTTCATGATATCTTCGTGCGTTGTGGATTCAAAAGAATCCCACATTGGTGAGGTAGTAAATAGTCAAAAAATGATCAAAACTGCCGAAACACAGATAACTCTACCGATACTCTCTACCAAAGTACCTACGCTGACTCTTCAACCAAAATTAGTCATTGATAGACGAATCCAAATGCCTGATTTCAATTATTCGCTTACCGTGACAAAAGATCAAAAATGGGCGGCTACAATCATTTCAATTTATAGTAAAGATGCAGATGGAAAAGATCATTATGAAGGAGACAATATAGTTGTTAACGACCTAAAAGGACCAGATTCAAAAGGATGGCAACCACTTTATTCAATAAATGATTCATATAATAAAGACATCCTAAATTTGGCCTTCTCTCCAAATGACCTGTATCTTGCTGTAATTTCGGAAGGTGAAATATGGTTCTTTGAAACCGGAAATTGGGAAAAACGGACCCGATATAGATACTCAACTTGGTCGCCTGAATTTAACTGGTCACCAGACAGTAAGGGAATCGCAGCGCAAATTGTTACAAATAATTATGTTTTACAATATTTATCAGTAGATGGAAAACTAACTCCTCTGTTAACACGAGATGAAGTATTTGTAGAGGAGGAACCGTTTGGCGATGATAAAAGTATCTATTCATGGGGGCCAGCTTATTCTCCAGATGGAAAAAACATTCTCTTTGGAAAATATTATTCGTTAAGAAAGTATGAAGTATGGACCAAGAATTTAGCAACTGGTGAGGAAAAATATTTGACAGATGGGAAAGGTCCTTTTATCTGGTCGGGCGATGGAAGAAGATTTATCTATGAGTGGAAGGGATTGAGATACTTTGATCTTGGCATAAATAATTCAACGACCATTTCTGATGAGGTTTATGCCTGGTTTTTTTCAGCTTGGTCTCCAAACAGCAAGAAAATAGTTGTCTATAATAGTCGTTCTTCTGGTTTAGACCCTGACATTCTGAGTCTTATTGATGTAGAGTCTGGTTTTAGTGAAGTTCTTATGACCAATAAAATGATACTTCCTTATTATTGGACATCCGATAACAATTTATTAGCCACAGAACGAGAAGCAGGTCACACATTTTTAATTTGGATCAATCCATCGAATTATCAATTGAAAAATTATTAAATTATTGATTAAGGGAATTATTTTTATTTCTTTTCAAACACTCTCCCCACCCATCCTCGTGGGGAATGAAAGCGAGACACCGGGTATGCTACGCTAAGAGCGAGCGGTAATCCTAGTTCCAAGAACCATCCTTCGAGAGGAGGCGTCAGGAACATATTCAGTTTTCTGGAACACCTATTCATTAGTAAAAGCTTTTGCATTCTTTTCTTCTCCCCCGGGCATAAATATTTACTCGCCAGTTATGCGCAGCTCCTTAGGCTGAGCGATCGACCAGTTTGCCGGTGCCGTCCAGGCTGGTGCTGTTGATCATCTGCACGATCTGCTCGCCCTGCATTTCTTGTTGGTCAAGCTGCTGTTTCAAGACCGAAACTCCGATCTGGTCCATCACCTGCTGGTGGGAGTTACCGACAGCCAAACCGGCCAATGTGTTTTCCATGGAAGTACCTGAGATCATCATATTTCTATTATCGGCTGAATACTGAAAACTTTATTCCTTTTTCAAGCTAACCAGGCATAAACCTTCACTGAAATAGATAATTAGCGCTTTGTTTGTCCTTCTATAACCAATTAGAGTCTTCTTAATTCTTCCTGAAGCGCTGGCCTTCGTGCATACTTGGTCTTTAATCCTTCAAGATAAGATTGCCACTCTGATTTTTTCCCGGTGGACAGGTAGGCCCGTTTTACTTTTGCTAGCCAAAGAACAGCGATCGAATAATATTTGCTTTGGGTCCGGTTGATCAACAATTGGGCTTGTTTTAAACACATCTGAATTGCCCAATCCTGTCGGTCATTGATTACCTTATCGACTACTTTTTCAACCAGGTCATATTGGCTTTCCCACAAACGGTCAGCGATAGCAATGGCGGCATCCCATTCTTTTTCAAAGAGGTAGATACTTACCAAATCGTCGGAAAATCTGCCATTTTCGAATACGCCCATTATTGTTGGTTTGAAAGTTTTCCAATCTGTATCGCACAGCCTTTTGAGAGTTTGATAAAGAGAAAGTGAAGGTAGTTGAATGAATGCTGCCTGATACGCTTGAATTGCCTGTTCAATTCTTTCCTGAGATTCTTCTATTTGTCCCAACCAAGAGCCTAAAGCAACTTTGCTGCCCCCCATTTTTAACCCTTGTTCTGCCAGATGAAGTGCCTCTGTAAGGTGTCCGCCCTCACGCAGTTTTTTTGAAACTTGTAGAATATCTTCAGCCTGTGTAAGGGTTTTTGATGCTACATCGAATGCGGTGTCGAACTCACCTATCTCAATCATTTTGAGGATAAAGCGTAGGTATTGCCCGGCTTTGAGGCATAAATCAAGAAATTCAGCAGTGCGATTGTTCCGGTCTAGGATATTTAATTTTGCTTCATTTAGAAGGTTCGGATCGTTATTATAATCTTCCAAATCATCCAAAGGTTCGTCCGACCAACCGAAATTATACGCAACCAAGATGGCATCCAGGTCAAAAAACTCATATTCCTGTAGATCTTCAAAGACATTTTCAAGTTCATTTTTCCGTCTGCGGCGTTCGGAAGTGCTCAGGTCAAGGCTAAGGATGCTTTCCACCATTGGCAGGACAAGGTCCTGAAGAAAACCTCCGAGCTCGCCTTCAGAATCATCGAATTCTGGATACCTGCTGCCGACTTCAATGAGAAGGGTAGTAAGAATAGCAAGTGCGCTTTTAGCATCTTCTTTATTGAGAAAAGCCTGAGCTGAATCACTCATCTGCCTCAACTCATCAACCATACCGCCCATCATCCAATAAGCCTGTGAAGGACGATAACCATCCAGACTGTGCAAAACATATTGGATCTGGCGGCGATAATCGGCAATGGAGATCTCTGTATTTCTAATACTATGAGATTCAGACGTTGTGTTCTGTTCTGCAATGGGTTGAACTTCTTTTTGCATCCAATCATAAAGATCTGGATTTTTTTCGATCATTTTTCCAATCAAGCTTATTAATTCAACCTTTTCCATTTTAGCAAGCATTTCTTCAATGCTTTCCTGTTCGATGAATCTGTCCGGATTGTGTATATAGGCAAGAATTAGAGCAATGATATGCTTACAATAACCACTCCTATCGTAAGGACAATCGCAGAAGGCCTCTTGGATTCCTCCCTCATCAAGCCGAACTTGAATTCGATAAAAGGGTTCACTATTGCCTTCACATTTACCGGTAATTAAAATTCCCTGCCGATAAGTATCAAAAACAGCCTCATTTTGAAATAAGTGAAGCCCACGTGAATAACTGGTGGCTGTCGACGCGGATTCCAGTATACTTTCCAGGTTTTCTAAGGTCATGGATTGATTCCTTCATTGATTTTACACCTTGGAATACAGTCATTAATATTTGCATCACAAAATAATTGTAAAAGGTCCTGAAATGATAAGGCGATCAATTTAATAGAAAGAGTTTGGAAGATTAACATTATTCTATTTCCAGAGGATTTTTAAAAACCTCTTGAAGTAACTTGCTATGAATAGTTCTGGATTGTTTTCTTAATAATAGAGTAAAACTACCTTCCTCCTGGGTATTTTCGGGTAAAATTATACGTTGAAGAATATCGCCCCTATTGATCCACATTAGCTAATTATTAAATTTACTGGAGGTCCATTTTGCCATTCCTGACCATTACGACTGATTTTGGTTCCAAAGACGGTTTTGTCGGTACCATGAAAGGCGTCATCTGGAACATTTGCCCCGACGTTCAGATCGCGGATATCACCCACGAGATTGCCCCACAAAATATTCATGAAGGTGCAATTGCGTTGTGGCGTGCTTACAGCTTCTTCCCCGCCGGGACGGTGCATGTGATCGTTGTCGATCCGGGAGTGGGTACCCAGCGCCGGCCGATCGCGGCCAAACTGGGCGACCAATACTTCGTGGCCCCAGATAACGGCGTTCTCACTCCAATTATCGAAGATGCCGAGGCCAAAGGGCTCCCGGTACAGTTCGTTCACCTGTCCAATCAAAAATACTGGCTGCAAGCCGTCAGCCACACCTTCCACGGACGTGATATCTTCGCCCCGGTGGGAGCACATCTGGCGGCCGGTGTCGCCCTTACCGAGCTCGGCCCGGTCATCACGGATGTCAAACGCTCCCCGCTGCCCAAACCTGAAAAGACCGCGTCCGGCTGGAAAGCCCAGATCTCAGTAGTGGATACCTTCGGCAACCTGACCACCAACCTGCCCGGCTCCGCGCTTGAAGGCCGCACGGATATCACGATCCACCTCAAGGACTTGGTCGTCAACGGCCTGGTGCCCTCGTATGGTCACAAGAGCCCCGGCGACTGGGTGGCTTTAATCGACAGCGAAGGTTTCCTCGAAGTCTCTGTGGTCAATGGCAGCGGCGCCAAAACCATTGGGGCGGCCGTTGGGGACGAAGTGGAAGTGATCTTCAATTAAATTCCGCAAATCCAGCGCAACTTTTTGTTGACTTTTGCGGTTTTAATGTGTAGAGTTCTTTTAATCTGAAATCATTTGTCAGGAGGAGTAATATGAAGAAAGGTTTGTTCAAAGTTACCACCCGTACCATCGTGGCGGCAGGTATCGGCGCAGCGCTCTTCGCGCTTTTGTTCATGTATGTCAAGATCCCGTCCTGGGTTCCTGAGACCAGCTTCCAGACCGCTTACGGTCTGAGCGCTTTCTTCGGCGCCATCTTTGGCCCGATCACCGCAGCCCTGATGGCCTTTATCGGCCACGCGCTCAGCGATGCTGTCCAATATGGTTCTCCGTGGTGGAGCTGGGTTATCGCCAGTGGCGTCGCCAGCTTCATCTATGGTTTCGCTTATCAGCGCACCAAGGTTGAAGACGGCGAATTCAAACTGAAAGATATCCTCACCTTCAACGTTATCCAGATCATCGGCAACATCATCGCCTGGATCGTGGTCGCACCTGTGCTGGATATTGTCATCTATGCTGAACCCGCCAGCCTGGTCTTCACCCAGGGCGCAGTCGCTGCTATGTTGAACTCCATCAGCGCCGGCGTTATCGGCACCCTGCTGCTCATTGCTTATGCTGCCACCCGCACCAAGAAGGGCAGCCTCAGCAAGAAGGCCTAAGGATCACCGAATTTGTAGAAAATAGGATGGCAGTTTATGTTGAACTGCCATCCTTTTGCATATGATCTGCGGCTGTAAAACTGGTATACTTGTACGTCGTCAGACGAAATCGATCAATTTACGAAGTATGTAAGACCAAATCCAATGGTAATTTAAAATCAAACAGGAAGTAGTTCCCATCCTCCATGACGAAAACACCCATTATTGAATTTGAGCATTTCAGTTTCCAATATTACTCGCAGGCAGAGCCGACCCTTCACGATATCAACCTGAAGATCTATCCCGGCGAGAAGATCCTCATTGTCGGCCCCAGCGGCAGCGGCAAAAGCACCCTGGGACATTGCTTGAATGGACTGATCCCCTTTTATTACAAGGGGAATATCGAAGGCAGCCTCAAGATCAAGGGGCAGGAAACCAAAGATCTGGATATCTTCCAGCTTTCCAAGATGATCGGCACCGTGCTGCAGGATTCCGACGGCCAGTTTGTGGGCCTGACGGTGGGGGAAGACATCGCTTTTGCTATGGAAAATGACTGCGTGGCGAACAGTGAAATGCGTGCACGGGTGGACCGCGTGGCGAAAATGGTGGAGATGGACAAACTGCTTTGTTCTTCTCCTTATGAACTTTCCGGGGGGCAGAAGCAGCGCACCTCGGTTGCGGGTGTAATGATCGATGATGTCGATATCCTTCTTTTTGATGAGCCGCTGGCCAACCTTGACCCGGCTACCGGAAAGACGGCCATTGAGATCATCGACGATATCCACAAGAATATGCAAAAGACCATCCTCATTATCGAGCACCGCCTGGAGGATGTGCTGCACCGCGAGGTGGACCGGGTGATCGTGGTCAACGACGGCCGCATCATCGCCGACATGAACGCACATGAACTGGTCTCCTCGGATATCCTTGTCGAGAACGGTATCCGCGAGCCGCTGTATGTGACTGCCATGAAGTATGCCAACATCAAGGTGACCCCCGAGATGAAACCCGGCCACATCTGGAGCCTGGATACCAGCCAGGTGAACGAAGCCCTGCGTGCCTGGAACCGTTCGGTGTCACTGCCTGCGTACAGCAACCATAATGAATCCATCCTGCGCGTGCAAAATGTCAGCTTTTCGTATGACGGGGTACGATCCATTCTCGATAACATCGATTTCGACCTGCGCGAAGGCGAGATGGTCTCCATCGTTGGCAAGAATGGTGCGGGCAAGTCCACGCTCTCCAAGCTGATGGTCGGATTCGAGAAGGAAGATAAAGGCGCCATTCTGTACCGCGGTCAGGACCTCAAGAAGAAATCCATCCGCGAGCGTGCCGATTTCATCGGCGTGGTCATGCAAAACCCGAACCAGATGATCTCCAAGCCGCTGATCTTCGACGAAGTCGCCCTGGGGCTGCGTCTGCGTGGGGTACCCGAAGAAGAGATCATCAAGCGGGTGCAAAACGTGCTGGATATCTGCGGACTGGCCCCGTTCATCGATTGGCCGATCTCGGCGCTGAGTTACGGTCAGAAGAAACGTGTCACCATCGCCTCGATCCTGGTGCTTGATCCGCGCATCCTCATTTTAGATGAGCCTACTGCCGGGCAGGATTACCGCCACTACAGCGAGATCATGGAATTCCTCAACCGCATCAACAAATCGGGCATTACCATCATCCTCATCACCCACGATATGCACCTGATGCTCGAGTACACCCCGCGCGCTATTGTGCTTTCTGAGGGAAAAATGATCGCGGACACCCGTGCTTCAGTTGTGCTGACCAATCAGCAGATGATCGAGAAAGCCAACTTGAAAGAAACCTCGCTCTATCAACTGGCCCAGATGGCCGGCATCCCGGACGGCACACAGTTTGTGCAGAATTTTATCGATTACGAGAGGTCATTAAAGGCATGAAGACCAAGCTTTTTTCATACAACTATGAAAACACGCTCATTCATCGCCTTTCCGGGCTGACGAAATTAGTTTGTTTTCTACTGCTTACCTTTGCCATCATGTATTCCTATGATATCCGGGTCATTCTGGGAGCGCTTGTCTTTTCGGTGATCATCCTGCGCATTGCCCGCATCAAGTTCTCACAGATCAAGTTGATGATCTACTATGTGCTAGTCTTCCTGGCGATCAATGCTTTCATCACTTTCCTGTTCTCCCCGGAGCAGGGTGTCTCGATTTACGGCACACGTCACATGATGCTTAAAGTCTTCGGACGCTACAACCTGACCCAGGAACAACTCTTTTACCAGACGACCAAGTTCTTCAAGTATCTCTCGGTGATCCCTCTGGGCATTATCTTCCTGCTCACCACTGATCCCAGTGAGTTTGCGTCTTCGGTCAATAAAGTGGGTGTGAACTACAAGGCAGCCTATGCATTTTCACTGACCCTGCGCTATTTCCCGGATATCGCCCGGGTCTATCACGATATCAGCCAGGCGCAGCAAGCCCGCGGGCTGGAGATCGGCAAAGGGGCCAAACTGGGCGACCGCTTCAAAAATTCTGTGGCTATCCTGGTACCACTCATTTTTTCTACGCTGGACCGCATTGAGCTGGTCACTAATGCCATGGACCTGCGCGGTTTTGGCAAGGAGAAAAAACGTACCTGGTATAACACCAGTAAGATGCAGAAGGCAGATTACGCGGCAATCATTCTGTCTACAGCCATCCTGGCCTTGACGGTCTGTGTTTCGGTCTTTATCAATCACGGGCGGTTCTACAACCCATTCATTTAATTAACAAGGCGGGGTACAGAAATTAGTACCCCGACCTGAAATTACTCAAAAAAGCGAAATCATCCGCTGCATTTATCTGGCGGATGATTTCCTTTCAGTTTCCCCGCCAATTTCCTTGACAACGTCCGTTATCGTGATAGAATTTTGCCTATTATGAAGCAATTAACTGTTTCTCTGCGCGCTCGACGACCGCTGCCGACTTCTACCCCAGAAGGACGGGAGCATTTGCTTTAATTGAGTTGAGCGAAACAGCAAGTTGATTATTTTGTAAACTCACAGCCCTCCTTCTCGGAGGGCTGTTTTATTTTAATTTGTTCAATAAGGAGAATGAAAATGACTGTCAATTGTACTGAATGTGATGCTGAGATCACCCTGGCTGCCGGCACCGAGGTTGGAGAGATCATCGTTTGCCCGGACTGTGGTGTGGACCTGGAAGTGGTCGATCTGGAACCGGCTGCCGTGCAGTTGGCCCCGATGGAACAGGAAGACTGGGGCGAGTAGGACTTATGCAAAAGCGGTGGCACATCGGCGTATTGTATTCGCGTGTTCGCGTGGAAGAGAAGTGGATCTTCGGCGCGATGGAGAAACGCGGCATTGATTATGACCGGCTGGATGACCGCGAGGTCTCGTTCGATCTCGACAACCCGGCTCCCTGGCAGGCTTTTGACGCGGTACTGGAGCGCAGCATCAGCTACAACAGCGGCCTGTATTCACTGCGGGTGCTCAACTCGTTCGGCATCCCCACAGTCAACCAGGCCAGCGTGGCCGAGATCTGCGGCGACAAGTTGGTGACGACCGCCGTGCTGGCCCGCGCCGGTGTGCCGCAGCCGCATGTGGTGACCGCTTTCACTCCCGAGGCGGCATTGCAGGCAATTGAGGAGTTCGGTTACCCGGTGGTGCTCAAACCTGTGGTGGGTTCGTGGGGACGTCTGCTGGCCAAGATCAACGACCGCGACGCGGCAGAGGCTATTCTGGAGCATAAAGCGACCCTGGGATCTGTGCAGCACTCCGTCTTTTATATTCAGGAATACATCAAGAAGCCAGGACGTGATATCCGCGCCATCCTCGTTGGCGACCGGGTACTGACCGCCATCTACCGTAAGTCTGAGCATTGGATCACCAACACAGCCCGCGGCGGCGAAGGCGAGTTGTGCCCGATCACCCCGGAGATCGAAGGATTGTGCCTGAAGGCCGCGCATGCGGTCGGAGTGGGAGTGCTGGCGGTGGACCTGGTGGAGCATCCCGAGAAGGGCATGCTGGTCAATGAGGTCAATCACACCATGGAATTCCATACCGCCCAGCCAACCAGCGGCGTGGATATCGCCAGCGAGATCGTCAATTACACGGTAGAGGTGGCCAAAGCTGCCGCCGGGGCAAAGGAGTAAAGAATGAACAGCGTTTCGATCGTAGGCGGCTCAGGGTACGGCGGCGGTGAATTACTGCGCCTGCTGCTGGGCCATCCAAATGTAGAAGTGAAACAGGTGACCTCGCGTTCTCACCTAGGAGAGTATGTTTACCAGGTACATCCCAATCTGCGCAAGCAAACCAAACTGCAATTCTGCGACCCCGCACAATTGGAACCCGTGGACGTGCTATTCCTGGCGCTGCCCCACGGGGAGGCACAGAAACAGATCGATCATTACGCGGAGCTAGCCCCGAAGATCGTGGACCTTTCGGCGGATTTCCGCTTGAAAGATGAGGCCGTCTATCAGAAGTGGTATGGCAAAACACACTCTGCTCCAGAGTGGTTGGGCAAGTTCGTTTACGGTCTACCAGAGCTGCACCGGGCTGAAATGGCTGGGGCACATTACATCAGCGGAGTGGGCTGTAATGCCACCGCCAGCAACCTGGCCCTGCTGCCACTGGTCCATGCCGGGCTGATCGAACTGAATGCTCCTGTGATCATCGAGATCAAGGTGGGTTCTTCTGAAGGCGGGGCTGACGGCAATGCCGGCTCTCTGCACGCGGAACGTGCCAATGTGGTGCGTACCTTCTCTGCGTTCGGCCACCGGCACACTGCGGAGGTGATGCAGGAACTGGGCTTAAAGAATGTCACACTCACCATGTCCGCGGTGGATTTGGTGCGCGGTGTTCTGGCCACAGCCCATGTACAGGCCAAAGCGGGGGTCACGGCCAAAGATCTGTGGAAGGCTTACCGCACGGTTGCTGCTGAGAATCCGTTCGTGCGCCTGGTCAAAGAGCAGCGCGGTATCTACCGGGTTCCCGAACCCAAGGTACTCTCAGGTTCCAATTTTGCCGATATCGGTTTTGAGTTCGACGAAACCAGCGGCCACATTGTTTCCATCTGCGCCATCGACAACCTGATGAAGGGCGCGGCCGGGACGGCAGTGCAGTGCTTTAACCTGATGCAGGGTTACGATGAGACCACAGGTCTCGAATTCACCGGTCTGCATCCCATTTAGGAGAAGAACATGGAACATTCAGCGATCACAGTCGTTAAATTGGGCGGCACCGAAGGAGTGGATTTCGCGGCCATTTGTGCAGATGTGGCTTCCCTGCTGCAAACAGGCCATAAATTAGTGCTTGTGCACGGCGGTTCGGCCGAAGCCAACGCGTTGGGGATTGCCCTGGGCACACCGCCAAAATTTATCACCTCTCCCTCCGGATTTACTTCCCGTTATACCGATCGGCAGACCCTTGAGGTCTTTCTCATGGCGGTGAATGGAAAGGTCAATTCACTGCTGGTCGAACAGCTTCAACACCTGGGTGTGAACGCGTTCGGCCTCAGCGGTCTGGACGGCCGGCTGATCACAGCCGCGCGCAAGGATTCAGTCCAGAGCGTGGAAAACGGGAAACGCAAGATCATTCGCGACGATTTCACCGGCAAGATCGAGGCGGTCAATGCCGGGTTGTTATTCAATTTGCTTGACGCGGGTTTGCTGCCGGTGATCGCACCGGTGGCAGTCAGCCCCGCGGGCGAGGCTCTCAACGTAGACGCGGACCGTGCCGCGGCGATGGTAGCGGCTGCCCTCAAGGCGGAGACACTTCTCCTGCTCACCGCGGTTCCCGGACTGTTGGAGAAATTCCCGGATGAGAATACCCTCATTCATACGCTGCCGCAATCCAAACTGGAAGCCGCGCTGGAACTGGCACAGGGACGCATGAAAAAGAAAGTGCTGGGCGCGCAGGAAGCTCTGGCAGGCGGCGTCGGCCGGGTCATTATCAGCGACGGGCGTACCACATCGCCTATATGCGCCGCCATTAATGGAGCCGGGACGGTGATCGCATGAACAGCGCCGAGATCATCGAACTGGAAAACGCGCACACCTCCGGGGTATATGCCAAGCAGCCCATCGTCTTTGTGCGCGGGCAGGGGGCCCTGCTGTGGGATGCCGATGGGAATCAATACATCGACTGTGCTGCTGGTCACGGGGTCGCCAACCTGGGGCACGCCCACCCGAAGATCGCCGCTGCTCTGGCTGCTCAATCTGCCCGCCTGATCACCCTTTTTGAGACTTTCCCGAACGATCAACGGGCGTTATTAATGAAGGAATTAACCTCTCTCGCTTCCGGTCTAGACCGCGTCTTCTTTTGCAACTCGGGAACGGAGAGTATCGAGGCTGCCATCAAGTTTGCCCGCCTTTCCACCGGGCGGCCGGGCATCATCGCCACAATGCGCGGATTTCATGGCCGCACCCTGGGCGCCCTTTCGGCTACCTGGAACAAAGCCTACCGTACCCCCTTCGAACCGCTTGTTCCCGGGTTCAGTCATGTAGCCTATAACAATGTGGAAGCTCTGGCGGCTACGGTCAATGAAACAACAGCCGCTGTCATTCTCGAACCAGTGCAGGGTGAAGGCGGGGTTTACCCGGCCGATCCGGGCTACCTTGAAGCAGCACTCGAAATTTGTCACACTCACGGTGCGCTGCTCATCATCGATGAGGTACAAACCGGTTTTTGCCGCACCGGCAAGATGTTTGCCTACCAGCATTCCTCCATCACCCCTGACCTGTTGTGCTGCTCCAAGTCCATCGCGGGCGGCATCCCGATGGGAGCGGTGCTAATTGGAGAGCGTGTAGCCAATCTCACTCCCGGTACACACGGATCTACCTTTGGCGGTAACCCATTGGCCTGCGCTGCAGCACTGGCTGCCCTCAGCGTGATGCAGGAAGAAAACCTGGCGCAGCAGGCAGAAGTGAAGGGGGCTTACCTGATGGATAAGATCCAGGCCATCCATTCTTCCCAGATACGTGAGGTACGCGGCAAGGGGCTGATGATCGGGATCGAGCTGAAACAAAAGGCAGCACCGTATTTGAAAGCCTTGCAAGCGAAACACATTTTGGCACTGAACGCGGGAATGACGGTCATCCGCCTGCTGCCTCCGTTGGTGATCTCATATACTGAACTCGACCAGGTTGCTATCGCTTTGCAAGAGGTGCTGGACGATGAGTAACATCGAGATCCCGGAAACCCTGCTTGGACTGGTTTCACATTACAGCCCGACCGGCTCTGAAAGCCCTGCCGCCGGCTGGCTGGTGGAGCGCATGCATCTGCTCGGATATGAGCAGGCATTTCTGGACGCTGCCGGGAACCCCGTTGGAGTGATCGGCAAAGGCCCGCGGCAGATCGTCTTGATGGGCCATATCGATACCGTCCCCGGGGAATTGCCGGTGCACATCAGCGACGGTATCCTCTATGGGCGGGGAGCTGTCGATGCCAAAGGCCCGCTGGCTGCCTTCGTGGACGCTGCCGCTCAGGCTGCCGCAGGGGAAGGCTGGCAATTGGTGGTCATCGGCGCAGTGGAGGAAGAGGGCAGTTCCAGAGGCGCCCGCTTCGCGGCTGACCATTATCACCCGGATTACGCGGTGATCGGCGAGCCCAACCACTGGGACCGCGTCGCCCTGGGTTACAAAGGCTCTGTCTGGGCAGAGATCGAAGTCAATCAGCCTCAGAATCACACTGCCAGCGGCGAGGTCAGTGCCTGTGAAACAGCGGTGGCACTCTGGTTGGCCATCAAAAAGCAGGCGGATGAATTCAATTCTGGCAAGCCGCGTGCCTTTGACCAGGTGCTGCCCACTCTGCGCGCGATCCATTCCGGGCAGGACGGTTTCAGTCAGTGGGCACGCTTGCAGGTTGGAGCCAGGCTGCCGCTGGCTTTTACTCCTGAAGATTGGATTGCCGCCCTTAAAGGGATATGTGGAAAGTTCCTGGTCAAGCTCCTGGGTGAGCCCATTCAGGCCTGGAGTTGTGCCAAGAATACCCGGTTGGTACGGGCGCTGCTAGCCTCCATCCGCGGGCAGGGCGGTGAACCGGCTTTCGTTAACAAAACGGGAACGGCCGATCTGAACATTGTGGCCCCTGCCTGGGGCTGCCCCGCGCTGGTCTACGGCCCGGGTGATTCCACCCTGGACCATACTCCCAATGAAAAGCTATCGGTTGAGGAGTATAACCGTTCGGTAGCGGTACTTAAGTCTGCACTGCAGCAATTAATGAAGGCGGAATGATCTTCATAGGGGATCTAGCCTATGCAGCCGCAGGAGAAATTTCTCTCGATTAATCAGTGAAAAGGAATATACTTGATTGAAATTGCCGGATCAGGAATGGGCTGATAAGCCGGGTTGATCAAGTTTCGGGAGAAAAATCAAATGGAAGACCTTCAACATAAACAGATTTTACAGCGGATCGCACACAGAGCAATGGAAGAACGGGGTTTGCTGCCAGATTTTTCGGCGGCGGAGTTGGCTGAACTTTCCCGACTTCAAGCACTGCCGCTTGAAGATCATCTACAAGTACGCGATCTGCGCAGCCTGCTTTGGTGCTCGATCGACAATGACGATTCCCTGGACCTGGACCAGCTCAGCGTTGCCCAGCAAATGCCGGACCAAAGTATCAAGATCCTTGTAGCCATTGCGGATGTTGACGGCCTGGTAAAAAAAGGGTCCCTGCTTGATGAACATGCCTGCCACAACACCAGCTCAGTCTATACGACGGCACAGATCTTCCCCATGCTGCCGGAAACTCTATCCACTGACCTGACTTCCTTGAAAGGTGGAGCTGACCGGCCAGCGATCATCATTGAATACACGGTCAATAACAACGGCGAGGTGCAATCCTCGGATGTATATTTAGCCCTGGTGCATAATTACGCCAAGTTGGCATATAACAGCGTGGCTGCCTGGTTGGAAGGGAACGGTCATATGCCGGAGGCACTGGCGGCAATAAAGGGTTTGCCGGAAAACCTGCGCCTGCAGGACAGGGCAGCCCAAATATTAAAAGGTTTCCGCCACGTACACGGCGCTCTCAGCCTGGAGACCCGGGAAGCTCATCCTGTCTTTACCGATGGCACGCTTAGCAGCCTGGAGATCGAAGAAAAGAACCGCGCGAAGGAGCTCATCGAAGACCTGATGATCACGGCCAACGGGGTGACCGCCCGTTTTCTGGATGCAAAGAAGTTTCCCTCTCTGCGCCGGGTAGTCCACGAACCGAAACGTTGGGACCGCATTGTGGAGGTTGCTGCGGAACATGGTGCTGCGCTTCCCGATCAGCCTGATTCAAAAGCGCTGGAAGATTTTCTCGTTCAAGCACAAAAAGGGGATCCGCTGCGTTTTCCCGATCTATCCTTAACCATTATCAAGCTGCTTGGACCCGGCGAGTATATGGCTGATGTCCCCGGGCAGGAGGTGCCCGGCCACTTTGGCCTGGCAGTTCGCGACTATTCCCATTCCACTGCTCCCAACCGCCGCTTCCCGGACCTGATCACCCATCGGCTGATCAAGGCAGCCCTCAATGGGGATCCCTGGCCCTATTCCATCGACGAACTAACCTCCCTGGCACTGCATTGTACCCAGGAGGAAAACGAGGTAAACAAAGTGGAACGCCAGGTGAATAAGTCCGCGGCCGCGATCCTTCTGGAGGACCGCATTGGCGAAACTTTTGATGCCATTGTCACCGGTGCAGCAGACAAAGGCACCTGGGTGCGACTTCTGCAATTTCCGGTAGAAGGAAAACTGATTCAGAACTTCCAGGGAGTCGATGTCGGCCAAAAGGTGAAAGTTAAACTTGTTGATGTGAATGTCGAAAAGGGATTTATCGACTTCAAAAAGATCAATTAATCTTAATTAAAAAAACAGCCCTCACAAAGAGGGCTGTAGAATTCTAAACGTACTTGATCAATGAATATTGACGCCGATCAGGCTGCCGATTCCGAAGGTGATGCCGGCAGCGATCAACCCAAAAAGGACCATGCGCATGCCGGAGAAAAGCACGCTGCGTCCGGTGAACAAGGTAATGGCCGCTCCAAGCAGGAACAGCCCAACTGCCGACACGGCGATGCTGACAAAAACGGCAGGAAGCCCTGTCAGGAAGAAAAAGGGGAACAGGGGGAAGATGGCGCCCACCGAGAACAGGAAGAAAGAGGTAATGGCCGCTTCCCAGGCTGAGCCGCCAAGCTCATCAGGGTCCACACCCAGTTCCTCACGGGCCAGGGTATCGAGGGCGTAATCCTTGTTGGAAAGCAGGGTGTTGGCCATATTCTTGGCGTCCGTCTCGCTCACGCCGCGGGTCTGATAAATTAGTGCCAACTCGGCGATCTCTTCTTCAGGGTTCTGCGCAATCTCTTCAGCTTCGGTCGCGATCTGGTTGGTGTACATCTCACGCGAAGACTGCACCGACAACCACTCGCCAAGTGCCATGGAGATGGCACCGGCTAGCAGCCCGGAGATACCCGCGATGAGCACGGCTTTGCTGTTGGTGCTAATGGTAGCACCTGCCACGCCCATCACCAGGCTGAGGTTCGAGACCATACCGTCATTGGCACCCATCACTGCTGCGCGTAAGGCGTTGCCCCCGGTGGAGCGGTGCCTGCCTTCAAGCTGGGCTACGGCTGCGCCGGAGAGACCGCCTTTGGTAGTGGCCATGATCGTGTTCAACAAGCGGGAATGCGACTGCTCCTCACTTTTCATCTGGCTGGCGTCATCCATCTTGGAGTAATCGGTGATGCCGGTCTGTTCACGGCTCTGCATGGAGGGAAGCACCATGCCGGGTCCGAACTTTCGTGCCAGCCAGGCCAGTGTGCGCGTGCGCCAGTCCAGCTTGAACTCGGGTAGTTTTAATCCCTGTTCTTTCGCCTTTTGCTCCCATTTGACAGCATGTGCGTTCTCAGTCTTGGAAAGTCTTCGATAAACTTCGGCCAGGCGGGGATCTTTTTCCGCCTCAGACAGGGTTTGATACAGGTAGGTGCTGGTTTTTTCATCCAGGTATGCCGCGATAATTGGATCTTGTTTTGCCATTTTCACTCCTAATCTTTTTCTTATCGGTTAATTTTATGCCCATTTTGTAAGAAAGAAATTAACTAATATTCAATGTTTGAGTTATTGAAAAATTCCCCCTTCCAGTAAAAATAGAAGGGGGAATTGATCAGCTCAGGTTACTTCATATCCTCGAAGATCTTCATCATCTCTTCGTAACCTACTTTTGAATAATTTCCCAAAGGACCATTTTTGACGATCTCCCGTGCCAGTCTGTCGAAATGTTCCGGTCCGATGCCAACCTCTGTCAGCGAGACAGGAGCACCCATGACTTTGAAGAATTCTTTGGTCCGGGCAATTCCCTCCATCCCCACTTCAAAGTCGGGTCTACCCGCTGGATCGATGCCGAAGACATTGACCGCATATTGACGATATTTAGCCGGGTAAAATTTACAGTGGTGCTTCATATAAGCCGGAGTGATAATGGCCAGGCCGGCACCATGGGCGATATCGAAATGGGCGCTCAACACATGCTCAATGGTATGACAGCCCCAGTCACCTTCCATCCCCAGCGGGATCATGTTGTTCAAGGCCAGGGTGCCTGCCCACATCAGTTTGGCGCGGGCATCGTAGTCATCCGGTTTATCGATGGCGACAAACACCTGCTGGAAGACGACTTTCATGATCGTCTCAGCCATACCGTCCTGCAACGGAGTATCATCCGGATGGGAGAAATAATTTTCATACAGGTGCGACAGCATATCGCAGACGCCGTTCACAGTTTGATTGGCCGGGACGGTGTAGGTGTTGCATGGATCAAGGATGGAAAAAACCGGATGCATCAGCAGTACGCCAGCAAAACCGATCTTTTCTTTGGTCTCCCAGTTTGTGATCACCGAGTTGCCGTTCATCTCTGTACCGGTAGCCGCCAGGGTGAGGATGTCTCCCAGGGGAACCCGTTCTTTGGGATAGGCTTTACGTTTCCAGAAATCCCAAACGTCACCCTCGTAAGGGACACCGATCGAGATGGCCTTGGCACAATCCACCACACTGCCGCCGCCGACAGCCAGGATAAAGTCCACTTTATTCTCACGGCACATCTGGATGCCCTTGTAGACGGTAGTTAAGCGGGGGTTGGGTTCTACACCAGATAACTCAAATACATTCTTTTCCACGAGTTGTTTCATCACCCGGTCATAAAGTCCGCTTCTCTTAATACTGCCACCGCCGTAAACAAGAAGTATATTCTTGCCATATCCTTTAATTTCTTCTGCCAGTTGATCTGTTGTATCCTTACCGAAAATGATTCGAGTGGGATTGTGATATGTAAAATTATGCATCTCGATCTCCTTCATGAACAAATATTGAGTAATTCGATCTGTTTTATTGTAAAGCATCTTTCTTAAAATTAGTAAATATCAGAAGGGTAATTGAATACTGAACCTGAGAGGTGAGGCAACAATTTCAAACCGATTTTCGTAACCGATTAAGGAGAAACACCCGTATTAATTAAAAATCCGGACAATGTAATAAATAGTTGTCCGGTTTTTTTGACTTTATATAGTTCTTATTTATATTATTTGTCTACTACTTTGAGTAAAACGGCCCTTACCAAGGTGCGCGAAGTATAGGTCCCGGTCTTTTCATCATAGCTGCCGCATGTGATAAGTGATAACCAGGAGCGGTCCTCTTTATGAGTGAACACAGTTGAAACACTATTGGGACTGATCGATTTTGTTTCGCGTACTTCATAAATGTAATCTTGATTCCAGGCATGAATTATGATCTGATCTCCATACTTTAGTTTCTTTAAGTCTACAAAAATTCCGGGTCGATTATCGGCATTCCAAACATGTCCGGTAAGTACGCTGTTTCCTACCCATGTCGGGAATTCACTCCCTTGCAACCATCCGATACGACTGCCTAACCAGGTTACATCCCATTGTCCATCGGATTGAGGCACCCCCACAATGGATGTATTGACTCCAATTGCCGGGATCTTCAGTGAAAGGTCATTGATCGTTGAATAGGAATTGGCTGTATTTTGTAGTGGTAAAATCCCACTAAAACCTGGAGCAAAACCGGTTCCTGGTAAAGAAGATGCCTGGCCGGATTGATCTTCGGAAGAAGTAGAGGCCCCGTTTGCATTTTTGTTGAAAAGATCAAACAATGAAAATTCATTGGCAAACGAGCAAATCATCGTTTTTCCCGGATCAATCGTTGTGGGTAAAATAGTCCAGGCAGCATCATTGTGCGAAGTACCAATCACTAACTTGCTTAAGTTATCGTTGACTCGTTCACTATCATTCTCTGTTAATTTAAAGCAAACCTGAATTCCATCATTATCCAAATCGGATATCTTGGTTGAACCATAAAGGAGGTTGATATCTACAGTATCGAACCATCGAGAATAAGAATTTGGGCCCTTAAGCGGACCACTGCTGGTAGATTCTTGAAAACTGATCGTGATTCCAGAAGGCAAATTACCTTTTGTGTCCATGATCAGCCATGGGGTTAAGAAGAACGAATCTGACACATCATGTGTACCATCATTAGCAGTAACTCGAATATCATAAACAAAATTGCTGGTACTGCCATCTGGAATCGTTCCCGTGAAAGTTCTGCTGTCAGGGTCAAACGACAACCAGGTGGGTAAAGCTGTACCATCTGACAGATCAGCGCTGTAAGTAAGCGTATCTTCATCCGCATCACCAAAGGTATCTTTGTCAAATGTGAAATTCCAACTCTCGCCTCTACTGGCGTTTTGATCCGGTATTGGTAAGATGACAGATGGACTGACATTTGTATCCACGCCTAGGCTGAATTGTGTAAAGACTTCTCCACCTTTTCCATCCAACGCATAAACACGAATAAGGAAAATTCCTACATCTCCTGCTCCAGGTGTTCCAGAAAAAAGGCGGCTGGTTGGAGTAAAGGTAAGCCATGTCGGTAAAGCATCGCCGTTGGAAAGTACTGCCTCGTAAGTTAAAGTGTCATCTTCATAATCCGCTAAGGTATTCGCCGGAAAAGCATAACTGAATGGTGATCCCACTATTGCTTCTTGATTGGGGATCAAGTTCATCACAACTGGGCTATGGTTACCTACCACTGGCACGATATTAAGAGCAAATGTGGTCGAAGTCACCCCGCCTTTGCCGTCATCCGCATTGAGTTTAATCGATATTGATTGAACCCGTGAAGAATTCCCGGAATATTCCAAAGTTGTCGGGTCGAAGCTCAACCATGTGGGTAATGCATCCCCAGAAGCCAAAGTGCTGGAATAGGATAAACTGTCACCATCCTCATCTGTGAAAGTACCTGCACCAATAGTGAACGTGAAATCTTTTCCTGATGTAAATTCCTGATCTGCTGGAGTCGTATTTAAAGTTGGGGTATCATTTTCATCCAGAACATCCAGAGTAAAACTTTCTTCATAATACAAATTTGTGGAATCTGTTACACGAATCCGTATGTGATATTCATTTTTTGTTTCATAATTCGGGAAAACCTGCAACAGTAAATGAGACCCTGAGATTGAAAATGCTGCGTTATCTGTAGATCCACTGCCCGAGACCAATGAAAAGGTAAAGGTCTCTCCCGCATCATGGTCAAGAGCTGAAATTTCTGCTACTTCTGAACCAACAGGGCTGTTCTCACTTAACGAAGTTGCGCTCAGGGAAATATCGATAGGAGCATCCGGCTCATTGATGACACTGATGGAAAATGCCTGATCGACACTGAGCGCCGGGCTGCCATTATCCGTTGCTCGTACACAGACCTGATAACTATTTTTGGTTTCATAATCAAACAAAATGCTGCTCTGCAATTTGTCTTTATTGATCGAAAAAGAGCCATTATCTGTCCCATCACATGCAGCAGTAGAGGCCAGACTAAAGCTGATCGTATCTCCATCGTTATCTTGCGCACTTAATGTGCCAATTGTGATTGTTGAATTATTCCCTTCATCTACACTTGTCCTCGAAAGCTCCAGATCTGTCGGGGCTTCGTTTTCATTGAGCACTGAGATTGTTATCGCCTTTTCGACAAACAAACCGCCCGCATCAGTCGAACGTAGGCGCACAGAATATGAAGATTTTGTTTCATAATCAAAAACGGTATTAGTCAGTAATTCGGAACCGGAAACCGTGAACACAGAATTGTTCGTGTCTCCAACGCCAGGAACCAGCGTGTAAGTAAAAGTATCGCCGGCATCTGGATCGATCGTGGAGAGTTCGGTTGCGGTGCTGTTTACCGGTGCATTCTCATACAAGATAGTGGTATTAGTGATGTTCGTTGGTGCTTCATTCACATCTTCAATTTGGATCGTAAACTGCTTATCCAGACTTGCTGTTGGAGTGCCATCATCCGAACTGCGGACACAGATATCGTAAGAGTTTTCAGCCTCTTCATTAAATGAAACTGCTGCTTTGAGTACATTCCCAACGATGACAAAATTGTTATTCCCACTGCCATCACAACCACTTACGCTCTCTTTCAGAGAATAGGTGAACGCGCTGCTGTCTCCATCGACGGAGCTGAGGTTGCCAATGACCGTATTTACTGTTTTATTTTCATCAATCGTATTATTTGAGAGAGAAATACTGGTCGGGGGTTCATTCACATCGAAAATTTCAAAAAAAAAGACTTGTTCTATTTGATTTCCGCCTGAATCCGTGGAGCGTACCCGTATAGCGTAGTCTGATTGAGTCTCATAATCCAGGGGAACCTTTGTGAGCACAGTATCTTCCGAGATCTCAAATGAAGAATTATCCGTATCTCCAGTGCCGGTAACTAAGGAATAAGTAAATGTATCTCCCACATCCGGATCATCTGTACTCAGAGTAAAAACAAGGGTGCCAACCGGGTCTGTTTCATATACGGTATTGGAAATGCCTGTCAAATTAGTAGGGGCTTCATTGGAATTCGTTATATTAATTGTAAATTGTTTTTGGTAACTTAACGCAGAGGGGGTATTCTCAGTTGTGCGTATACAAACTGAATAACTTGCCTTTCCCTCGTAATCAAAGGGCATTCCAGTCAATAAATTTGATCCATAGATAATAAATCTACTGTTATCGCTGCCATCACATCCACTCACCCCGCTTTCCAGCGAATAAGTAAAAATGGTTGTATCTTCATCCACTGTTGAAAGCGAACCAACCATTTGACCGGCTGGCATATTTTCCATCACAGAATTGTTTGATAATGAAATTCCGGTTGGGGCATCATCTATATCGTTGACTGCGATTGTGAAGCTCTTTTCATAGTACTTGTTGTGTGAATCTGTTGAACGAATTCGAATACTATAGGAAGATTTGCTCTCATAATTGAGAGGGTAATTGGTATATAAAATACCTCCCATGATCATGAAATTACCATTATCTGTGCTGCCTGTACCACTGACCAGGGTGTAAGCAAATGTGTCGCCACTGTCAGGATCGGTTGAACTGAATGCACCGATCATGGTTCCCGCCGGTTGATTTTCATTCACTGAATTTGAAGACAGAGAAATATCTGAAGGCGGAAAATACCAGACATCACAACTGTTATTGCCTGAATAATTGAAGACACCCGAACTAGTATCTACAGCTTGCCCATTTTCAGCATCACCAGGAACTCCTCCATAAGAGGCTAACTTCGACCCTGCATCTCCTGCTGTGACCGTGTTTGAAGTAAAAGCAACCGATGAATCCAGACAAAGACTACCGCGATTAAAGATGGCGCTGCCTAAGCCTGCACCACCACCGCCGCCGCCGCCACCCATACCACTGACTTGGGCGGATCCACCATTCCCACCAATCGCTGAATTGCCTGAAAATGTAACCGATTTAAAGCCAGCAGAGCCTCCCTCATTAATGAAAACAGCTCCGCCCATTCCTGCACCGCCGCCTCCACCAGAGAATCCATAAGAAGAATGAGTTCCATCAGAACCTGCGCCGCCGTAAGTTCCTCCAGCACCACCGGTTCCACCGCCGGAATTTCCACCACCGCCGCCGCCGTAACCACCTGCCCCTGCTGTGTTTGTATTGCCAGATCCAGAACCACCCCCGCCACCGAATCCGCCGGTTCCACCGCTAGCACTACTCGTAAAATGATATCCACCCTCTCCACCACCGCTTCCCACAATGTAACCTGCGGTACTGTCCTGATAGGCGTCACCACCTTTTCCTCCGACAGCCGAATTTCCAGAGAAAATTACATTTGTTGCAGTTAATCCGGCGCTTGTGCCAACATAGATTGCGCCACCCAGACCGCTGTAGGTTCCTGGTTCTCCTGCAAGTGCATTGGCTCCAGCCATATACCCATTGATGATTTGAAGATCGCTGAGTCGTAATGTTCCGCCCGTTATTTTGAAAATTCGATTACTGTTATTTCCACTGATGGACAACTTTGACGATCCAGGTCCCTGAATGGTTAAGTTTTTTGTGACCACAATTGCACTGGTGAGTGTGATCACCACTGGATAACTGCCGAATGAGAAAACAATGGTATCTCCATCCGCAGCACTACCAATAGCGGCCCGTAACGATCCAGAGCCACTGTCACTGGCGGAGGTTACAGTAATGCTGCTGGCAGATACTTTGTAAATTTGTGTATTCAAGCCCAAGGCTGATATTGCCAAAACCGTTGAAAGGATTAACAGCAAGACACGATGAAGTACTTGTTTGCCTTTTGCAGCCAAGTGTTCTTTAAATGAAAGATCAGTTTTATTCAAGAGGTTACGCCAAATTTGCATCATAGTAGGCATCCAATCTAATGGGCTGGGTACAAATTTTTCTATTCTTATTAATTCACTGACCAAGATATTTAGGAGTGTGCAAATAGAGGACGATCACAACAATAAGGTTTGATACTTATTCTGTTGAAAATTGAACCGGCAGGAATGGTCAGTTCTTTGAAACAGAACAATACACAAGATTTAGTTGTAGAGACGTATTTATTGCATTGTACAATTATAATGAAGTAATAGTACCATAATTCCCCATGAAATACATTATTCCATTATTTGCAACAAAAAGAGTGATGGTTATGGCTTAACCCACTTGATTTTAGCATTATTATGCGAATTTGGTTTAATATGAATGTGTTAAAAAAGAAGTGATGAATGACCAAGATGAGAAAATTATGTAAAAAAAGGGTCTTTCAAACGAGGAGATGCGGAAAAAGAATAAACCGAATACGTCAATGGAAAAATAGCCAATGGTGTATGAACTCTGAAAGTGGGCTGATCATCAGCCCGGAAGTCTCTTCTGGAGATACCTATAAAAGCATCATTTGTGTTCTTTAGTGGACCATAGTTTGGTACAAGGACTGCCAGTTGATACCTGCGCCGTAGACAATGGGAATGATGATAGTATCAATCACTGATATTTAGAATCACCTGGGCTGCATTCCATCATTTGCCTGAAAAAGACATGGACCGGGAAAAAAGATGTTGCATGAATCTGTCTGGCTTGAAATAGAGAATAATTTCCTTACCAAAAATGATTCGGGCGAAATTATGATCTGAAAAATTATGCATTTGATCTGTTTCAAGAATTATTTTTGGGTAATTCGATCTGGTATATCGAAAAGCGTCTATCAATAAACCAAAATTTCAGAAGTGTAATTGAACGCATAACCTGAACGGTGTATATTGATTACAGCAGGGTTTATCTTGGAATTTGCATACAGCCAAATTCTGCAAGAATTCTGTACCACTGGAAGATGACTTATGCCAAAGACACTCAATTTGCTGAAAAAAGGGGGGGGGAGGTGAAGGAAATTCAATATTCATTTTCATGCTAAAATACTTTATCTACTCTTGAGTATTTTCTATTCCCTAAAACCAGTACAATTTGATTTTGTGTCGCATGAAGCTCTATCTATTATGTCCTTTCTTGTTTGATCGAGTTGACGAGGAAAAATGTCTGAGGATGGATCGGGCCCGGAGAATACGGTAGGAAATAACAAACCGGTGAAGGATATCTGGCATCTGGTTCTGGTAATTTTAAGTGCAATTTTATGGATTTTTCTGCTAGTTTTGACATACTTTACTTTATTGACTTTGCCAGCTGTTTTGATCGTGACGGTAATACTTTACCTTCTGATCGCAAAAAAAGTAAAAAAGGGGGAACAGAGGGGATGGCAGAATAAAGAAAATGACGATAAGTAGTGATCGTCAGGACCTGTAAAGGTGACTAATGATGAATTCCCTCTCCCCAATTATTACAATTTTGATCGTCGACGATGATGAAGTTGTCTCACATGTACTCTCTGCTTTTCTGGTAAAAAAAGGCTATAAGGTACTAACCACCTCCTCCGGCTCGGAAGCACTGCAGATCCTCAAAAAAGGGGGAGTAGACATCGCGGTTTTGGATGTCATCATGCCGGAGATCAACGGCCTTGATCTTCTTTCTCAGATCAGAAAAGAAATAGATATTCCCATATTGATCATGACAACATTGTCCCAGCAGGACACGGTAAAATCGGCATTTTTAAGCGGGGCTGATGATTACCTGGTAAAACCTTTCAGACCGGATGAACTGATGGACCGGTTAGAATCGTTACAGGCGCTGGTTCCACAGCGAGAGGATGCTGAGATCGTGAACAGTGGTGAGATCTCTTTGAACATGTCAACTGGACAGATCCACATGAGTGGAAAGACCGGCTACCTGCTTTCGGATGCCGAAATGCATCTGCTCAACTATTTTATTGAGCACCCGGATGTTCGTTTATCCGAAAGCGAGCTAATCCAGGCAGGTTGGAACCGGGAATGGGACAATTCCATTGCCGAAAAGGAAATGCTCCGGCTGGCGATCAATCATTTACGGCAGAAGATCGAAAAAGATAGCGATGCTCCGCAATATCTTCCTCTGATTAACGGGGATGGATATTTGTTTCATCCAGTAGAAGAATCATGACAGATCGATCCATAACGCTTAAAGCGACCCTTTTCTCGAAGAGGTTCCATTCCATTGAGGATGAAAATAATGTTCATGGGATGCAGTCTGATATTGCTGTTGATCCAGAAATCGCCTGCAAGATCACAAAAAAATTTGCGGAACAGTGGCAGGTATTACCCTTGCAGTTGCAAGGCCAGGTTTTAATTGCTGCCTTTGTGGATACTGAGGATAAGCAATCCATTACGGCACTAATGCAGGCTACCGGTCTGCGTGTCCGCCCGGTCCAGGTAGATGAGGCTGATCTCCGAAATGCGATATTAGAAGTATTCTCTGATGAAGATGAAGAACATACTCCTCTCGGGCAATTATTGCTGAAGAAGAATCTGATCCGTCAGGACCAGCTTGACCAGGCACTATCCTCCCATCTAAGGACGGGTGAACGTCTGGGAAAGGTCCTGGTCAGCCTGGGTTTTATCAATCGTCTCGGCCTTGCTGAAACACTGGCTGAACAATATCACATCTCGTTTATCAATCTGCGCAAAATCAAACTGAATTCTGAGGTCATTCGTCTGTTGGATGAGGCGTCAGCCCGCAGTTGGCAGTGTCTGCCGGTGAAATGGCTTGGAAATCACCTGCTAATTGCGATTGTCGATCCATCCGAAGAAGAGATCAAACAAAAGATTGAAGAAAAATTGAAGGTACCGGTTGTATATGCGGTAACCAGTGAGTTTGATATTGACTGGGCGTTGGACAGGGTATATCACGCTACCTATCTTGAAGAGAGTATTGCCGGGTTACTTTACCGGAATCCGGAAGAATCTGCGTTTCAAACCTTTACCAACCAGCAGTTGATCACCGCTTTGCTGGTATTGCTATTGATCATCGTCTGTTTGGTATTGGTACCGACGCAATTCATGATCGTCTTCAACGGGTTCTTTGGTGTGTTCTACCTTACCGTTACGATCTATCGACTGTGGTTAGCTTCGCGTTCAAGCTCAGAATCTTTAACGATCCAGGTTTCTCAGGAGGAAATCGATCAACTTCAGGATACCGACCTGCCGGTCTATACGATCATGGTCCCTGTCTTCAAAGAGAAGGAAGTCCTTAAGCAATTGATCGAATCAATTGAGGCACTGAATTATCCAAAGGAGAAATTGGATGTAAAGCTGCTTTTTGAAGAAACAGACAAAGAAACGATTGAGGCGGCAAGGGCGATCCGGCCGCCGGGATATTTTGAATTCCTGGTTGTACCGGATGCCATTCCACGGACCAAACCGAAGGCGATCAATTATGGGCTGGTTTCTGCCCGGGGAATTTATACTGTTGTCTATGATGCTGAAGATGAACCCGATCCTGATCAGCTCAAGCGGGCAGTGCTGGCTTTCCGCAAGGCTTCACAAGATGTGGTTTGTTTGCAGGCAAAACTGAATTATTACAACGCGGACCAGAACATGCTCACGCGTTGGTTCACCATCGAGTACTCCATGTGGTTCGACCTGGTGCTGCCCGGTCTGGATTCCGGGAATTTTCCGATCCCTCTTGGAGGAACCTCCAATCACTTCCTTACTGAAAAATTGCGTGAGATCGGGGCATGGGACCCATTCAATGTGACAGAAGACGCCGATCTCGGCATCCGCATGTACAAGAAAAAATACCGAACTGCCATCGTGGATTCCACAACTTATGAAGAAGCCAACAGCGAGCTCTGGAACTGGATCCGCCAACGCACCCGCTGGGAAAAAGGGTATATGCAGACCTGGCTTGTAGCCATGCGCCACCCGGTGGCCCTTTATCGCTCCCTGGGATTAAGGGCTTTTGTCAGTTTTCAAATCATGATCGGCGGATCCCCCCTGATCCTGCTGATCAATCCATTCTACTGGATCGTGACTACTCTCTGGTTTGTCGGTAAATGGAACGTCATTCCCAATTTCTTCCCGGGAGCGATCTATTACCTGAGCATGTTCAACATGCTGACCGGGAATTTCCTCTTTATCTATATGAATCTTCTGGGAACTTACCGGCGTGAATACTATGATCTGAGCCGGTATGCTTTACTTACCCCGATCTACTGGTTCCTGATGTCCATTGCCGCCTGGCGGGCTTTCTGGCAATTGGTAACCAAACCCTTCTACTGGGAAAAGACTGTCCACGGCTTGCATATTGACAGCAAGAAAACAGCTTCAAAAAGGGATCCGCTGGCTTTCTTGAGGGGAAAGAAATGACACTTTCATCAGCCTCCTCAGCAGTGAAACAAAGACGACGGATCAAGATTGATTGGGAATTTTGGCTGGTCGGTTTTTTCTCATTCGTCCTGTTCCTGGCTGTTTCGTACTACCTTGTATTTCACTTGAATGTTTTTGTCACCGATGCCATGGCCAGAACTCGGTCAGCCTGGCAGGTTTTCTTTAGCAGTGAACCCAAACTTTCCAATGTGGGGTTTGTGTGGGCACCTCTGCCAACGATCATGCAATTACCCCTGGTGTTGATACCGGCGCTGCGGGTGAATGGTTTCTCTGCGAATATTGTAACCGCGCTCAGCGGCGCTGCCTGCGTACAGATACTCTTCCTGTTCCTGCGTAAAACGAAGCTCCGCCCCTGGATTCGATCCCTGTTATTGCTGGCTTATATCGCGAATCCGATGGTCCTGTATTATTCCTGTAACGGGATGAGTGAGATCGTTCTGGAATTATTTGTTCTCATTACTGCATATGCCTATCTGCGCTGGGAAGAAACACATGAATGGATCTACCTGACCACTTCCAGTATAGCAACCTGCCTGGCATTTCTTTCCCGTTATGATGGGTCTTTTGTCGCGGTGGTTGTGGTGATCATGATTGGAATCGATGCGATCATACGCAATCGCAAACAATGGTCGTATGCAGAATCGGTGATCCTGCTCTATGCCACGCCAATTGCCTATGTAGCCGGACTGTGGGTGTTCTTGAACTGGCTGATCATGGGTGACCCGTTGTATTTTGTACGAAGTGATTATTCCAACGCCGGTCAGATCGGTTATCAATTGGCACAACGGGTGGATTTGCTTCCATTGAAGAATAACCTGCTGATGTCATCGTATATTGGCCTGAAGGAAACCTACCAGATCTTCCCATTTTTCATTTTTGTGTCTATTCTTCTGCTATTTTTTGCGATCTTGAAGAAGAAAAAAGTCTGGATAGGAGTGGTGGCAATTTCCTGGTCCTTGATCCTGTTCACTATCTCCAATATCTTCATGGGGCAGTCTGCCATGTTTATCCGCTATTTCATCTCTGCCATTCCCATGGGGATCGTGTTACTGGCAGGACTTTTGGAGCTTCTTCCTTTGCGTTGGCGTGGGGTGGTCGCCTTGATCTCTGTCGTCGGTATTGGGCTTTCAGCTTTTTCAACCGCTGACCTGATGTCGCGTCATGATGAATGGGGCCAATCAAACGATAAGGTAGTTAATGCAGTTCTCACGAATACCCCTCTGCATATCTGGGATGAAGAGCAATCACTGGCGAAATTTATCAACACAAAGACCACAGGGTACGTTCTGGTAGACGACTTCCAGGGTTACCGGGTAATTTTCTTTTCAGGAAAACCCTGGAGATTCATTACTCCGGGGAATTCTACCTTTAAAGAATACTTGAAATCTCCTTATGGAAATGTAACCTATATCCTGACATCCAGTACTTCTCTTGAAGGGGAATTGAACCAGGTAAATAATACCTACCCTTATCTTTTCAATGAGGGTGCAGATTGGGCAAAATTAGTGTACGAGGACTCCACCTGGAAACTATTTGAGGTGGAAAGTCAACCGGGAAATATATTACTGGATGTATCCGGAAATTAAGCAGAATTCTTCGTTTTGGGCTGGATGAGGAGAAGGAATGATATGAAAAAGAATTTTTACAAATCGTTTTTGACCATACTTATGTCAGTAATTTTGCTCCTGGTGGCAGTAGTACCAGTTTCCGCAAATTCAAGGCAAATTAGTTCGAGTGGAGATGCTGCGGCAAACGATGGGAACTATACAATCGCTGATATCACTGGCATTGGAGATATTACCCTCAATGGCAGTTCTCCCTCATACACTTTTTATTTGCCGGTCAAGCAGAGTTGGCAGATCACAGGGATCAACCTTCAATTATTGGTGAGCTATTCAAAAGTGCTTCGAGAAAATTCCACCTTAACGATCAAAGTGAACAATGTTCCTCTGGATAGCATCCTGTTGGAAAAAGTGAGTTCCAGCAACTATAGTTGGAATATTTCCATCCCGGCGGATATGATCACAGGAGATTCTGTTGCTGTCAGTCTGTCAGGTTTTTTGCGGGTTTCTGATATCGAATGTGATGACATCGAGAATGCGGCGAATTGGGTGCTTGTTTCAAAAGACTCGACAATCAAATATCTTTATCAAATAGCAAACCAGGATTTTACTCTGGAGCAAATACCATATCCATTTATTGATAAAAACTCTCTGAAGGCAGATAAAGTAGTACTCGTTTCTCCAAAGGATGCGAGCGGTGAAGAAATGGTCCCGGTTTTGCAGCTTGCCGGATATCTTGGCTCACAGAGCACCTGGCGTGGATTGGACCTTTCAACACTTCAGCCTGCGGATGTATCCGATGATCTCAAAGCCAACGCGAATCTCATCTATGTTGGCACAATAGAACGGCTCACTCTAGCCAATTCCGGCGTGACCTGGCCGCTTAAGTTTGGTTCTGGAAAAATTCTTCAGACAAACGGGAAACCAGTTGCTGATGATTCAGGAGTGATCATGATCGCAGGCTCACCCTGGAATCCAGAAAAAGCCGTGATGGCAATTACTGGAGTTACAGCATCGGCAGTCACTAAAGCTGCACAAGCTGTCAGCAACGGTCAATTCCAGAAACTGGTCCGCGGGAATTATGCATTCATCCCGACAACACCGGTGGATCAAACTGGCGTTAATGAAGCCTCAGATTGGGCGAAAACAAACCTGGAAGCTCTGGGTTATTCGGACCAAAAGGTGAATGGAATTGGAGACCAGACGATCAGCATACCCTTGAACTTTCCGACCGGGCTACAACCAAAGGAGATCAAAGTCACTGTTGTGTTCAACCATTCTCCTTTTGTATCTACCGACAGGTCCTTCCTGGTGTTGAATATGAATGGCATTCCGCAGGAAGGCGTTTACTTGAATGAAAAAAATGAGAAAAGAACTACCTGGACAGTGACCATTCCATCAGATCAATTGACCCCAGGGAAGAACACTCTGGAAGTGTTATTCACTCTACACATGGCAGACGGTGAATATTGTACGGAGGATTATTATGACCAGGCCTGGGCTGTGCTAAGCCGGCAGACCACTCTGGAAGTAACCTTTGATTCGGCTACGGTTACCCCTGACCTATCGAGTTATCCGTCTCCATTTGGGAAAAATACCCTGGTGATCGTATCGCCGAAGATGGGTGCTGAAGAAAGAAAAAACACTTTTCTGATGCTCAGCCAACTCGGTACTCTTCTGGGTGATCAGGCACAGTATCTCAAACTGGTTACGACATCCCAGATCACTGACAAAGATCTTGCCGGAAATAATTTGATCATTATTGGCAATCCAACTAGTAACGCTCTCGCTGCCGAGGCAATAAAATCAGCTCCGGTGACAATGGACGCCAATGGAAAAAAACTGAAAACCAGCCTTTTTGACCTCACAATCCAGGATGGTCAACCGGTCGGCATAGCTCAAGATATTGTCTCTCCCTGGGATTCTTCAAAGAGTCTATTATTGATTTCTGGAACAAATGACAAGAGCCTGGGTTGGGCAACCGGGTTATTCACGAAAAAAGATTCGATCAGCCGATTAAGTGGTGATATCGCCATTGTCGATGAAAAAGAAGGTCTTACCCTGGTGGATTCACATGCTCTCGAAAAATCAGTTTCTCCTATCCAATCACTTGCGTCATCAAATAATGGACCCTCCGACTTGGTAATTGAACTGGTATTAATTGGGTTGATCGTTATTCTGATGATACTTTTGATCGTGATCCTGGCTAAGAGACGGTACGCAAAGCATTAACCAGGTGTAGTTCTTCTAATAGAGCGGGTAAGTGAAAATCTAGTAATTTTGGCCACAAATATTTCAACCAGTTAAACAGAAAAGGCAGGTTCTCCATTCCCCTCGAGAGCCTGCCTTTCATTTAACAATTGATATATCTATCTAGTCCAATGATTCCAGAACTGCCTGCACAATGACCTCAACGTCTTCATCCTTCAACCCCGGATAAAGGGGCAGGGTGACCTCACGCTCAGCGGCTTCATCTGTCACTGGCAATTCTTCTTTCTTGATGAGCGGATTGTTGGCATAAGCCGTGAACCTGTGGATGGGAGGGTAGTGATGGCTCGTTTGGATCTCCCGGGCTTTCATGCCTTCCATAAATCGAGCACGATTTGCGCCTTTGGGCAGCATCACCGGCATAATGTGTGCTGCTGTCTGGCCACGGTGCTCCACGAATGGTACTACTATCTCCGGGATTCGCTCCTTGATCAGTTCCTGATAGACACTGGTCAATTCACGGCGGCGCTGGTTATTCTTATCGAGCTTGGCCAATTGAACGATACCCAATGCAGCGCGCATCTCGTCAATGCGGTAGTTGTAGCCAAGGTCCACCACATCATAATCCCAGGCGTGACCCTGATGCCTGTCCCAGGTGAGACTGGTCATGCCATGAGAGCGCATGAGGCGTACCTTTTTAGCGATCTCGTCATCATTGGTGACCACCATACCGCCTTCGCCGGTGGTCATGTTCTTGTTGGAGAAGAAGCTGTAGACGCCTACCTCCCCGATTGTGCCCAGCATGTGTCCATCCAACTCCGAACCAATGGCATGAGCGGCGTCTTCTATTATGTGTAGTCCATATTTCTTTGCTATTGGTGAAATCGTCTCCATATCACAGGCGTACCCACCGTAATGCATCACCATGAGGGCTTTGGTGTTTTCGTTGACCTGTGCTTCGATTGAAGTCGGGGAGATATCCAGGTCTTTCATTGAAGTGATGTCCGCGAAAACAGGGATTCCCCGGGTGTACAGAACAGCGTTTGAGGTGGCGACGAAGGTGAGCGAAGGAACAATTACCTCATCACCCTCGGTAATTCCAACCGCGCAGCAAGCCAGGTGCAAGCCGGCAGTGGCATTGGTCACAGCGATCGCATGCTTCACACCCAGGTAGTCCGCTGCAGCCTGTTCAAAAGCCTGTGTGACCGAGCCCATTGTCAGCCAACGACTTTCCAGCACATTCTGAACCTTTGCAATTTCTTCAGACCCAAAATCAATGTCAGCCAGCGGGAATTTCCATGTCATAGTTTTGTTCCTCGGGTAAGAATCGTGAACGCATCGTTTCGAAATCCTGTGTGGCGGCTTCATAATCATCCGGCCGGCCCAGGTCTTGCCAGTAATCATCAAATGGGTATGCGGAAACTTTTTCTCCAGCAGCCAATAATTTCTTCACCAGGTCAGGGAAATCGAGATATTCATTTTGCGGAATATGCGTTAGAACTTCGGGTTCAAAAACGTAAATTCCCATGCTTACCCAGTAATCGATACTGGGTTTTTCGATGTATCCTGAAACGTACTGTGAATTATCGAACTGGATAACCCCATAATTGATGGGTACCTTGCGGTGGTGAACCGCAATAGTGATCTTGGCTTGTTTTTCTTTGTGAAACCGCACAAGATCGGTTATGTTCAAGGTGGTCAAGATATCACCATTTGCCACGATAAAGGTATCGGTCAATCCTGGAATTCCAGCCAGAGGGCCGGCTGTACCAAGGGGCATATCCTCAAAGGAATAGCAGATATTGATTCCCAGTTTTTCACCATTTTGAAAGAATGCCTGGAGCAACCCCGACAAATGACCCACAGTGATGACTATATCCGAAATACCACACCCTTTTAATTGGCGAAGCAAGATCTCAAGGATCGGCATATCGCCGACAGGTGTCAATGGTTTGGGGAGGATTCGAGTGTAAGGTGCCAGACGCGTCCCTTTCCCCCCTGCGAGTATTACCGCTTTCATGTGAACCTCCTTTTCTTATAATTGGTAAACACCAATTTGATAATTGCCCAGATTTTCCCTGATCCATTCAATTGTTCGATCTATTCCCTCCTCAAACTCATACTGTGGATGCCATCCAAGAACTTTTCCGGCTAAAGAATTGTCAGAGATCAATCTGAAAACCTCAGAATTTTGTGGTCGAAGGCGATTTTCATCCAACTCGATTTCGATGGTTGGATCGATCTTCTTGATGACCATACTGGCTACATCTCCGATCAGGATCTCTTTTCCTGTTCCAAGATTGAAGACCTTTCCATAGATATCTGGAGATGTTGATTCGCCTGCCGACAAAAAGCCACTGACAGTATCCTCGATATAGGTAAAATCCCGAGTGGACTGTGTATTGCCAAGGTGAATTGTCTTCCTTGCCAATGCCTGGGTGATAATGGTTGGGATCACCGCCCGACTGGATTGCCTTGGCCCAAAAGTATTAAAAGGCCTGACAGTAACTACCGGCAGATCAAAAGCGCAATAGTAGCTTTCAGCCAGCTTATCTGCACCAATTTTACTGGCGGAGTAAGGAGACTGCCCCTTGAGGGGATGTGTTTCATTGATCGGAACCTGCTGGGCGGTTCCATAAACCTCGCTGGTGGAGGTATGGATCAAGCGCTCCACCTTGTTTTCACGACAGGCTTGAAGAATATTCAGGGTGCCCATCAGATTCACTTCGGCGGTTTCATAGGGATGGCGGTATGAATAGGGGATGGAGATCAGCGCTCCCAAATGGTAAACAATTTGTTGGTCCTTTACGGCATCCTGAATTGCCTGTGGATCGCGCAGATCGCCGGAAATGATCTCAACTTTTGACAGAACATCAGGAGGGAGATACCGGAGCAACCCAATATCTCCTCTAGAGGTGTACCTGACGAAAGCCCTTACATCGGCGCCAGCAGTTACAAGTGTCTCAACCAGATGGCTTCCGATAAAACCCGCAGCACCTGTGATTAATACTTTTTTATTCATCCAGTAATGTTCATTACGCATTGGATACTCCCATGATTTTCTGGTGAGATTGTAAGTAATCTAATAAAACTTCTTCTTGGGTTGTATTGATGACTGATCCAATTTCATTCATTTCGGTTGTGATCGAGATCTTTGAATCAAGCGTGTAGGTTTGGCCTTTGATAACAACAGGAGCGGACAATTCTCGGAAGATCCTGTTAGCGATGAGATCTACTGCATTTTCATCAAGATTGTTATAGAAAATAAACCCAAAGCCATAAATTCCCAGGAACACAAGGGAATCACTTTCCCTTTTAATTCTTTGGAGTCTTTCGGCTACCTGATGCAGTATTTCAGCCCAAACTTTCTGTTCTATTGCACTCTCTGAGGTATCTACATCCACTGTAATGAACATGACCTTCGGCTGAATATTCAACCTTTTTCCTAATGCGAAGGCTTTTTTCAGATGATCACGGAAGATAATGCTATTCGGCAAACCTGTTATATCGTCATGAACAGCAATGAATTCAAAATCATTTTCTGTTGATGAGAGGGAAGGGATAGAATATTCTGATCGGGTTAATTGTCGATTAATGATTCTAGAAAGATAATCAAAGTAAATAACACGGATACCAGAATTATTCTGTAATTGGTCTGTATATTCCTTAATTTTTTTTGGAACTCTCGGAGTTGTAAAAATGATCACGTCAATTTTCTTTTTTGACAGAATTTTTTGCAGATCATTTGTTGCTCCCAGAACCTGGCAACCATTTATTTTTGTGCCAAATTTTGAAGGAATATTAGAATCGACAACACCTACAATATTGAAAATGTATTTAAACTCTTCTTGTTCTAACAGCATCATCAAAGCGGAGAAATTCTTCCCGGCACCGACCACGATCACTTTCTCGCCTATGTCATAAGTTTTTTTTCTGAATCCTAACCAAAGATTGGAAAGAGTACTAAGGATTGGCCAAATGTTTCGAATTAATAGGAATATTGCCTGAGAAAGAAAGCCCAGAATAATTATTGTTGTTAATGGCAGTGTTTTATAGCCAGTCCAATGAAACTGAATGGGCAATGTACTGGTAATGAGAATGCTGCCCAGTAATAAGAAACTGGCTAAACCTAATAGGATTGTTTCATTTTTAGTCGCATTTGCCCAATCGATTCGATTTAATCGAAAAATGACAAGAACCAGACTAAATAAAATTGCCGGGAGGATTACCAAAAATGTCAGATAATCGGCGGTAAACCCAAGATTGCTTTCTTTGCCGCAGATCATATTTACTCCCAGGTAGGCAAGTAGGATCGAACTTAAATTAAGGACGATCAAACTGCAATAATGGGTGATAAAACTTCTGATCGGCCCGGAGAATAAATACCCCTCCGGGATTTTTTCCGAGACCATTTTTGGGAAAACAATCGCAATTGTCCAGAAGATAATATCCAGGTCGGCTAAAAATGAATGATTCTTTACATAAAGACGATCCAGACGGATTTTATCAGGAAGAATATTTGAGAAATAGTCATCCATCAGGTTTGAATTTGAAAGAAGCGATTCCTCATTATGATAAATAATACTGGCAGGGCTGGTGATTCCTGGACGAATGGATAGGATTTCCTTCTTTGCATCCTCATCCCAATCATTTCCGACAATTACATCCTCCGGGCGAGGGCCAACCAGGCTCATATCTCCCTTCAACACATTTATCAGTTGAGGTAATTCATTGATCTTAGTGTCGCGCAGCCAGTTGCCGAAAGGAGTAATGCGAAAATCTCCTTTTGCAGTAATTCGCGGGCCATCATAACTTTTTGATGTTTCAAACATGGTCCTGAATTTCCACATATCAAAGACCGCCCCGTTTTTGCCAAGTCTTTTTCCTTTAAAGAAGACTGGCCCGGGAGTATCTTCTTTAATCAAAATACTGATCAGGATAAACAATGGTGAAAGTAAGATCAAACCTAAAAAAGAGGCAAAAATATCCAGCAACCGTTTGGCGATACTATCGATCGGTCGAAATGACGTAGGATTAGCATTTTCTTCAATTTGATCTTGAGTAGAATATTTAGATAGATAAGTGATTTGGCCCATAATATTACTTCCTGATAAAAATTTATCCTTGAAAATTCCCCGTTTTTCTGTAATTAATAGTTTAGTTATAGGGGCCATGATGTGTGATTTGGAAAACCACAAAATTATTATTGAGTTATTGCTCAGAAATGATTAGTAACAATTATTCTGGGTTTCAAGCAGGCAATCGGGATACTTCTGTTGAGAAAGAGGGCGTTTTCCTTCTAGATAAAAACGCATGATTCCTTCCATCTTTGCCAGGAAATTTTTTTTCTTACTGATCTGTAAAAGTAAAAGTACCAATTTATGGGAAAATGGAGTAATAAATGGTGCTAACAAAGGGTGAAAGACCACTCTTTGTCTTACAGAGATTGGTTCAAATCCAATTCGAAACTTAAAATCATCAACACTTTTAGGTGCATCCAATGATTGGACAGTGAAAAAGGCTTTTTGAATTCCTTCTTTTTGTAATAATCTTTGTGTGACTTCAAAAAAGATCACATGATTTACACGCAGATCCATAAATTTTTCATGACTGAGCGAATACAGGAAATATGCTGTTCCATCAATGCAGGCAGTTAATAGTGAAGCTGCCATCTCACCATCTACATAGGCTCCCCACGCACTAAAACCAGGTATATCTTCAGCAGAAAGACAAATATTTTCCCATTTGGCTTTGTCCATACTATCTGTTCTATTTTGACGTTCTAGTGTGTTTAATTGGAGGGCCCAACCTTCTTTAGCGAGTTGGGCTAAAGAAATTTCCTCAACTTTACATTTAGATAAACCCATGTAGATGTTCTTTTTGGATTTGTTTTTTAAACAATCGATCGAATATGGAGGCTTTTTAATGATATGGTAGCTAATCTTTCCAAGTTGCGATTCAACAGGTGTCGAAAAACGAACGGCTGCGATCTTGTTTTTTACCAGCAGATCGTGCAATTCTTTTTCGGTGGGAGTTATTACCCAATCATACGGAAAAGCCTGAAAGACATGTGGGCCAGCTTCATACCACAAAGAGCTTTCTGTTTGGATTACCTTATTCCCCTGGCGTTTTTGCCAGAGGGCGAATTTTTCTATTTCCATTTTTGCTCCAATGGGATTGATTTTCTTAATTTTTGTTTATGACTGATTATTCGATCAAAAAGTGAGATGAATCTTTCTTCAGCATGGTATACAGAGTGATTTTGTTCGATAAACGACCGTCCATTTGCCCCAAATCTCATTCGTAGCCCCAAATCATTTTTCAGGGTGATCACAGCCTCAGCCAAGGCGTTCGCATTTTCAACAGGGATACAAATTCCTGCTCCCGCTTGATAGATAAGTCTGGCAAGGTCGCTATCCTTTTCTACGCTGGCGATAATTGGTCGTCCACTGGCTAATGCCGAATATGTTTTTGAGGGTAGAGAGTCTTCACCGATTGTCTTTTTTAGACTGATCAATGAGACATCAGCACATGCCAGTACTTCTGGCAGCCTCTCTCTGGGTTGGAAAGGAATGAATTGCACATTTATTAAGTTTTGATTATTTGCTTCCGTTTGAAGCAATTCCCTGGCGGTACCATCTCCGACAAAAACAAACCGAATTCTGGGATGGTTTTCAAGCAATCTGGCTGCGAGTAAAACAGTCTCCAGTCCCTGGGATAAACCAATATTCCCAGCATAAAGCACAACAAATTTATCAACGAGTTCATGTTCAAAGGCAAAAGGATTTTCTTTTGGCAGTGGGCGGATTAATTTCTCATCAACCCAGATTGGGATTAATTCGATCTTTGATTCCTGAACCCCGAGAGAGGATAGACTTGGTCGAAATGAATTTGAGATGATCTGAACAGCAGCGGCAGGCGCGAGACAAGAACATTCAAGCCAGCGAACAATGTTTATAATAAAATTATTGCGAAAAACACCTAGTTTGATCCCAACATCCGGATATACATCAAAAACAGAATAAACAGTGGGCTTTCTGCGAATTACCGAGTGCCAGATGGTTGGAAGCCAGGTTTCAAGTGCAGGATTTGTGATCAGCACGACATCACATTCCTTATTAAATGATCTTATAGTGGCCCCAATTTGGTAACTTAACAGTTGAATGAATCTCTGTTTAAAATTATTCCTATCCAATGAAGGAACTTTTACCCGTGTAACTTCTACTCCATTTTCAAATGATGTATGCTGAAATTTGCCTGCAAACTCCTGGGAAACTCTTCCAGTAGGGTAATGCGGAACAGCAGTAATAACGCTTACCTCGTGCCCTTTTTTTACAAAAGCCTCACTCAGAAGCGTAAAAAGGGGAGCACTGGGGCCGTTATCAGGCGAGTAGAAAGGAGTAATGATCAGAATTTTCATAGGTCTAAGGATGTGTCGAATGCGGATCACAAAATATTTGCTTCTGCAAATTGGGAACTTTGAAGATTGATGTTTTTCGAGAGAGTTTCGATCACCCGTTCTTCAATTGGTTTCTTGCCGATTTCAGCGAGTTGTGCCAACCAATCGGCTTTGCATTCACAATCGATACCCAGTAAATCGTTTAAACTGATCCGGTTATCTTGATAATCAAAGACGGCTTTTTTCACTTTTTCACTGCATTGATCGCAATTATGGGCAATCGCGATGGAGTTCACGATATATTGAAATGGTGTGAAATACATGGGTTCTCCCTGCAGCTTATCAAGCAAATAGATCATTGTCCAAAGCCAGGGTAACCGGTATTGATCATTTTTCCATAATTGGTGAACAAGGGTATGATCTTCAATAGTCATCGTCTCGCACTCAATCCTTTCTATGCCGATGCTATTGAGTTGCAGATAAGAATCGACAAAATCATCAATTGCTTCTTTTTCGGTTAAGAAAGGCGGTTTGAGAAGCAGGTATGCTTTTGGTATGATCCCTGCCTGAAGCAGTATTTCTGCTTTTTTCTCTAAAAGTTTATTGGAAAATGGCTTATTGATGCACAGGTCCCGAATTTTCTCATTAAAAGACTCGACACCAATTCCAAGCTCAATTTCTACTCCGGGAAGTAGAGAAGCAATTGTCTTCAGTTTCTCCATATCGATATATTCGAGTTTAGATTCAATCGAAATTTTCTTTACATAGGGCCTTTTAGAGATCTGTTTGCAAATGTATTCCAATGCGTCGAAAGGCATTTCGCTTTCGTTCAACAGGTTCCCAGCATTGAAAATTCCCAGGACGGAAAATTCATAGGAATCATGCTTGACTAATGCATCAACGACCTGCTCTTTATATTCTTCAGCGGAAATTGGGTTTCCTGCGGATGTGGCGGCATAGAATCCGCACATTGTGCAGCCGCCGGATTGACGAGCCCAGCCGCAACCGGTTGAGTGTAAATGGACAATTAACCGGTTTACCAGTTTGCCATCCAGGTCTCCTGAGCGGATCTGGGTTGTGATTGCTTTGTCGTTTGGCGACAATATGGGTGTTGTCTCAGAACGGAGTTTTGCCGTTGCTGTTCTGATCATCCTTCTTGCGAGGGTAAGCCGGTCATTTTCCATTGGGAGGACCTTTTCTTAAAATAAAGGAATAGAAAGCTCTAAATCAACTTGCGTAATGAATATTTTGGACCTTTGGTAAATAGTAATTATTAAAGAACTCATAAAGTACAGCTTCGTGAATCCAATAATTGACTGGTTCAAAATGATAAGTACCGTCATTAATAAAAATATAAACTCCTGGGATGCCATTTACCTGTAATTCATCCTGGGTAGATATTCCGCATAGGGGAGAAATTTCGTTGATATAGTAATTACCATCGTTGCCATGAAGCATGTCCACAACAAGCAAAGGGCTTTTAATCGTCTCGTTTACTTTTCTCGCGATTTTCATTGCCTCACTTGGTAGATCTCTTTTCTCTTCTATTTTCATTCCAGAGGCTCTAAAATCTCCTTTGGGAGCTTTGCGGTAGAAACCAAATACTTTTTCCCCAACTACGATCACCCGAATATCATAACCATCGTTTGGTATGTAATCTTGAAAATACACAAAGTTTTTTTGCCGTTCATACAAAATGTGAATTTTTCTTCCCTGGGAAGAAAATACTTGATTGATTATCCTTTTTGCCTGATCTTTTGTATGAATTAATTCGACACCAACCGAGCCAGACCCTGGAACGATCTTACTGACACAGGGATAACGCAAATGCTCAGCAAGGAGAAGGGCATCTGCTTTGTCGAAAGATGAATATGTCTGGATAAATGGGAACCTGTATACTTCAGAGAGATAAGCCTCAATCAGTTTATTTTCGTAAAGGAATACTTCCTCAAAACTGGGAAGGCAGAATTTATTCAGCTGTTTTTGTAGGATAAAAAATTTGTTTTGAAATTCATCCAATTCATAGGCAGCACTGATCGGTTTGCCCATGATCACATCAAATTCACGTCCTTTTTGCAGCCAATCATGATCGTGGATATTGTAGAATTCGAAAGGGATCGAGTTATTTTCAAGAAAGTGCGCATAACGTGTCCAATAAGGGGATGGTCCTTTATCCTGGATCAGACCGATTCGAGGTTTTTTCAATCCATTAGGCCAATTCAGATAAAGATTATCATTCTCTTTAAAATCCTCTCTATCATCGATGATGTTATCTTCTCGCATCGGAAGATATTGCCTCACCCTGGAGAAGAACATCGATTTTCGAAACCTCTTGATAAATGTTGAGTTCATTGAGAATCCTTCCTGACCCCAAAGGAGATTTAAAAATATCAAGGTAAGTAAGTGAGATTTGCTGATTTGAAGTATTGGCAGAAATATTTAAAGTGCTTTTATTATTTGTGCAGGATTTCCGGCTGCAATTACACCAGCAGGAATCTCTTTTGTAACAACACTCCCAGCACCAATGACACTACTCTTCCCGATAGTAACTCCCTTTAAGATCAGGCAATTCATTCCTATGAATACATCATCCTCTATATAAATTGGGGCTGTTTTTGCTCCCTGTGGATCGATTCTGCGAAGCTCGCTGTTCAATGGGTGAAAATCGGTGTCGATCACGGTTGAATTCGCACCGATTGCCACATTGTTTCCAATTGAAATATGTTCTGCGGCACAAAGCGTACCGCCAGTCATTCCAAAATTATCGCCAATCTCCAGAACTGCATCAGGCAGCCAGGTGCAAAGAGTTACCGGATGGTTTGGAGAAAGTGGATTTGATCGTGGGGAAGATCGTAAGCTGAATCCAGAGCCGAACTTCATAGTACTTCCTCGATGTTTTTGGATGATAGGTATGCCGTACATTTTCCAATTTGAACCCCACTTGATCTGATTCAGCCAGAACAGAAATCGGATATATGGACTGAGAAAGAGCTGATTCAAGCCGTTGGTTATCTTCCAGGGAGTATCGAATGGGTTTGTCATTGCTCTGTTCTGCCTTCTGAATTAATATTTCGATAGATCTCAACCAGATCAGAAACGTGTTTATTTATATTGAATCGGTCACAGACATCCTGATAACTATACGTTTGCATTTCTGACCGAATTTCTACATCTGCGGCAAGTGAGAGGATGGCATCTACCAGTTGATCCGGTTTACCGGGATCGGTTAGGATGCCATTTTCGTGAACGAGATCAGGCAATCCTCCCACACGGGTGGCAATGAGGGGTAATCCGGAAGCCATTGCTTCAAGTACAGCCATGGGAACGCCTTCATGATACGAAGGATAAATAAAAATGTCTGCATTGCTGAAATATGGGATCTTCTCTTTCCCATAGGCAGGAGGATTAATTCTGACCACTTCTTCGAGATACAATGCCCTTACTTTTTCATGCAACAGAGGCAATTCACCAGGGGTTAATTCACTTCCAACAAGATCAAATACAACCTCCTTTCCTTGCTTATGAAGAATATCAGCAGCATCTATCAGGTCGAAGGTTCCTTTGGCTTTACCAAGATATCCAAGATAGAGGAGTTTGAGGGGTTTTTCCTGGGTGTGGAAATTCTTATGCCTCTCAAGCGCAGGTTTATAAAAATCAATATCAATGAAGTTTGGAAGATAAAATACTTTTTTCTCTGGAAGTATGGACCCCAATTCAAGCCATTCCTGAGACATGGCAATAACCGCGTCCACCCTTTTCATTACGAAGCGAAAGAACCATTTCCACAATTTGGATCGTTCGTTGTACAAGACTGAAAAACTACAATGAGGGTGAAGGATCACATGGATTCCCCGATGATGGGCCAATAATACACAATAACTGTGTTTGAAAAATGAAAGACCAAAAGCTGTGCCGATGTGCGCAGTATTTGGACGATAACTGTTTACAGCCCGGGTATACCTGGCGCAATCCTGAATTGCTGCAATAAGATTATAAAAAGAAGCCCGACCACTGCTGGAAAGCTGCCGTTTTTGTGAGCTAGTTTGAATAAACTGATAATCAACAAAATCTCCAAGAGGAGAAGCCAACAGGTTTTGATAGTAAGTTGCCATTCCGCCGATCGGGGGAGGCAAGTGGCCGGAAATCAATACGCGTATCTCGGGGAATTTCTTTTGGTGTTCATCAGGGTTGTTCATATCGCACTTTGTAATTTTCGTCGATCCTCTTCTCAGGTGGATAAAGGGCAGAGTCGTGTTTGAGAAGAGTAGCAAAATCAGGGAAACGATTGGCTAATTTTTTTGCAGGAACACCGCCAACGATCGTATAGGGAAGGACGTCTTTGTTTACCAAAGCACCAGCAGCAATGATAGAACCTCTGCCGATCCTGACGCCTTTGAGAATGATCGCTCCAGTACCCACCCAGATGTCGTCCTCAAAGATCACATTTTGATCATCCCCGGGTTTCTTCTGGTGAATGTCGTACATAAATTTGCCGATCTCAGAAGTGTTGTGATCTCCCCCAATGACAGAGACCTTTGGGCCGAACATTACCTTATCCCCGATGATGATCTTGCTGTCTGAACAGAGAAACAAAGCACCATCTCCAATGGAAACATCATCGCCGACTTCGACATTTTCGTAGTTGAAAAATCCATCCGGGTCAAAAATAAAATGGTCTCCATGTTTTCCAAAGGCAGAACGCAAAATTAACATACGCAGCCTGCGGTAAGCTTTTCTCCAGAAAATGATCAGTTTCGCGATTGCTTTTATCAGGATCATTCGATTTCCTTTTATCTAAGGATTCAAAAAGGGGAATCAATTCTTCATTTCATTGATCGCCAAAATATATTTCCCCGAATTGCTCGGTGGAATTTCATCGACGAATTCGAAGTCGACCTGACATTCCTGGCCAAAAGCTGCCCGGGTCTTGCGGCGGATCTCTTCCAGTTTTTCAGGTGGGTAGTTTAGATCAGTTAGCACTAGTTTATAAACAATGTGCGAAAAATTCTTTTGTATCACCTGATATTGTTTGATCCATTTTTCCTCAGAGATGATGACCATCAGGTAACCAGGACTCACATATCCACCGTCTTTTGTCTTGAACGTGGCAATTGATCTGCCGGAAATGTCTGCAATGATCTGTTCGTTTGAGGCTGGGTTTTGTAATTCCCTGGGTAATAGTGATCCTCGATCATCGATCTTGTAACGGATCAGCGGCAAGGCATAATTGATCAATGAGGTAATGATTATTTCACCATCCTGACCATCCGGTACAGTTTTTTGTTCTTCGTTGACTATTTCAATGTAATTCGCCCAGGGTGCCACCCATAATCCTTTATAACCTGGTCTTTCACAGGCTATGTTGCCGATCTCTCTTGAGCCGTAACGGTTATAGACCTTACATTGGAAGACTTGTTCAAGTTTTTCCCTCATGAATGGATATAACGTACCCGCCGAGGTCATGATCGCGGTTTGAGGGACAATCTGCAATTTATTTTCTTCGATATATAGTGCCAGGTCATAGATCGATTCTGCATAAGCAACAATCAGTTTTGGTTTTCTTTTATTGATAAAATCTATGATCTCATTCATCCGTTGGGGAGGCATTTTAAAGGCATTAAAGAAGGTGGAGTTGGTCAGTTGTGTGCTCAATCTGGCTTTCCAGTTTTCTCTTCCCTGATTGACTTCCTTTTCCGAACCCCACACATATACTTCAAGATCACCAGTCTCCCGGCCGACCAGTCTTGAATAGAGAAGCTGGATCGCACCGGCTTTCGCGGAATACTCATAATCCTGGATCACCCGGCCGGGTTTTCCGGTAGAACCCCCGGATGTCATATAAAACCATTTTCTGGAATCAAGATCTTTTGATTTTAGAGAATCAAAATTATTTTGAATAATTTCCTTGGTCAGAACTGGAAATCTAGAAATATACTCGATCGGGTCGTTATGATACGAATTCCCAAGTCTTTTCATTATCTCCGCGTAATAGGGGACGTTTTTCTGGCAGTGGACGAGTAACGATTCGAGAGATCGTTTTGTAGTATCGGTGGGGATCCCGGCTTGAATTTCATGCCAATATTGCTCATAGTATTTTCCAAGCTCAATCCCTCGAAACAGTTTGATTACATAAAAGTAAGCCTCTTTACGCAGGTTCATAGTTTTGTCCATTTCTCAAAAAGAACTAATGCATTTACCCGAATGAAAATCGCAAAGGATGGACGAATGATAATTCAAGGAAGAAAAGCTGTTTTACACGTGAGTTTCAGGATTCACCTCTCAAGAAGTGAGACGAAAAGGTTTTCGTAATCGTCTGTTAACCTTTCTTTTGAAAGTTTTGCCTCTGCAAATCTACGGCCTTTTATTCCCATTGCTCTCCTTGACTTGATTGGCAGTTTATAAAACTTAAAAATCTTGTCTGCCAGATCTGCTGGATCCTGGTAATTGAATAACATTCCTGTTTCATCATTCTGGACGAGATTCTTATGGTCGAGAGTATCACTCAGTATTACAGGACGAGCGCAAGATAATGCTTCACAAACTACGTTGGGCAGGCCTTCTCCAAAAGATGGGTGGACAAGCACATCATGTGTGTGCAATTGTTCAACAATATCCGAGCGTTGATTGAGCCAATGCCATTGGTTTTCCAAACGGTATTTCTTTAAAGTCTCATTCATCAAATTTAGATAATCGAGTCGGTCTCCAAAGAGTACTAACTGACCGATCCAATCAACTGTTGGTTCTACTCCATCCCGTTCATGCAGGATGTTTAATGCTTCCACCAGGCACATTCCATTTTTATAGGGGGATACACTGGCGATGGCCAGAATTTTTATAGGCTCATTATCGGGTTCGCTATCAGCCGGTTTGAAAACATCCAGATCATAACCGTTGTAGATTGTCAGGCAGCGCTCTCGAAGCCAGGGACTGGTCTTTTTCAAATTGTTTGTCTGATGAAATGAGTTCGATACGATCCCATCTGCCATTCGGTAGAGCTGCCGGGCTGCCCGATCGATCATTCCAATTCCGGTTGGTAGGTCGCAAAATCGTTCAGAGACAACCACAGGAACTGGTTGAAGCTTCAAAAACTTGGCCGCCAGAACCGCGTAAATATTTGGGGTGGTCAAGAATGAAAGAACCAGATCAAAATTCCCCGACTTGATGAGTTTCCGTAGATTAAAAATGACATCGACTGAAAAGCGACTGCGTTTGTATGCCCAGTGGATTGGAATATTCTTGTCGAGTAGTGGTTGCGCGAGCAGATCTCCATGGGTATAGCAGAAGATCTCCACTTTATGACCGCGTTCGGTTAAGCCAATGGCAAGATTGACCATTTGCCGCTGCGCACCGCCGGTACTCAGGTTATCGATAACAAATAGAAATTTGTAATTTGTTTTAGTCATTTTCTTTTTTCATAGAAGGGGTATTTGAAACCAACACTGAAGAAGATAATAGAATGGAAATTAGCAGGAAGAAGGTAAAACTTGATTCCATTCCTCCGCCTTTTATCCATGAAGAAAGGAAACCTATAGCAACCGCTGCCATTATCGGGAAATAAGAGTTATGGGTTTGTCCATCAATTGAAATACTATTTTTCCAGTTTTTCAGGAAGGATACCAGGACACTTCCGAGAATTCCCAGATACATGGCTAACCCAATAATTCCGGTTTCTGCCCAGATCACCAGGATTGGATTGTGAATCGGCTCACCGGAGCGCATGACCGTTCTGGCGCCGGATACCAGCAAATAGGGGACCATTTCAAATTGACTGTTCCCGATCCCTACTCCTAAAAAGAAGTGGTCCTTGATCAGCCTTAAAGCTGCCGGCCAGAGGAATTCACGTCCTCCAAGAGCCGTATCTCCTTGAACTACTAGAAATCGTTCGATTGTGGTGGTAAAAATTGACGGAACAAAGAGCGCTGCAACCGCGATGATCAACAGAGAAAAAGTACCCCAACGACGTGTGGGTTTGAAGAAAGTTATGATCAGAATTGAAATCCCCCATGAAATCGCGCTTCCCCTGGAACCACTTAATCCAGTTATGGCTATTGATGCAAGCAAGAAAATTGCGGTGAGGAATATAAATAGATTCTTGTGTTTTAGCTCTGAGTTTTGCTCCAGCCAGATGGCTGCGAATACTGAAAGCAGCAGATTCATACCGATGGCATTCTCATTGACATTCAATACTTGCAACCGAGTCCCGACTGTATATCCTTGAAGAACTGTCTTTATGCTAACAAAAATAAGCAGAACACCACTAAAGACAATGACCTTCATCATTTCTTGCAGATCTTTTTTTGAGTGGATCACATTTGGGATCACTAATAGAAATAGAATGAAGCGCAGCGCGTAGACCTGGAGAGCAGTGAATCCTTCGTCAAAATTGTTTACCCAGGTCAATGAAAAAGCCGACCACATTAAGAACAGGATCATAAAACCAGAACTTACAGTAAGGATGAACGGTTTTTTCTTATCGAAAGCATTGATCATCCAGAAAAAGAATGCAAGTATGGTTGCTAATCGATTTAACTGCGAGTTGAGATTTGCTGGGATCAAATCCGTCGGCAGAAGGATGATGAAAAGAGTAATGTAAGTAAATAATGCCGGTTTCGAAAAACCCATCAACACGGTGACAAAGACCCCAAAACATCCAAGGATCACAAAAGGTGCATACATGGAGAGTGATGGAATCAGCCAAAAGGAAACCCCTGCGCTGATCCCCAGGACCAAGGTCAATGCGATAAGGAGGACCTTCCATTTTGAGAATTGGGCAGCAGAATCATTCATGATTTGACCGTTTAAACTCTATTTAGTAAAGATCCGTCTGACAGTACCTATAAATCCCAATTGCCTGACACCGAATTCCCATTTTGCCCAATACTTTTCAAAAAGGGTTCTTTGTTTGGCATACCACTTCGCATAGATATCATTCTGAGGATGATCAAGTGGTTTACTCGTTCTTTTCATTTGGATGACTGCACGGTTTTGCGGATCATTGATGACATGGTTGCCAGTTTGCCAGAATGAAACAGGCTGACAGGCTGGTTTTGACTTTTTTGAAAAAGTCACTATCACCCCTAATCCCTCCCGATTTCTAGGAGCAGGGGATATTACCTTTTTTTGTAAGGAGTGAACGAAGGGTGAGAAGTAGAAGTTCCCCAGGCTGTAGAATACAGGGCATGAACCGATCACTTCCATTCCCCGGACAACATGGGGATGATGTGCAATAAGCAGGTCCAAACCTGCATCAGCCAGTTCTTTTGCGATCATACGATCTTCAGGCCGTGGATAAGGGAAGAGCTCATCACTCCAATGTGCAAATAACATCACCCAGTCGGATTGTTTTTTTAAATTTGTGATGAGTCTTTTGGCTTCTTCCAATCCTGGCCAGCAATTCGGGCCGGGGGTAACCATCCAATCAGGGTTCGTTTCTGGAAACACCCAGTTAATGATCGTTAGTTTACCTTCTTCGGTTTCCCAAACAAGTGGTTTGCTGCTCTCGATCTGATTTGCCCCGGCTCCTACAGTTTTGAATCCCTTTTGATCGAGAGATCGGATCGTATCCCTCAACCCAGACCCATCCGCGTCCAATATATGGTTGGTTGCCAGTGCGGCGAACCCCGGTGCCCAGGATTGGATCACATCCACTGATCCCGGAAATGATACCAATCTAGGCCCACCGCATTTGCGGGGCTCTGATATTACTGTTTCAGCGATCGGTGTCTCCCAGTTAAATAACACCCGGGAATTCTCCTGATCTTCGACCTGGGTGATGGGAGGCCAGAGTGTTGAGGAGAGATTGATTTTGTCCACCAATGCAATATCGCCAATGCAGAATAATTTCATGGGTCAGTCCGAACCTATCTGGATATCAGAGAATGTACACGTCCCTTAAGGCTGTTTCTTTGTTTTAAGTTAAGGCCAAGGTAAAAAGAAGAAATTAAGAAAACAACCATTGAAATTGCCGCACCAGCAATCAAGATCAACCAACCTTTAATTCCTGTCACTTGCAAAGGCTTAACAAAATAAACGATAAGTACTGATAAACCAAATAAGCCAAACATGGTAAGCACTGGTCGAATGGCGCTTTTCAGTTGGTCGAAAAAGGATATTTTCAGATAATGGCTTGAAATGATCGGGTAAGCAAAGGTAAGAATCGTTCTACCAAGAATGAGTCCAATACAGATCCCGATGATCCCCATTTTGTAGACCCCAACCAAAACGCATGCAATAGCGATAGAAATCAGAGCCGATACGGCCCCCAGGATCACTTTCTTCTCAATCTTCAAGGTTAGATCAATGATCGAATTATCAACTCGTAAAACTACGTATTGCACAACAACAATCACGATCAGAACATTTGCAAGAGAACCACCAAATCGATTACTGCCCACCCAGAGAGAAATAAAGGTCTGGTTCCATAAAAGGATACAGGCGCTGGTTACAGTTACGATCAGCCAGGTGAGAGAGAAGATCTCTCCACGCAGCTGAGAGGCTCTTTTAAGATCACCGCTGCCTATGATTCCACCCAGACCTGGGATGATCCCTAATACCAGTATAGAGATCAGGCTGATCAATGTCTCCGGGACGTATTTGGTTAATGTATATGTGGTTACTGATTCAACCGAACCCAGCAAGCCTAGAATAATTACATCGCTTGCGATCGTAATATTTGTCACAATGTCATTTACAAAAAACCATACGCTCAATTTCAAAAATTGCTTTATCAGTTCGCTTGATGGCTTTTTTATCCCAAACCATGGAATGTACTTCCGACACATGATGATATAAAAAGCTGCGTATAGAATTAAATAAAGGATGGAAACAACACTCAGGCCGATAATTCCCGTGCCTATTTTTATTGCCAGCCAGATCAACAGACCATTTGCGACAGCCAGTATCAACGATAATCCCAAACGGCGATACCCCTGGTTTTGCCCGCGTAAAATAGAAGCTGGTAAGAACGCTAACGAAATAATTCCCTGAGAGACCATGAAGAGCAGCGCGACAGTGCGGACGATGTGAAAATTGGGCGCTGGAGTATGCAGCCATGTAGGAGCAAACCAGGTAATGATTAGCCCGCCGATCAGGATCAGAGGCAGCAATATTACCCAGATGATTACCGCACTTCCTACAAATTCTCGTTTCTGGTCAAAATCTTCCGAGGTTTGATCTTTGGCAATGGTCCATTCCAGGGGAGAAGTGGTCCCGCCCATTGTAGATAGGTAGCTGTACATACGGTTCATGACCTGCCAGACGCCGTAGTAATAGTCACCTAACCCTGTCACGATCAATGGAGTTGTCAGCAAACCAACTACCAAAGCGGCAAAGTAATCTAGAGCTGACGCTGCCGCGTTAAGGGATGCTTTTTTTGTCAGACTTTGAGCAGAGAATAGACTCTTCAGAGATTTGAAACGGTCTTTGATGCTTGATGTTTGCATTGGATATTCACCCCACCGGAATTGTTACTTTGAGAGATCAAAACTACTGAGAGGAAAATTGGATTGCTCCAATATCAGGAGTTTGACTCCTGGCATTCCCGAAGAAATCGTCATTCACTTCTAAAATTGCGGTTGCCTTGTTCCTTGCAGGTGAATCATTTAATAACATGAACCATTCTGCCGAATACGGAGGCCCATTTTTGCTGAAGATAGGATCTCCAATAATGTCGCCCGGACCTTTTACATTTGCTGGTGGTTTTCTTGACCAAAGGTTGTTTGAAAAAGTGATACCTTCGCCGCTAAAGGAAATCAGCGACCGGTTGTCGCCCTGAACAATAATATTATTTACAAACCGCGAGTTCTCGGCTTTACCACTAAAAAAGATCACATTGAATTTCTCAGATATACTGCCTGCAGAATTTACAAAAGTATTGAACGCGTAAAGATTGTTAGAACTCTGGTTGGTACTCACAGCCAAATTATGGTTACATCCAATCACGATATTGTTGATAAAAGTGTTATTCGATGAGTTATTGCGAACACCTTCTTCTACCAAAGGGATCGGGACACCTTTTTCATCACCAACCAGTATCCCGTTTTGAGTTTCATAAGAATCGATCGCATTCCCGGTAGAACAGTAGGCGATGTTTCCTTTCATTGTCGTGTATTTTGTATCAGAAATATAGTAATTCTGTTGATTATCATAGGAGATATTGCCTTCGATCAACACGTGCATCGCCTCAAAAGCAGTGATCCCTTCTCCCCAATTATCCCAAACAACAGAATTCTGAATTGTGCAGTAGTCTGGATATCGGCCACAGCTGGCTCCCGAGGCATTCCCGGTAGTCGATGTTCCATTCTCGTTCATTGTCGAGTTGTACCAGATCCGGCTGTTCTGCAGCAGATCAAAATTACCGGTTAAAATTACACCATGGGCCCGGTTGTGATGCACATAAAGGGAATCAAGCGTGACATGTTCTCCCTTTGCATAAACTCCCATATCTCCAGAATATTGGACGGTTATATTCTCTAATATCACCCAATTTCCCAGTACGGATACCAATGGAGATCCCTGGTTGATGCTGGGAAGGGTATTCTTCTCCCCGTCAATGATCACTTCTTCTCCGTTGTAATTAGAGATCTCGATCGGCGCTTCTGCAGTTCCTCCGTTTTCAATCCTGAATTGACCTCGATATGTACCGCCGCGAATAAACAATTTATCACCGGGGTTAAGTTGGGCCGCTGCGTAATTGAGGTTCTTCCAGGGCTGGTCAAGGGTTCCAGGATTTGTATCATCCCCATCAAGACTGACGTAATAAGCTGAGGCTGGAGTATTGCCAATTTTCGGAGTAACTTCTTCGTTAGGAAAAGTTGCCACCAGGGGAGATTGACGGGTAAGAATTAATGCCGTTGCTAATGCGTTTGGATTTGGGCTAATCTCAAAATTGGCTGTGCTTGTAGACGAAATTTCTGGTCGATAAAAAATCCGAAAGAGCAGGCTGATGAACAATCCTCCAATAAGAATAAAAAGAAGGAAAAAAAGGAATAATTTTTGCTTATCATGATGAGGTGGAAGTTCATTCATTCTTGTTCTCTTCAATTACCGTAGTCCCTTGATAATCTGTGTTATTTACATATCCTGCCGAGCCATCCCATGAGATAACCTCGCCGGGAATGCCAACAATAATGCCATTATCCGGAACGTCTTTGGTTACAACGCAATTTGCTCCAACCGCCACATTATTTCCGATCCTGATATTTCCAAAGATCTTTGCTCCAGGGCCGATATAAACATTATCGCCGATCACAGGAACTCCCCGTTTTTGTCCCCGATTTGAAGATCCGATCGTAACTTCGTGGGAGATATTGCAATTTTTTCCTATGACAGCCAGGGGATTTACCACGATCCCACCAAAATGACCAATATAGAGACCTTTATCGATTTTTGTTTGGTATGAGATCGAGATTCCAAATTTATATTGATAATGGTTTAAGATCAGTCGGGCTATGGGGAATAAAAGTATCTTTGAGATCATTCTTGAGTGTAAAAACAGGCAGGTCCTCATCCAAAAGCAATATTTGAATCCCGGGATAAAGAAATAGTCGTAAATATAACTCCGGAAAGAACTGTTCCCCGAATATCGATGCATATCGGATCTAATTAGATCAAGATACTCATTTGCCTTCATAAATCCAGGGGCTCCTGTCTTAATAATTGATTATTAGCTTATGTCGTCTGTATATTATTGGTTTTCGGTTATTTCTTTTTGATTGAATTGATTAAACTTGTCGTGAAATGAAGGAAAGAAGTTGCCAGAGACTTTATCAAATTGTTTTGATTAACCCCATAAACCTTCTTCTTTTCGCCATTGAAGTGATTTACAACAACTCCAATAATGTTTGCCCCTTGTAATTGTAATAATTCAATTGTTTTTTGAGCATCTTCAAATTTTGTCCTTCCAGACCCCATCACTACCAGAACTCCATCGACAAAGGGTAGTAGATCAAAGGCATCACTGACCGCTAACAATGGTGGAGTATCCAGGAAGATCATTCCAGAAGAGGTTTTTACCTTCATAATCATTTCTGTAAATTTTGTTGAGTGAATCAATTCCTGAGGGCTTCTGGAAATTATTCCAGCAGTGATGACACGGAAGGTCTCAGAACCTACTTTTTTCAGGTAATTATCAGGGAAAGATTTTTCTTTTCCAGTAATGTAATCGCTCAATCCATTAGTCAAGGATAGCCCTAAAAGTTCATGAATTTTTGGACGCCTAAGATTCAGGTCAATCAAACAAGGTTTATTCTCTTCCTGAGAGATCATTCTACATAAGTTTACGGCGATGGTTGTTGCTCCCTCATTTGTAGACGGACTTACCACCATGATTGTTTGAAGAGGAACTTCGGAGTTTTCAACCACGTAACTGAATCGTGATCGCAGAGAAAAGAAATCCTCCTGCGTTTTTGAATAGGGTTCCAGAGCCATCAATGAATGTTCTTTATTTGAAGAATACTCCGAGATTGTGCCAATTACAGGAATGCCAATTGCCTCTGAAAATTCTTCAGGAGTCTTCAGCGTTGTATCGATCAATCCAAGAAGGTAGATCAAACTGATTGCCAGTCCGAAGCCAACCAAAAAGGCAATTCCTACATTCAATAATGTTTTCGGCCGATCTGGTTTGAGAGGGGTGGTTGCTGGTTCTACCTGGATAATATTGGTCGTAGTGTTTGAAATTGTTCCCTGGATGTTTTCATAACTTGTCAATAAGCCACTATAAATCTCCTGGTAATTTGCTATCCTGGCTTTTAACAAATCTTTATCTGCTTCCAGAATTGTTGTTGATAGTTTTATATTTGCATTCTTGAGTTTGTCTTCGATCTCATCGATCTGAACCAGAATATTGTTCTCTGTTTCAATATTTCTTTGAGTATCCAGCGATTTTTCCTGGTCCTGGAAAACAGATACAAGAGTGTTTGCAATTTTTACGGCTTGGTTAGGATCTGTCGATTCAACCGAAATTGTGATCAGCGGCATTGAGGTTAAGGCTTCAGCCGTGATGGATTCTGGATCTATTGCAGAAACCCCAACTTTTTTTGCCACTTCTTCAAGAACGGGGGTCTGTGTGATCATTTGCGCATAGGTTTGAGCTAATTGAACGTTCATTTCCATTGTGGCGTAAGAGACAGCTTCATTTGCTGCCTGTCCATTCACCATAATAGTGGTTGTTGCTTTGTATACTGGAGTAATGAACTTGCTGGCTCCGAAAGCGATACACGCTGATACGATTGCCGCAGCCACAACCAGCCAGGACCAATGCCAGATCAACCTAAGGTATTTCCCAAATGTAAAAATACTGGATGAACGATTCGGACTGTAATTTTCCATATTATTCAATTCTTTGATTATTGGTATGGATTTCGGTTAGCAGCAAAGCGCCGCCATATGGACATAAGTCCATTTAAATGTTGCTGACACTTAGCCCTTGTTCTTTAGAACCCAAAATTTAATTGAACAAGTTAAGTTTTTAGTATTTCACTATTATGGGAACACCGTTAACGAAACAATAAAATTTCAGGTACGCAAAAATATCGCCCCTACTCATTTCCAAATTTAGTTGATGAGAATTATGAGAACAAAAAGAAAATGATCCAATAAAGTACCGGTACAGAAATGAGCTTTCTCTATTATACAAATAAATGACAATGTCACACATAAAAATTACAATAAATTTTGAAAACTCAAAAACCAATAACTAATTATATTATCACTTTATAATATCTACCTAAACTGATTTGGACGGCAATAAATTCTTAGAATTTATTGCGGAATGAGATCGATCACTACAATTTCTGGAGGAGCTAAAAAGCGGATCCGGGGAGCTATGCCGCCGGTAAATCCAAGTCCACGGCTGACAAAAAGGGTTGTATTTTCTACATTATATAAACCCATCTCGAACTTTTTCCCATAGATCGAATTTGAGAAAATGGCTCCATAGAAGGGGAGTCTTACCTGGCCACCATGCGTATGGCCGGCAAGATACAGATCCACATTGAGATCGCTCGCAGAATATATAAGGTCCGGTTTATGGTAAAGAAGAAGGGAATAATCATCTGGAGAAAGTTCAGCCATCAATTTCTGTAACTCGATTTTGTCTACATCGAGATCTACATAATCTAAACCAATCATGACAAAATTTGGACTAATTTCCGGTATTCGAACGATCTGATCTTCAAGAACATGTACCTGTGTGCCTTCAAGCATCATCTGAAGATGTTGAGGGGGTTCTACATTCCCATTTACAGCATATATTCCCATGGGGGCAGAGTGCTTATTCATAAGGTCTCTAAGGTCATGGATCGATTGTGGGTTGTTTCCGTACGTCTCATTGATCAAATCACCAGTAATGACGATCATATCTGGATTGAATTTGGAAACATAACCTGGAAGTTCTTTTTCTCGCCTGGTGGTAAATTCAACGTGAATATCACTTAATTGAACAATTCGTACCGGGCGTGAAAGTCCCGGAACTTTTACTTCAATGTGACTTTGGGTAAGATGGAAAGGCTCAATGCAAAATCCATATATTCCAAAACATAACAAAAGCAAGTTGGGAATTATGAAAGACCAAACCGAAAAATGTTGGGTTTCCGGGCGTATCCATTTGACCAGAACCTGAAGAATTGTCCAAATAACAAAAAAGCCAAATCGCAAAAAAGTAAATACAATCGCTGTTGTTTTCCCAGGACCATATGAGATTCCCCATTTAGGGAGTGAGGTTAACCAGAGAAAATCAAGAATAATAAAAACAATTAAAGCGAGGAATATTTGTATGATATTTGGATTAATTAAATAAGCTGATTCAATAATTCTTCGCATTTATCCTCACCATTTCTCACTGCTAATCAGGCCAAAAAAGGATGTTTGACTAACTTTCTCTTTTGTCCAATGTAATACTTGAAAACAACAATAGTAAATTATATAATTAAATCTAATAAATGGATATATACTATCTATTTAGATGGAATATTAGTTATTTGGAATGCCGTCGGGGCTTATGGGTAACACAATAGTAATAATAAGGTAATTATTCATGTCTACAAGCAAATGGTATGTCCTTCATTGCCACTCGCGATATGAGGATGCGGTCGATCGATTTATCCATTCAAAGGGGATAGAATCTTATTATCCCTTTGTAGTGGTTAATCCTGTAAATCCACGGGCACACAAGATCAAGCCATTTTTCCCCGGGTATATTTTTATTAGAACCGATCTTCACCTGGTTGGAGAATCGATGTTCAATAAAATGCCATTTTCGAACGGATTGGTAACCTTTGGTGGCGAACCTGCAGTACTTGAAGAGAGCGTTGTCCGCTCGATCAGGCAGCATCTTGAGGAGACGAATCAAGCAACCAAAGAAATTAAGAAGAATTTAAAGCCCGGACAAAGGATCACAATAGAAGGTGGAATATTTGCAGGACAGGAAGCAAATTTTCTTTCATATTTATCGGGGAATCAAAGAGTAAAAGTGCTGCTGCAAATATTGGCACATGAAAAATATATTTCTGTAGAATTGCCGATCAGCCAGATCAAGCAATAACGCTATTATAAAAAAACTGCAATTGAAAAAAGTAATTATATGTAATATAATAAAGATTATCATACATAATATGATATATTCTTTCTATAGGTGTTCCCTTCACCTGGGATCGATTGAGAAAAACTTAAGGATAGGATTCAATGGCACATGAGCTGACAATAGAAGATGGTATTGAGGCTTTCATAAGCGAATTTGATTTTCACGGACGTGAGAATACACGCAGAGCGTATTTGCGCGCGGCGAAACTATTTCAGGATTATCTTAAGTCTCCTGACGGTGCCTGCCAGACCACTGATATCACTCCCGTTAGTCTTCTCTCTGATCTACCTGATACGATCTTTGCCGGGTTTATGAGCTGGCTGCGAAAACAAACTTATGAGGTAGGAAAAAAAGCAAATTCAACAATAACCTTTGACACATCACTCCCCTCCCCGATTCGAAAGAAATACTCAAACGCAACAATTAATCTATACGAAACAGCACTCCAGCGAATGTTTCAATTCTGGAGAGTACGCAACTGGTTAACCTTCAGCGAGATTAGTCAAAAAGAAGTGGCGAAGGCCTCCGGGATCACTCTCTCCAAGAAAGACAGGTCTTTCAATCGCCGTGCCAGTGCAGTTCCAGAGGATTTTGGTCTGGTTCTGCTCAGAACGGCCAGAGAAACGACAACTGCAATTTTGAAGGATGAGAAAGCAACCCGGTCAGATCGCCTGGAAGCTTTGCGCGCTCAGTGCCTGGTGCATGTGATGATGGCGTCTGGTTTACGGGCAAGCGATACCGCCACATTGACGATCAGGGATGTGGAAATGGCCCGCAGTCTGGATGGATACCTGATGATCACGATGAAGAAGACCCACGCCCAGGCCTATTGCTATTTCACACCCCCGGTATTTGAAAGTATTGACGCTTATTTAAATGAAAGAAAAGATCGTTCTCCCTGGTTGTTTATCCAACATGGGCGAAGTGGAAAGATCCGCAGCGGCACATCAGACTATTTTGCCAACAATACGATCAAAGGATATGGCGCGCCAATTTCAACGACAACTGTCTGGCGAATCGTCCACTCTATCGCAGCCTCAGCCGGGTATTCAAGCAAAGACCAGGATATTTTCATTTCCCCTCACGCAATTCGCCATTGGTTCGCTCAATCTTTGCGTGCAGCAGATGTCCCCATCGATGATATACAATCAGCTTTAGGTCATGCAAGTTCAGAAACCACTAAAACAGTTTACGCTCCTCTCCCCAATCTCAAGCGGTTAATCCAGGTGCAGGCAGAGATACAAAAAGCAGCTGATAATCCACAAAAATAAATATGGGAATGGGCTTAAGGGAGCTGAATATTGAATCTTCGATCAAATGTGATTAATTATCGCACCCGATAAAGGGAATACTTCTGCGTTTGGCTTCGTACATATTTTGATCTGCAACATTAATCAAAGATTTTGCATCGATCCCATCTTCCGGAAAGAAGCTGATGCCGATTGATGCAGACACAGCATGATTATCCGGGTCCACCTGATTATAAATATAGTCTGCTATCTTTTTTACAACCTTTTCGATTTTTTTGTTCCTGGCAGCCTTATCCAGAAGAACGATGAATTCATCTCCGCCATAACGCGCGATCAGGTCTGTTGAGCGAAGCAATCTGGATAACCCTTCCGCCAATCGGACCAGATAGAGATCTCCCCGGTTGTGACCATAAAGGTCGTTTACATTTTTAAATCCGTTCAGATCAATAAACAGAAGAGCGAATGAATTATTCGCTTGATCTCCTTTATTGATCAGTTGAGTAATTCGATCAATTAGTAGAACACGATTTGGCAGAGATGTAAGTGGATCATGGGTGGCTTTCCACAAATAATCACTTTCGATCGTTTTAAGGTCATTAATTTCCCTGGTTATACCCAGCAGTCCTACGATTTCACCCTTGTCATTTTTAAGAGGAAGCTTTGTAGAAGATGTCCAATTCAATCTTCCTTTGCTGCTGATGTATTGGTCGATAATCCCTTCTTTGGCAATCCCGGTTTCCATCACCTCGAGATCATCTTTCATAGTCTTTTTTCCGAATTCTTCTCCGAAGAAGTCGATATCTGTTTTACCACAAATCATCGAAGGATCGCTAACATGCATGTCATTAGCGAACTTTTTGCTAAATTTCCAAATACGACACTGACGATCTTTTATATAGATACTGTCAGCGGTATTTTCCATTAAGGTTTGCAAAATCCAGGAATCTTCTATTTCCATTGATCTCACGAATACCTTTTAGTAATGTATGTTTTTGCAAATTGATAATAATAATTATACCAAGAATTTACCAAATTTCAGGTTTGACAATTCAGGGGGGGAGGCCTAGAATTAGCCTATTCCCTTGCGGAAAACAAATACATATCCAATCATCAGGAGATGTTATGGAAGCGTCACAAGCACAAGAACCCAGAACTTCGATGAACCGCACCGCAAAGACCACCGTTGTTATCTTCTTCATTTTTATGCTGCTGCATCAAACCGATAAACTTCTGATCGGTCCGCTGCAGACGGATATTATGAAAACCTTCAACATGACCTACACTCAATGGGGTTTCATCAATTCCGGCGCTTTGATTGTTGGTACCCTTCTTTACCCGGTTTGGGGTTGGCTGAGTGATAAATATAATCGCGGCAAATTACTTGCAGCGGCTTCCTTCATCTGGGGCTCTACAACGTGGTTAAGCGCGTTGGCACCATTTTTTCATAGTCCTGCCAGATTTAGTGATTTCTTGATCACCAGGTCTTCTACTGGTATCGATGATTCAAGCTATCCTGGAATGTATAGTTTGATCTCGGACCTGTTTTCGCCAAAACTGCGCGGCAAAGTTTATGGTATTTTACAGCTCACCCAACCGATCGGCTATTTGATCGGTATGGTGATTGCTTTGATGTTCACAACCGCGCTTGGCGGCTGGGAACATGTTTTCTTCCTGACTGGTAGCTTAGGTATTATTCTGGCCTTCTTCATCTTCTTCTTCGTCAAAGATGTACCCCGTGGTAGCGGTGAAGAAGAATTGCAGGGAGTTTCTGGCCAGTCTTATAAATTCAACTGGAAATCACTAAGTGAGATCTTTAAAAAGAAAAGTTTGTGGATGGTCTACCTTCAGGGGTTTGCTGGTGTTTTCCCGTGGCAGGTAATTACTTATTATATCTTCAGCTATCTTGAAACTGAACGTGGTTATGATGGTACAACAACCCTGCTGATTATGGGCCCTGCCATTTTGTTAATGGCTGCTGGTTACCCTGTCGGCGGTTGGCTTGGGGATAAACTGTTCAAGAAGACAAAACGGGGTCGTTTGATTGCCAGCGAGATCGGGATCATTTTGGGAATGGTGGGCCTTTTTATTGCCATGAAAGTTCCCAATGCACAGACCTTGGTCTTTGCCATCTTTATGTGCATTGCAGCGTTTTTCATGCCATTTGCCTCCCCGAATATTATTTCCACCATGTATGATGTGACCTTACCGGAAGTTCGTTCATCCTCACAGTCCATTGAAAGCCTGATCGAGACTGCCGGGTCATGCTCTGCCCCGATCCTGGCTGGCCTGCTGGCAGATGCAACTTCTGTGGGTAATGCCATCACAGTGATCTGCACCTCGGCCTGGGGCCTATGTGTGCTCTTTATGATCGGTGCCATTATCTTTATCCCGAAGGATATCGAATCCTTGCACAGACAATTGGAAGCCCGCGCCGAAGCAGCCAAAGTTACTGAATAAAGTATCTCTGTATCCACTGAATCCCCTGCCCGGTTGTTCCGGCAGGGGATTTTTATTAAATTTTGGCAAGATAAATAAAGAAATTATTTGTTTCTCGAAAAGCGTATCCAACACTCCTCATCCCCATGAGCGATCGCTTTTTGCAGGTCTAGTTTGCAGCCAAATTGTTCAGCGATCCCGGCATCGCCGCACATGGCATAATCACACAGCTTACTGATCTCTTCATCCGAACACCCCTGTTTTTGCCATGAAGCGACCAATGGACAATAATGAAAGTTGATGTCCAAGTGGTCGTCGTCGCACCGCTGGATTTTCATCTCGAATACCCACTGGGCGATTCTGGAGAAAAGCACTTTTTTCAATCCCTTGAGACTCTTTGTGCCTGCTTTTTCTACCAACAAATTTCCTTGGTAAAGCCCACAGCGGCGAATGGCCGCGGGGGCATAATCGTCCGGGGAAAGCCCTTTTTTCATGGCTTCATCGGTGAGCAAATACATCCATAATGCACGGTGCTCAAGCTGATTTCTGATCGCGACGATCAACGGATTCTTGATGTTAGGTACATTTATTATCTGGCTGTTCATACGCTTCCCTTCCCTGATGGATAACTATAACTATATACCGGATCACAAGTTTATGACAAACTCTACGATTCTCTGGATTTCTTTGCACCAATTACTTGACAATCAATGTACCGATTGGTATACTAGGTTTATGTCTAACCGGGAAATGCTCCTTAATTGCGCTTTACAGCTCTTTGCAGCCCGCGGCTATGATGCCGTAGGTGTGCAGGAGATCGTGGATGCGGCCGGGATCCAGAAACCCACGCTATACCACTATTTCGGCAGCAAAAATGGCTTGCTGAACGCGCTGCTGGAAGAAAATTTTGCTCCCCTCTTCGCCGAACTGGAACCGGCCATGGTTTATGCGCATGATGTGAAAACCTCCCTGGAAAGGATTGCCAATGTGTATTTTAGTTTTTCACAAAAGACACCCCTTTTTTACCGCTTTCAGCTTGCCCTGTGGTTTGGCGCCCCGGACAGTGAACCATTTAAGGCGGTTGCCGGGTACCGACAGCGGCAATTATCCCTTCTTGGAGGTCTCTTTTATGAAGCGTCTCTGGATCATGGCAATATGAAAGGCCGCGAAAAGGCTTACGCGGCGACTTTCCTGGGGATGGTGAATACGTATGCTTCGATGGGACTGACCGGGTCCGTCTCGCTTGAGCCGCCGTTCGTCTATGAAGCCGTTCATCAATTCATGCACGGGATCTTCTCTTAATTTTTTTTATCAAGGTTATATACCTACCGGTATGTAACTATGGAGGTATTATGAATCAATTTTCCTCTTCACACTGGGTGAACTCTGCGGTCTTTTATCACATTTACCCGCTTGGATTCTGTGGGGCGCCTACCCGCAGAGATCCCGGCGCTGATCCAGTCGAGCGGCTGTTGAAGCTGGAGCAGTGGCTGCCGCACATGCAGGAGTTGGGTGTCAACGCGCTTTACCTGGGCCCCCTCTTCGAATCGAGTGCGCACGGCTATGATACGGCAGATTATTATCACCTGGACCGCCGCCTGGGAACGGATGAGACGCTGCGTTCTGTGGCAGAGAGAATTCACCAAAGGGGAATGCGGTTGATCCTGGACGGCGTGTTCAATCATGTTGGCCGCGATTTCTGGGCTTTTCGAGATGTACAGCAATATCAGTCCTCTTCCCGGTACGTGGATTGGTTCTTGAATCTACAATTTGGGAAAACCAGTCCGTGTGGCGATCCATTCAGTTATGAGGGTTGGGCGGGCAACTATGACCTGGTCAAACTCAATTTGCGAAACCCGGAGGTGCGCGACCATCTGTTGGGGGCTGTGCGTTCGTGGGTGGAGCGCTTTGATATTGACGGCTTGCGCCTGGATGCCGCGGATGTGGTGGATCATGGTTTCCTCGATGAATTGCACACGTTTACCCGCCAGCTAAAACCCGATTTCTGGTTAATGGGAGAAATGGTGGGCGGAGATTATCGTTTCCTGGCGAACCCGGGCCGTCTGGACGCTGTAACGAATTATGAATGCTACAAGGGCCTCTACTCCAGTTTGGTGGATAAGAACTACTTCGAAATTGCTTATTCACTTCAGCGGCAGTTTGGTCAGGGTGGAATTTATCAGGGGCTATCGCTATACGCATTTGCCGATAATCATGATGTCAATCGTGTCGCCAGCAATCTGAAGAACCCGGCTTACCTTTATCCACTCTATTGCCTGCTATTCGCCATGCCTGGAGTTCCATCTATTTACTATGGCAGCGAGTGGGGTATCACCGGAGAGCGCACACGCACCAGCGATGCGGCGCTGCGCCCCTGCCTGGATTTGGAAAGCCTGAGCCGGAGTTCTCCCCAACCCGACCTGCCAAAGACGATCCGAAAACTGGCTGATATCCGGAAAGGGTCAGAGGCTTTACGGTTTGGCGACTATCAACAAGTTTTTGTGGCCTCTCAACAATTTGCCTTTCTGCGGGAAGGAAATTCTGAAAGGATCCTGGTCGTTCTGAACTCTGCCGACCAACCGGTCACTCTCACCCTTCCTCTGCCAGGCCAGAATGGAAATGCGATCGATCTGTTGAACCATCAGGATTCCTTCCCTATTAATAATGGTTCATTGACTTTGCCTGTTCCTTCCTGTTGGGGCCGGATTCTGCGGATAAACTAAATTCGTGAAAAATATCTCGTATTATTTTGGTTTGCTAGTTATAATATTCTGGTATAAGATGATTGTTTAGATGCATTTTACAAGAATTTAGTTTCCAATCATCACATTCCAACCAGGAGCATTCAATGCAAGACCTCAACGTGGACTTTGTAAAGGAACTGTTGGCGCAATTTCCAAAATGGTTTTCTGAGCCCGGGCAAATGGACCTGGCCCAGATGACCAATAAGAATTATCCGTATACCTCCCTGTTCTCACCGATCCAGGTGAACCGTCTGACCTTGAAGAACCGCATTGTGATGGGGCCAATGGGAAATATCGATATGGCCGAAGAACTGGGCCGTCCATCGAATAAGATGATCCAGTATTTCGGCGACCGTGCCCGCGGTGGAGCGGGTCTGTTGACCTCCGGGTTGATCCCCATCTCACAAAAGGTGGACCCAACGGTCACTGAACCCGGCAATAAGACCTATTTTCCGCGGATCGACAGTTCCCGTACGGTCTACTCGGGTTGGCGCGACCTGGCAGAGACAGTTCACGCTTATGGCTCCCGCTTCTTCATCCAACTCACTGCCGGCCTGGGCCGGGTGGGTTCGCCAGAATCGCTGCTCACAAAATTCAAGATGCCGGTCTCGGCCTCCTGGAACCCTAACTTTTACATTCCCGGTATTCCCTGCCGCCCGATGACGGACGCGGAATGCCGCACCATCATCAAAGCCGCCGGGCAGGCGGGCGCGGATGCGAAAGCCGCCCTGATCGACGGTGTGTACCTGCATGGACACGAAGGTTATTTGCTTGAGCAAATGACCAACCCTGCCTTTAACCGCCGTAAACTGGGCCGGTTCGCTAACTGGCAAAATTTTGGTCTGGATATGGTGGCTGAGATCCGCAAGCGGGTCGGGCCAAATTACCCGATCATGTACCGGATCGATCTCTCACTGGCACTCAACGAGACCTACGGCAAACGCATGGACAGCGAACCTTCATTAAAGAAGTTCAAGCGCGAACGTACCGTCGCCCAGACCCTGGATTACATGGTCAACCTGGTCAAAGCAGGCGTAGACATGTTCGATGTGGACCTGGGTTGTTACGATAACTGGTGGCTGCCGCATCCTCCTGTATCCGTTCCCTCCGGTCTCTTTTTGCCGGTCGCACGCCTGGTCAAGGAATATTTTGAGCATGAAAAAGTGCTCAGTAACGCCGGCCTGCCGGTGCCGGTTGTGGCAGTGGGCAAGCTGGGCTATCCCGACCTGGCCGAGCAAGCCTTACGTGACGGCGATTGTGATCTGATCATGCTGGCCCGTCCCCTGTTGGCCGATCCCGATTGGCCGAACAAGGCTTTTGCCGGCAAGACCATGGAGATCCGTCCCTGCATCGGCGACCAGGAAGGCTGCATCAACGAGTTCGTTGAAGGCGGCCATCCGCAGTGTTCGGTCAATCCACGCACCGGTTTTGAAGATGTGCTCGAGCGCGATTTCCCGGTGGCTGCCAGCCCGAAGAAGATTGCCATCGTTGGCGCCGGTCCTGCCGGTATTCATGCGGCCATCATTGCTGCCCGCCGCGGACATCACGTGACCCTGTACGAGAAGAACGACCGCGTTGGCGGTATGCTCGTCCCCGGATCGCAGCCCAAGATCAAGTACGAGGTCAAGAATTACCTGGCCTACCTGGAGCATCAGTTGGAATCCTGCTCCAAAAAGTATGACCTCAAAGTGGACCTAAAATCCACCGTTACCCCTGAAAGCCTTAAGGGCAAATTCGATACCGTTGTGGTCGGCGTCGGCGGCTCTGCCGTTACACCCAAACTGCCGGGGATCGATTCTCCGAATGTGGTGCAGGCGGTGGACCTGCTGCGCAAACCAGAACTGGCGGCCAACGCCAAGTCCGTAGTGATCGTTGGCGCCGGGGCTGTGGGCTGCGAGACAGCTCACTTTCTGGCGGCAGAGCTGGGCAAGAAAGTTACTGTTGTAGAAATGCTGCCCATGATCATGAAAGGTGTCTGCACTGCCAACCGCGGCCATCTCATCCATGCACTCGAGGAGATGGGCGTTGAACTGTGGAACTGTACCATGCTGTCTTCCATCAACGGCAGCAAGGTGACTGTAAAACGCAATCTCTCCAAGACCGTTCCCTCGCCCTATGTCACCTGGACGCCGCTGCTGCCGGAGAATATCGCTAACCCGTTCGCTAAACCGATCGTAGATGAATCGGTTGAGCAGACAATCGATGCCGACCTGGTGGTGCTGGCGATGGGGTTGCGCCCGAACCGTGATTTCTACGAAGGTGCCATCAAAGCCCAGACAGCCCCCGAAGTAGTCCAACTCGGCGATGCCTTCCAGATTGGCCGCGTCTTTGAAGCCGTCAAAGCTGGCTTCCTGGTTGGAAGGAATTTGTGAGCGCCATGACTGACCTCTCAATGAAACTCACCCCCGAAGAACAGGCCATTCTCGACGGACAATCCGGCGAAGTTTTGGCAAAAGCCATGAAATCCATTGTGATCTACGGCGAAGCGTTTGGCGCAACCCACCTGGTGGATATCGTCGGCGACCAACATTTTGTTACTTCGTTTGGCGCCAATACCATCAAACCGTATTTCGCCATGATGCAGGAGTTGATCGATGCCGGGCTCAAGACGAAAAACCCCTTTACCGTGGACCCACGCCCGATCGAATATGAAGCAGTCGATGTCAACCCGCTGGTCAAACTGGTCTTCAACCTGGTGTTCGGCAAACAGGCTGAGTATGAAAAGCAGCTCAAAGCCCTTGGCCTGAAGAATGAGAATGCCTTCACCTGCACCTGCTACTTCCCTGAAGTCGGCAACACTCCCAAATTCGGAGATATGCTGGCCTGGTCCGAAAGTTCTGCCGTGGTCTACGCCAACTCCATCCTCGGGGCGCGTACCAACCGCAACTCAGCCGGCATCGACGTATTGTGCGCCATCCTGGGCAAAGCCCCGGCTTTTGGTTTTCTCACGGATGAAGGCCGCCAGGCCACCTGGAAGATCGAGGTCAAGACCAGCCAGAAGCCCAACGCGCAATTACTGGGCAGCGCCATCGGTCTGAAGGTGATGGAAGCCGTACCCTACATCACCGGGCTCGATAAATTCCTGGGGACCGAGATGAACCCGACAGTGGAAGCCTTCCTCAAGGACATGGGAGCCGCCACCGCCTCCAACGGAGCAGTGGGCCTGTATCATGTCGAGAATGTCACCCCGGAAGCTCGCCTGAAGGGTACCAGCCTGCTGAACGCCGGCTACCAGACTTACGTCATCGATGATGCCGAACTGGAGTGTATCTACAAGAGTTACCCGATTTTATGGCGCAACCTGGATGCCGAACCCAGGCGCATCTTTATCGGCTGCCCGCACCTCAACCGCACCCAATTGGATGGTTGGATCGCTACGATCTCGAGCGCCCTTGAAAAAGCCGGACTGACCCGGAGCAAAATACCGGTGGCGCTGTCCACTCCGCCGGATATCGCGGATATCTACTGCAATGACCCGGCCATGAAAGCCCGCCTGGACGCGATGAACGTCTCGATCACCACCATCTGCCCGCTGATGTATATGAACAACCCGCTGGCAGGGAAAGATCCGATTGCGACCAACTCCAACAAGCTGCGCACTTATTCGACCGCCCGTTTCTTCAAAGATGACGACATTGTGCAACTGATGATCACCGGCAAGCCCGCGAAAGGAGCCCAAAATGACTAGAACATTCAAAGGCCGCCCCGTTTTGGCGGGTACATGCAGCGGTGAAGCGCTGGTCTCTCACGGCGGGTTCAACACGCTGGCCTCCTTCCAGAAGGACCTGATCCTGCACAAAAAGGTGGCCGCCTGCTCCGATCAGAACAACGCCGACCTGTATAAGAAAGTGATGACCGGCAAGGTATTGTGCCTGCCGCAGACCATCGGCTCCACCACAGGCGGACTGATCATGATGTCTGCCGCAGCCGCCGGGGCCCAACCCAAGGCGATGCTGTTCGCCAATCCGATTGATTCGCTGGCCGCGGCCGGGGTCATCCTCTCGGATATCTGGGTGGGAGTGCATATTACCGTGGTCGATTCACTGGGTGCCGATTTCCTCGCAGCGGTCAAGACCGGCGAGACGGTGAATGTCGCTGAGGATGGTACGGTAACGATAGAATAGCGCAAATTACTCTTTGAAACACACCTTCTGAGTTCAGTTGCAGAAGGTGTGTTTTTGTTACACTCCCCTGCCCGCTCTTTCGATTCGTTTCAAAATAAAACAGAAAACGAACAAAACGAATCCGAATTTGGTCGGCAAATGAAGTTCATGGTTTCGATAACTATTGGAACAAAAGGAAACAATTTAGTCTCTTCCAATTTAGATTATTTGTTCTAAGTATATTATAAACCAGGTGTCAAGGCTTACCACGCAGAGGCGCAGTCCCGATAAATCTGGGACAGGCGGCGCGAAGGGAGACCTCTACGCCCAAACAAGAGCGGGGCGTATTGCAATACGCCCCTACTGAGTTGGATCCATGCACCATAGGAGAGCGATCTCATGCGGAGACGCGGTCCCTATAAATCTGGGACAGGCGACGCAGAGAAAGGCAAACATAAAAGCGATCACGCAGAAACGCGGTCCCGATAAATCTGGGACAAGCGGCGCAAAGAAGCTGATGTAAATTGATATGAATTGCCAGGTATCTGGTGGAATGTGATTGAAAGATTTTACTTAACAAATGTAGAAGGCTGACAAAGCAAAGAGGTATGTTTATAATTTAATAATTTATGAAAATATTTTGTTATTGAGAATACCAATTATCATGAATTAGTTCTAATTGCTTTAACCTGTAAAAAAGGGGTACACTAAGAAATGCTAGCCAACTAGCACACATCATTTGTTTTCTTTGCAGAGTCTATTCATTTATTTAAATACAACGATCACTGTTTGATTATGACGGGGAAATAAAGCATGAAATCATTCTTAACACCTCCGATGCAAAAAGGGAAAGTACCACCTTTCTTTGAAATGGAAGCAATACCGTTTCAAGAGTTGTGTCGGGGTTTGTTAGCTGTGCAGGGGGATTTTATTGATTGCAGAATTTATGGTGACAATGGAGAAAAACAATTCGGTATTGATATTCGTTGCAACCGAAAAACCGGAATTCTAGAAGTTGCACAGTCCAAATGTTATAAGAATTTTACACCAGCAGAAATAGTAGAGGCTTCAAACAAATTCTTCGAAAACATTCAATTTTGGCAAAACGAAGGAGTAAAAAAATTTATCCTAATAGTAGCATGTAGGATATCATCCCGAAAAGCCAACGATCAAATTTCAATTGAAAGACAAAGATTCAAAGATGTGGGTATTGATTATGAATTATGGGATGCAATTCGTATTCGTGACATTCTCAGAGATAATCCCAAATTAATTTACACGCACATTGAGAATAGTCAATTTTGGTCGGAACAAATATGTGGCCAAGTAACTGCATCTCCATTTACTAATCAGCCAGGCTTTGGTGTAAGTTTATTATTAGCTACAGATTATAACAACTTATTAACAGTTCTAAATTCAAAAGCATCAGAGGAACTTGAAAAAAATAGAGTATTATGGCAGGAAGGGCATAAGAATAAGGTTATTGAATGGATAAACAAGAAAAAATCTAATACAGATGAGTGGAAAGCAATAGATGTAAAAACAAAGGCGGGAATTATTCGATTAGAGGCAATAACATATATTGATTATTATGAAGATTTTGATAAGGCTGAAAACCTTCTTAAAGAAGCAAAAGAACTCGACCCAGAAGGACTTGATAGGAAATATTGGGCAATTCTTACTTTGCATCGGTCGGGAGTGGAAGACAGTTTAGAGACGCTTGGCGACGCGGATGATATTGATTCAATATGTGTTCGAGTTTCTCTCTTGCTTCAACAAAGTAGCATTTATGAAGCAAAAAGCTTGCTTGAACAATTACAGGTAGAAACCAGTAATAATGCTGAAGTTTTCCGTCTACAGGCATTGCTACATCTGGAGTTCCGAGATTTACAGAAAGCTAGAGAAACCATCAACCAAGCAAAACAAATTGCAAGCAATTGGGAAAGCATTCAGATTGTCGATGCGGTAATTTCTTATTTTTCTGCGCTTTCGCCAACAGTCTTTTCTAGGACAACGACAGTGTGGCCAGAGCCAATTGAACTAGACCTTATAAAGTCTTCTAGCGAAGCAATCCATGCGCTTGAATATGCAGCAGAAATATTCCAAAAAGTTTATCAGAATGAGTATTCAGGTGATTCCTATAAACTTTCGTTGAAGGTATGGTATGCTGCTTGTTTAGCTTGCAATTTTAGAAGACAGAAAGAAGCGGAAAACTTTTTCGGTAGTCTGCTGACCGACTTTCCCACTGATCATCGAATAATATCATGGGTATTCTACAGAAAATATCCATTTCAGTTACAGAAAAGCCATCAAGAGTTAAAAAAGAAACGCGAGAAAGGTTTAGCCACTGCCGCAGACATTATTAGCAGTGCTATGCTAAATATTCAACTTAAGAAAGTACGAAATTCTCTATATCTACTCGAGAGTAATAAAAAGTTATTCATTTCAGAAGGGCTTGAGCAATTATGGGATTTTTGGCATATTCAAACACTCATTGCACAAAAAAAGATGAGCGATGCCAACAGAGAATTTCAGGAGTCAAGTTATCGAGAACAATTAAAACCTATACAACTTCTATTGCTTAGTCAGGAAAGTAACGAAAGTGAGAATTTCGATAAATTTATTGGCTTATTAATAAAATCATATGAGGAAGAGAAAGATGCATTGGCGCTAATGGAATTGTGCCAGTACTACGCAGCAAAACAAAAATGGCAAGAGATCAGTTCATATCCGGACCGATTGGCCTCTGAAATACAAACAGAAAAAGCATTTAAGATTGGTGTCGCAACTCTTTATAACCAAGGAATGTACCAGGAATGCAAACTTTATATCGAGCGAAATAAATCATTATGTTTTGAAAACAACCTTCCAAGTGATCTGTTATTAATTTATATACAAAGCAAGGCACTATCTGGTGAATTTCCTGAAGCCCTTTCGGATTTACGTCAAATAGCCGAGAGCAATCCAACGAAAGAAAATCTTTTATTATTACGCGATTTCTATATTCGTAAAGGCGACAGATTAGGTTTACGAGATGTAACTTTCATGATCAAAAAGCAGCCGTATTTTAAAGCTGATGAGCTTATTCAAATTGCAAAATCCTTACTTTGGGCATCACCTGATCTAGCAACAGAGATTTATAACATGGCGCCATCAGATCAATTGAGTTCACAACAGGTAGTTGAGAAAATGATGCTTGGTTTTTCGTTGGGTCTTGATTCTGAAATGAAAGAAATTAACAAACTAATTCCCAATATTATAAGTAAAGAAAATGCACCAATAAGAGAAATGACATTAGAAGAAATGCTTAAGATCATGAAAGAAAGGAATCAGCACTGGAATGAATTGATCTTGAAGTACAGATCCGGAGAGATTCCTATTCATTTTCTTTCAGTTAATTCCAAATCCAACCTATTTGTATTTTACAAATGGGCTATAACAAATAATAATTTCGCTCGATACGAACAAAAATTTCCCTTGTACATTCGTTTTAGCGGGAGGCCATCTCTAGTTGATTTTCAAGAGCCTGATAAACCAATTGCATTGGATCATATTTCTCTTGATATTACAACTCTTTTCTTATTGGATCACTTTTCTTTGCTTGACGTTTTTGAAAAAATAGGGGAACCAATCATGCTGCCCGATGAAACTGTACTTGCTCTCGTGAATATGAAACAATCGCTAGAGCAATATCAGCCAGATCTTGTTCAGGCGTCAAGGCTGTTGCTGGAGTTTTTGAATACAAACAAGATAAGAAAAATTGAAGTGGTTTCAAATCAATCTAGTGGCAATTTCGATAAAGACCTATTAACAAATTTGATCAAAAACCTGGGAAACCTTCAAGGTTATGTAATTGGATTTTATTCTCAAAGAAACATATGGGATAGCCTCGGTCATGATAATAGTAATTTGACTTTCATTTCCATCACCGACATTGTTGAAAGTATACGAGCAGACGGGATCATTTCTGAGGTTGAAAAGAATAATGCGATTAACCGATTAGGAACAGAAGGGTTTGGTAAAACGAACAACAGAGTACCTAAAGGTTCAAATATTTTCTTTGCGGCTAATACAATTCATTTGCTTGCACAAACTGATATCTTGAACCAGGTTTGCAATACTTATACTGTTTGGGCAGAAAGTAGCGAAATATATAACATTCAATCTTCCGTCCTTGAAGAACGAGATCGATCTACTTACGCAAATAGGCTTCAAGACCTTATTGATAGAATCAGTAAAGGTATTGATGAAAAGAGGTATTCTTTTCTTCCTCAGCAGAAACTAGATAATAAGGCCGAAGCTTCTGTTCAGGAGGATATGCTTCTACAAAACCTTTTAGAAAATTTCGTTGCTGGACAAAGTAACATTATCGTACCTGCAATAGATGATTTTTTTATTCAAAAAGAGTTGCATTATCAGGGAGCTCATGTTATCGGTTTATATGAATTAGTTTGGTCTGCTTACAGACAAGGACTGATTGGAGAAGCAAGGTACTATGATCTCCTCATTGAATTTCGAAAAGCCAACTTAATGTACATCCCAATTTCTAGCGCAGAGATAGTTTTCAATATCAAGACGGCGCCTATTGAGAACAAAGCTGTTCATGAGAATCACAATCTCAGGATTCTCAAAGAATACATATCCTCATCCCTTTTAACAGACAGAAAGTTACATATACCAGAATTACCAATTGACTCTGTTAAGTCAATGGGAGAATTTGAATATGTCATTAATCTCGTGCATAGTATTTCTTATGCAGTAATGAAAATCTGGCAAGACAACGAGGCTGAAGAACTGAAGCAAATTCGCTCATCGTGGATTTTTGAAAACCTTTACCTCGATATTCTGACTATATGCCATACTGTTGGATGGGAAAGGGATTCCCAAGATCATGAATTTCTTGTAGCATTGAGTCTGGCCGAATTCTTCCTGAATGGTTTGCAGTTTTCAAAGGACAACTCTGATGAGTCTCCACGTAAACAGTTTTATGATTGGTTTTATCACAATATATGCGAGCCAAGGTTTGATGCTAATCCAGGATTGCTCGTAAGAACAGCCGATTTAATCAAGAATTCTTTATCTACTCAAATTTCTGGAAATGCCAATTTGGAGTTTAATCCATATATCCGTCTTTTTAGCCAAAGGCTTTACCAAGATCTTCCTGATCCATTAAAAATGGTAATTAATATGGATTCAAAATTTTTAGAGCAGATTGGTATTGGGATTTTCTCCGTAATGGATTTAGGTGGCCTAATGTTTCCGGCTGAACACTTCTGGAACAAAATAGCCAACGTGTTAGAAGGAGAATCCACTATCATTGAGACCTTTGATCCTAAAGTAGAAGTCTCATTTTCACCAAACATGACTAAGAGGAAGTTCGCCGCAACATATATCAATCCCAATGACGGGAAGAAAATAAACATAGAATCTGAAGATTTTATAATTATTCTTAATGAAAATAAGCAACTTTGGCTCGAAAATAACTATGATAATTTTCCTGAATGGTCAGCAAATGAGCTAGAAGCCAAAATCTCAAGTATTTGTTTAGAGAAAAGTCCTGCAGAAAGAATGGAGAAATTAAATGATTTACGAAAATCAAGTATAGGATACTATTATCATAATTTTAAAGAAAAACTATTATCAGCGCAAACATTCGATTTTTCTCATCTTTTACCACCTTCTCGCCAAAGCTTATGTCAATTTTTTGGTTTTAATTCCAATCATTTTACCAGCACCAACACAGAAGAAGAAATAAATCAATCTGCAAGTGATCTATCAATAAGATTTGGGCTATTAACTGCAATATCAAGAATGTCCGAATTGCCAATTCGATTACCAAATACCTTAATTGAAGAAATCAAAAATTTAACCACTAATGAACGAGAAATTTTATTTTCAAAATTGGCTGATATTCTTATTACTCCTATTAGTCGGTTGCACCTTCTTTATTTAACAAACCAATTCGGCAACGAAGAACAAACAACAATAATTATTTCTTCATTCTTTAACGAAGGAGCAAATTCGGAAATTTCTGCTTTTCTCCTTTTACTAGAAAGGATATTAGATGCAATTGATGAATTACCAGGAGATGAGCAGTTTACATTGGAAGAAAAGCTTTTACTTTCATGGGGCCATACCAATGAGCTATTCAGAAAATTTAAGCAAGTTGCTGTTCCATTTGATTGGCTTATTGGTATCTTGAAAGAAAAAACGCTTCAATTACCTATTAGACATATTTTTTCTAATACACTTGATGAATGGAATGATGTAGTTAATCCAAGCAGATTGGGTGTTTTACCTTTCAAAATCTTTGGGCTAAATTATGCACTTGGAGATAATAAGTCTCTTAGTCGAGAAGAGCAAGAAAAATTGCAAAATGAAGTCTTCCCTTTGGAAGAAAACCGTATATTGCCAGCTTTGGATTTGTTGGAACAAAGGGAATCACTTACGAATGTTTTACATTCTTTCTTTGGAAAGGAGATATCAAATTCATTTCTATCCCTGACTTCCGGCGAAAAAGTGAAAATTAGAGCATTAACCAATTCATCATTAAGTACACTTGCTACTGAAGCTATAAGTTACTTGGAATCAACAGATTCTGCTATTGCAGGGTTTCAGTTACTTTTAAGTATTTATCCTGCGCAATTTCTTCCTAAAGATCTCTTACAAGAGTATGAGAAAAAAATCTCCAACTTAGATTTTGTAGATTTGATCAATTTGAACCCAATGATTGCCATGTTTGGTTTTTCCTTCTCAACTTACCAGGCAAAGCAACTATCGGCCACTACCAAAACCCACTTGATTAATGAATTACTAGGACTTGCTGAAGCTTGTTCGAAGTTATTTTCCACACAAAGTAGCATTTCTGGTGGTCGTGTTCAGGAAGTTGAATTCGCTTCTTTGCTTTTTGAATCAGCTGTCCAACTTTCTAAGACTATGTCAGAGGATAGAATGATTGATGAATTTGGAAAACTTGTGGTGGATATAATTTCGCGCTGGAGTAATGTAAAACCAATAGGTCTTCGGTTGATAAATCAATTATACGAAAAAACTCCCATATCTATCTCTCATACCCTTGGCAAATTGCTTCTTGAAATAAGATCTTTGAGGTAACATCAAATCGATATAGAATTTGAATAAAGAAATCTTTGAAATTCTAAATAACCTTTAGTTAACTCAAAAGACCGCAGTACTGCGGTCTTTGTAGTATTTGTAAATGAACTTACTCTCCCATCACCGCTTTGCTGACCAGTGCTTTGAGGATCTCCACCTTGGCGCGGTTGCGGGCCAGAGGTTGGACGTCTTTGACGGAGAGGGCGGCGGCGTCCCGGGCAAGCTCGGCTGAGGCGGGTTTGCCTTCGAGGAATTTTTCCACTTCACGGGCACGCAGGGGGATGGGGGCAACAGCGCCTAGTACCAGGCGGGCATCATGGATTTGACCGCCGTCGATGTGGGCACGGTAAGCCACGCTGACGATGGGGAAGTCAATGGAATTGCGGATACGGAATTTGAGATAGACCTGGTGGGTGCCGGCGGGGACAGCGGGGAGGAAGACCTCGCGGATGAGCTCATCGGGGTTGAGGAGCGTGGTGCCGTTCTCCGCGGCTGAGAAGAGCTCACCGGCTTGGAGCGTCCGTTGGGTGGTGCGAACTTCGGCATCCAGCGCGACGAGCACGTTGGCCAGGTCGGAGGCGTTGACGGCCACACAGCCGCAGTTGGCACAGCGCCAGGCTTCATCTGTCATGGCCTCGACCGGCCAGGTAAGAGTATCCTCTTTTTCGAGGGCGCGGGCACCGACCGGGATACGCGGGTTTTCGACGCGTTCGCTGGAGGCCAGAGCTTCACGGTTGATCGTCAGCGGCTTTTTGCCATCGGCAGCCGGTTCGTGTTCCAGGGTTCCACCAAGGGTTGAGGCAATCGAAAGCGCGGCCTTCTTGCCATCCGCCATGGCGCTGACCACGGTGACGGAGCGGCCGGAAACATCACCGGCAGCGAAGACGCCTTCCATGCTGGTGGCAGCGCTGACCTTATCGGCAGCGATCAGGCCGCGCTCGCTTTGCAGAGAGGTACCCGCGAAGGAGAGATCGGCTGCCTGCCCGATGGCGACCAGGACCTGGTCACACTCCACTATGCGGGTAACGGCGGGATCAAAGGTCGGGGAGAAGCGGTGGTCCTTGTCAAAAACTGAGGTGCAGCTCACCAGTTCCAGCCCGGTCAATTTACCGTCCGATTCGAGTACCCGCTGAGGCCCCCACGACGGCAGGATCTCGATACCCTCTTCGCTGGCAAGCTCAATATCTTCGGGCATGGCAGGCATGATGTCCATACTTTCCAGGCAAGCCATTGTCACCTGTTCCGCGCCCAGTCGGTGCGCGCTGACGGCCACATCCACGGCTACACTGCCGCCGCCGATGACCAGCACGCGCCTGCCCGGTTTTGCAGCTTTGCCGGATTGAATATCGATGAGGAAGTCCAGCCCGGAATCAAGCAGCTCACTTTTTTCGAGTTTCAACTTTCGCCCGGTCCACAGACCAGCCGCGGCCAGAACGCTGTCGAAATTCCTGCGCAGATTTTCCAGGGTCAGCTCCCCTGCTCCAACGCGGGCGTTGAATACAAACTGAATGCCCATGCCGACCAGCGCGTCCACCTGGGACTGCATCACCTCTTTGGAAAGGCGGTAAGCCGGGATGCTGTAGGTCAGCATACCACCCGCGCGCGGCATCTGCTCATACACGGTCACGCCGTACCCCTGCTTTCTGAGGAAGTAGGCGGCGGTCAGCCCGGCAGGTCCGCTGCCGATAATGGCTACACGCTTATTGAGTTCTTTTGTTGGTGCCGGGTAGTATTTGTCGGCGTGCGCCAGGGCGTAATCGCCCAGGTAGCGTTCAACACTGCGGATGGAGACAGCCTCGTCATAATCGACGCGGTTGCACGATTCTTCGCAGTTGTGGTTGCAGACGCGCCCGGTCACTGCCATCAGCGGGTTGGTCTGGATGAGGACGGCGACGGCCTCCTCCACTTTACCTTCACGCAGCAGGGCCATGTAATCCGGGATGTTGTTGTGGATCGGGCAGCCCAGTTTACAGGGGGCAGCGCTGACGCACATGCCGCCGAAGATGGAGTGGTAACGGTTCTCAGCAAAGAGCGCGTCGCACTGAGCGCCGCCCTTGCGCAGGCAGTCAAAATTATTTTTCGGGTTGCGGTAATACCAGCAGCGCGGTTCCTGGCACAGGTTGCCGGCCAGGGTGGCCACGTTGCGGATCTGCGGCGAGGCCACGGAAGCCGCGGCCTGGGCCAGCATCGGGAATTGCCTGCGCACTTCCGGATCTCTGGCAATCTCGCGCAATGTTGTCAGCGCGCCAATACGCAGGCCGGCAGCTTCAGGAGTGACATAGTTCAGTTCCTTGAGCGTTTTCAAGCCGATCAATACCCGGGGAGATTCCGCGTGGACGGTGTCTTTGATGGAGCCCATCAGGTCGGTCCCACCGGCGAGCACTCTGGCTTCCGCACCGTACTCTTTGAGAAGCGCCTCAGCCGAATCCAGATTCTCAGCAGCAATAAATTTTTCAGGTCGTAATGTCATGGGGCACCTCAGATCTTTCCCAGAGCGTGGAGCACTTTATCGGGCGAGATGGGAATCTCGTCCACACGAACGCCAACGGCGTTATAAACGGCGTTGGCCACCGCCCGCGGTGTGCAGGTAAGCGTGCCTTCGCCAATACCGCAGGCCCCATACTCGCCAGCCCCCTTCCACACCTCGAGCAGCACCGGGTCGATGCTCGGCATATCCAGGATGGTGGGGATCTTGTAATCAATAAAGTTGAAATTGAGCGGCACCCCGTGGACCGGGTCATAAATGATCTCCTCGGTCAGGGCTTCGCCCAGGGCCATCACCTGGCCGCCGATCTGCTGGGCCTCAGCGCCCGACGCGTACATGACCGTACCGCAGTCATTAACAATGACCAGCTTGAGCACCTGGGTGCGTCCGGTGGCAGTGTCCACCTCCACCTCCGCAAAACTGGCGATGTAGGGCACGCCGGTGCGGGTAGTAGCCGGCCGGCGGCTGACCATTACCGAAATGGGGACCAGGTCCCCCTTGAATAGAAGGTCCTTCACACGAATGGTCTTGCCTTCGCCGATGATGTGGCCTTCCTTAATATCCAGTTTCTCAGCTGGAACATCCAGCACCGGGGCGGCCAGATCGATCAGTTTTTTCTTCAATTCTTCAGCAGCCACCATCATCACTTCAGATTGCAGGAAGGAAACGGCGCTGTCGGTTTGCACGCAGTCGCGCAAGCCACTATCGGTATCAATGGTGGAGACCCAGGAGACCTGCTCGGGAGTGATCCCCAGAAAGCTGAGCGCTTCGGCACAGCCAAGAACATTGCAGGTATTGGAGCCGGTGCCAGTCTCTACGGTCGGTGCGTCCAGCGTAACGGTGCCATCCGGGTAAAGAGTGATCCTCACCTGCACCTGGCCGCGGCGCTCTTCCTGCCACTCAGCATGCCAGCCTGGATGTACGGAATAGCCTACCCCGCGGCGTTTGGTGCCCTCAAATTCAGGTCCTTCACCCGGAGCATGACGCTTTTCCGCCCAGCCGATGCGGGTAGATCCAGCAGCCAACACTGCCTGCAGGCTGGCATCCGGGCAGGTGCCCCAGGCATGGCCGAAATTCTTGACCGCCAGGTCGATGGGATCCATGCCCAGACGTTCGGCCAGACCGTCGATCATGCGGCCAAAGATGAAGTTGAACTGCGAGTTCCCCACTCCCCGCATCATGCAGCCGGGTATGTGATTGGTATACACCGCGTAGGATTCCATCTTCATATTGGGTATCGGGGCCAGGGCGGCCTCGGCGATCTCGGCCGGGGCAAATTTCAACGCGAAGACCGAGTGGTCCGCGTGCGCACCGATATCTCCGATGGACTTGAAGGTCAGAGTCGTGATCGTTCCGTCTTTTTTGGCGCCGACTTTGCAGTGATACAACGCAGGCTGACGGGTGTCGTGGAAACTCTCATGGCGGGTATGTTTGAATTTCACCGGGGCGCCGGCCTTTTTAGCCAGCAGCGCGGTAAAGAGATAGAAGGGCTGATCGCCGGTATCGGCACGGCCAAACTGCCCGCCGACATACTTGCTGACCACGCGCACCTTGTGAATGGGCATCTCAAGCATCTGGCTGATGTGCATGCGGGTCTGGTCCGCCGAGTAGGAATTCGAGACAATGGTCAGGCGGTCGCCTTTCCATTCAGCCATGCAGCACCAGGGATCAAGCGAAGCCTGGGTAGGATTGTGATGTTTGGTGTCCATCTCCAGTACCACATCTGCCTCGGCAAACCCCTGCTCCACGTCGCCTTTGACCAGGAACACATCCGGACCGCCGACAGGGTCCGCGGGCAGAACGTTGCTCTGGGTGATGTGGGGATGGATCACCGGGGCGCCGGGTTCCATTGACTGGATCGGGTCCATCACATACGGCAGCACTTCCCATTCCACCTTGACCAGGCGGATGGCTTCTTCAGCGATGCTTTCGGTGGTGGCCGCAATGACGACCCCAACATCATCGCCAGCCCAGGCCGCGTAATCTCCAAGTACATTGCGGTCGCGGAACTTGCGCCACATCATCCCCTCATAGCTCACGGTATCCACCGCGTCCGTCCAGCCGGCGTTGGTTGGTTTGAGCGCTTTCGCTTCCGGGTCGAGGTAGGTCAGAATGGCTTTCACGCCCGGCAGCGCTTCCGCGGCGCTCACGTCCAGGCTCTTGATGCGCGCGCGAGGGTACGGGCTGCTCAACACACGAGCATGCAGCAAACCCGGGTAATTCTTTTCATTGATGATATCGTCAGCATAAGGGGCCTTGCCGCCAGCCTTTTCCAGGCCATCGATACGGGGCTGATAACCACCCACAAACTGGCGGCGGACACGGGGTTTATAGACTGTGCTCATGCCTGCCCCTTTCTCGCCGCAATCTTTTCAGCGGCGTGTAATACGGCCATGGAGATTCCCGAATAACAGCCGCAGCGGCAAAGATTGCCAGCCAGGGCCTCGCGGATATCCTCCATGGTTGGATTCGGATTTTCATTAAGGAGGGCACGTGTGGTCATGACGAAACCAGGTGTGCAGTACCCGCATTGCAGGGCAGTCCCATGACCGGGTTCGCTTTGCTCCGCAAAAGCCTGGATCACCGGGTCGTCCACGGGCAATCCTTCGATGGTCAGGATATCCCGGCCGTCGGCTTCGACTGCCAACTGCATACAGGAGAGGACAGCGCGTCCATCCAGAATGACTGTGCAGGCCCCGCAGGCGCCTTCGTCACAACTCACTTTTAATCCTGTAAAACCGAGCCGCTCACGCAGCAGCATTGCCAGGGTCGTCATCGGTTCAAGATCGCGGCCGATCTCGAACTCATGGATTTGCCCGTTCACCCGGAAGGAAATTTTTTCCTTCACCTGAATAGCGGAATCATCTGCCAAGGGGACCTCCTCTCAACAACACTGAATAGAAATTGATGATCTTCCACCCGGAATAACCATCCGGGTGGAAGAATTAAAATTATCTGAGAATGTAATTGTACTAGATTAACCAGCAGGAATGTTCGGGGAAACTAATAATAACCTCGTCCCCGGTGCGAGGAAGGGTGATGCGTCTTTCATTAAAGAAGTCTGCGCTGAGCAAAATTCCGCCACCAATATCTACGCGCAGCCGGACTACAGAACCCAGGAAGAGCACGGATTCAACGCGGCCCTTTAGGGCATTGCGGCCTTCGCCGGTACCCATATGCAGTTCTTCCGGGCGGATCGCCAACTTGGGTTCAGCACTGATCTGGCGGCTGGGATCGTGGTCATACTTGACAGTTTGACCGGCAAGTTTGCAAGTGCCTTTGACCGGGTCAACCTCCGTCGCTGGTAACATATTCAGCTGGCCGACAAACTGGGCTACAAAGCCAGTCTTAGGATAGTTATAGATCTCGGTAGAGGCCCCTACCTGCTCGATGTGCCCCTGGCTCATCACCACCACCCGATCGGAAAGAACTAGCGCCTCTTCCTGATCATGGGTCACGTAGATAGTGGTAATACCCATCGTCCGTTGAATGCGGCGGATCTCCAGCCGCAGTTCAACCCGGATCTTGGCGTCCAATGCTGACAGCGGTTCATCAAGCAAGAGAACCCGCGGATTGATCGCCAGGGCGCGGGCCAGGGCAATACGCTGCTGCTGACCACCAGAAAGCTGGTAGGGATACTTGTTGATGTGCGCTTCCAGGTGGACCAGTTCAAGCATTTCTTTCACTTTTTGCTTGATCTCAGCCTCAGGCATTTTGCGCACCTGTAAACCAAAGCCGATATTCTCGCCAATGGTCAGGTTGGGGAACAACGCGTAGGACTGGAACACCATGCCCACATTGCGCTGATTCGGAGATTTATAAGTGATGTCTTCCCCATCCAGAATGATGTTACCAGTGGTAGGCAGCTCAAAACCGGCAACCATACGCAGGGTAGTTGTCTTTCCGCATCCGGATGGGCCAAGGAAGGAGATGAACTCCCCTTTTTCCACCTCCAGGTTGAAATCTTCCACCGCAGCAGTGTTTCCGAAAACTTTCGAGATGTTGGATAAGTCAAGAAAAGCCATAATTCACCATTTGTGTTCGAAATATTATCGCAAAGCTTAATGGCCGGCAGCCAACGAACTGCTGTCCGCCTTGCCGCGGTTGAACAATTGGATCAAACCCATGAAGCCCCAGGTGATGAGGAAACTGATGATCGCCAGGGATGAAGACTCATAGGTCTTATTTTGACCGACCAGTGACATGTACGGTCCAAAGGCTTTGATACCCACCAGGAAGCTGGCGATGGTGTACTCGCCGACCACAGTCGCCAACGTCAGGAAGGCGCTGCTGAGGATGGCTACCTTCAGGTTCGGTACGATCACCTTGAAGAGGATCGTCGGCCAGCTCGCCCCCAGGCTCTGGGCGGCTTCTGTGAGGGAGCGCACATCGATGGCGGCCAGACCAGTATCCACAGAGCGGAACACATAGGGTAATGCCAACACCACATAGGCGGCTACCAGCAGCACATCCGTACCAAAATAAGAATTGGTCAGATGGAACGGCGCACCGCTGAATACCCGGATCAGACCGAAGACCAACACGATGGCCGGCACCACAAACGGGAGCATGGAGATAAATTCCAGCATACCGCGCAGCTGCGGCAGGCGCAGGCGAATCCAATAAGCGGTGGGAACTACTAATAGAATACTAACGATGATGGTGAAGAAAGCGATGATGAGTGAGAATTCGATCGTCTTCCAGAAGCTCGGGTCCGCGAAGACATTCCTGTAGGAGAGGAATGATAGGACTCCCTTCTTGGCACGCAGGGAAAAATCGAAGGTGGAGTAGAGGGGCAGAATAAAGTAGATCAACCCCAGGATAAGCCAGGCCCATGACCAGAAGTTTCGTTTTTTCATTTGCGCAACCACCTTTCACTTCTGCGGCGCAGAGAGTAATAGATGGCCATCATTACGGACATTACCACGATCATCCCAATGGCCAGGGCATACCCCAGGCCGGGATTATAGTAAATATCTCCTTTGATCTGAGAGCCAATAACGATCGTGATCAAATTGATAAAGCCACCGGTAAGAGAATAAGCTGTGGCATAAGCGCCAAAGGAATTGCCAAATAGAAGGATCATGGCGCCCAGGATGGAGGGCATCAAGATCGGCAGCGCCACCTTGCGCCAGTAGAGGCTATTCGATGCGCCAAGATTGGCAGCCGCTTCGCTCCATTCCTTGCGCAAGCCGTCCAGGGCGGGTGTAATAGTCAGGATCATCAGAGGGAACTGGAAAAACATGTAGGTCAAAGACAGTCCCCAGAAGCTGTACAGGCTGAAGCCCTGTCCATAAAGATCAAGGTGGAAAATGTTTTTAAGAAGCAGCGTGACCAGACCGGTACGGCCCAGGGTGGCGATGAAAGCAAAAGCCAACGGAACACCGGCAAAATTGGAAGCAACCCCTGAGAAAGTCAGTAGTGACGAACGAATGCCCTTGGGCAGTTTTCCAACCGTGATCGCGTAAGCCATCAAGAATCCAAGCAGGCCGCCGCCGAGAGCAGTTGTCAAACTGATCTTGATAGTCACCCAATAAGCATTGAGGATCGAAGGATCCACCAGACTGACAAAATTCTGCAGGGTAAACTTGCCATCATTATTTTTAAAGGCGCCGACAAGCAAAGTGACAGATGGCAGGACGATAAAAAAGAATGCAAACAGGAAAAATGGCACAACTCCAAGCCAGTTGCGCCAACCTGCAAGTACGGGACGCGCTTTTGGCGCGTCCCGTTTGTCATTAATAGTCGTTGTGGATTTACTTAACATCTGCGCCCACGACGCTCATCCACTGATCGCCGATCACCTGCTTGGCAGCGTTGATCTGGTCGATGGACGGGAATGCGACGCTACCGGAAACCTCAGGCAGCTTGGCAGCTGCTGCGGCATCAACGGTGCCAGCGGATTTCATCGCATTGTAGCGGATCGGGTGGCAGTAGCCCTTCAGCCAGATATTCTGACCTTCATCGCTGTAGAGGAATTCCATCCAGAGTTTGGCAGCATTCGGGTGCGGAGCGTAAGCGGAAATTGCCTGGATGTAAACACCAGCGATCGTGCCGCTCTTGGGGTAAACAACTGCAATATTCGGGTTGCCGGCCAGGGTATCTTTATCAGCTAAAGCGCTGTAGTCCCAGCGGAGGATGATGGGGGTCTCGCCTTTGGCAACAGTAGACTGTTTGGCAATGACTGGGACAAAGTTACCTGCTTCGTTCACCTTCTTGAAGAAATCAAGACCGGGCTGAACGTTATCAAGGGAACCACCATTGTATAATGCGGCTGCGTAAACAGACATCTGAGCCTGAGCAGAGGCACGAGGATCACCGGAGAGGGCGAACTGACCCTTATATTCCTCTTTGAGCAGATCAGACCAGTCGGCGGGAACATTCTTGACCACATCACTGTTCACTTCGAAAGCCAAAATGCCATAGTAATCGCCGTACCAGTAGCCATCTTTATCTTTGGAGTCATCGGGGATGGTATCCCAGGTGGAGACTTTATAGGGCATGACCAGTTTATCTGAGATCAGTTGAGGTCCAAAACCATAACCAACATCAATTACATCAGGAGCCTGCGGGCCCTTGTTGTCTTTATTGGCAACGATCGCCTGGATCTCGTCCGCTGAACCACCGTCAGGGTTGAGCTCATTCATGGTGATGCCATATTTGGTTGAGAACGTTGAAATGGCTTCGCCGTAGTTGCACCAATCGTGTGGCAGGGCGATAACGGTCAGGCTGCCTTCTTTTTTGGCGGCTGCAATGAGGGCGTCCAATTCAGAAGATCCACTTGATGAAGTCGTTGTGTTTGTCTTGGCACATGCTGCCAGCAGCATTGACAGGACCAAAACCAGAGAAACAACACCTAACAGGGTTTTCTTGCGCATCTTATTCTCCTTTTGTAAGATAAAAAAATCAGCTAAGCAAACTGCCTAACTGAAATTTACACACAAGTTCAATTTCTGGAAAGAATCCACAATTCAACAAGCATCCGAAGGGATGAGATCGCATTGTGAGAAATGTTGGAAGAATTGGTCATGTCCACCTTTACGATAATAAATATTATACAACATTGGTGTTTAACGATTTGTTAAATATATTCATTTGTTGTCATTTGTCATTATTGACTTTGATCCTGAAAAACGCTAAACTACTGAAACAATCATTTTTAAGCAATTTCCATTGGATAACTTCTATAATGAGTTGTTGAGAAATTACTTACCGGATTATTAATGTAAGGATAAATATATGCTCCCATTATTTAAAAAACGCCAGAACCTGTTCATCAAGCATATTCACGATCAGGCAGATATGACCGTGAAAGGAATGGAAGCGCTCATCAAGTACTTTGAAGACCAAACCCCTGAATCCGCTTCATTAATAACAAAATGTGAAAAAGAAGCAGATGAATACAGGCGTATTCTGATCTATGAATTGAACAAAACCTTTATCACTCCCTTCGACCGCGAAGATATCTTTGATCTGTCCCGGACAATTGATGATGTGATGGATTATGCATACAGCACCGTTGAAGAAGTGGAAATGTTGAAGGTAACCCCCACTACATATATGCAGAAGATCGCAGTCCTGTTGAGAGATGCCGCCAATGAGTTATTGCTGGCAGTTGATCGATTGGATGACTATCCGGGTGTGGCAAATGAGCATGCCCAACGCGCAAAGGGCGTCGAGAATAAGATCGAAAATCTTTACCGCGAAGCCCTTGCAGATCTATTTAAAGGAAAAGAAGATACTGAGCACGTGATGAAGGTGTTCAAATATCGTGAGGTCTACCGCCACTTAAGCAATGCAGCCGACCGCGGTGATGAAGCCGCCAACGTAATTGCCAGCATTGTCATGAAAAAGGGATAAAGCCCGGTATGACCCCGACCATGATCGTCTTGTTTGTTCTGGGACTGGGTTTTGATTTCCTGAACGGTATTCATGATTCCAGCAACATCGTCGCCACGATGATCTCCTCGCGGGCGTTGTCGCCGCGTTGGGCGTTGATCCTCATCGCCGTGGCTGAATTTTCAGGTCCATTTATATTTGGGGTTGCTGTTGCCAAGACCATCGGATCAGGCATCGTGGTACCGGGAGCGATCAATATGGTCACGCTCATCGCCGCAGTAGCCAGTGCGATCTTCTGGGGAATCCTGACCTGGATACTGGGGATGCCCAGCAGTGCGTCTCACGCCACTATCGGCGGACTGATCGGTGCTGCCATCGCCAGTGCCGGCTGGTCGGTAATCAGCGTTTCGGGATTACTGAAAGTGGTCCTTATCCTTTTTATCTCCCCTGTGATTGGTTTTTTGTTTGGTTACCTGGTCACCCGGTTGATCATGCTGGCCAGTTGGAATGCCTCTCCAAAGATCAATGACTTCTTTAAAAAAGGGCAGATTGCTACTTCGGTTGGCCTGGCACTCAGTTATGGTGCGAATGACGCACAGAAAACAATGGGGATCATCACTTTAGGCCTGGTGACTTCCGGATATATGAGTACTTTTGTGGTTCCCAGTTGGGTGATCCTCTGCTGCGCCTTGATGATTGCGCTGGGAACCTCAGTCGGTGGATGGAAATTGATCAAAACACTAGGGGCAAAATTCTACCGCATCCGTCCGATGGATGGCTTTGCGACACAGATCAGTTCAGCAGTTGTCATCCTGGGAGCCTCGCTCTTCGGCGGTCTTGTCTCGACCACCCAGGTGGTGAGTACCGCCATCATGGGCGTCGGCAGCGCTGAACGCGTCAACAAAGTCCGCTGGACCGTTGCCCGCGAGATCCTGACCGCGTGGGTCCTGACCATCCCGATGACTGCCCTGCTTGGTGCGGGCATCTACTGGGTGATAAGCCATTTTGCAGGGTAATTAATTTAGATTTATCTTTCCAGCCAGTGACTCAAATCTGCAGGGAAACGATGCAAGATTAATTTTTCCAATAAACCTTCTGGGGTCGGGTCAACCACAAACAGATCCAAATGTTCCTGATAGATAAAATGGTCCTCATACGATCGTTGGATCCAATTGATGAGGTCATCATAATACCCATTCACATTTAAAAGACCAACCGGTTTTCTGTGAAGGCCGATCTGCGACCAGGTAAGCACCTCAAATAGTTCATCCATGGTGCCAAAACCACCCGGCAACGCGATAAAGCCCTCAGAGAGTTCATTCATGCGGGCTTTGCGAATTTGAATATTCTCCACCAGTTCAAGATGGGTGATCTCCGCAGCAGTGAAGACCAACTGAGGGCTCTCCAAACCGCGCGGGACCACACCGATCACCACACCCCCACTGTCCAAGACTCCCCGGGCAACCGCCCCCATCATACCGGTACGGCCGCCGCCGTAAACCAGGGTGATCTCATTCTTCGCCAACAATTCTCCCATTACGCGGGCAGAATCATAATAGGATCGGTCCAGGTGGTCCGCTGAACCGCAAAAAACTCCAAGGGTATGAAAACGGGGATTTTCTTCAACTGTCATAAGAAGTTATCATATCCTTTAAAATATATTATCAAAATCCAATCATAATATTTTAACTTTGAAAAATGATAAAGCAATCGCAATAATTTCAATAATACTGATATGATGAAAGATGATTGTTACTTACTGGCAATAATATTTTTACTTAATGTATAAATTCTTCCATCGCTTCGGGCGATAAAAAGAATATATCTTTTTTATACTGATAAGTTATATATTTTTTTCCAATATTCTCTGGATCATCCAATAAATAGATCATCCCTGATTGGTTCCTAATATTAATATTATATGGACTCGAAAGCAAACTATTCTCCTGCAATAACCTTTTATACTGATTTGTAGTTAATTCTGAAGGATAGTCTTCAACCTGGGCACTCTTTGCATGGTTAATATCTAAAAACCTTTTTGGATCAAAATTAACCCTGGCAAGTATGTCTTTATCGATTATCAAACTAGATTGATCCATTTGTTTGTAATAATTGACAGAGATTTCATTGGTTATGTCAGTGAGTGTGAAATTTACCAATTCGGGAAATGAATTATTCGCTTTTAGACTGACTTTTGGATTATAGGCTTGCATTTTTGGAAAAAAACAAATATTACAAATTATCGAAACTGCTGCAACAATTAAAAATAATCCACTGATCATTGATAATTCTGTTTTTCTAAACCAAGACAATAATCCCCAAAAAATCCAGCTTCCCAGTAAAATATACATTGCGACGATTTCAGGAATCCACTGGAAATCAAGCGATGCTTTGGCCAGGAAAAATAAGAACAATTGAATAACGACAAAATCAGTTCGAGCTTTGGGGAATAGTGCGAATTGCTCTTCTGGCAGAACCTGTTTTTTTTGCAAGTGATCTGATAATAATTGAAATAGTGCTAGAAAGAGAAAAAAACAAGAGAACACATCACTTGTAATATTTATGATTAAGAAAAGCATATGTGCAGTGTCAGGTTTCCCCAGACTAGATCCATCCAGATATATAAAATTCTGAGTTGAATCTGCCCTAAGCAATTGGCGAGTTGTCACACCATCCCAAGTAACATCAATTTCAGATGGAGAATTATTTGCATAGGCAATAATTGTCATTCCACCTAGCATATTTCTTTGAAAATGCACACTTTGTCCTGATGATAAGTGAAAATCTTGTGAAGAATCTAGCGATTTAAACTCATCAAGTACTACAGGAGAATTGTCAGAGTCTTGAACTTGATAGATTACGATTGGAGCCGAGGTTTCGGGAACAGAAATAGTGAGGGTGTGCAAGGTTTTTAAAGGAACACAAAGATAAGGAATTAATATGAAAACTAATGCAGTAACCCCTATTGCCGCGCCAAGAATATAATTCTTTTTCGGATTTTTAAAATAAGAGGCAATACCGGAAACAAAATAATTGTTAATTAATACTGCTGCAAACATACTCGTTGCAATAAAATTTACCAATTTTTCAAAAAGTGGGATGCCATTGAAATTGTAGAAACGAAAATTAATACTTAGTGCCGAAATTAATGTAAAAACCATAAAAACCAGAACAACTGGGAAATTATCTTTTATTAATTTCTTTTTATCTATCATTTTTTTCGTTTCCATTTGGTTATAAGTAAAGGTTCATAATATTATTGCTGTTACAAATACAATACTATTGTTTTTCATCTTCATTTGCCCAAAAATTTTCCAGTTTTATTAGTACGAAATTCTACTTTTTACATCCTACAGCGTTCATTCCTTAACTAGACTGATGCTAGCAAAATATTTACCTATTATGAACTTTCATCGAATACTCGCGGATTTGAGATCCTTTCAAGAAGGACACCAATTTTTTCAATTAAATAGTATAGGATTATTGGTAATATGTGAGCTACCATTCGATTTGCACTGTCACCAAAATTCAAGTGATAAGGCATCCGAAATGCACCTAACAAGAATATTGTAGTGATAAAGGTAGAAATCAAATAAATATAAAACTGTTCATGCGGAATCTTTGGTCCATTTATGATTACATAAATTCCAACAATTGTAATGAACCACCAGGTAGTATTCCACAAACCAGCAAAATACAAATTTTGTGCAACAATTTTTATATTGTTAACGGTATTTGACCATTGAATAATTAATAAGCTTAAGAAGACTAGAATTAGTAGATATGGATAAATCTTAAAAAAATTTCCTTGAATTATACGTTTGATAGTTTGAAACTCTACAAAAAATAGCATAAAAATTAATAAGACAATTCCAACCATCACAATTTTGATCATTTTAGGTGATAATTGATCAGTAAATACATTGGATTGAAGAGATTGAATGACATAAAACCAAACGAGTTGAGCGATTAAGCTAGGTAAAAATACCTTTCGTATCTTCCTATTTTCAATTTTTCCATCAGCCAGACATGCGGTAATAATTACAACCGCAAATATGATATTTTCGACCCTTGTAAATACAAATGTTAAGAAAAATAGAGAGCAGAAAAATAACCAGGCATCGTTCTTCTCATTGATCGCATAAAGAAGAGAAATCATTGCGAGAGCGAGAAATACACCAGTATCAAAATTTGTATGAATATAAGTTGTGAAAATGGTTATGGCTTTTGAGGTCAGCAATATGGACATTAAAATGACCAAAAATATTATGCTGATCCAGTTTTTTACTTTATTCTGCTTGAGACTTCTCCCAGCAAAATAGAGAAATAATCCAAAAAAGCAAATTGAAATTACTGGTTGAATACATCCTGTATAATCATTTCCAAATAACATACCGATTGTTTGAAGAATTGCGACAACTATTCCATTACCAGCCGGCGAAAGAAAATAGAACTTAGTCAAACCTGTGTCCAGCAAGTTGTGCGCCATAATGATAATGTAGAGGGAATCATTTGTTGCGAATGAAAAGTTGAACCTAGTAAACAACCAAATGAGACCACCAAAAATTAATCCGATAATCAGGTAATATAAAGTCAACCGGCTAATAAACGAGGATCTGTTTGCTCTAATTAATATCTGTAAACCAGTAAACAATAAAATTTCGCCACCAATCATTGACGTAAGTAATACTATTGATGGATGAATTCTAAATAGCAAAAGAAAAAGAAAATTGAATATATAAACAATTAAACCAAGCAGGGGAGATGCGATTGCTAAGAAAAGATCAGGCAGTTTATTGGCAAAAAAACGGGTGATCAGTACGCCAGAAAGGAAAAGCTCGAAGAAAAAAAAGAACATTCAATACTCCCCATGAAAATACGTAAGTAATAAAAAATTTCAAATAGTCAAAATATATTCAAAATTGAATCTTCCTGAATATATTTATACAGTTATCCGACTTGTTTGATTCAATATTTCACCAAATGAGAACAATAAATTTTTCAATTTTGGGAAATATTATCCATGAGCAAAATCAAATTATGTCCATACAATTACGACTGCCATTCACACGAACGAAAATTATAAACCATTATGGTGAATGTTTTTCCTTAGATTTCTCTAAAGTGAAGTTCGGTTGTTTGATTATCAGAGGTATCCCCACTTTATAGATACTGTCCTTTTTAAAAAATATAGAAACTCCTATTGTCTCAATTTATTTTTCTACACACATTTCTTAATGTTTAAACATCATCAAACAATTATTCCTACTGAACCAGTAATTTAATATATTTATCGAAGAAAATGAAAGCCATTCCCTTTATGATATAATTTTTGAGATATTGAGATGTGAGCCCAATGTTTATTAACGGAATAATCGCTATCTTACAAATCCTATTCCTGCCCGGTTTGATCTTTTTTGCATTATTCAAACCAAAGGGGGGATTCTTCTTTAAATTAAGTGCTGTGATCGCTATCAGCATGTTGGCCAATGCCACAATCCTCTATCCACTGGCACTTCTTCATATATACACAAAACCAGTTATCGTGGGATTATTAGCTTGTGAAACAATTGCGTTGATCTGGCTTTATCGGGGAATGTTGAAGATCAACCTGGAGGGTATTTCGCAATCCCTTAACGCCTATTCAGTTAAAGTTTGGAACGAACTTAAGGCACTTTTTGATTGTGAGAATAGTTCTTCATTTATTAAATTTCTTCGCGGCTGCCTAGTGGTAATTACTGGAGGTTTGGCTGTTAGCCTGGTTTTCTGGTTCTTTAAAAGGCTGACCAATGGTTTTGGCAGTGTGTTCAACACCTGGGATGCCGTGGTTTCATGGAATGCCTGGGCAGAAACCTGGGCACAAAATATTGTGCCTTCCATCCATCTCACCTATCCACAGCTGCTACCCCTTAACCTTTCGATCACTTACCTGATGACCGGCAATTACCAGGTGGTCTTTTTTGCAAAAGCCATTATGCCAATCTTCGCGCTTTTGACAGTTTTAATGCTATTCGAACTTGCTTTGGAGAAAAAGCATTATGGATATTTCGTCGCGGTTATTTTAGTATATTTGACCTATAAGAAATTCCTTGGGGAATACATCAGTGAAGGATATGCTGATATCCCGGTTGCTTTTATGGCTCTAACTGCATTGGTTCCCTATCTTCGCAGTGAAGATTTTCTTAAGGATCAAAAAGATGTGATCTTGAGTATGATCCTGGCTGCTGCTGCCGCCATGACGAAACAGGTCGGTGTTTTCATCCTGGTGCTACTGCCCATTCTTGCCTTAATTACTCGCAAAACCAAAGAACCCGGCCAAATCAAAAGGCTACTTCTCTGGTTTGGCATTGGGGTTGTCTTGATCCTTCCCTGGTACCTGCCAATGGGAATAAGAGTTTTAAAGGATTTCTCTCAACTGGGAATGGACCAGTACATCGGGCATTCCACCCAGGTGCAGAGCACATCCTCTCCAATCCTTCGCATCGGACAGGCCTTTATTCATCTTGGCAAGTATATGGCACTGTACCTGTTTATGGTCCCGGCATTTTTCCTGGTCAAACCCCGTTACCGTTGGTTGATCGTTCTGTTTATTCTTCCCTTCTCAATTCTCTGGGGCATTGTAGCCAGCTATTCTGAAAGAAATCTTTCCATCACTTTCGTCCCGGTAGCAGTCATTTGCGGGCTTGGTCTTGAGTCCCTACTTGATTATGTTCTGCAATTATTGGGAGTAATTAAGCTAGGGAGACTTGGCGCTGTTTTTCTCCTGCTTTTGGTTATTCTCCCGGTTGGTTTTTTTGCAATTAAATTGGATGATCAGTCAATAATTAAATCATGGACGAAGGCTCAAAAACAGATATTCTCTCCAGAGATCAATGAACAACTTTATGCATTAGATCGATCAGATCCAAACTGTAAAAAGATCATCACAAATTATCCCATTCAATTTCTCCCAGGTTTTGAGACCATGCAGGTCAATTCATATTTTAATGATTATGGTGTTTACAAAAAACTAGTTTCCGATCCTGAAGTTTGCTGGATGTTAGTTCCAGGAAGTACGCAACAAGGTGTTGAAAATGAGATCAATCAAAATTTAACGAATGGAACCTACCAATTATTGTTCTCAACGACAAAATGGGTTCCCTATCGACTAATCAAGGTCAGGTAAAGATGAATCCTGTATTACCAAATCAATACTATTCAAAATACCATGAAGGTAATCAATCGCAAAAATTATCTGGAGTTGTAATAATTCCAGCTTTTAATGAAGAGAAGAGTATTCGTGAGGTAATTAGGCGGATTCCAGACCTCAGCGATAAGGGGATTTACCTTCAACCTGTAGTGGTGGATGACGGTTCAATAGACCATACTGCTGAATACGCGCGTGAAAGCGGAGCAGTCGTTTTATCACATGGGATCAACCTTGGATTAGGGAAGTCCTTTCAAGATGGTTTAAACTATGCTTTCCAGAATAATGCTGACTTTATGGTTAATATTGATGCCGACCTGCAATACGACCCCGCCGATATCGCAATTCTTCTTCAACCGATCCTGAACGGAGAAGCCGATTTTGTTACTGCAGATCGTTTCACTGGCCCGGATGGCAAAGCTCCGAGGCCGGAACATATGCCCAAGGTAAAATATTGGGGCAATCAGCGGATGACAAAGTTGATCAATTCGCTGGCTGGTACTCACCTTGGCGATGTTTCCAGCGGGTTTCGGGCGATCAACCGCGAAGCTATTTTAAACCTGAACCTTTCCGGAAAATATACTTATACTCATGAGACTATTCTGGACCTGGCATTCAAACGGCTTCGACTGAAATCCATTCCAATTAATGTAAAATATTTTCCTGAGAGAAAATCCAAGGTTGCTAATAATTTGTTTCGTTATACAAAACAAACCCTGCGGATCATTCTTAAGTCCTTCAAAGACTATCGACCCTTTTATTTCTTTGCCATCCTGGCATCTTTCCCTTTGGTTGTTGGGTTGGGAATGATGATATTTTTGCTCGTACATTACTTGATCACAACGCAATTCTCTCCATTCAAATTTATCGGTTTCATTGGGATCTACTTGTTCTCTCTTGGCTTATTATTAATGATCATCGGTTTTTTGGCCGATATCCTGGTGAGCATACGGCTGACCAATGAGAAGCAACTATATCTGCAAAAGAAACACATGCAAGATCAAGGTCAGCAAATTGAAGAAAATTAATAATAAACTGCTTAATGTAATCAAGATTATCTGGGTAATTGCAGTCGTTGCCGGTGGCGCATATTACATTGTAAAAAACTATACAACAGCTATTCATTATTTATCCACGATCAGTGTTTGGAAGCTTATCCTAAGTTTCCTGCTCATTTTTATTATGAGAATTCTAAATGTTGACCTGGTGCAACAATCCCTGGTCCTAATTGGATGGAAACCAAATTTCAAAGAAGCTTTCTCATTTGTCTCACTCTCACAATTAGGGAAATACATTCCCGGAGGGGTGTGGCAATTTGTTGCCCGTTTTGGGGCTTATAAAGAAAATCAAATCGCATATAAAGACATGGGAAAGGCGTTCGTAGTCGAAAATATCTGGGTAGTAATCGGAGCTTCCCTGGTTAGTATGTTTTTTATCTTTATCAGCAAAGCCGACGCAATTTATCAAAAATTTAATTTGACCATTTCACCAATATTGCAGGCAGTTCTAGCTGTTATTTGTCTTCTCCTCTGGATAGGATTGCTCATTGGTATTGAATTATTCTTCAAATCTGAAGTCCACAAACCCGGTTTGAAAAATGTTCTTAAGCAGTTTGTCTCTCAGACAGCAATGTGGATCATCTTTGGATTGAGCTTTTTCTGTCTTTTTAGCCGTACAGGAACACTTAATGATTTGTTTTTCACAATTGGTGCTTTTGGCCTGAGTTTTGTGGCCGGCTATGTTGTGATCATCTCTCCTGGGGGGATCGGTGTAAGGGAATATGTAGCAGTCATCCTCTTTGCACTGATGTTTAGCAGCACAGAAATTGGAATTTACACGATCGTACACAGGCTTTTATACACAGTTGCTGAATTTCTAGCAGCTGGCATTGCCCTTCTGATTTCGAAAAAAAACAAAAAAACCCAGAATGAGATTAATCCTTCAACCGCAGGAAGCGCTAATTGAAAATTATTCTTCTTCTAGGGGATCGTGATGAAAAAATCAGAATTCCGTAACTACCAATCAACATCATTATTAAGGTTCAAAGAGATCTTATCCTCTCATGAACCCGGGGCTTGCGATGAACAGGGATTGCCCGCTTATACCAATCCCAACCCATTGATGCGCTGGCTCACTTGGAAACGTGTCGAAGTCGTTCTATCGACAATCGAGAAGTATTCTCCTCTCAACCATGTCCTTGATTTCGGCTGTGGATATGGTGTATTCATTCCATACTTGCAGGAACATTCAAAAGATATTACCGCTTTTGACCTGATGATCGATCAACTGAAGAATTTAGGCCCCGCATATGGATGGCATTCGATTGCCTATGAATCAGAGCTGTCTGTGATCGCTCAAAAAAATGGCAGCTTCGATATGATCCTGGCTATTGAAGTGATGGAGCACGTAGAAGACCTGGATAATACAGCTGATTTATTTGCGAAATTGCTTACACAAAATGGTCATTTGATCGTTGCCGGCCCAACCGAAAACTGGCTTTACAAGATCGGACGTAAATTGGCTGGTTATTCCGGAGAATACCATGTGCGTAACGTTTATCATATTCGAAAAGCACTGGAGAAAAGGTTTGCCCTCAAGAAAATCGCGACGTTGATCCCAGGGCTTCCTTTTTATGAAATATACGACTGCGTAGTGAAATAAAAACTCTCTTTGAGAAAAGACCTTTATCGGCAAACACGATAAAGGTCTTTTGTTTTCAGGCGCAAATACATCTATGATAAATCCACACAGTATAATAGACTGGTGTTTTCTACTCCCTATTCACTTTACCAACCAGTTTTTCCACTTCATCCAGCGTCGGCACATTTTTACCCGCTCCGAATTTCTGCACCTTTGCTGCCCCCGCTGCATTGGCAAATCTGCCGCATTCGAATGAGGATTTCCCTGCCAGAGTCGAGAGGATAAACGCTGCATTGAAGACATCGCCTGCGCCCATTGTATCCCTTACTTCAACAGCGAATCCCGGGCACTTGACTGGAGCATTTCCCCGGGAGAATACAGTACATCCTTCTTGCCCTTGTTTGGTTACTACCATCTGAATAGTTTCGGAAGCTAGGAATAACTCATCCGCACTCCCTTTTCCCCACTGCAATAGTTCTTCTTCTGTCAATAAGAGTCCACACACCCAGGGAAGAACTTCATTTGAGGGCTCACCCACTCCTGGACCAGGGTCAAAAAACACCTTTTTACCGGCCTTAGCCATCCAACGAGCAGTATCTATCACTGCTGAATGAATGTACTCCTGACGCAATGCAAAACCATCAATATACAACACATCCATCTTATTCAGATATTTCCGCCAATTTTGTGAAAATTCCAGCTTGGGCATTAGGTCACCCGCAAACGGATAATATTCATGATCTGTGGCTGATTTGCCGATTACGACAACAGAGCGGCTGCGAGATCCAGCGACCTGGATCACTTGAGAAATATCCACTCCTTCATTTTCCAGGATTCTCAACATCGAGAGTCCATATTCATCGGCACCGATCGCGTCCAGTGCGTGCATTTCTCCACCCAGGCGCTGCCCGGCGATCAGAAAATTGCAGATACCGCCAGGTTCGATCTTCAGCTCTGAAAGCTCAGGATGTCCCCCAATACTGTGTGAGGATTCCTCCATGGACATTAACCAGTCAGAAATTAAGTACCCAATTGTGGCTATGCGTATTTTTGACATTTTTTTCCTGACAACACTTTGAACTCTTGCGTTTCTACTCCGCAACATTATCACAACCCCAGGAGGATGGTTGTTTACGATATAATTAGTCTACTTCATTATTAAAGGAAATCGTCATTTGGACCGTTCAATTTTTCGTCACATGAATTGGCTGGATTGGGTCGTTGCAGTTGGCTTCATCGGTTTACTCGCGGCTCTTGGTTATGTTCTATTGTTACAGACCTACGGTATTTTACTGGGGGCAGTTGCCGGAGTTCTGCTTTTATTCATGGCCAAGAAAAGACGCGATACCGCATATGAGGCAGCCGAAAAAGATAACGGTCAGGATTCCCCTAAAGATGCCAAATAATCACTATAGCCACCAGTATGGCTGACGAGCTTGCCATTGCGAATTGTCAGAATACGGTCCACAACCTGATCTAGAAAGTAACGGTCATGAGAAATGATCAAGGCGGTTCCCTCAAAATCGGACAGGTTCTCTTCCAGGACCTCTGCTGACGCAATATCAAGATTGTTGGTCGGTTCATCCAGGAGCAAGAAATTAGCCCTGGAAAGCATTACTAATGCCAATTGAAGCCGGCTGCGCTCTCCCCCTGAAAGTGATCTCACTTTTTGGCTTGTCATGCGGTAATCAAAAAGGAATTTGCCCAAAAAAGCAACCGCCGCACTTTCGCCCATATTGCCCGAGAGCTGTACTGTTTGCAGCAGGGTCTGATCCATTTCCAGAGTCTCATGCTCCTGAGCGTAGTAAGCAGTCGTGATGCTCGGACCGAGAACTACCTCTCCATTGTCGGCCGCCACCTGTCCCAATGCCAATTTCATCAGTACGGATTTGCCCATACCATTTTCCCCGATCACACCCACGCGCTCCCCATGATAGAGCGTGAGATCTACCTCCTTTAGCAATTGCCGCGGACCAAAACCCTTGCTTACCTTTTTAAACTCAAGTACCTTGTTGGAACCGCGCCAGCCTTGCAGACGTAATTCCATTCTGCGGCGTTCCATCACCGGACGTTCGATGCGGTCCATCTTATCCAACCGGTTCTGGATCGCATGAGCCCGTTTGGCAAATTTTTCATTATCATAGGTTTTTGCCCAGATAGAATAGCGCTTGATGGCGCTTTCAATACGGGCAATCTGTTTCTGCTGCACCTGGAAAAGTTCATTTTGCCGCGCCATTTTTAGCTGCTTATCCAAAATAAATGAGGAGTAATCACCGTGGAAGACGTTGAGGCGGCCATCCTCCAATTCGGCTATATCTGTCGCTACCGCATCCAATAAATAACGATCATGCGAAATGATGACCACTGCGCCATGATAATTCTGTATGAGAGATTCCAGATAACTTTTCGCCTTCAGGTCCAGGTGGTTATCCGGTTCATCCAGAAGCAGCACTTCAGGTTGATCGAGAAGCAGACGCGCCAGTCCCACTAATTTTTTCTGGCCTCCGCTGAGGAAACGCAGCGGCTTTTCTAAATCTGCTTCAGGAAGTCCCAGCCCGCGTAGAAGATCATGAACACGTTGAGGATACTGATCTCCTCCGAGTTGCTGGTATTCGTCCAATAACGATTGTTGTTCCGCCAGGGTTTGCGACAATCGTCTTTCGTTGTTGTACACCTCTTCCTGGCCAAGGCGGGCTTCTATCTGTTCAAGCTGAAAGTTTACTTCGATCATTCGAGTGCATCCAGCCAGAGAGAGTTCCAGCGCTGTTTTCTCCAGATCCAGAGTGGGTTCCTGAGGTAAATAGCCCAGGCGAACACCTCTGGCTTTGACCAGGCTGCCTCCGGCTTCCGGCTGAAATTCACCAGTGATCAATTTAAACAAGGAAGATTTGCCAGCGCCGTTCGGTCCGATCAATCCGATCCGCTGATCCTCCCCCAATTCAAAATTGAGCCCGCTAAAAAGGGTGCGCGCGCCCAGAACCAGCTTAATATTGTTCAGACTTAATGAGATCATAGTACGACAATTCTATCAGATGGAAATACAAAAGATAGAAAAAAGAAGAATATTTAATGTTTGATGAGTGTGTACCAGTCCACTTTTTTCCCATGTCGATTGAAAAACTGAAACGTCATTTGATCATGAGTGGCCGTTACCAACATCGCCCCATAGGTCGTATTGTAGCGGGCCACACTCTCGTGTATTGGTTCCTTGAACTCGTAAATCGCCCCACCTCCCAGACCGTTAACAATGTATGGAATGCCATCCACCATCAGACGTTCGTAGTCGTGATCGTGACCACTGATCACCACGTCTGCACCCCATGAGGCAAACGGCCAGCGCATATAAGCAATCGATCCATGATATCCGGAAGAATACGGCGGGTAATGATCGTAAACAACATTCCAGGGGCTTGTCGAAGAAGCCAGGCCAGCCTTGAGCCACTGAGCTTGCGTGGAGTACATATCCGTCCCATCCGGTTCCGAGGGCTCACTATCCAATGCAAAAAAGTGAACGGGGCCCCAGATGAAATCATAATAACGCTCATTACCGGGCAATGAGAAATAGTCTGAATACGGCGTAAATCCATCATCGACAAGATCATGATTCCCAATGGTCGGGAAGAACCGGTTTTTCTCTGATCCCTGCCCGAATTCTCCCTGATAAGGAGAAATCAAATCATGATAGAAACGACCGATACGATCGTCGATTGTTTCTGCCGAACCTGCGGGATAATTATTATCACCTGTAGTAATAATAAAATCAGGGCTCCATGTATGCACAAGATCAGAAATAAATTCCTCATTCAAATCACCTGTACCATAATCTCCAATTACCGCAAAACGGATAAGGGATGAATCTGGCGAAGGAGTTATTAGGTCGGGTGTGGAGGTTGCCTTTGTGGTAGGGCTAGCAATAACAACTGTATCAGTAAAGATCGGCCCGGGTGTATTCGCTACTGGTTGAGTCTCCGATTGCCCGGAGATCATTATTGGCTGACAGGCGCATACTATGCAGCACAACAAGCCAATAATGATCAAATATTTTTGGAAGGAACTTCGCATCATAAATCCTCATCTTGATATTTTAATTATAGAGATTGAATGCGGCCTTTCAATCGATTACGGCAACTTTTAAGGGAAACGTATATTTCAACCAATGCCCCTGGTGTTAAAATCATTTCAATTAAATTTACTGTGAGGGAATTTTATGAGCAAAAATAAGTCTGTCAGTTCATTGGTAATTATTGTTGTCTTAATAGCAGCATTGATGCTAACTGCTTGCAGTTCAAATTCGTCACCCGCCACGCAGTCTGCCGGCAGCACTTCCGTCGCCACTGAGACTGAAGCCACAAGCGCTCCTGCTGAAGATGTCTCTTGCCTGGTAGGAACCTGGCAATTGACCGATTTCAGTGCTTATATGAGCTCGATCGAACAAAGCACAGCGTCTTCAAGCGGCGGCGATGTGACAATGAAAAGCGGTGACTTCTCCGGTTCTGCAACCTGGACGTTCAACCCAGATAAAACCGCCAATTTTGCCGCGGATAGCTTCCAGCAAGATTTCACCATGACCACTACAGCGGCTGGCAGTACGATCGATATCCCGGTCAGCTTAAAGATCAATGGCAACTCAAATGCCGATTATTCCATCGATGGCGACAAGGTCACCTTCAGTAACCAGCAACAGGATAGCCTGGACATTTCTGTGGATGTGATGGGAACCTCCAGCCCGGTGGATGCTAGTTTGATGGGCAATCCCGGAACCATCCAGCTTTACCAGTTCACCTGCGTAGATGCAGACACACTTTCTTTGAAAGTGATCGCAGTGGATACCATGGACCTGGCCCCTCTGACCATGACTCGTGTGAAGTAAATAAGAATAAATGTGTGTAACCGGTATGAGGAAGACCTCATACCGGTTTTTGTTGTTAGGGTGGTAAAATCGGAGAAGGTCAAATCTCACAAAACGAGGCAAAAGTATGAATTCATCTGACGTCCAGCCGCTGGTCGAAGTCACCCGCGGGCCTATTGTAGAATGCGTTCATTTTGGCAGTTTCGTCGTGGTCGATCCTTCTGGAGAAGTGGTTGCTTCTGCAGGGAACCCGGAAATGGTCACCTATTTGCGGTCCTCAGCAAAACCCTTCCAGGCACTTCCCTTTGTAGAACAGGGCGGCGTCGATCACTTTGGTTTGACGGAGCGTGAGTTGGCTATTTTGTGTGCCAGCCATCACGGCACGGACGAACATGTTGCTGTGCTGCAAAGTATTCACCGAAAAATTGGGGTAAGTGCAGAAGACCTTTTATGTGGGATGCATACCCCAGGAGACACTGCCACTGCAGAACGGTTGCTGAAAAACGGCGAGGCGAATAGTCCCCTGCGTCATAATTGTTCCGGAAAGCACTCCGGTATGCTGGCGGCCTGTAAACTGCGAGGGCTGCCCACTGAAGACTATATCAACCCGGCCCACCCGGTGCAGCAAACCATCTTCAAGACCTTCAGTGAGATGACAGGGATCCCGGTACAGGAGATGGCGATGGGAATCGACGGCTGTTCCGCACCCGTTTTCGCTGTTCCTATGCACGCCGCAGCCTGGGCTTTCGCAAAACTGGCCGATCCTTCGGCACTGCCGGAACCACGTCAATCCTCCCTGCGGCGGATCTTCAAAGCCATGACCAATCATCCCGATATGATCGCCGGACCGGGTTCATTCGATACCACACTTATGACTGTTGGAAAAGGAAAGATCCTCACCAAAGGTGGAGCAGAAGGTTACCAGGCGGTTGCGATCCTTCCTGGTACGTGCGGTGCGGACAGCCCGGCCTATGGGATCTGCATCAAGATCGCCGACGGAGATTCACTGAACCGGGCACGAACCACTGTGGCAGTGGAAATTCTTCGCCAGCTCGGTGCCCTCTCAACTGAGCAGATCAATCAGCTTGAGGCTTACACAAAACGACCCCAATATAATTGGCGCCATTTTGAGGTTGGCGAGATCCGCCCCTGTTTCAATATCGATTAAGATTCGATTTTTTCGGATTGATTTCAGCAAAACTTTCTTATATACTGAAACTATGAAAATCGCGGAGGAGAAAGTGAAACACGTCTACCTGTTGGACGACAGTCTTGATGTGGAGATCTTTTTTGCTAAAGAGGATAAAGACCTGGAAGATAACATCTGCATGAAGATCTGTGAATCCTGCAAGGAAGAGGAAAAGATCTTCAAACATGATGAAAGTTTTCTCTATCTTACCCAAAAACAGGTCCGCGAGTTTGCTGATGCATTGCTGTCTGCACTAAATCAAAGCGAACAAGAAAGTACCTGAGATCCTCTCCTAATGACACTCAAGAACGGTCCTTCTCGGGACCGTTCTTAATTTTACGGGTATAATCAGAATTCCGGCGAGCGGTTCTTCACCATTATTGTCTTCGCTAATATGCGAAATCGTGTATAATAATACAAACGTTCTATTTTTTTCTAACGGAAGTTCTCATGTTTACAAAACTCAACAATATTTATCATGACTATCCGCGCCGCTTCTGGGTGCTCGTGGGCGTACGCTTTGTGGATGGTATTGGCGGGACCTTGTTGTTCCCGTATTTCTCGCTGTATATCACCAGCAAATTTAATGTAGGAATGACTCAAGCCGGCTTGCTGCTGGGAATTTTCTCCATCATGGGCATGGTAGGAAGCATGATCGGTGGGGCACTTACTGACAAATACGGACGCAAGTCTATTATGTTGATCGGCCTCGTCTTTAGTGCTCTTAGCGAGCTGAGCATGGGGTTAGTCAATTCATTGAGTGTGTTTTATGTGCTGGCGATCTTCGTTGGCCTGCTTTCCAGCCTGGGTGAACCGGCAAACCAGGCTATGATCGCCGATATTTTACCTGAAGAGAAACGTTCTTCCGGTTTTGGTATCATGCGCGTGGTTGGCAATATGACCTGGATCATCGGACCCACCATCGGTGGTTTTGTGGCTGGTCATTCTTACCTATCCCTGTTCATCATCGATACCGTTTTTAGCCTGATCACGGCAATTCTCGTTTTCATTTTCATCGAAGAAACCAAGCCAGCAATCGTAGAGAAACAGGAACACGAATCCCTGGGCAAGACCATTATCGGGTACATCGATGTACTTAAGAACAAGACCTACCTGGCTTTCATTCTGGTTTCCATGACCATGATGATCGTCTATACGCAGATGTACAGTACACTTTCAGTGTTCATGCACAAATATAAAGGTTTCGGTGAACAATCCTACGGTATGATCCTCAGCGCCAGCGCGGTGTTGGTGATCTTTACCCAATTATGGATTACCCGCAAGACAGAGAAAAAGCCGCCAATGATATTGATGGCTATCGGCGCTTTCTTATATGGTGTTGGTTTCACATTGTTTGGTTTTGTTAACGCGCTTTGGTTATTCGTTGTAGGTGTTCTCATTATCACGGTTGGCGAAATGCTCGTCGTGCCAACCGGTCAGTCCCTGGTCGCACTCTTTTCACCAGAAGATATGCGAGGACGGTATATGGCAGCATATGGCCTGGCCTGGGCAATTCCCCAGACCATCGGGCCTACTGCTGCGGGACTGATCATGGATAATTACAATCCTAATTGGGTCTGGTACCTGGGGGGGATCATTTCACTCGTTGCGGTCTGCGGATTTATCTTACTGAACCGGCATGTTCCGGCACTAAAAATTCAAGAAACAAACGGACCAGTAGCTGATGCTGTAAAGTAAAAGAAAATTTTAGAATTAATTAAATAATTGACCAAAATCAAAAAGCGCCCGTAAAAAGGGCGCTTCTGTTTATTGAAAGATCAATGAAGTAAATTAGCCGCCAAAAATAATGGTAGCTACAACAACAACCGCCGCCACAGCCAAGACGATGATAGCAATTTTCAATGTCTGTTTGAATTCAGGGCGTTCGGTCGGTTTCAAATTTTGCTCGTCCATAGATCATCCTTTTTTAAGTGAATTTTAGTCTGATATTAATATTCTATATAGAATCCCTCTTGAAGGATAGTTACATTTGTAAGATGTCAGACATTAAAATGTAACAACATCAAACTTCCCGAATTATTTCAAACAAATTACAATTAATCCTCACCCAAAGGCATCTCTGTGATGGTGATCTGCGGAATGCTATCCGGCTGTCGAGATAATTTGCGCAACCCTGCCCGAATGGGCCCCCATAAGGTTCGCCCCAGACTCAGTTGTTTGACTATCAACCCGGTTTTTCCGTCAGTGGCAGAGGAAGCAATCCATAAGGCTTTACGCGCAGGAACCTCTGCAGGTTCTCCCCATAAATGGACTACCATATTTAAAGGTGACACTTCTTTCCCATACCCTTCAACTGCTTCCACCTGTGATAGCATGTCGGTCAGTACTAATCCGGGGTTAAAGGCATATACGCCCACCCCACTGCCTTTGTTTTCCTTGGCAAGGGCAAGGGTAAAGGATCGGACCCAGGTCTTACTTGATCCATAAGCACTTTGAAAAACCACCGGGCCCGTATCTCCACGACCTAACAGGTTGATCAATTTGCCAGAACCCTGTGCAAGAAAATGTTTCATGGCAGTCATCGATCCATAATACGTACCCAGGATGTTCGTTTTGACCACACTTTCGAACTGTCGAACCGGAACCTTCACTGTTGGCCCGTAACAGGCCCCGATCCCGGCATTGTTTACCCAGATATCCAATCTGCCAAATCGTTCGAGCGCCAGGTCGCGAAGTGCGTTGAGATCAGCGCTGGAGGAAACATCACACTTGAGACCGGCTGCGAGATAACCAGCCCCCTTCAACTGCTCCACTGCACGATCGAGCGCCTGCTCGTTCCGTGCAGCCAGAACAACTGATGCGCCTTCTCTGGCATAAGCTTCAGCAATCGCAAAACCTAAACCCCGACTCGAACCAGTAATCACGGCTACTTTTCCAGAAAGTTTTCCCATTTAATCCTCGTAACTTTCGATAATTTTGGGGGAAGAATACACCATATCTACCCTCTGCGTCAATCTTTCACGAGGATATTTATTTTATATGAAATATGAACTGGTTCCTTACATCACGGGAGCTGCGAAAACAACTTTTGCGGGGCAAAGGCGATGCCAATCATTGTAGAACCCACATGCGCTCCAAGTACAAGAGACAACATTTCAGTGGGCAGCCAATCACATTTGAAATGCTTTGAGACAACCTCGAGCAAACGTTGAGCGCCTTCAGGGTTATTTGAATGGACGACCTGAACCCTCAGTTCAGAACCTTCATTAAATTTCTTTTGTATATGGGCACGAATATTTTCGATGGCATGGTCAAAGGAGCGTGCCTGCCCGTACTGTACATATTTTCCGTACACTTTTTCAACACCTATGAGCGGTTTTATGCTCAACAAAGAAGCCACCAGGCCTTTTAAGTGGCTGATACGGCCGCCATGAATCAGATACTTTAGGTCTTTCAGAGTATAGACCACATCGGTCTCCAGATCGATCTCCTTCAAGTAAGCTAGGATCTTCTCAAGCGGCCAACCAGCCTTAACTGCCCGGGCTGCGGCTTCGACCTGCCAGCCAGCCGGGATGGAGAGTGTCTTTGTGTCAACAATGGTTACACGCGCTTCAGGAACCATCAACGCTGCAGCCCGGGCTGCATTAACAGTGCCGCTAAGGCCGGAGGAAATATGGATAGAGATTATCTCCGGATCTGTTTTTGCCAGTTTGCGGTAGAGTTCAGCGAAAATACCCGCCGGTGGCTGAGACGTAGTTGGAAGCTGCTCCGATTTTTCAAGGAGAGAATAAAAATCCGCATTTTGGATATCAATCCCTTCCCGATAAGTCTTTCCGTCAAGGGTTACGCTGAGAGGAACAATATTTATCCCTAATTCATTTAATTTCTGTGCTGATAAATGAACATCCGTACCGCTATCTGTGACAATTTGCATTCTATACCTCCAAAAATTACCCAGAATGTAGTATTTCAGAAAACACCCAATTATGTATGTGCCAAAAGATAGATTAAATGCAAACTGGTGTCTCCCTTTTTTTGGAGAAGTAGGCGTTATAATTGGACAATCTCAATTCTGGAGGGTCCTTTTTATGCCTGGTTTTACTCCTGGACGACGCTGGCAGCAAGCCTATTATCCTTTTAAGAAATTAAACTTTGCTGACAGTACCATGATCACACTGGAACGCGCCGGAAAGGGAATCTTGTTTGGCTGCCGAATGTGTGGAAACTGTCTGCTGCAGGAAACCTCTTTTATCTGCCCGATGGAATGTCCAAAAGGTTTACGCAATGGTCCCTGCGGAGGTTCCACCCCTGAACACTGTTATGTAGATGAAACCCGACCCTGCATCTGGTACCGCATTTATGAACGGGCAGAAAAAATGGGACGGCTGGATAAATTGATGGAGGTACTGCCTCCTCTGGATTGGGACAAAACCGGTACGTCAGCAGTCAAAGATGTCTTCATTCATTTAAAAGAGATCGGTGGGGTAAGAGTTCCTCTTCGCGGCATATTCCAACCGGCAGAAAAACGGAAGCAAGGTTGGGACAAATTCTTTTATGAGATCCGCCAACCTGCCTGGTGGAGTGGAGATGCAGAAGCGCACCCTGCCCCAGAGCACGCACCGGTCTCTCACCTGGAAGAAGTGCTCAGGAATGGAAACTTCGCAGTGACCGCTGAAATCGCGCCTCCCCTTTCGAGCAATCCCGATGATGTGATCAAAAAAGTAGAATTACTGAAGCCCTGGGTGGACGCAGCCAATTTTACCGATGCACCTTCGGCGACCGCACGCATGTCTTCGCTGGCCTGTTCCGTGATCGCCTTACAACACGGGCTGGAACCAGTGATGCAGATCGCTGGCCGCGATCGCACCCGCACCGGATTCCAATCTGAAGTGCTGGGAGCTGCCGCCCTGGGAATTCGGAATATTCTCTGCCTTACCGGTGATCATCCACGCCTGGGCCCTGCCCCCCACAGCCGCAAAGACATCTGGGACCTGGACTCGATCCAGATGGTCTGGCTGCTGCGGCGCATGCGCGATGAAGGACATTTCCTGGATTGCCGGGAAGTAAAATGCGCGCCGCAGGTGTTTATTGGAACAGCCGGTTCTCCATTTGCCTCGACCCCTTTGATCCAGTCAATGCGCGAAGAAAAGAAGGCAAACGCTGGGGCCCAATTTATTCAGACCCAGGTGATCTTTGACCTTGAAGGTTTTGAAAAATATCTAGAAGCACTTTCCCGGCGTGGACTTTTACAGCGCGTTTCCTTAATGGCTGGACTTTCACCCGTGCGCAGTCTGAAAGCCGCACAAGCGATGTCCGAAGTCCCCGGAATCAAGGTGCCGCAATCCATGTTCAAACGTCTCGAGAATTCATCTGATCCCAAAGAAGAATCGATCCAGATGACGTTGGAGTTGATCGATAAGATCAAGAAACTTCCTGAAGTTAAAGGGATCCATTTTATGGCAGTCGGTTGGGAATCCATCGTTCCCCGCTTGATTGAAGAGAGTGGTTTAAGATCCAAGTAAAAAACTCATTAAATTAATATAAATAAGATAGTATTTGTCTTATATTAATGCTATACTGATTCCAATCAATGAACACAAAACAAATTACGTGTTCTATGATTGACAGGAAGCATTGATTCAAGGGTTGCCTTGGTCGCAGCGCTCAATAATAATGAGCAGACCCCTTGAGGAGCAAATTGCGAAACCGGCCTGTAATATCAGGTCGGTTTTTGTATTTAATACTGTTTTCTTATCGATTTATTGAGTTAAGGAGGAAGAATGAGAAACAAAAGAAAGGTAATAATAAAAGTATTCAATCAGTTTTTATATCTCGCATCAGCGGGGTTGATGATCACTGGCCTATTGCTGAGTAATATATTCACACCTGTGCAGGCGGCCGCGATCAATACCAGCACTTCAGGTGACAGCTATCAACTTAACTTATCCCATATTTCCTGTGTGAATAACCAGGTGGAAGTTCATTTTGTGCTTTTGAATGTCCCCGATTGGATCACTCCGGGGAATTCTGTCACATTCACCTTGAAGGTCAACGGGGGAAATCAAACAACTCAATATGCAGCCAGGACAAGTCATTCTGGTAATGTATGGCACTATTATTACTATGGTTCCATAAATGGGTATTATGATGTGACCAGCGCGTCTGTACAAGTTGGATCCAAAACCGTTTATTTGCACAATCCTGATAGCTATAGTTCTAATTATCAGAACTGTGTCAGATCAACACAAACTGCTACATTTACCCCAACAGCGACAAAGACTTCTCAACCAACAGCAACTTTTACAGCTACTGCTACAAACACATCAGAACCAACCGCAACTTTTACACCAACCGATGTTCCACCAACCAATACTCCGGTCCCAACCACAGAAACTGTTGAACCTACGACCGAGACTGTAGTTCCAACAACCGAGACTGTAGTTCCTACGACCGAGACCGTGGTTCCAACGACTGAGACTGTTGTTCCTACGACTGAGACTGTTGTTCCTACGACTGAGACCGTTGTTCCGACTACTGAGACCGTGGTTCCAACAACCGAAACAGTGGTTCCTACAACTGAGACTGTTGTTCCAACGACAGAAACGGTTGTACCGACAGATGAGACCCAGACACCGCCAGAAGGGACACCAATTCCCATTCCTGTCACAGCCCCACAACCCCCTTCGATCGAAGTTGATCCATACTGTACTGTAGACAACCGTATGCAATGGACAGTTGAAAACCCGAATTCAGATGTCTTTGTGATCTCTTCATACAAAGTAGATAGTGGCCCCAATCAATCAGGATTTTCCGCTGCCCCTGGATCTACAAAATTGACCACAACCTCACTGGGTACGCATACGGTCACAATCTACTGGGGCGAAGGTCAGTCGAAATCACTAACCTATACAATTGATGTTTGTCCTTTGACAATCCCGGTAACAGGAGCTACTGGCGGCGTGCTGATCCCGGTCACCGGATCTGATAATAGCTCCGGATTTATCTTCAGTGGAATTGGACTTGGTGGCCTGGGATTGGTTTTATCAGCCATCAGGAAGTTATTCCTACATTAGTTTTACGTAAATTTAACTGAAATATTCAACAAAAAGTACCTCACGAGAGGTGCTTTTTGTTGTTTTTGTATTACAAGCTTTCCTCTTCTGTTTTATGTGATTTTTATATGCATTTTATGAAAATTACACATTTCTTACAATAATTTCCCTTGTTTTGTGCTATTATATGGATAGTTAATTTTCAGAATGTAATCAATTCATTGAAGCACATAAATAAAGAACTGGCGTTCTTAAATTTATTCCATTGCAAATCTTTCATACTTGTTTATATTAGGATGCGTTGAAACAGGGGATCTATTGGTCGCTGGCTCAATTATTGAGCAACCCTCTGCGGAGCAAATAGCGAAACCGGCCTGAAATCGTTTTTCAGCCGGTTTTTTTGTTTTTAATTAGCAATTATCGACTATTTTAGGAGGAGAATTATGAAAGATAGCAAGAAAGCTCTACTTCGAATTGTCAATCGCATCACGTATATCACATCCGCTGCATTATTATTGGCTGCATTTGTCCTGGGTGCAGTTGCTTCACCAGCCTATGCTAGCACCGGTGATGACTGCGGACCTTGTGAATCACCGTACCAATTAAACCTATCCCATGTGGCCTGCGACGTCGCCAAAAAACAGGTAGAGGTCCATTTCGTGTTGCTAGATGTCCCCAACGGAACAACTCCCGGTATTCTTTATTTCAATGTAAAGATCAACGGCGGCAGCGAAATGACCTACTACATTTCAGCTCCCACAAAACATACCGGAAATGTTTGGCATTATTCTTATTACTTTACCGGAACTGGGACTTATGATGTTATCTCGGCCCGTGTAACCGCCGGATCGGTTTTCACTTACCTGCATAACCCCGGTTCAGTTACTGTGAATGATGAAGCCTGTGTTGTTGAAACACCGATTCCGACCACAGAAACCGTAGTTCCAACCACCGAAACAGTCGTTCCTACGACGGAAACTGTAGTTCCGACTACTGAAACTGTGGTCCCAACCACTGAGACAGTAGAGCCCACGACTGAGACTGTAGAACCTACCACCGAGACTGTAGAACCTACTACTGAGACTGTAGAACCCACTACCGAAACTGTAGAACCTACCACTGAGACTGTTGAACCCACTACCGAGACTGTAGAACCTACCACTGAGACTGTAGAACCTACCACTGAGACTGTTGAACCCACAACTGAGACTGTAGTTCCTACAACTGAGACCGTTGTCCCGACCACAGAGACTGTAGAACCTACCACTGAAACACCAATCCCGCCAACAGAGACCGTCGCCCCAACTGACGTTCCTACTGACGTTCCAACCGAAGGGCCCACAACACCTCCAGAGATCTTTGTTCCAGAGTCACCTAGCGTCTCGGTAGACCCATATTGCACAACAAATAATCAAATGCAATGGACTATTGAGAATCCAAATTCGAAACCCTTTACCATTTCCTCATGGTCATTGGATGGTGAAACTCATGGAGGTTTCACCGCAGCCCCTGGATCAAATAAGATCACAACCTCTTCTCTGGGAACCCATACATTGATCGTTTACTGGGGAGAGGGACAATCCAGCTCTCTGACCTATACGATTGATGTTTGCCCGATGTCCATCCCGGTAACAGGTGCTGAAGTTGGCGGCGTGCTTATCCCGGTAACTGGTGCAGATGATCTTGCCACGGGTGCTCTGTTCGCTGGTATCTCACTGGGCGGTCTTGCATTGATCCTGACTGCATTACGTAAATACCTACACCTGTAATTAATCAAGTTCAAAACGGAGGGCTTCCGATGAAGCCCTCCATTTCTATATATATTTGCAAAATATTATTTTTTACTCATTTTTAATTTACTTTTTTCAATTTCATTGTCATTTAAACAAATATCCATGCTATTATGGATATAGAAATTAATCTTTGTACCCATTACAATGCCAAACGGCGACAGAATTAAGCTCGATCTGACAACCTACACTCCCCATCCAACAATAAAATATTGAACACTCCCATTTAGGAAGCGTTGATCCGAAGGTGATCCAATGGTCGCTAGACGACAAAGTATCCAACCTTCGGGGAGCTAATAGCGAAACCGGCCTTAAGTCAGGCCGGTTTTTTGCTATTTCATGAATTTGATGGACTCATTATTTGATTGTTCAGGAGGAGTAGAAAATGAAAAACAAGAAATTATTCAAATATTTCAATCAATGTCTTTACCTGATGAGTGCGGTTATCCTGGTGGCAGGAGCATTTCTGACATCCTACACAATTCCGGCTCAAGCTGAAGTAAAAATTTCACTTTGTCATGCTACCGGCAGTGAAGGTCATTACGCCTCAGTTGATGTAAGTGCCAATTCGACAATATCTCAAGATGACGGCCGCTGTATCTTTGATCTCAACGGGCATGGAGATCATTCCGGGGATATCATCCCTGCCTTCACAGATTCAAACGGCTGTCATTATCCTGGCCAGGGCAACCAGGATTATTTGAAAACTGGATGCAATCCTCCAGTTTATGGCTGCACGGACCCGAACGCGCTAAACTACAATTCTTCAGCGAACATCGATGATGGTTCCTGTATCGCGAAGGTACCTGGCTGCATGGACCCCAATGCGATCAACTACAATCCTGCGGCCAATGTGGATGACGGTTCTTGTGTCGCCAAAATCCCTGGCTGCACCGATCCGAACGCTTTGAACTATAACCCGAACGCCAACTGGAATGATGGTTCTTGTATCGCGAAGGTACCTGGCTGCATGAATCCGGAAGCAACGAATTACAATCCGGCAGCGAATGTCGATGATGGTTCCTGCACCTTCCCTCCCGGCGAGATCCCGGGGTGTATGGACCCCACCGCTTTGAACTACAACCCCAATGCTACAGTAGATGATGGATCATGCATTGCCAAAGTGCCCGGATGTACCGATCCGACCGCGTTCAACTACAACCCATCTGCCAATGTGGATGACGGCTCCTGCGTTGCAAAGGTACTCGGATGTACAGACCCGACAGCCATTAACTACAATCCCAATGCCAACACGGACGATGGTTCCTGTATCGCGGCTATCCCCGGTTGTATGGATGCGAATGCATCGAACTATAACCCCCTGGCTAATAAAGATGACGGCAGCTGCCTTTATAACGTCTGCGTTCTTCCGGTCGATCCAACCCAGGCCTGGATCTCGATTACTGGTGTCAGTTACGCCACCTACCAATCCTACCTGCTCAGCAATGTGGGATCATTCCTGATCACAGAGAAGACTCCATGTCAAAAGCCGGGTTGCATGAATTCAGCGGCGACAAACTATGATCCTTATGCGTTTATCGATAATGGATCGTGCAGCTTTGATGTGTGCGTCATTCCAGGCTACACGATCTCAACCGGGCTGACCCTGGTCGAAGCCAATGACATCATCGCTGCCCACCCAGACTCTTACACGACTCTGACCCCGGAGACCTGTGTAGCACCCAGCGGCTGTACCGATCCAACTGCCAACAATTATGATCCAGCCGCAGTTACTGACGACGGCTCCTGTACTTACGGTCCACCACCGGTTGTCCTTGGCCTCCTTATTGGAGATCCAGGCTGTAATGCTAACGGGACTGTTCAGTGGTCTGTGGTAAATCCCAACCCTTCGACAAATATCGCAGTGAATTACTGGACCTATGATGGAGGTGTGAAACGTGGTGGATTTGTGGCCGCCCCCGGAAAAACCGTCTTCTTCAATACCGGCGCCCAAGGAACCCATACTGTCTCGATCAATTATGGTAACAGTCAGAATTTGTCACTGACAGATAGTACCACCTGTACAACAGTGGTTCCCATTATCCCGGTTCCCGTCACCGGTCAAACGGAGGAATTACAGATCCCTATTACCGGAGGACCCGATGGGAATACCCTGATCATTCCGGTGACCGGTGCGGATGATTATCGACAGATCGGGCAAGGGATGTTCTTCAGCGGCCTCTCACTGCTGGGGTTGGCAATTTTAGTGCAATTGATGCGAGGGAAACTGGGACAAAACTGATATGATTAAGGAAGATATCAAATGCTTATTCCAGACCGCTCCCCCGGTCGGATAGGTTTATCGGTAATTTTGCTGGTAATCCATCACAGCATCATCCTGTAAGATCAACTCCCCCTCAAAAGTGAGGGGGAGTTGTGTATATTTTTTGTTGAATTATCCTTCGATCTTGAACTTGCCATTCTCGTAGAAGAGAATATCATCCACCCAGATCTGTCCGCCGTCACGCAGATCGCAGATCATGTCCCAGTGGATCGCGGAACGAGCCTTGCTGCCGGTCTCAGGATAGCCGGCACCCAGCGCCATGTGGAAGCTGCCGCCGATCTTCTCGTCGAACAGGATCTCGCGGGTAAACTGCTTGATGCCTTCGTTGGTACCAATGGCGAACTCGCCTACATAACGGCTGCCGTCATCTGTATCCAGGGTTTCAAGCAGGAATTTCTCGTTCTTCTCAGCGCTAGCTTTGACCACCTTGCCATCTTTGAATTCGAGATGAACGCCAGTGACCTCATGCCCCTGATAAATGGTCGGGTAAGAGAAGGAGACATGGCCATTGATGCTGTCTTCCACCGGACCGGTAAAGACCTCGCCGTCCGGGACGTTCTTGGTACAGTCGCAATTGATGAAGGTGCGTCCGTCGATGCTCAAGCGCAGATCGGTACCCTTGCCTACCAGGTGGACATTCTTCCGGCCTTTCAGCCACTCCACAATGCGATCCTGGCGGGCGGAAACTGTGCGCCAGTAACCGATCGGGTCGTTCGGGTCCGGCATGACTGCGTTGTAAACAAACTCGGTGTAGTCGGCCAGGCTCATATCCGCGTCCTGGGCATAAGCGTGAGTGGGGTATGCAGTGAGCGTCCAGCGCAGTTCGCCGCGGGCAGCGCGGGCCATATAGATCTCCTGCAGCTCGCGGTTCGCCTGACTGGATTTTCGCACTTTGGTCGGGTCCACATTATTCAGTGCCCGTGTGTTCTCATCCGCGATCAAACGGATCATGCACTCATAGGTGGACATGGCCACTTTCATCGGTTCTGAAACAAATGCCAACTGGTCATCGTTGGCTAATTTAAAGAAGGTTTCCCGGTTCTCGGGAATATCGATCACAACGAAAGGATACCCGCCTGCTTGCAGGATCTTCGCATAAACTGCCTTCATTAAGGGTTCTGCCAGCATATCTGCACGCAGGAGAACACGATCTTTCGGTTTTACTGCCACAGAATAATTGACCAGCAGTTCCGCCCATTTTTCCAATCGAATATCAGCCATAAATCCTCCAGAGAGAGTAAATTCAATCCAGAAAGGATTATATGTTTACTTGACATAAAAATCAAATGAATAGGAATAAATGGCTATGCGCAGATATAGAATAAAAAATACCCCCGCTTCACGAAGAAGTCGGGGGTAAGGTTTGTTAAAATGTGGCTATCCCTGAGGAGGTACCGGCGGAGTCAGCGGGCTGCCGCAATAGGGGCAGTTGGACCAATCCGCCTGAACGGCCTTACCGCAGCTGGCACACACCGGAACGGTCGGCTCGGCTGCCGCCTGAGGTTCACCAACAGAGGTCTGCATCACTGGAGCAGCGGGAACCGATTTTTTCGAGGACCCTTTAACCAGATATGCCACACCAAATCCGGCCAGGACCAGCAGCCCGATCCAGAACAAGCCTTTAAAGACCATCAAAAACATCATGCCGCCCATCATCAGACCGGGACGGTACAGCCGGCTGCTCATCATGCCGTATCCGGACCTGAGAGCGTATGTGTGCGCGGCCCCGCCTCTGAGGAAGAACATCGTCACGCCAAATCCGATCGCGATGAGCACAAGTGCACCCAACACGATGAAAAACCATTTCCAGAATTTCTTCATTAATTTTTCTCCTAAATAACAATTTATCCGACCGATATTCTACATATAATCGTTAGTTCGAGGTTGAACTGTCATCCTGGTCCGGCTGGGGAATTTGTCCAGGACGCTCGAAGCGAGGCCCGAATTGGCCGCCCTGCCTGCCCCACGGCTGTATCATGCCTCCACCGGGGTAACCGCGCCAGGTCTGGCTGTTCCATTCCTGCGTCTCAGCAGGCTAGCCGGTTGTCGAGGTGCTGACAGGGAAAGCCGCGTTGAATGCAAAAGCACCGCCAACCCCGATCCCGAAAGCTATCACAATACCAACAAGGATAATCCACCATTTCTTCATAAGGCCTCCTGTGTCATTCTTTTCATTTTTAGATTCTAGCGGCCAATTGTATAAATCTGATGAAGATTTGATAAGATTTTCATAATAAAACACGTGAATTCAGGTCTAATTTCACGTGTTTTCTATTTATTTGCAGTGGTAACTAATTACCCTAATCCCATTTCCTTCATAAACTTTTCTTTGTTGGCAATGCGCGCATTCTTGCCGGAGCTGGTCTTGATGAGCCATTTCTTGTCCACCAGGTGAACGTAGCGCAACGCCACCGCAGAGCCGCGGGTGACCACCGCACGGATCTCGTCGGAGATACGGTCGCGTTCATCCGAGTCCTGGGTATCCACCTCAGCCACAAGGACCACGTCTTCCGTGCCGGCCGTCTCGTTGAACATGCCGAAGGCTACCACCCGGCCCGCGTGCACGCCCGGGACTTCCATGGCCAGTTCTTCCAGGTCCATGGGGTAGACGTTCTTGCCGCCGACGATAATGAGCTCCTTCTTGCGCCCGGCTACATAGAGTTGGCCGTCCGCCTGGTAGCCGTAATCCCCGGTCAAGTACCAGCCCTTGTGGAAGGCTTTTTCAGTAGCATCCGGACGGTGATAGTATTCGCTGAGCATGCAGTTCGAGCGCAGCGCCACCTCGCCGACTGAGCGCTCCGGCAGCGGTTGATGATGTTCATCCAGAATACACACTTCGGTGTTCGAAAGCGGCAACCCGGCAGAGAGCATCTTCACTGTGGGACGGCCGTCAAATGGCGGGAGCGCCTTGTGTTCGCTCTGCATGGAATCGCGGTCGATCTCATCCACGGCCGCCGGACCATTCAGTCCGCCCTGGGTGACCGCGAAGACGTTCTCAGCCATGGCGTAACAGGTGCATAATGCGGATGGATTGAGTCCATAGGGTGCAAAGCGTTCCGCGAAAGCCGCCTGGCTGGCGTAACGCATGGGTTCTGAGCAATTCGAGACTGCACGCCACGAAGAGAGGTCCACTCCTACCAGGTCGCGGTCGCGTACCTTCTGTGCGCAGAAATTATAGGCAAAATTGGGCAGCCAGCTCAACGTGCCGCGGTACTTGCTCACCGCCTGCATCAGCTTATAAGGCGCGCGCACCCACTCAAAGGGAGAGAGCAGCACTAACGGGCAGCGCAGTAGTACCGGCATTAAAAAGCCGGCAATCAGCCCCATATCGTGATACAGCGGCAGCCAACTCACAATGACATCGTCAGCTTTGAGTTTAAGTGTTACAGAGTAGGCTTCCAATTGGTTCAGCACCGCCTGATGCGAGAGGGCTACTCCCTTCTGTAGGCCGGTCGTCCCGGAGGAGTGCTGAAGTAAGACAATATCCTGTCCCTGGCGGCGCAGGCCGCCAAAAGCAGCCGCGTCGAAAGCCTCGACGGCAGTCACTTCGTCACTGACCAGGATCTGGCGTACAGAGGACCCCTCCCCCAGAGCGGCACGTACCTCAGGCTCGAATTCGCGGTAGGTGATGATCGCTTCGGGGCGGGTGATCCCAACCAGTGCCGAAAGGTCTGCGCGATAGCGTTCGGGCAGCAGCTTCTCGGTAAGAAATGGCATGATCGAAGGGATGGAGCCGTGCAGAATGGTGCCCCAGTAGGCAAAGATCAACTCCAGGCTGTGCTGCTGGATGAGTACCACCACCTCGCCGGGGAGGATGCCCTTGCGGGTAAGTGCCTGGTCCCAGGCTGCTGCGCCTTCTACAAGCTGGCGGTAGCTGATCGGCTGATCGGGTTTGCCGCTGAGCAGAACCGTGATGACCGTCTTCTCCGGTACTTCCCGGTAAGACTGGAGCAGGATTTCAGAGAAATTCCCCATCTATGCCTGTCGCGATTCGATCAGGGCAGCGAGTTGGGCCAGGGTATCGAATGTTTCTTTGTTCAACTCGGAATCGTCCAGGTGGACCCCGAAGGTGTCTTCAATATATATGGAAAGATCCACCAGGCTGAATGAGTCGACGATGCCGCTGGAGAGCAGCGGCTGATCGGGTTTCAGTACCCGGTTGGGCTGATGTAATACTTCAGCAGCAATATGAGCAGCAAGCTGATTGATCAATTCTTCAGACATGAATTGCTCCATCTTGAGTAGGATTTATCAGATCAATTATAAACGTGAAAAAACAGAAAAAATGCCATGTTTTTCTCACATGGCTAATTATTTAGTCCTTTTTGTAGCAAATTAATTCGGTTTATATTTATTTTCTTCTTTTTCCATTAATCTTGGCTGAAATTCCATCGTAGAAAATGTCGGAAGATTATTTACATCATTATTCCAATCAGAATCGACTTGATTTCCCCAAGAAGTCCAATTTGGTCTTGAATGTCGTGCAAACAATTCTAAAAAAGGACCTTGACTACATTGTTCGACAACGTCGTAAACCTCATCGGGTTTTCGTGAATGTTCTCGTTTTTGAGATATTATAATGTTTGGCATTGATCTACCAGGATCTAAAGTACGAATATTTCCCTTTACCCCAAATAGAATTAGTTCAGTGACATTTCGAAAATAAAATCCTACACCTCTTCGGTCGGGTCCGCCATCTTTTCGGACTTTATACCAAACAATATTCGTTTTATATGTAAAACCCCAACGTTTCATAACTTCAAGACCAGTTTCAATTAACGCATTTGGAACCCAAAGGTATAAATGGCTTTTTGGAAAGGCAATTTCATTTACTGGCATAGCCATTATTTCTTCGTTAGTCATAGTGGGATAACGAAATAAACGCTTGTGTTCAGGAGCCATTTTGCCTGTACTATTTTCAAATAACCAAGGAGGATCTGCCATAATAGTAGCAAATTGTCCTAGGGTTAAAAGATCATTATAAGTTGTTTGCATTAATCCTCAATATAAAGTTTTTTTGTAATTCCAAAAGCGAGAATTGGACAACCACCGCCAGACCCTCCCTCAATTCTGGGAATTAATCTTCCCATGTGAGTTGTAGATTGGCCATACGAATTCCCTTTATTTAGATTGTCAAAAATCTCTTGTAATTCATCGCTGCGGGTAATGATCACCCCAACGCTTATTGCTCGTAAATCAAATAATAAACGAAAATTATTTAGATCACGATCATAAAAAGGATCTTTATTATTCCATTCGGTTTCCACAGCTACATGATTTTTATAATAATCTACTTTATGGGTAGGTGAATCAAATTCATTTGCATCAACCGTGATTTTCGTTTCAAATGATTTTTCTACCCAACCAAGTGGTAAAAACCGATCATCTATTGCTTCTGCAATTGGAGATTTCCTACCACCAGGCGTAATAATATCATGTTGATATAATCGGAAATCACTCAAAACACTAACAATATCATCCCATTCCTGTCGAAAGTCTTGAAATAATACTGCAGAAGCATGCCTCCATTCATGAATTTCATAATTTGTTCTAATGAATTGCGGTAATTCGTCAATTGTCATAATACCTCTTTGTCGCTACGATGCTTAATTCTATACCAATTCAAAAAAACTATTTTGTTTCGGTCACTTTGTGGATCGTACGCGGTTTTTCGGTGTTGTAGCATTTTACCGCGGTCAGATGATAAGCAAACAGCTGGGCTGGAATGATGCTGACGATCGGGGTCAACCATTCGGGCACGTCCGTTGGGATGCGGATGGGAGTCTGTGCCAAGGCCAGCGCTTCGGGAACGTTGGAGAGAACTACCAATTCAGCATCGAGATCATTCTTCATTTGCTGCAAAGGGCCGATCATGGATTGATAGACCTTTCCCTGCGGAACAATGCTAAAGACCGGGAAGCCGCCCTGCACCATGGCAATAGGGCCGTGCATGAAATCGGCGGTGGAATAGGGTTCTGCTTCTACATAGGAAAGTTCTTTCATCTTCAGGGCCCATTCAAAGGCGGTACAGTAATTGAAGCCGCGGCCAAGGACCACGCATTGCTGCATGTAGCGATAACGCTGGGCAGCCTGGGCAATCTCGCCATCCAGCAGGATCATCTCAGTCACCCAACCGGATACCTTTTCCAGTTCAGACCAGGCTTGTTTGTCCTCTGAAAGCGCGGCCGAAAGCATGGCCAGGGCCATCAAAGAGGTGGAATAGGTCTTGGTGGCTGCGGTGGCAAACTCGGTTCCGGCAGAAATATCGATCACGCAATCGGATGCCTTCGCCAACGGAGAATCGACCACATTGACCAGGGAAACCGTGAGGCAATTTTGTTTGCGGCCTTCAGCCAGAACGCTAACGATATCCGGAGATTGACCGGATTGAGAGATACCCAACACCAATGCGTTTTTCAAGCGCGGTGGAGTTTGATAGTAGGTATAAAGGGAAGGTGCAGACAACGCAACAGCCAAACCATTGCGGCTGCCCAGCAGGTAATTGGCATAACGACCGGCATTATCAGAAGTGCCGCGCGCCGCCAACATTATGTAATTTGGATCAAATTTCTTGATCTGCCCGGCAATTTTCTCAATCTCGCCGCGCTGCTCTTTGAGCAGAAGAGCGATCTTTTCGGGCTGCTCCAATATCTCAGAATGTAAACTCATTGAATTACTCCAGTCAGTGGAATTTTTTTAGATCATTTTTGCTTACACACCGGTTCAAATAAAAGCACACTTTCATCAATTTTCAATGCCAGGTAGCTGGAATCACCGGACCATTTGATCTCACTGACAGCAGTATCGGCCAAAATGATGGATGCCTGGTGTTTTTTGGTGGAACTCATCCAGGTATTGTCTTTGGTATCGATCATCAACTGCCAGGTACCATCCGGTGAGGTCATTTCGCTGTTCACAGAGAGGGAGGAATCCTCCTGTTTGCGAACCTCAGCACCAACAGTCATTTGAGAGGTAGCCGTATTAAAATCGTAGGAGCGGGAACAGTCCACGTCACAACTGGACATCACTTCAACGATGGTCGAATCTATCCATTCATGAATCCCTTTCGGGCTGGACCAGTCGTCAGTTTTCGCTTCTTCCGAAGAGAAAACCTGCTGGAGCGATTTGTTTTCCAGGTCAAGGATCTCGACATTGTAGATCTTTGCCTGCGGGTCAAGTATAACAAAAGCCAGTTTCTTGCCATCCGGAGACCAGGTCAGGTCACCCGCGACACGAATATCCGATGTCGTATATAAGACATTATTCTTATCCACATCGAGGATCACCAGGTTGCCGACAAACCAACCCCATTTTTCATTACTCGGGGTTATATACGCCAGAACATTCCCCGAAGGAGACCAGGAAATCATTTCACCCTGTTCTTTATCCGTCTGCACCGAAACCATCTTCTGGACCTGGCAGGCAGAGGTACCCACCACACTCAATCCCTGACCTGAGATCTGTGTAGGCAGCGGGTTGGCTGCCTGGGCTGTCAACAGCAGATCACCGTCAGACGGCGTTGGTGCGGCCGCATCAGATGAGCAAGCCGTCAAAACGGCAAGCACCAAAAGGAATCCCCCCAGAATAAGGAAAGTTCGGATGGATCTCATATTTTTCCATTTACTGTCAGTAAAGAAGTCTTATGCATTAACTAGATAGGATAACACAAATCTTGAGATATTTTATCATTTCAATCGATTTGTTCGAAGTTTTCAACCCGATCTTTCGGGTTTCCAGGTCATATCAATCCCAAAAACAGATCCCTTCTTGAAATATCGAATCCATACCCTAAATACCAAAAACTCCCACATCGCTGTGGGAGCAACCAACCTTCTGTGCAAATTTTGATACCTATAATGCCTGTGCTTCTTTATTCAATGCAATCTCTTCTTCAGTCTGAGGGACAAAATTCAATCCATGTGGGATAGACTTTCCTTCCAGGTCGACGTGCACAAAGGTAATAAATCCACGCACTGCCAATTTGCCGCTGGCCTTTACCTCGATATAGGAGACCAGTTTCGTGTCTCCTGTCAACACAATCCGACTGGTAAAGGAGACTAATTCTCCTTTGCGGATCGGACGGGTAAAGGTCATGCCATGGATCTTGAGACAGACAATGTTTTCCGGTTTGGTTGCTGAAGCGGCAGAAATAAACCCGGATTCAACAAACCACTCAGCAGTTCGTCCAGCGAAAAGAGTGCCGTGGTGGTTTAAATCTTCACCTTTTACTAAATGCATAGATGTATACTGTAAATTTTCCATTATTTTCTCCAATCTATCAATAAATGTAGACTGATTCTATCCATGATGTGTGGTTTGTGGAATGTGCGTCTGTCATTATTATTACACGTATTGTAATAACAGAAAGATTGATTTTTATTATTCTAGTGCTATAATATATATATGACAAACGCAGAACTTGTTATTCTCAGTTTGATAGCGGAATGCCCGCGCCACGGATATGATCTTGAAAAAGTGATCGAAGAGCGGGGTATGCGCAATTGGACTGAGATCGCTTTTTCTTCCATATATTTCCTGCTAAACAAACTGGTCAAAGAGGGATTGGTAATAGGCTACTCGCAGCCGGCAGCCGGCCGCGGCCCTGCGAAAAAAGTCTACTCCATTACAAAAACCGGTATTATCGAGTTGAAAGAAGGTGTTCGCGCTGGCCTTTCCGCCAAAGAGCTGGGGACCCAGGCATTTATGCTTGGACTTTCCTGCCTGCCTCTGCTGCCCCAGGACGAAGTACTTAACGCATTACGGGAACGCAAGCTATTCCTGCTTGGCCGTTTGGAAGAATTACAAAAACACCCGGCACTTATTGAACCCGGGTATCCCCCGCATGTGAAAGCCATGTTTACTTATTCTCTTCCTCTGCTCCAGGCTGAACTGGAGTGGCTGGAAAATTTCATTCAAGAGATCAAGAAAGGAAATGTATATTATGGAAAAGATCGATCTGAAGAAGAAGTATAAAGAACTGTATAACCCGCCAAAAAAGGATTTCTCGATCATTGAGGTCCCTTCCCTGCAATACATTATGATCGACGGAAAAGGCGACCCCAACACCTCGGGAGCTTATCAACAGGTGATCGAAACCCTTTATGGGTTATCTTTTACCCTCAAGTTTGGGTTAAAGAAATCTCAGGGGTTGGACTACACCGTAATGGGCCTGGAGGGATTATGGTGGACTGCGGATATCAACTCATTTTCAATGGAGCACAAAGACGATTGGGAATGGACTATGATGATGCTGCAGCCGGATTTCATCACGCCCGAACTTTTTGAATCTGCCCGCAAGGAACTGAAAGGGAAAGGCAAAGGTCCGCTGGCAGATCAGGCTCGATTGGAACGCTTTGACGAAGGATTGTGCGCTCAGATCATGTACATCGGTGCCTACGACGATGAGCCCCCCACCATTGCACGCATGCATGAATTCATTGCAGCCAATGGATATAAACTAACCGGCCGGCACCATGAGATCTACATGTCCGATGCACGCCGGGTTGCCCCCGAGAAGAACCGTACCATCCTGCGTCAGCCTGTAGTGAGCGCCTGAGTTGTTGATATCCAGGGAGAAAGGCCTGGTCAAAATACTCTTCCTATATTAGTGCAAGATGCTATAATTCAGCCCGGTTTAAACAAAAAAACATTGGAGGGCTATGAAAAACAAACTGCTCGTGATCCTGGTAATTTTTACACTGCTGCTCAGCAGCTGCTCAGGGAAATCAACCCCGGCTTCAAATTCAACCGATAATTCTGGTTCTACATCTGAAAATGGGACCACCGATTCGGGGGACTCCGCCAATGCAGACCTTGGCAGTGCCTTGAACCTGGTGATGGGCTCTGACTCGACACCCAGTGTCTTTCCTTCCTATCACCTGGATGTAACGTTGGATACACCGGCTGCTTCAGACGATCAGACTACGATCGTCAACCAAACGACTCAAATTTCCGCGGATGTTGCCGGTAAAGATGTTCACATTCTCCAGACCGACCCGGGTGAGACCACTCAAAAAGAAGGTTTCATCGTTGGCGACAAAGAATATAAGATGGTGGACGGCGCCGCGCAGGAAATGAACGGGCAGATTGCATTATCCTGGGCGATGTGGCCGCTGCAGGTAGTGGGTTATTACGCCTATCCGGTCTATTTCGCCAAGAAGACTGGCAGCGATACCATCGATGGGCGTGCGGCAGATGTTTACTCCTTCGACAACACCAGTGCTGTATCAGACACTGCTATGGACGCGATGGGCGTAGGAGATATGACAACCGGTGCCGGTACTGTTTGGATCGACAAAGAGACTGGTGCCATGTTGAAACTGGATATGACCTACACCTCCTCCATCACGGATACTGACCAAAAAGAGATCGGCAAGGGCAATGGATCGATCAAGCTGGAAATCTCCAAGGTTGGCCAGGTAACAGTGACCTCTCCGGTCCAATAAACTAACTCAAAGTGATCACTCCCGGCCGATAATGACCGGGAGTTTTTTCATTAATCGCTTCGGGTTTCTCCCATTCTTGAATAAGAAAGCTATAATCTTGTAAAAAGATTGTCCTCATTTGATTTTGAAATTCAGGAATTAATACCAATGACTTTTCTCCGCAAACAAGCCGATCGTCTTGCAATATTCTTCCAGAGTGTCGTAGTCGCTCTTGCCTGCCTGACATTTTCTCCCCTTTACATACCTACTCCCCACCGAGACTCAGGAATCTTCCTTTTTATCGGTTCACAGATCCTGAAAGGCAAGGTCCTTTATCTGCAAACCTGGGATAATAAACAGCCCCTGCTCTATTTTATTAATGCACTCGGCCTTTGGCTTGGTAAAGGCTCCGCCTGGGGTGTCTGGGCTGTGGAGTTGGCTTTTTTGATCGTTGCCCTCGGATCGCTCTACCTGGTGCTGCGCAAGAAACTGCCTGCTCTCGTAGCAATGTTCATTCCATTGGGTAGTTTCCTTACGATCTATCAGATCATGAGCGGTAATTTTTCTGAGGAATACTCCATCTGTTTTCAGGCACTGCTTTTGGCGGTTCTTTTTCTGTTCTATTTGCCCAATAGACACTCCTTTAGCAGGCCCCTGGCGGCAATCGGTATGGGCCTTCTGGCAGGAGCGGCCTTCTGTTTGAAACAGACGTATATCGAGACAGCCCTGGCGATAGGCCTCTTCCTCTTATTGATTGCCTGGTTGAAAAAGGATAAAACATTCCTGCTTCATCTTGTCCTGATGATTGGTGGATTCGTATTCATTAATGCCTTATTCCTCCTCTATTTTGCAGTAAACGGTGCGCTAAAAGATTACATTATCAATGCCTACCTGATCAATGGTTATTACTCCCATCAAGGACTGTTGGAATGGCTGCAGGCACTAAGAAAAACGGTTCAATTCAATAAGAGCGTTCCATTTTTGTTCATCATCAACATTCTGTGGTTAGTTGGAGCTCTACTGGTCCTGATCAAATCTTTCCCCTGGTGGAAGAAGGTCTTCCGGAATTCGTCAACAAAATGGATACTGGTTTTCCTGGGCATGGTTGGCTTTGGGATATTTGTTTATTCTCAACTTACTGGTAAAGAGCCTGGTATTGGTCTGCTGCAAGGGTTTGTTCTATTGATCTCAGTGATCCTGATTATCACTGGCAGTACCTTGTTTTTCAAAAAATATAATCATTCGCAATCCAATTGGGACTTGCGTTCTCATTTGAACTCCCGTGATTGGTTCACTCCAAATGAGGATACCTTCCTTCTTCTTGGCCTGATCACCCTTCCAGTGACCCTGCTCACAATTTCACTCTCAGGGATGAATTTTAATCATTACTTTATTTCGCTTTTCCCTTCCCTCTTCTTATTACTTACTGCCTATTTCTTTTACCTCCGCAAGGTTTCCTCCACAGGAATGTTCGTTCTCCTGTTTGTTTTGATCATTGCCGCTGAATCTCTTTTCCCGATTTTGGGTGTTTTTTCTCGATTACAACTGCCCGGCTCCCCGGATAACCGGTCTCTGACTGCCCAGTACTTGAAATCCGTGACAACCCCCGATCAAAAGATCCTGGCCTGGGGATGGGAGTCCGGAATTTACTTTATGGCAGATCGCCAACCGCCGACCCGGTACTCTTTCCAGTTCCCGGCCTATTTCAATTCTCCTTACCGGGAGGAAGTCCTGCAAACGTTACTTTCCGATATTGAAAATGACCCACCGGTTTACATCGCAGATACAGTAGATCCAGATTTGCCACTCCTCCAGGGACAAAGCATGCAGCAATGCCTTGACAATAATCCCAAGGACGGTGATCCGCTGCATGCGGTAATCAATTATGTTTGCAGCCATTATGTGTTTGACAAAAGCATTGGTGGAATTAACATTTACAAATTGGCTAACTAATCCGGACCATTTATCAAAAGAACAGCCTTTGTTCTCTCGACAGACTAAAGCCTATTTTCGAGACACCCGGTTTCTAACGAAGAAACCGGGTGTCTGAGTTTTGCGTAGATTCTAAGAAACAATAAAACTCCCGGAGTTGAGCTCCGGGAGTTGTTGATACAGAAGGGCATTCTACTTGGCGAGCATTTCTTTCCACTCAGAGGGGTGGAACCAGTGCTGCCATTCGCGGTTCTCCCAGACCACCAGGATCGGGGAGGCATTGAAAATTGAAGAATAAGTACCGCTGAACACACCCACCAACAGGATGATAACAAAGTGGCGGATAGTGACACCACCCAACAGCGCCATGGAGAGCAAGCACAGCATAACGGTCAACTGGGTGTTGATGGAGCGGGCCAGGGTCTGAACGGTAGAGTGGTTGACCACTTCGTTATAGCCCAAGCGACGGTAAATGTTGGAATTCTCACGGACACGGTCGAACACAACGATAGTATCGTGGACCGAGAAACCGATGACCGTAAGAACTGCGGTCAGGAACATGGAATCCGCTTCCCAACCAACGAAATGACCGACGAGGGCTTCGATACCGACAACAACCAATACATCGTGCAGCATAGCCAGAATGGCTGCCACACCGTAGCGGACAGCATGCTGAACACCACGAAATGCAAAAGTGATGTACAAGATGATCGCCAGGGCAGCAAATGCAACGGCCAGTATAGCCCGGTTAGCAACTTCAGCACCAATGGTTGGGCCGACAGTTGTGAAAGAATTGACAGTCAATTTGCCATAAGCAGTTTCAAGTTGATTGACGAGGTCATTTTTCTGGTTCTCATCGATCGTCGCAGTACGGATCGAAAGGCCATCAACGCCTGCGGACTGGACTGTGGAATCTTTATACCCGGCAGCGTTGAGCATCTCATACACAACAGCCGGCTGAGGCGCGGTACCAGAAGCGAAGACAACATCCAATTCAGAACCGCCAGTGAAGTCAATGGAGAGGGGTAGTCCCCAGATAGCGAGGGCGATCAAACCTGGAACGATCACCAGCAGAGAGATTAAGAAAAACAGGTAACGGTGCTTAATGATATTCATGATTTCCTCCTACTTTGCAAACCAGCGGGGATGCTCTGCAAATTTCAGATTATCCAGGATGAGGTGCAAGAAGGTGCGTGTCGCCACAATGGCGGTGAAAAGGCTGACCAGAACACCGAGTGCCAGAGTGACGGCAAAGCCCATCACAATGGTGGCGCCGAACTGGCTGCCAAAGATAAAGAGGATCAAACAAGTGATCAAAGTGGAGATGTTGGAATCGCGGATGGAAGGCCAGGCACGGCTCCAACCCAGATCGATTGCCTGACGCAGAACACGTCCGGCACGCATTTCCTCTTTCATACGTTCGAAGATCAAGATGTTTGCATCAACTGCCACACCAATACTCAAAACAAAACCGGCGATACCCGGCAGTGTGAGGGTAACAGGGATGATCTTGAACAGGGCAAAACTTGTCATAGTGTACATCACGAGAGCGAGGTCAGCGATCAAACCAGGCAAACGATAGAAGTAAACCATAAGGATCATGACCATCAACAGACCAATACCACCTGCGATCACGGATTTATTGATGGAATCCTGACCCAGTGACGCTCCGATGGCTTCAGATTCGACTACCTTCAAACCCACCGGCAAGGCGCCGTAGCGCAGGTTGACTGCAAGTTCGTTGGCAGTATCAGCGGTGAAGTTACCGCCCTCGATCTGACCTTTACCATCAGTGATGGCAGTATTGATAACCGGGCAGGAGATGACTTTGTTATCCAGAACAATCGCCAGGTATTCCTGGACATGATTTGTCGTGAAATCACCAAAGATCTTGCCGCTTTCGCTGTCCATGACAAAGGAAACATAATAGGCGCCCAACTGGCTGACACCCACCTGTACACTCTGTAATGCAGTACCGTTCAGGAGAGCTTTATATGTCTTTACTTCCGGAGTAGCTGTTGCGGTTGCATCGGCTGCGGGAGTAGCTGTCGCGGTTTCGGTCGCGGTCGGAGCGGCTGTTGCTGCTTCAGTTGCAGTGGCACCTTGAGTAGCAGCCGCAGCAGCGGCAGCACGGGCAGTGATATCACTGTAATCGACATTGACCACGGTACCGGGAGCCAGGTATTCAGTTCCAGTGGGAACGAATGCCAATTGACCAACCTCCTTCAATGAGTTGATCACTGAAGTAGTGTCCGTCAGGCCAGGGAACTCGCCGACGATACGGTTATTGCCGGAGGTCTGGAAGGTTACTTCGCTCACGCCCAGGGCGTTGGAGCGGGCCAGCAGGATCTTGGCAGCGTCGTCAAGTTCCTGGGAGGTAACTGTCTGTCCAGAAGCCAGGTCGGCCTCCAGGATGACACGCATACCGCCGCGCAAATCGAGGCCCAACTGGGTCTTCATTGTGCGTTCAAAATTTCCGATGTGAATTCCTGGATTATTGGGTAATACGGCCCAGATCACCAGAGCCCACACCACAAGTACTAAAATCAGCCACTTGTAGTTGTTTCTCATGCTACGAATCCCTTCTGTGTTAATGAAGAATACGAATGCCGCGGTTGATTTTACTCCATAATTGGGCTTTTTTCCATTGTATTAATCTTTCCGTTTCAAGTGAGCTTTGCACTTTTTTCCACTATCACCCATCGTTTTCCCAATTATGTGAAATTTTTTATTTTTCAGTAGAATTCGACGAATTTCACCCACGAAAACGTTTAACTAACTGGGCATTTCCGTTTATAATGGGATCGAGCCAATTTTCAGTTCAAATTAATATTTCCAGCATAAAGGAGAAATTATGGACAAAGCCACTGAAATTCTGAAGAAATTATCGCTTGAAGAAAAAGCCGCACTTGTGATCGGAGAAACCGCCTGGACCACCACACCGGTGGAACATGCCGGCCTGCCTTCCATGCGGGTTAGTGATGGGCCTCACGGCGTACGTATGGTTGCGCACCCAGAAACCATGGATGAGACCAGCGTCCCCGCCACCTGCTTTCCGACCTACGCGCTGTTAGCCGCTTCATGGGACCCTGATCTGGCCAATCGCATGGGTAAAGCCATTGCGGAAGAAGCCACTGAATACGGCGTCGATGTGATGCTCGGCCCGGGTATTAATATGAAGCGTTCTCCTTTATGCGGTCGAAATTTTGAGTATTTTTCCGAAGATCCTTACCTGGCTGGTGAAATGGCGGTCGGAATTATCAGCGGCATCCAGAGCAAGGGCATCGGTACTTCATTAAAACACTTCGCGGTCAACAACCAGGAATTCCAACGCTTCATTGTAGACGCACTGGTCGATGAACGCACCCTGCGTGAGATCTACCTGCCTGCCTTTGAGAAAGCTGTCAAAGAAGCCAAGCCCTGGACGGTGATGTGCTCGTACAATAAGCTGAACGGTACCGCCAACTCTCAGAACGGCTACCTGCTCAATGACATTCTGAAGAAGGAATGGGGCTTCGAAGGTTTTGTGGTTTCTGACTGGGGTGCGGTTACCGATCGTATCAAAGGGGTCGAAGCCGGCCTTGACCTGGAGATGCCAGGTCCGCGCGGCAGCCATACCAAACAGATCGTGGAAGCCGTCAGCTCCGGCGCGCTCTCTGAAGCTAAACTGGATGAATGCGCGCTGCGTATCATTAAGATCGTACTCAAAGCCCATGAAACCAAAAAAGGTGCTGCCTATAATAAGGAAGCCCACCACGCCCTGGCGCGCGAGATTGCCGGTGAAGGTATGGTCCTTCTGAAGAATGATGGACTGCTGCCTCTCAAAGGACAGAAAAAGCTGGCAGTCATCGGCCATTCTGCTAAGGAAGCCTACTTCCAGGGCGGCGGTTCTTCAAATATTAACTCCACCCGGGTCGACCATCCATTGGAAGAGATCAAGAAATTAGCAATTGGGATGGATGTGCAATACGTAGAAGGCTATACTGCCGACGGCGGCGAAGATGCTGCCCTGTTCGGTGAAGCCGTCGCAGCCGCACATTCCGCTGATGCCGCACTGATCTTCGTAGCGCCCCCCACCCTTAAGGAAACCGAAGGGTCCGATCGGTCTGATATGGACCTCTCCGCGCCACAGATCGCCTTGATCAAAGCGGTCACTGCCATCCAGCCCAACACCGTGGTCATCCTCAACAACAGTTCCGCCATGGCCATGAGCGAGTGGATCGACGGGACAGCCGCCGTACTCGAGGCTTACATGATGGGCCAGGCCGGCGCTGGTGCCATCGCCGATATCCTCTTCGGCAAAGTAAACCCCTCCGGCAAACTGGCCGAAACCTTCCCCCTGCGCCTTTTGGATACTCCGTCATATATCAACTTCCCGGGTGAGAACAAATCCGTACGCTACGGCGAAGGATTGTTCATCGGCTATCGCTACTATGATTATTGCGACAAGTCCGTGCTCTTCCCCTTCGGACACGGCCTTTCTTACACCACTTTCAAGTACAGCAACGCCAAACTTTCTGCGGCCAGCATCAAGGATACCGACAAGGTCAGCGTTTCTGTTGAGGTGACCAACACCGGCTCAGTAGCTGGCAAAGAGATCGTGCAGGTTTACGTTCACGACCAGAAATGCCGCCTGGTACGCCCGGTAAAAGAGCTGAAAGGCTTCGTTAAAGTTGAATTGAAACCTGGGGAAACGAAAAAGGTCTCGATCCCCCTGGACTTCCGTTCTTTCGCGTTCTACGACCCGCATTACATGCTGTGGGCGACCGAAGACGGCGAGTTCGACATCCTGGTGGGCGCTTCCGCCGCGGATATCCGCTGCAAGCTTGCTCTCACCGTCAAGTCAACCGTGGAACTGCCCTGCGCTTTGAGCATTGAATCCTCTCTGGCTGAATGGTTAGCAGATCCAACAGGAAGCCAGGCCATCGCCCCGTTGTACCAGGAATTCCTAAAAGTGATCCGCGCCAGCGCTGGCGATGACAACGCAGACGTACCCGACTTTATCAAACGGGAAATGCCACTGAAGAAAGCCCTCGAATTTGCCGAAAGCTACATGCCCACCAGCCCGAACGAGATCGTGGCAGGTTTGCTCCAGGCAATAGGTAAGTAATTGATCTGAATACCATCAGGGTACTCCCGGCCGGGAGTACCCTTTTTTTAAATATTTAGTCCATTCCCTGCAGGCAGACCGCAGTAGAATGGAGGCAACAGGTGAGATATGGGATCCAACCGTCTGGAATCAATCGATGTTTTTCGCGGGCTGGCTATTCTGGGGATGGTGCTGGCAAATTTTCTGGGCGGCGTTGAGTGGGTGCCAGCCTCGCTGAAACACGCCAGGGATACCGGTTTTACGATCATTGACCTGGTAGCCCCTATGTTTATCTTTGCCATTGCGCTAACCTATGGTCGTTCTTTTAAAACCCGTATGCAGCGCGACGGAGCCGGACAAACTTATCAACATTTTGTCACACGGTTCTGTGCGATCCTGGGGATGGGGGCGCTGTTCGGCGCCGGGCAGGTGCTGCTGGGTGTGGACAGGATGACCATCAACTGGGGAGTCTTGCAGGCGATCGGTACTGCCGGGCTGGTAACGCTGTGTTTCATCCGCACTCCCTCCTGGGTACGGCTGCTGGTCGGAGCCCTGCTCTTATGCGCGTACCAGTACCTGCTGGATAGGTTCTGGCTGACGACAGTGCTGAGCAGTCCGCACGGCGGGCTGCTGGGAGCCATCAGTTGGTCGGGAATGCTGATAATGGCGACGGTGCTGGCCGATGTGTTCCATCACTCTGCCAACGGCCCGCGGCGGCTGATCGGTGTCTCCGCGCTGCTGGTGCCATTGGCATTGCTCCTGAGCATCTGGCTGCCGATCAGCAAGAATCGGGTATCTATTAGTTATGATCTACTTTCGCTTGGATTGAGCGGGCTGATCTTCTCTGCCTGTCATATTCTGACCGGGCAATTTCACCTGCGCGCGCGTCTGCTGGTGTTGTGGGGCCGCAATCCATTATTGCTGTACCTGCTGCATTTACTGCTGCTGGGATTCCTGGTCCTGCCGGGGATTCCCGCCCTCTACGCGGAGGCACCGCTAGGGTTGGTGATCGCGGAGGCAGCCGCCCTGCTGGGGATCCTGACCTGGGCAGCCTGGCGGCTGGATCGGCGCGGAGTATATTTTAGTGTTTAGGGGGAGAGGCGGTTCACCACGAGGACACATTGGGAAAACCAGGGAAACCCAAAAGCCGTCCACGAATTCCACCAATTTTCACGAATCATTTAAATGAAAGTACAGCACGCACGGAATTAAGAAAAAGCCAAGGCATTTAAACACAAAGCAACCAAGGGCACGAAGTGAAAAAAGTATTCTTTTCCCTCTCCCCAAAATGGGAGAGGGTTAGGGTGAGGGCAAAATGGGTTTGAAATCTGAGCTTTATACAATCTTATTCATTCAGGTTCATTAATTCCATTCCATTATAATTACCCATCCATTCATAACTAAACAAGAAATTATCTTTCGTCCATATCACGGGAAAAATATCTCCTGTCTTAATTGATGAAAATTCCCCTGTATTAACATTAATTAAATATAGATTCTTCTTGTTGTTTGTCTTCAGAGAAACAGCAATTTTTTGTGAACTCGGAGACCACACAAGGTCATAAAATATTTCAAAATTGCCAATATCTCCAAAATAATTATTCGTGAGTTTGGTTTGCCAATCATATATTTGGATCTCATTCCTTAAATTTTTATAATCGAGATTTTCTATCGCAATTTTATTTCCGTCGGGAGACCATACGGGATCATGAAGAAATCCGCCATCACTGAGTTTTGTTTTCTCGCCAGAATCCAAATCTAGAACCCATAACTCGGATCTTTCGGATTTATTAGTTGACTGAGGATCAATAAAATACTTTACAAATGCTATCTTATCCCCGCTTGGTGACCAGGTTGGTCCCCAAGCATACCAAGAATATATTTCTGCAACAGGTAAACCATTTGGATAAATATCTGCTACCGTCAATAATTGCAACCTGGTTCCATCCAACTTTTGAAGCCATAATATTGATGCCTTTTTTTCCTCTGGAGTCGTAATCCCAGTGACTGGATTTGTATATGTATTGTTGGGAACAAGAAAACTATCGTTTGTTGGCGACCAATTAATTTGCGACATGTTGCGATCACAAGAATATTCATTCATTTTTTGCCAATTGCTTGTTTTATATATTTGAATAATTTTGTCAGTTGCCACTGACAAATATTTTCCATCGATGGAAAAATGTGGTATTGGGAAACTGTAACCTCCAAAATCGTCATCCTCATCAAAAAGAAAAAACCCTTTTGAATCGGCAGGTGAAAAAATCCAAACATTTTCTCTATAGGTAGAATCATCGCTGAGGGATGATTTTCGACCAATTGAAAATGCTATCCATTTGTGATCCGATGACATAGTTGGAGGCCAACTGTAATTGTCAGCACGGATTGACCATGAAATGCTATTCTTGGTTGTTCCTGGCAATATTTGAATTGGATACAAATTAGGGTCAATTGTACTAGTGGGAACAGCTGTTTTTAGGACTTCTGTGAAAGTTGGAGTAACTATCGGAATAGTTGTTGAAGTGTTTGAACTTGCCGTCAGAGAGTTTTGGACCTTATTGTTACTCGTGCATGACGAAAGGAGAAATATCGTAAAAACCATGACGGTTTTTTTCCAAAAGGATCGATATTTGCATTCTTTTTTATTATCGTACATTCTTACCCCCTCATATATTGTAACTAATGAGATGAAAAATAATCGTTGTCCCGCCTTCAAGAAAATTCTGCCAACAATTCCCTCTTGACTTCACTATTTTGTTTTAATCATTTTAACATGGAAAAAATGGCTGGCGCTACAATGTATCAATTGGCTGAAAAAATATTAGGAAAATTGAGAATATACACAGACATAGTAAAATTTATAAATTTTACTATGTAGACACTTTTATGAAAATAATGAAGAACCAAAAAACTTTTTAGTTAAGTGATCTATCGTTTATTAACTTTAGGGCACAGCAGTGTTGTGCCCCTACCAGGATGCATTTGCCAATTTTTAATTTATGGTCGGAAAGAGGTCAAGCTATACAATATATGACTACACGCAGTTATCCCTCGTAGATCGGATAATCCTTTTCAGCCCGGATAAAAATGGGGATCTCGTCGAGCGGGGCGGGAACGGTGACGGTCTGTCCGCCGCTGAAGCGTTCTCCGGTGCGGGCGTTCTTCCAGGGCTGACCGGATGGAAGGTACACTTCGCGGCTGCGCTGGCCGAGCTCATAGACCGGCGCGACCAGGAGATCGGGCCCGAACATGTACTGGGTCTCTGCCTGCCAGCAACGTGGGTCGGCGGGGAACTCGTAGAACATGGCGCGCATGACCGGGGTCCCCTTTTCATGGGCCTCCATCATGCACTGGCGAATGTAGGGGCGCAGACGCTCACGCATGAAGATGAATTTCTTCATGATCTCGTAATTTTCCTCACCGAAGCTCCAGATCTCGTTGTCGCTGCCGGACATCATCTGGTTGACCCCATCGATGACCGCCTGGTCCGGCTCGATGTGCGGCATACGCTCGCCGTGCAGGCGGAAGACCGGGGAAAAGACGCCAAAGGCAAACCAGCGCAGCAGTAATTCGTGAAAATTCTTGTCTTTCACGTTTCCACCCAGGAAGCCGCCGATGTCGGTCGTCCACCAGGGAATGCCGGCCAGGCCCATGCTCTGCCCGATCTGGATCTGTTCGCGTAAGGTGCGGAAGGTGGAAGCAACATCCCCCGACCAGATGAGGGCGCCGTAACGCTGACTGCCCGCCCAGGCCGAGCGCACCAGGTTGAGCACATTCTGCTGGCCGCAGGCCGTCATGCCGTCAAAGTAGGCTTTGGCATAGACCACCGGGTAAATGTTGGTACATTGCAGCGCCGGGCCAAGGGCGTAGCGGTAGTTGTCGAAATCGTAAGGGCCATACTCCGGTTCGGCTTCGTCCAGCCAGAAGAGTCTCACACCTTTATCGTAATAATTCTTCTTGCAGAGCTGCCAGACAAATTCACCGGCCTCCGGGTTGGTAGCGTCAAAAAAGACCGTCTCGCCCATCCAGGTCATGTTCACGTTCAGGCCGCGGTCCGCTGAGATCAGGTAGCCGCGGTCGCGCATGACCTCATAGTTCTCTGAATGCTCGTCGATCGTCGGCCAGACCGAGACCATCAGCTCGATCCCCATCGACCTGAGTTCCGCGATCATCGCGTCAGGATCAGGCCAGTCGCGCGGCTCGAACTTGAAATCGCCCTGCCGGGTCCAGTGGAAGAAATCGATCACGATCACATCCAGGGGAATGCCGCGGCGTTTGTATTCACGCGCCACATGCAGCAATTCCTCCTGGCTGCGGTAGCGCAGCTTACACTGCCAGAAGCCCATCCCGTATTCGGGCATCATCGGAGCCTTGCCCACGGCATCGGCGTACTGTTCCTCGATCTGTGCCGGGGTCTCGCCGGCTGTGACGAAATAATCGATCTTTTTGGTACTGCGTGCTGTCCACTCAGTGCGGTTGGTACCAAAGGTCACCGTGCCGACCGCCGGGTTATTCCACAGCAGACCGTAGCCGCGGCTGGAGAGCATGAAGGGCACACTCGCCTGGCTGTTGCGGTGCGCCAGTTCGAGGGTAGCCCCTTTTTTGTCCAGGTTCTTCTCCTGATACTGGCCCAGGCCGAAGATCTGTTCATCCTCAAAAGCCTCAAATCGAAGCGTCAGTGCATAATCACTTGTCCCGATAATGGGCTTGAGCTCGCGGGCTTCGATGCGCAGCGGCACGCAGTAGCGGTCGATGCGGTTGCGGTCGCGCCAGTACTCCTGCGTGAGCACCTGACCTTCATTATTAAGAAAAGTGAGCCAACCTTCGGCGTTAAAGCAAGCGGTGATCTCCCCATTGCGAATGGAAGCAGTTTGCGCTCTTTGGGTGTGGGCCGCCTTTTGCACTTCCGGGATCCAGGGCTCGACCAGTTCGACCTCCTCAATGGTGATGTTCCCATCACTTTCTGCGGCTGGTTTGTCCGTCAGCGCCCAGTCATGCGGGTCCATTTGTGCTTCGCGGGTCACGCGTACCCGCAGGGAATTCCTGCCCCAGGGTTCCACCCAGATCGTCTCCTGGCCCTGCCGGCCGATCAGTCGATTACCGCTTTGCGTGTATTTCATCATTGACCTCGTTGATCTATAAGAGATTGGCTGCGGGGATTCCCTGTTCCAAGAAGGGTTCATCGAAAAAAGCCGGAATCATCCGTTCCCAAGTCATTTTATAACAAAACCCCGGATATGACTGCAAGATCGCTCCCTCGCCTGATCATCTTCGGAATTGCTACCTTTTCAAAACATGGACGTATTCTATTGTATCCAAAGCAATCGAGGTATTTTATGAGATCAAAATCTATAAAGAAAATCATCACATTCTTGGCACTCACTTTTGGGTTTTCTGCCGTCTTCTACACCCTGATCATCCGGGCAGGTTCTCTGGATGTTCAGGGAGGATTGTATGTGCTCCTGTTGATGTGGTCGCCCGGCGTCGCCGGCATCATCACCCAATTGATCTTTGAGCACAGCCTGCACGGTATGGGCTGGAAACCGGGCAAATTCAAATACCTGGCCCTGGCCTACCTGATCCCGCTGGGTTATTGCGTGGTTGTCTATGGCATCACCTGGCTGACCGGCCTGGGCGGGGTGCCGAACCCGGGGTTCATGCAGCAGTTGGCCGCGGGCGCTGGCATCACCGGTGCTCCCTCCACAGCCAGGGTCGTGATATACCTGCTGAGCTTATCGACACTGGGTGTGCTCATGGGCATGCTCTCCAGCCTGGGTGAAGAGATCGGTTGGCGCGGCGTGTTCGTTCCGGAACTGGCTAAAGTGACCTCTTTCAGAAACACCAGCCTCATCAGCGGTGCGGTCTGGGCACTGTGGCATATTCCCCTCATCCTTTTCGCCGATTATAGCCTGCCGGGAACCCCAAAATGGTACGCTGTTGTGATGTTCGTGATCATGGTGATGGCCATCAGTACGATCTTTGCCTACATCCGCTTACGGTCCGGCAGCCTGTGGGGCCCAGCCGTAATGCATTCGAGCCACAACGTTTTTGTGCAGTCCATCTTCACCCCACTGACCATTCAGACCGCGATCACACCCTTCATTATCGATGAGTTCGGAGTCGGCATCGCCCTGGTTGGCCTGTTGCTGGCGGTCTTCTTCATCTATAAGGGCAAATCACTCGCCCTGGAAACAACCACGAAAGCTGCGAATCAGTAATGAGCGGTAAAAGAGACACTCCTCTTTGAAGGAGTGTCTCTTCATTTAATAAATGTTTACTTTTTTGTTACTTTTCGAGCTGACCAGTTGCCCAAAGCCTGGATTCCCTGTACCAGCAGGATAAGCAAGACTACTGTTATCACCATGATGGTGGTTTCATATCGCTGATACCCATACCGGATGGCGAGATCGCCCAGCCCGCCGCCGCCGATAGCCCCGGCCATTGCCGAGTAACCGATGAGGCTGATGATCGTCAGCGCCACCCCCAGGATCAGGGAAGGTAATGCTTCGGGAATGAGTACCTTTAGGATGATCTGCCAGCGTGTACAGCCCATCGCCTGCGCTGCTTCGATCAGACCTTTATCCACTTCACGCAGACTGGTCTCTGCGACGCGGGCAAAAAAGGGAATAGCCGCCAGTGATAACGGGACGATTGCAGCCGTAGCCCCAATAGTGGTCCCGACCACCGCCCGGGTAAAGGGGATGACTACTACCAGTAAAATGATGAATGGGAGCGAGCGGGCAATATTCACGATGATGCCCGCCACCTGGTTAAAGACCGGGCGTGGAGAAAGCCCACGGCTGTCGGTTACGACCAGGAGCACTCCCAGCGGCAAGCCCAGTACGATGGTGAAAAGGGTGGAAACACCAACCATGTATAAAGTATCCAGGGTACCCTTGAGCAAATTTGGGATCCAGATCGACCAATCCATCAGTACACCTCCACGCGCAAGCCAAGACGTTTGAGTTCATCGAGCGCCTGCGGGATCTGCCTGCCGGTCAGTTCCACCTGCAGGCGGCCGATGCGCTTTCCGGCTACGGTTTGGATGCTGCCGCCGATGATGTTCACATCCACATCAAAACGGCGTACCAGGCTACTCAACACTGGCTGGTCCGCAGCTGCGCCGATGAATGTGATCGCCACTCGCTTTGCCCCCACCTGGATCGGTACAGCCTCTCCTATGGGGAAGAACGCTCCGGTCAAAGTGCTTTCGGGGGACGAGATCAGCTCTTCCAAACGACCCTGCTCGATGACCCTGCCCTGCTGCAAGACGGCCACGCTATCGCAAACCTGTTTGACGACTTCCATTTCATGCGTGATCAGAAGAATGGTCAAACCCAGGCGATGATTCAGATCTTTGAGCAGGTTCAGAATGGCAGCCGTGTTTTGCGGATCAAGTGCAGAGGTCGCTTCATCGGAGAGCAGTACAATAGGGTCGTTAGCCAGCGCCCGGGCAATACCAACCCGCTGTTTCTGCCCCCCGGATAATTGGGTTGGATAGGCATTGGCTTTGTCACTTAAGCCCACCAGTGAAAGCAATTCCTCCACTTTTTGTTGTCGTTGAGGCTTTTCCACCCCGGCAATTTCCAGAGGAAATCCAACATTTTCAGCAACCGTCCGCGAACTGAGCAGATTGAAATGCTGAAAGATCATGCCGATCTTTTGACGTACCAGGCGCAGGTCTTTTTCAGGCAGAGAGGTGATCTCCTGCCCGTTGACACTGACCGTGCCGGAGGTAGGCCGCTCAAGCAAATTCACACAGCGGATGAGGGTGCTTTTCCCCGCCCCACTGGCCCCCACCACGCCAAAGATCTCACCCGTTTCAACCCGCAAAGAAACATCCTCAAGGGCTCGCAGTGAAGATTCTCCCTCCCCATATTCTTTATATAAATGGTCGATCTTTATCATGTACGTCTCCATTCTTTACACGCAAACTCCAGGAGAGTCTCCTCTCCTGGATCAAATGCGTCTGAGATGTTCGAATTTCTGTCTAAGAACTCTTGAGAAGCTTTGCAGTCCTCTGGATCTTTCCAGCGAATCCTAAGAACCTTTTGTGCGGCAGGGCGCAAGCCTTCGAACATAAATCCTGACAGGGTATTGCCTCAAACAGCCCATTTTTGCTCTCTAGAAGGCTGGAATGACTGAGCCGTTGTATTTCTCTTCGATGAATTTCTTCACCTCAGGAGAAGTCAGCAGCTTGTAAAGGATCTGCACGCCCTCGTTATTCTCATGGCCTTTCTTTACCACCAGCACATTGGCATAAGGGTTATTCTCAGCGCTTTCAAGGGCCAGGGCATCTTTGGAGGGAGTCAAACCGCCCTCGAGCGCGTAGTTCCCGTTGATCACAGCAATGGTGGTGTCTTCCAGTGAGCGGACAAGCTGTGCGGCTTCCAACTCGGTGATCTTTAAATTCTTGGGGTTGGCGGTGATATCGTCAACGGTTGCCTCATATCCCACGCCAGTTTTGAGGGTGATCAAGCCATTGGCAGCCAGAAAATTCAGGGCACGGCCGCCATTGGTGGCATCGTTCGGGATAGTAACCACTGCGCCCTCAGTGATCTCGCTGAGTGATTTGATCTTCTTGGAGTAGATACCGAGCGGTTCGATGTGCACAGGTCCTACAGAGACCAGGTCGGTGCCGTGGTCCTTGTTGAAATTGGTCAGGTAGGGAACGTGCTGAAAATAATTGGCATCGATGGTGCCGTCATCCAGGGCAAGATTGGGCTGGACATAATCGGTGAACTCAACCACTTCGATGTTCAATCCGGCAGCCGCGGCCAGGTTATCTTTGACAAAATTGATGATGTCACCGTGTGGAACCGGGGAAACCCCAACTTTGATGGTGATGGGTTCTTTGGTAGCTGCTTCTGTTGCGGCTGTGGTTGCGGCTGTGGTTGCAGCTTCGGTGGCGGCAGGAGCTTCAGTCGCTGTGGCAGCAGCGGCAGTGGAGCATGCAGAAAGGACAAAACTCAGGACGACAAGAACCGATATGAGACTGGCCAGTGCAAATTTGCAGCCGGAAAATTGTGTGTTGCTGGATGTGTGTTTCATGATCTTCTCCTAAAATTATTAATTTGGTTAACTGGTAATAAAAAAAGCCACCGGAAGAATCCAGTGGCTTTCTACTTAAAAATCAGATACTGAGTCGTCAGCCCACCGGTCTTCCAAAAACATTGGGGAAGCGATGGGCTCGTGGTCACAGGCTAGTCAGTATCAGATACCGGCGCTGGTAACGAACACCATCGCTTACGCATCATACATACGCACATGACCATTGTTTGAGCAGTTTTGTTTAGCATGGGGGCGATGATATTCGTTTCCAAACCAATTGTCAAGGTAATTTTTGAAAATTCATTAAAACTCGTCCATCCTGGCAGCAAAAATCGGATTTTTAAAATTGGTGATTGACTTTTCGTTTTGAAAGTTGTACTATGCTGAACTAAGAAAGTGAAACGAAAATGTTAATCAACAGGTTGCAGAAAATCACCCAAATGAGCATGTGCATGATGCGTATGAAGAAGGGAGCGTTCCAACCTTCTCCTGCATATCTCTATTTGTTCAAAAAGTAGATCTGCAAAGAAAACGAACTGCTCCCGAAAAACGTGTTTACGGAGCAGCCCCTTGAGAAAATGATCGTCCTGGTGTGCTCCAGGGCGATTTTTTTGTTAAACAACAAATTACTCTTATCCAGAGAGGTGGAGGGACCGGCCCGATGAAACCCCGGCAACCTGTGCAAGATACAAGGTGCCAAATCCGACAGAGCAACTGGAAGATGAGAGGAGGAAAGACAAAACCTCTTCTCGAATTTTAGAAGAGGTTTATTTATAGAGAGGAAAGAAGCAACATGCCAATCAAAATACCCGACCACCTACCCGCTTTTCAATTGCTTACCCAGGAGAATATCTTTGTAATGGGTGAAGGCAGAGCCACCCGGCAGGATATTCGTCCGTTGAAGATCGTGATCTTGAATTTGATGCCCACCAAGATCGTCACCGAAACCCAACTGCTGCGGCTGCTGGGGAACACCGCCCTGCAAGTGGAGATCACCCTGCTGCGTACGGGTTCACACGCCAGCAAGAATACGCCTGAAGAGCACCTGCTCAACTTTTACCAGACCATCGATCAGGTCCGCGGTCAGAATTTTGACGGACTCATCGTCACCGGTGCCCCGGTGGAACAGCTTGCCTTTGAGGAGGTGGATTACTGGAATGAATTGACCGATATCCTCGATTGGGGACTGGAACATGCTTTTGCTCAGCTTTATATCTGCTGGGGAGCGCAGGCGGCCCTGTATCACCAATACAGCATTCCCAAATACCCGCTCGCGGCCAAAAAGTTCGGAGTTTTTGAGCACCGTGTCGTTGAAAAGAATGTACGGCTGCTGCGCGGTTTTGACGATGTTTTTTACGGGCCGCACTCGCGGCACACCGAGGTCCGACGTGCAGATATTGAGAAAGTACCCGCATTGACGATCCTCTCAGAATCGGAGGATGCCGGGGTCTATATTGTCGAGTCGAAAGATCATAAGTGTGTTTATGTGACCGGCCATTCAGAATATGATCCCCTCACGCTGAAGAAAGAATACGACCGCGATGTTGCCGCCGGGCTGCCCATTGCAATCCCACAGAACTATTACCCGGGGAATGATCCAACTAAAGAGCCGGTCGTTCGCTGGCGCGGTCATTCCAACCTGTTGTTTGCCAACTGGATCAATTATTACGTTTACCAGGAAACCCCATACGATTTGACCAGAACCCTTGCAGCTCCAGCTTTGGAATGAAATGAGAAGAAACTGTCAATTCCAGGACTCATGCGAGGAATCTGTACACCCATTCATAGACAAGAATTTCATTCAAAAGGAAAAATAAGATGGCACTCAATGAGATCAATCATAAATTTGGCTTTTCGACCCGGCAGCTTCACGCAGGCCAGGAACCCGACCCAACCACCAACGCCCGGGCTGTTCCGATCTACCAGACCTCGTCTTACGTTTTTGACAGCGCGGAACACGCAGCGAATTTGTTTGCTCTGAAAGAACCTGGCAATATTTATTCTCGTATTCAGAATCCAACCAACGATGTATTTGAACAAAGAATTGCCGATCTCGAAGGCGGAGTCGGGGCATTAGCTGTCGCATCCGGTCATGCGGCCCAGGCACAAACCATTTTTGCCCTGGACAGTGCCGGGGACCATATCGTTTCTGCCGCCACCCTCTACGGCGGTACCTATAATCAGTTTGCCTACACCTTTCCACGCCTGGGAATTGAAGTGACCTTCGTCGACCCACGAGATCCTGAGAACTTTCGCAAAGCCATCCGGCCGAATACAAAAGTCCTTTATGGGGAAAGCCTGGGGAATCCCTTGATCAATGTCTTCCCAATTGAGGAAGTGAGCAAAATTGGCAAAGAATTTGGCATTCCGCTCGTGATCGACAATACATTTGCCACGCCCTACCTGTTTCGACCCTTTGAATGGGGGGCCAACATTGTGGTCCATTCAGCCACCAAATTCATTGGTGGTCACGGAACATCCATCGGCGGTGTGATTGTAGATGGTGGCAATTTTGAATGGGCTGGCAACAAACGTTTTGCCAATTTCAACGATCCGGACGATTCCTATCACGGTCTGGTCTACTCCACACTTGGAGAAGGAGCCTTCATTGTGAAGACTCGAGTTCAGGTCCTACGCGATATTGGCGCCTGCCTTTCACCCTTCAACTCCTTCCTGTTTCTGCAGGGATTGGAAACTCTGAGTGTACGCATAGAAAGACATGTCGCCAACGCGCAAAAGGTTGCTGAACACCTGCATGATCATCCAAAGGTGGCCTGGGTGGCTTATCCCGGACTGAAAGACAGCCCGGACTACACCGCAGCCCAGAAATACTTCCCAAAGGGTCCGGGAGCTATTCTCGGTTTTGGCATCAAGGGCGGCGCTGCAGCCGGAAGAAAATTCATTGAACACCTGAAACTATTCAGCCACCTTGCTAATGTCGGGGATGCCAAGAGCCTGGCCATCCACCCGGCAAGCACTACCCATAGTCAGTTGAATGAGGAGCAATTAATCTCTGCCGGTGTGACCCCAGATTTTATCCGCCTGAGTATCGGGATCGAGGACATCGAGGATATTCTGTGGGACCTGGACCAGGCATTGGAAGCTGCGTGAGCAGGGCAATGAAATAAAGAGTAAAAAGAACTGGAAAGCTATGGTACGTACGAAGGATAAATAAATGAGAAGTCCTCTTTCCTCTCCCAAATATTTGGGAGAGGAAAAGTTGGACGGAAGAGAACACTATTACATTCACCGATAGCCACTCTTGATAACAATTTCATTCAAGTTATAATTAATAAAGGTGGAAAAACAAAAAGAGGAAAATGGCAGAAGAGACTAAGAAACGCTCTTATTGCGCCGAAACAATAAAAAATGAAGCAATTGTCTGTCGATAGTGTGGACGAGACTTGCAAAATCAACTTTAAGAGAATTAATTGCCGATACGCAAGAAAAAAATCGCAAAATCTCACCGCAAACAGAAAAATATATTAATTTATCCAACGAGCAAAAATATTCTAAAGAAGATCACAATTCATCTTTGCATACTATTCATGGCTTAAAAATTTTTTTAGTACTTTTCGTTTTATTGATAAATAAATATACTCAACCAATAAATAAAATTGATGATTCGGATTCAAATCTTTCATAACCTGTTACTTAAGATTTAAAAATAAATGTGTTATCGAAGGAGAAGGGGTAAACAATGTTTCATTAACCTGGCAAAATGATTCTGGAGGAATTGAACAAGGGGATTACCCTATTCCTTTTACTCGATACTTTCGTGTTTTCAATAGTGGGGATTTTGTTTGTATTTCCGTTCAGATAATAGAACCAACTTCAGAAGCAGGAAAAATTTCTTGTAAAATTTTTAAAGTCGAAGAAATAATTGCTCAAGCAGAAGCAAATGGATTTGCATCTATAGCATCATGAAGTGGATCTACAAATTAGCATAGTAATTTCCAAAAAATACTAGAAATAATTTGCAATAAATTTCAAAACTTGAGGATTTTTTGTTTTAGTAGTGTATTTTAAGGAGATTATCCTTGTCTTCAATATTCTCTTTTATCATCTGGTATTTGGTCATTACTATATTGGGTTGGATCACTTTTCCGATAACCTATCGACTTCTGCCTGGCCTTCCTGATCGAGGTTATTCACTTACTCGAGCTCTAGGTCTCCTACTTTGGGGATCCATTTTTTGGCAGTTCACGTCATTCGGAATACTTCAAAATAACCTTGGTGGTGTCCTTCTGGCATTATTTATTCTTGTAATTATTTCCATCTGGGCAGTCGGTGGTATTCAGATCAAAGCATTTTTGAAATGGATGAAGAGTAACAAAGTTTTAGTGCTAATGAGCGAATTAGTGTTTATGGCGGCTTTTTCTGCTTGTGCATTCATCCGCGCTGCCAACCCCAACATCGTTGGCACCGAAAAACCGATGGAATTAGCCTTTATCAATGCGATTTTGCGTTCACCCACATTTCCACCTAGTGACCCCTGGTTTTCGGGCTATGCAATTTCTTACTACTATTTCGGATACATAATGGTGTCTGTGTTAATCCGGTTGACAGGGATTGAATCAGGTATTGGTTATAATTTGGCAATAGGGGTATGGTTTGCCATGACGGCTTTGGGGGCTTATGGACTGATATTCAATTTACTTAAGGTATGGCGTTCTCGCTCTAGTTCACGGTCAGTTCACGGAATATACACACTTCCTATTTTAGGACCAATTTTCATCCTGATAGTCAGCAACCTGGAAGGTATTCTGGATGTTCTGCATTCCTTAGGATTATTCTGGCATACGGATGCTGCGAATATGATGCAGACTTCGACATTTTGGCATTGGCTCAATATTGCTGAATTATCCACACCACCTCCTCAACCTTATAGTTTTCTGCCGACCCGCCCTGGTGGGGTAGTCTGGTGGCGAGCTTCTCGTGTTGTTCAGGATTTTAAATTCAATAACTCATCAATTGAAATCATCGATGAGTTCCCCTTCTTTTCATACCTTCTTGGCGACTTACATCCACATGTACTGGCGATGCCTTTTGCCTTGTTGGCTATTGCCCTTGCCCTTAATTTATTTCTGGTTGGGGGCGGTGGACATTTCAACCTATGGAAATTACGAATTCCCCTTGGAAAACCATTCTTCTTTTTGACAGTTGTAACACTTGGTGGGCTAGCGTTTATTAATACCTGGGACTTTCCTATATACTTGTTACTGTTTTGCGGGACATACGTTTTCTCTCAATACCTGCGAGAGGGCTGGCGCTGGCTATTAATTGGTGAATTCATTTATCTTACTCTCATCATGGGAATTGCTAGTGTTTTATCGTATTTTATGTTTTATATAGGGTTTCAGTCACAAGCCGGGGGTATTTTACCTAGTGTTATTTTTTCTACCCGAGGTGTCCATTTCTGGGTGATGTTCGCTCCATTATTGCTGCCCATTTTGATTTTTTTATTTTACCAATGGAAAAAACGTAAGGACCGAGCGATTATCCATCGAACCCTTGGTATAACTATGATCTTGCTGGTGGATTTGCTAGTTTTGTCATTTTTGTATGGCGCGATAATTAGTTTGTTGCCAAAATTTACCTACTTATTCAATGATATTCAAGGTGCCGGAGTAGAAGGTATCGACAACCTGTTACTGGCAGCTTTTCTTGACCGACTGCGAGAACCCGGTACTTGGATCACGCTTGGGACAATTTTGGCTTTCGTTCTTGCTCTCCTCCATCAGAAGACAGAAGTTAAAATAGCTACTCAATCTGAACCTGCTCCGATGCAGATATATCTTCCGGAAAATGACCATGTGTTTGTATACCTATTGATTCTTTTGGGTGCGCTGATTACTCTTTTTCCAGAATACTTTTACCTCCGTGACCAATTTGGAAATCGAATGAACACAATATTTAAATTCTACTCTGCAGCTTGGATTATCTGGGGGCTGGCTGCTTCTTATAGCGCGGCTCTCTTACTCAACAATCTTCAAAAGATCTGGAAGAGAATCTTTCAAGTTTGTTTACTTAGCCTCCTGGCAATTTCATTTGTCTATCCCATCTGGGGGTTATGGACCAAAACCAATGGTTTTCAACCCTCCACTGGTTTAACTTTGGACGGGAACGCTTACCTGACAAAATACGATCCGGATAAAATGGCCGCAATTACCTGGTTGCTCACTACCCCATATGGAGTGGTTGCAGAAGCAGTTGGGGGTCAATATAGTGATTATGGTTGGGTTTCTGAACATACAGGTTTACCAGCTGTACTGGGTTGGCCGGGTCATGAATCCGAATGGGGAAGACATAACGGAGAACTTGAAAAACGGGCAGATGACCTTTCCCTTCTTTACCAGACAAATGATTGGAAAACAGCACAAACTATTATTCAAACATATAACATCAAATATATTATGGTGAGCGACTTGGAACGATCCGCTTATCAGATTAATGATCTGCGTTATAAACAGAATTTGTTCATTGGTTTTCAACAGGGATATGTGACTGTGTATGAAATAGCGGATTCATCCATTCTTGAATAATCTTTCTGGTGATCTACAAACCCATTCACTTGTTTAGCTAGTTTATGAAAGTTGTTTGGAAAAATATTTTTTAAACAGAATTATTTCTTTTCTCAAAGTATTTTCAGGAGGCATCTTTTCTGGCTTGAAAAGATTAATTGGAACTGGGTTAACCGGCCCCTTGTTTCCGATCATCTATGTTCGCTCCACGGCGAGAGCGTTGATATGTTATAATTTGGTTTCAACTATTAAGGAGTTTTCTGTGGCGTCGATCAACCTCTAATTTTTACGATTTTTTCGGGTAGACCATTTCGGTTTGGATTTTTGTAATCCTATTGTCATTAATGCCGAGGGCCTTTGCCCTCGGTTTTTATTTTTAAGAGGTTGAATTTATGCTTTCTGTACACAATATCAATAAATCCTTCGGCATTGTGCCGATTTTAAAAAACATTTCCTTGAATTTGAACGACGGAGAAAAGATCGGTCTGGTCGGGCCCAACGGCTGCGGCAAGACCACACTGCTGCGCATCCTGGCCGGACAGGAACGCGCGGATTCAGGTACATTCTCGCTCACCAGCGCGGGTGCCCGCCTGGGATATCTTTCGCAGTCGCTGGAAACCGCACCCGGAGAGACGGTTGGGCATTACTTACTTACCATGCAGGGCGACCTGCCCGCACTCTCTCAGCGCCTGATGGACCTGGCGGCCAACCTGGCAACTAACCCCGGTCGCGGTGATCTGCAAAATGAGTACGACTCCGTGCTGGCAAGTATCGAATCAGCGGCGGATGCTGCTGGAACACTCGAATCAACCCTGGCCGCGTTCGAATTAGACAATCTTCCCAAAGACCAGTTGATCGCTTCGCTCAGCGGCGGCCAGAAAACGCGTCTCGGACTGGCCGGGCTGCTCCTCTCCAACCCGCAGGTTCTGCTGTTGGATGAGCCTACCAATCACCTCGATTTCGACATGCTGGAATGGCTTGAGGATTGGATCCTCCATTCGCGCTCGGCGGTGCTGTTGGTCTCACACGACCGCGTCTTCCTGGACCGTACCATGCAGTCCATTCTCGAATTGGATCCTGAAACACACCAGGCCAGGCTCTACCCCGGCACGTATTCACAGTACCTTGAAACCAAGAGCAGTGAAAAAGCCCAACAATGGCAGGCCTACTCTGATCAGCAGGTGGAGATCAGGCGGCTCAAACTGGCCGCACGCCATTACCGCGACCTGGCCACCTTCAAAAAAGGGGGCAAGGCTGATACAGCCGATAAGTTTGCCAAAGGCTTTTTTGCCAACCGTGGTCTGGCGACCGTGCGCCGCGCTAAAAGTATCGAGAAGAAGATCGAAACGTTGATGACCAATGAGAAAGTGGACAAGCCGCACGCCGGCTGGCAGATGAAGATGGAGCTGGAGAATGCCCCGGCCAGCAGCCGCCAGGTGCTTACCCTCAAAGATCTGAGTGTGGGATATGGAGAAAAAATGATCCTCTCGGGGATCAATGAGACTGTACGGTACGGCGAAAGGATCCTGCTGATCGGGGCGAACGGCTGCGGTAAATCTACCCTGCTGCGGACGATCAACGGACAGCTTCCACCCCTGGCTGGCACCTTTCGCCTGGGAACCAGCGTCAAAGTAGGCTACATGGCCCAGGACCAGGCTGAAAACCTCGACCCGGCACGGACTGTGGTGGAGTCGCTGCAGCGCGTGTGCGCGCTAAACGAGACTGAAGCCCGCGCCCTGCTGCATAAATACCTGTTCAGCGGGGATGAAGCCCTGCTGCCGGTGGCGCAGTGCTCCTTCGGCATGCGATCGCGCCTGGTGCTGTCCTGCCTGGTGGCGCAAGGCTGTAACTTCCTCATCCTGGATGAGCCGCTCAACCATCTGGATATACCCTCACGTTCCCAATTCGAAAATGCACTGGCAGAATTTGAGGGAACCATCCTGTCGGTCTCCCATGACCGCTACTTCATCCAGCGGTTTGCATCGCGCGTCTGGGAGGTCCAGGGCAGTTCCCTGGTCTCATATCTCCCCTTCTGGGAGGAACCCGCACAACCTATGGAAGAGATATTTCCATTCAGCGAGTGATCATATTCAAAAGATACTGCCGGCGCCCTTGAGAACTCAAGGGCGTTTTACAACCATTACCAAATTGATTTAAGAAAATAATGCTAGAGTTATAGAAAGCGATATTTCGCAGGGGAATTACCTTTTGCAACTTTTTCTCGAAAATTACGCTAGATCAATATCGGAAAACAATCTATGGAGCCAATAATTTATCGCGTAACAAATTCAAAACGAATCGTTTTAATTGGCATGGCGCTCTTTTTCTTATTTGGGTGCCTGTTTCTGGGGGCTATCTTGATCTTTGGTGAAAATGAAGAACCACTTTCACCAATTTTGCTTTTGCTGACGATGACTGGCTCGTATTGCTTTGCTGGTTATTTCCTGCTGTTGGCATTCATGTCACGGCTGTATATCTCTGATCAGGGAATTGGTTATCAAAAATTCTTGCGCCTGGATTTTTATTCCTGGCAAGATTTTTACTATATCGGTATCAACAAGAACCTTCTTGCCCTCTACTATCGACACCCGTCCAACAATCCGGCTGCCAAACCGGATTTTAGGCTTATCCGACAGTCCAACTTCATTCCAATCTCCAATTTCATCAATAAATGGAGCACAGAAGACGATTGGAAATTTGATCCACTGTTGATAATGCTGGACATGGTATTCCATTTAAACAAAGGAAATTCCGAGGAACCTGTTGCAGAAAAGGATCTCCCGGCAGATCAACAGATTGATTCAGATATCTCTTCCACTAATAATTAACATCCTCCCCGGATATTATTTCATATTTGATTAATGTCATCATTATGAGAATAAAATTGGGGAACGTCAACTAATAAAACACAACACCGGAAAACCTCGATGCGTCTATCTTGCTTAAAGACATATCGAAAGTATTGGCGATTTTCAACTATTTATCAATAAATTGGGGATATTGTTGATGTAACATATTTTCTGTAAAATCTAGAACCTTAACAAAAGTGGTGAGTCAGAAGTATCCTTCAAGTTGCATAGACAAGAAGGGAGAACAAAATGACTCACCAAAACGATTATACCTTTGCAAATGAC